>Ga0247609_10000525_pt1 | contig 52771 bp, 68 predicted proteins | sample 172DNAGHGlowgp2_FD_193487 | JGI IMG/M metagenome (GOLD analysis project Ga0247609, IMG submission 193487) | Sheep rumen microbial communities from Palmerston North, Manawatu-Wanganui, New Zealand - 1728 DNA GHGlow gp2 | ecosystem: Host-associated > Mammals > Digestive system > Stomach > Rumen ... | reverse complement strand
GAGATCGCCGAACAGCAGGACCTTTTCACCCTTGGCAATGCCGGGCATGAAGGAGCTGGTGCGGATCGGGCGGCCCAGGATGGTATCCGGCTTCGCCACATCCAGAGAGGGCTTCCAGATGTAGTTGTCGTTCTTGTCCTTCAGCTTCATCAGCTGCAGGAGCAGGGTCTCGTTGCAGACGAACTGCGCGGAACGGCGGTAGGGGCTCTTGAGGCTGTAGTAGAGATCGAAAATCTCATCGAAGGTCACAATGCCCTCCTCAGCCGCAGTCACGCCCAGCTCCGCGCCGCCGACATCAGCCAGGATGCCCAGGGGCTTCTTGTCGCCGTCGCCGGTAAAGAAGGCGCGCTCCTCGGCGTTGCCCATGCACACACCGAAACGCTGGGCGATGTAGCTCGCCAGGTCGAAGGCGGAGTCATGCAGGAGCTCGTTGGAGATCTTGATCATCGTGCCCAGCTTATAGGCGGACAGGGTGGTCTGGCCGAACTTGGTGTTGGTCTCCGGAATCTCCTCGCCCTCATCGATCCACTGCGCCTCCATCGTATCGTTGGCGATGGGGATCTTGCGGGTGCCGCTGTTGGTGCGGATGACGGTTGCCAACTGGCGGAAGATGTTGTTCTCCTCCAGAGCCTGGATGAGCTTGTGCTCGAACTCGTCAGGGACGGTATAGCCGCCTTCGGTATCCTCGCCCACGGACAGGGCGTTGCGGACGGCGAACTGGTCGCCCTGGTTGCGGATCATGTTCCAGAAGGCGCCGACGTACTCGTCCGTTGCGGTCGGAGCCACGTTCTCCTGCTTCACGCCCTTGGTCATGGGCTTGTTGGTGACGGGGTGCGTGGTAGGCTGGGAAAGCTGCGCATCGAAAGCCGCCTGCTGCTCCAGGCGCTCGATCTCCGCACCAAGGGCCTGCACGTCAGCCGCCATCTTGTTGTACTGCTCCACAGCGGAAGCCTCGACCAGGCCGTTCTCGCCGCGATGCTCCTCCAGAAAGTTCTTGGTCTGCTCCCAGAGGGTGTTGCGCTTATTGCGCAGTTCCATGATCTTGCTCATACAGATACCTCTTTCTCCGGAGAAACGCTCCGGCCGTAATAGTGATTTTGGGTATAAGAAAAGCCGGGGCAGCTCACTTAAGCCACTCCAGCTTGTCTTTCAGGATTTCATACGGCATCGCGCCATCAGGGGTCTTGCCGTCCATGCCGATCACAGGCATCTCCGGCTGTGTATTCTCCGCAGGCGTCAGCCCTTCCTCGGCGGGTTCCTGTGCCTTGGTACCGGTCGCCTGTTCCTGCTCGTTGCTCTCAGGCTGACTGTCTGCGCCGAGGCGGTTGAGGATGGTTTCTCCCATAAGCCGGGAGGAAAACTGCCACATGGCTTCTGCCAGTTTGAGTGGCTTTTTCTTTTCCCCCTCGCTGCCTTTGCTGCCTTCATCTGCTCCGTCCTCCTTTTCGGGCTTCTCCTCCGGTTCTTCCTCCGGCTCCTCGGGCTTCTTCGCCTCGAAGAGAATCTCATCGGCAAAGCCCAACTCCACAGCTTTCTTGGCATTGAGCCAGGTCTCGTCGCTCATGAGCTTTGAGATGCGGTTCCGGGAAAGCCCGGTTTTGAAGGCATAGGCATTGATAATGCTCTCCTTGACCTCGTTCAGCGTAGAGATCGCTTTCTCCATGTCGCGGGCATTGCCCATCGCAATGGTGGACGGGTCATGCACCATAAGCATCCCGGTCGGGGAGATCTGTACCAGGTTGCCCGCCATCGCCACCACGGAAGCAGCGGAAGCCGCGATGCTTGCGATGCGGACGGTCACGTTGCCGGGGTAGTCCCGGAGCATGGTATAGATCTCTGCAGCGGCAAACACGTTCCCGCCAGGGCTGTTCACCCAGAGGGTAATGTCGCCCTCCTCGGCATACAGGTCATCTCTGAAAGCCTGCGGCGTGATCTCGTCTCCCCAGAAGGACTCGGAATCGATAGGCCCTTCCAGGCGGAGAACCCTGCCGCCGCTGTCATCATGAATCCAGTTCCAGAATTTCTTCATTTCTTCGGATTACCTCCTCTTCTTTCCGCCTTGCGCTGTGCATGGAGCGCGGCTGCGTTTTTGCCTTCACCCTGCTCCTCCTCTTCCTGGGGCTCCTCCGGCTGTGTCTCCTCTGGCTCCGATTCCTGCTTTTTCTCCTGCTCCGCCACCTGGTTTGCTCCGTAGGCGGAGCCAGCATCCTTCAGCTTGGTGTAGCTGCCGTTCAGGTAGTAATCGTCACCGCCCTCGTCCGCGGGGATCAGGTCCATGTTTTCCAGACGGCGGATATCGTTGGGCGACAGGAAGCCGTTTGCAAAGCCGACAGCATAGCCGTCCATGCGGCTCTTGTAGTCGCCGCGCATCAGGCCGTCCACATTGAACTTGGGGAAGTAGTTGTCCTGCTCCTCCTCAAAAAGCACATCCTTGATGATGGCCTGCTCGATGCGCACAAGCCAGGGCATGATGGTGTGCATGACAAAATCGATGCTCTGATGCTCGATGTTGTTGAAGGTAGCGCGTTTCAAGTCCTGCACCATATGGGGAGGCACACGAAAGATACGGCAGATCTCCTCCACACCAAATTCCCTGGTGGAGAGGAACTGTGAATCCTCCGGAGGAAGCGAAATCGGTTTATACGCCATGCCCTCTTCCAGCACAGCTACCTTGTGGGCGTTCCCGGCGCCGCCATAGGCGTTCATCCAGTTATCCCGTATCTTCTGCGGGTCTTTGAGGACGCCGGGATGCTCCAGCACGCCGGCCGGCTGCGCCCCGTTCTTGAAAAAGGCACTGCCGTACTTCTCCACCGCCAGCGTCGTGCCAAGGGCGTTCTTCATCATGGCGATAGGCGAAAACCCCACCAGCCCATTGAAGCCCAGCCCTGGGATGTGCAGGATCTCGTCGCGTTGGAAGATGATGTCCTTATTGGTCTCGCCGGGAACTTCATCCGTGTAGGCATGGTAGGTATAGAACAGGTCGCCATTATCCGCCCTGTCGATCTCCACATTCTCAGGGAGCAGCAGATACAGCCCCAGGATGCCGTTCTTGCCATCGCGCACGATCTGTGCATAGGCGTTCCCCCACAGAAGAAGGTGCATCATCATGGCTTCCCGGAAGGAGAAGCTGGTCATCTCCGGATTTGCCTGCCGGTACAGGATTTTATAGAGCGGATGATCCGTTGCCCGTTCCTTGCCATCCCCCTTGTCGGTGAACTTGTAGAGATGGAGTGGGAGGCTCGCCACCGTTTCCGCCAGAAGCCGCACACAGGCATACACCGTTGAAATCTGAAGCGCGGATTTCTCATCCACCCGCTCGCCGCTGTTCGTCATTCCGAAAACAAAAATGCCGCCTGAATCCCGGACGTTGTCCTCGATCTTTGGTAGCTCTGCTGCGGGCGCGTCCCTCGACTTAGTAAAGCCGAGCCATTCTTTGAATCCCATTTACTCCTCCTTCAGCTTTGCCAGTTCTCGGTCGCATGCCGCCAGGCACACCCGGTAGATATCGTCCCGGTCTTCCCGGTTCAGCACATCGTTCTTTACAAGATCCGTGACCCTCTCGATGAGATCACGCTTCTCTGCCATCGTCAATTCCATGAAATATCTCTCCCCACTTGATTTCATAAAGAAATTCGGTTATAATTTTGTTATCTAACAAGGAGGTGCAGACTATGCCGACCATCAAATCCAGCGCCGACCTGCGCAACGGGTATAATGAAATATCCACTTTCTGCCATCAGTATGGCGAACCCGTTTTCATCACAAAAAACGGCAAAGGTGATCTGGCCGTTCTGAGCATCGAAGCCTACGAACAGCTCCTCGGTAAATTTGAACTCTACAGCAAGCTCCAGGAGGGAATGGAGGACGTCCAGTCCGGAAACACCCGTCCTTTCTCTGAGGCGCTTGCGGAAATCCGGGCGAGACGAAAAAGATGAGCTACGACATCCACATCACACGGGCGGCGGAGCGTGACCTGAATAGCGCCGCCGACTACATTGAATTCGTACTGCTCAATCCGCAGGCCGCCGATAACCTCCTGGATGAAGCGGAAAGCCAGATTGGTGAACTATCCAGCTTCCCAGAGAAGTTTTCCATAGTGGATGACCCCGTTTTGAAGTCCTGGGGCATCCGTTTCACGCTGGTAAAGAATTACATGGCGTTTTACACAGTTTCCGAAGAAGAAAAGCGAGTCTATATTGTCCGCTTTCTTTACGGAAAGCGGGACTGGGTGACCATCCTCAAACAGGGCTTCTCCCTTGAATGATCTGCTGCCGGCTTTTGTCCGGCAGCTTTTTTAGAATATCCACAGCCCATGCTCCGGGTCGTCATACACGCTCCCTTGCTGCTCATGCCGGATAGCGCGGTCCAGCCCCATGATCCAAGCCACAATGCCATCTATCTTCTCAGTGGACTTCTTCTTGCTGGGCTTGATGTTCTCCGCGGCATCAATCTCCGCAACCACATTGCCTGCCATCCAGCGGAGGACGGGATTGCCGCCGTGGATAATTTTTCCCTCCAGGAGCAGCTTGTACAGTTCCTTCATACCGGGAGACATATCTTTGAATCCCATGCCGATGGGAACCATCGTGAAGCCGTCCCCCTCCAGCTCGGTGATCAGCTGTGTCGCATTCCAGCGGTCAACGCCGATCTCCCGGATGTTGAAGCTCTCATGCAGTTCGTTGATGGTTTTGCGGACGAAGTTGTAATCCACCACGTTCCCCTCGGTCACATGGAAAAGACCCATCTTCTGCCAGACATCGTAGGGGACATGATCCCGCCGCACACGCAGATCGAGGGTTTCCTTCGGCAGCCAGAAGTGCGGCACCACGATGTATTTATCCCCCTCGAAAAGCGGCGGGAAGACCATCACGAAAGCCGTGATGTCGCTGGTGCTGGAAAGATCCAGCCCGCAGTAGCATTCACGGCCTTTGAGGGCATTGATATCAATAGCGATATCCCCTTTGTCGTAGATGTGTTCCGGTATCCAGGCGACCGCGCTTCCGACCCACTGGTCAAGGCGGAGCTGGCGGAATACATTCTCCTCCGCGGGGTTGGTCAACGCCTCCCGGTGGGCATCCCGCACTCGGTCGATTTGGATGGTGTATCCCAGCGAGGGATTCGCTTTGTACCATGCCTTCTCATCATTCCAGTCCTCCCCATCATCCAGTCCGTAGATGACTGGGTAGAAGGAAGGGTCTATGCGCTTGCCCTCCAGGATGTCTTTCGCTTTGGAGTGGTACTCATAGCAGATGCTGTTCCGGTCCGTTCCGGCCGTGGTGATCAGGAAATAGAGCGGCTGGGTCCTGGCGTCGCCGGAGCCCTTGGTCAGCACGTCCACCAGGCTGCGGTTTGGCTGTGCATGAAGCTCGTCCAGCACCAGCCCGGATACATTCAAGCCATGCTTGGTTCCGACCTCCGCCGAAAGCACCTGGTAAAAGCCAACATTGGAATAGTTGACCAGCCGCTTGGTCGCCGCCATGATCTTGGAGCGTTTTAAGAGCGCCGGGGTCATCTCCACCATGCGCTTGGCAACGTCAAACACGATGGAAGCCTGCTGCCGGTCTGCCGCCGCACCGTAGACCTCCGCGGAGGGTTCATTATCTGCGTAAAGCAGATACAGTGCCACCGCAGCGGCGAGCTCACTCTTCCCGTTCTTCTTGGGGATTTCCACATAGGCTGTCCGAAACTGCCTCGTGCCGTCCTCCCGGACAACGCCAAACACGTCTCGGATGATCTGTTCCTGCCAGGGGAGCAGCCAGAACGGTTTCCCGCTCCACCTGCCCTTTGTGTGGCAGAGATTTTCGATGAAGCGCACAGCCCGGTCCGCTTTCGCGGCGTCGTAGTGCGAATCGGAGAGCATGAACCGGGAGGGCTGGTAATTCTTCAGCCTGGGATAATCCCTTGGTCTCTCCCTCGCCATCAGCCGCCTCCCAGAAGATCTTCCATGTCATCCATCGGCGTGTTCTTCAGATCGGCCCCGGCTGTAATCCGGCTTCTCGCGGACGGTGTCAGGCCGAACTGCTCCGCAATCTTGTTCATGATCTTGAGGTAGGTCTGGGCAATGGATACCTGCGGTACCTGCTGCCAGTAGCCAGAAGGCGTCTTGGTGATCGTGCCATGCTGTGTCATAAATTCCTCCGCCTCTTTCCACCTGGCATACGCCTGGCAGTAGGAAGCGAAGGCAGCCTGGTCAACCTCTGTCAGTACGCCGATCTGCTCCAGCTGCTTGGAGAGCCTTCGCCATTCCTTCTTTGCCTCCGGCTCCAGCCACTTGGGGCAGGGAGGCGCTTTTTTCTCCGGCTTGGGCTCCGCATCGTTCAGCGGGCGCTTGCCTGGGTTGCCCTCCAACTCCTTGATCGCGGTCGGCGTCGGCTTTCTTCCTCTGGTTGCTATGTGGCATCCCCTCCTTCCTCAAAAATGGGTATAAGAAAAGAGCCTCCGGATCACTCCGAAAGCCCTGTGGTCTTATGTGTATGTTTCTTTATTTCTGGCTCATCGCCCAGGCTATCGCGTGGCCGTCATCCTCGTGCTCCACCTCGCTGACCGCCCGCAGCCCAATGGCTCCCTCGCAGGAAAGGTCGTCGTCCAGATGCTCGTAAACTGCCCCGAAGTAGCAGGGCTTTCCTTTGCCGTTGTAGTAGTATCCGGCGAGGAGGATCTTGTCCCCAAATTTCAGGACCTTGCTCCAGCGGCATTCCAGGTCTTCGCTGGTGGTCGGGTTGGGCAGGCGGTACTTTTTCATTCCTTCGTTGATCTTCATGGTTGTTTGCTCCCTTCGCTTTTGTTGTGTGCATATTACCGTCAATCTCCGAATAAGTCCACGCCTGTGGGCGATAATTATGTGCAAAACAACCGCCAAAAATTGAACCGATTTATGGCTCAATCTCAGGTGGATATGTAGGATCAGTAGATGCTGTGTGCAGGAAGTACCAGTGCCTTCTGACGATCACGATTTCCGACATTTTCTCACCTCCCGCCTCAGCCCGCAATCATGGCCGTGATCTCGAAATCCCGGCTGAATTCCTCCGGGGTTACGGTCTTGTCATCACTGCCGTCATCTGCACCGTAATAAAGCTCCACACCTTCAGCGCCGGTGTTGGCTACGCCTTCCTTCCCGGTGGCCTTCTCCCGTATCTCAATGGTGTGGCAGATTGCCTCCGCCAGCACCAGCTTTGCGTATTCGGTCATGACTCTCTGCCTCCTCTCAAATCTCAATGCCGCCGTAAAGGTTGGCCTCACTCTTGTACCAGTCCTTGCCGTTGCTAAGGGTTTTCACAAACCGGAAGGTCTTCTCGGTGTTGAGGTTGTCCCAATGGCTGGTGGTCTTGCTTCCGAACTTGCTGGTACTCTCGGTAAGCCGAACCCGGATGCTCTTCTTATTAACCTTGATGATTTCTCCCTGCCACTCTGTGCTTTGAATCAGAATGCCAATGCAATCTCCCTTGTAAGCCCTGACCTTCATTCCAACTTCCGCCTTCATGTTCGTGGTCTCCCTTCGCTTTTGTTGTGTGCATATTACCGTCTATCCCGAAGAAAGTCCACGCCTATGTGCGAAATAAATCCGACAATTATCAGGTGCATGAATCGGTACATATTGACAAAGCATACAGAAGGTGTGATGGCTGTTTCCCCCATAGAAAAACCCCGCCGCTGTGGGCGAGGTCGTTCTTTTCACTACTTTAGGATATCAGCCAGATACAGTTCATCTTTCCTGTGGGAACCCCTGATCCTTTTGTAGTCACGGATGGCCCGGATGAGCTTCCCGCAGTCGGATCCGTAATAGTCTCTGTAGAACTGGGAGCTGTTGTCGTACTTTTTCTGGTTGCACCAGATGTGTTCCTTTGCAAATTCCTTCGGTTTGACAGAGGATTTGACTTTCTCGTAATCCTTAACAAGTCCCTCCGAAATGATCAGGAGCATCTCCAACTCCGGGAGCGTACAGTATTTTACGGTTTCGCAGATCTTCCCCTTGAAGTCCGCCGGGATCACGAGTTTGTCAGTCTGCTTGTCGCCGATCCGCATGACCAGAACATCGTTTCCGAAGTACATAGAGAGTGCTGCCTGAACTTGGGTATTGTTTTTGATCTGCCTTGCGTGATAAGGGGTCAAGCCCAACAGGTCATCCTCCGTGAAAATCAGAGCGTCATTTTCAAGCAGGATCCTGACTACCGCCAGCTCATTGGAACCTTCGCACATGATCAGCCTCTTCATTTCTTCAGCACCTTCTTCAGCGCCATGAGGTCTTCGTAGTTTACAGCCGTCCGGAATGCGTTGTTGTAATACTGCTTGCTCTTGAGCAACACCGGCCGGATGTTGAAGTCCTCGTACATATTGGTGAGATGGATATGGCTGTTTGCATTGCAGATCCAGATATTATCCTGCCTGCCCATCAGGTCAAGCACCTCGCAGTAATGCGTGGTAAAGACCAAAGACGCGTTGTTCCGGTTCACGCTTTTGTCCTTATAGAGGCTGATCATGTTCTCCACAAGCGTTTTATGGAAATGGTTCTCCACCTCATCGACCAGCAGGTCAAAGCCCTCTTTCAGGGATGCCACCATCAGTGTGTAGAGAAGGATGCCCTTTGTCGTACCGCTGGAAAGGAAATAGATCAGCTGCGTGTCCGACATGATCCGTTCCTCATTCCCGGTAACCACCTTGTAGTTGTGATCATCCACCCTGGTCAGTTCCCGGATGTTCTCATCAAAGATGCGGATGATCTTCGTAAACACATCCATCCCAATATTGTAGTTCTTCAAAGCCCGGAATAGTGTCTGGTAGGTATCCGAGCCGCCGCTGAAGCTGTCGAAGAAAATCGCTCTGGTCTGTTTCTTTTTCAAAACGAAGAACACATTGGACGTGTCTTCCGGAAGGTCTCCGAGATCCTGCATTTCCTCATATCCTTCCCGGTCGAAGATCTCCTTCACGTTTGTCTTGAAGTATTCCTTCCGGCAGAGCCGCTCATCCCGGAAGACAGCCTGGTTTCCCATCGTCTTTCCCGACGACAGCACCGTCTCATACAGATACAGGAAGCCATCGTGATAAAAGGTTAACTCAAGCTGCACACCATCATAGCTGTAGTGTTTATCCTCCAGCCGGAACTCCCCAAGGATTGAATACGCACAGTCGAGCAGTTCAATCGCAGTCGTTTTCCCTGATGCGTTCTTCCCGATAAATGCGGCTGTATTGAACACATGCAGATCAGGAGCGATCTCCTGGAGCTCGTACTCCTTATCCTCCGCAGTTTTCCGTGATTTCGAAGTAAGGTCAATGGTGAAGCCGTCGCAACAGTTCTTGAAATGGCTCGCCTTTACTCTAAGCAATTTCATCTTTCCCACCTCCGTTCGTTCTGTCTCTATTTTATCACTAAAGCTTGATTTAATCAAGATTTTTGTTTGAAATTGCTTTTGCTTGAATGATACAGCCATTGATGGGACAGAGAGGCAAGGCAGTCTATGATCCGGCGGGTGGAACCGCTATCCACATGCCCGTCCTTCCAGAAGGCGATCTGGAAGTCTCCGTCAATGCCGGGAAGCACCAGCTCGTAGGTGATGGCGTTGTAGCCATCCTGGATGCATTGCTCCACCGCCCTGCGGTAGAAGTCCATGCTGACCGGCTCCGTGCTGCCGTCCGGCACCTTGATCAGGGCGCCGTTGTTGTTAAGGCTATTGATATGCCTCTCTGCTGTCGGGTTGATGTTCGTCATGGGGATGCCCTCCTTACTGAGCTTTCTTCATTCCGTCAGTCTTGCCGAGAAGGTAGGCTTTCTCAAGCATCCTCTGAATGGCAAGAATGCTGACCTCCGGAAAGTCCTCGATGTCATTGTTCCTTCCCTCGATGCCGCCGCGCTCTTCCAAGCTGTAGCTTGCTTCCAGCGCGATCTGCTCCAATGCCCTCAGTGTCTTCTTGCTGATGCCTTTTACCTTGCTGTCCTCGTATTTCATTGTGGTGTTCTCCCTTCGCTTTTGTTGTGTGCATATTACCGTCAATGTACGGAATAGTCCACGCCATAAAACGATAATTTCAGGGAGTAAACTGCCGGAATTCAGGCTTCCGATCTTGTGTACATTACCCGCGCCATGCGCCCTCACCATCCTGCGGGATTTTGATGGCGCACCACTCCGTCAACGGCTTCTTCTCCGTCAAACCAGCCTGTTCCAGCGCCTCAATGGTGCCGCACTGGTCGCAAACCGTAATGGACGCCCATCGGCTGAGGGCATGGCGGGCTTTGGTTCCGGGCATCATCTTGCCGCACCTCGGGCAGCGTGGGTCCTCCTCCGGCTGGCGTTTGCCGTACCAGTCCAGAGTGGTCTTTGCCTCATCCTCGGTTCTGATTTTGTGGCAACGGTCAGCGCCATAGACAACCGACAGGCTCCCGCCTTCGTCCCACGCGCACATGACCGATCCGGTATCATCCACGCCGATCACGGTTCCCTGGCTGCCAATGCGCGGTGCCTGGACATCGTCCATCTTATCAATCACCACACGGCATCCTTCCGGATAGGTTCTGCGGATATGTTCTACTGTCTCTCTGTCAGGAAAAACCATCATTGTTCACACGCCCCCTTCACTCTTCTTCAAACAGCCGGTCAACCTTTTGCAGAAGCTCCGGCCCCGGCTCTGTGCCATCATCCTCCCGGAGCACCACCAGTCCTCCCGGCAGCATCATGAAAGATTCCGGCATCCAGAACTTTGCCGCATACTTCAGCGCAAGCTCGTCAGAAATGCTGGTGAAATCCTCCCTGCCGAGGCCGCAGATAAAGAATGATCCGACCAGCAGGTCGTAATCCTCCAGCGCCCGGTTTGGCTCGTTGCCTACCTTTGCCTTACCATCGTCATCGTAGACCAGACCGACCAGGTCATCCCAGGGATAGCTGGCAGCAATATAGCCGCCAACCAGATCCTGCAGGTTTTCAAGGGTATGTTCAACTTCAACCAGCCGGGGATGCTTGTGGGGTTCGACCAGGAGAACCTTGATCATGTCACTCATGTGCCGTACCCTCCACATAAACATTTTCGCAGTCACAACTCAGAAGCTGGCATCCGCAGGCGGGGCAGCGTTCACAGTCGCATCCCCAGTGGTGAAAGGCTCCCACCCTGGCATTGCAGTCGCCGCAGCGGGCTTCCTTACCGGCATGGGCGAGGAAATCTCCAGGGCCGCCAACCGGTATCCTCCAATACCGCTTCCCGTTGGCCGACATGAACCGTGCCGTACACCCGTCCGCCGTCAGTATTTCCAGCCTGCATACCTTGCACACAGCCATCAGAAGCCACCCCTCTCCAAAAACAGCCTCGCACCTGCGCCGCCGATGCTGTCGGAAAGCGCCCCGGTCAGCGTATCCATCGGGAAGTGGAATGCTTCATAGCTGTCCTTCAGCACTTTGTAGTAATAAGGGCTCGGCATCCCGCAGATGTGCTTCTCGTCCATGATGTAGACCATTGCGGTGAGTGCCATCGCTTCGCCGCCGTCCATCGGCTGAACCTCGACCTCCAGATCCTTCTTGTAGTAGAAGGTCGGAAAGCCCTCATATTGGTCGAGGCGCTTTTCATCCCGCTCAGAAATCTCCCAGATCAGAACCGGCGTTTCCTTGGTGGGATTGGGTTCTATCGTGGCGCATCCCTTAAAGAGAAGCTGCCAGCCATTCAGGACTGCGGTGCCTACCACTTTCGCGTCAGGGCACCGGACTGCCATCTGTCCTACGGACAGGTTGGAGCCGTAGGCTATGTAATACCGCTTATTCATGTTCATCCTCCTCGTCGTAATATTCCGCAAGCCACTGTGTGGCGGCTTCCTTCCCAATACTGTCTTCCATCGCTTTCACAAGGCAGCCCTTATCAAAACCCCAGCGTTCATACCCTCTGTCCAGGAGGTCGAAGTATTCTTCCCCCGGCTCACTGAGAAGCCGATACTCGTGCATGATGTAGGCAATGCAGTTTCGCCTGAGCTTCTTCTTTCTGCCGTTCAGTCCCCAGACCGGCAGAAGGAAATCCCGCTTGTAATAATACTTTGGGTATCCCTCGAAACGGTCAAGCCTCTGCTCGTCATCGGCGGTCATCTTGTAGACCAGGATCGGCACACAGCAGTTGGCATCCTGCTCGATGGTCGCGTAAGCGCCCGTCATGCTCTGCTTGAACAGGAGCCGGTAGCCGTAGATCATGGAAGTGCCGAACACCTCGGCTTTCGGACACCGCTTCTTCATCCGCTCCTCGTTTAGGTTGCTGCCGTAGGCAATGCAATAGACCTCTTCATTCTCACGGAACAGCCGGAAGCCTTTCAAGCAGTCACTCACAAAGCTCACCGCCCTTCCGTTCAACGCGCTCGATGCGCTTCTCTCCGGCATCGCCGTCTGCTTCGCCCAGCACATGGAATTCCACCCCCTGGAAGCACTCCGCATCCAGCAGGTACTCTGCGTTCTTCCATGCGTCGGATGCCCGCTTGTGGGCTTCCTCTTCCGTTGCCGCTTCCAGGATCACGGTTTTCTGCAAGGTTTCCGTGATCAGCACCTTGTATTCTTTCATGGCCCGTCGCCTCCTTTCACTGCCTAAAGCCGGGTCTCCCCGGCAAGGCGTCTGTGTTTGGCTCTCAGCAGGCGGCCTGTCTCCAGGCTGCGTTGCCGTCCATGTTCCGAAGGAGGATCTCCCTGGCTGTCTCGAATTCCTCTCCGATGAAGCCCAGCCGGAGCATCCAGCAGCGGAAGGCGTATTTCTCGTTCTCAGTCTGCTGGGGCTTGGGGCTTGCGTAGCTCAGTTCCTTGGCAAGCTCGCTCATCGCAAGGCAAAGCTGGATGTAAGCCTTCATCTCGCCGGCGTGGATGCCGCCCTTCTTTCCGACGTGCGGGTCGGCAAACTGGAAAAGGCGGAATTCAATGGTCCCCTTGGTGAAGGAAGCGTGGAGGTTGAGCATATGGTACCGGCTGTCGTTGTAGTGCTGGTTCCTGCCGTAGTTTGCGCCGTTGCCTTCGTACCAGCAATCCGCCAGCTTCTGCATTGTCTTGGGCTTCTGGCGGTTGAGACGCTCAAGGAATCTGTGGTTGACCACCTTGCAGTAGTGTCCGGTGCGTCCTTCGTCAATGCGGATGGCTCTTCCAATCTGCTCCTCATGCGCCGCCATGATGTTCACCAGGTTGCGCAGGGTCTTGGCGTCGTGGTTCCTGCCGTCCAGCCCCTTGAGTCCGATGTGAATGTGAACTCCGCATCCTCTGCTCGGGCTGCTCTTCATGCCTGCGTGACGGAGTTGGCGGAGAAGTTCCTGGAAAGTCTCCATGTCGGCGTAGGTCAGGATCGGGGTAACCAGCTCGCATTTCTCATCATCCGCTCCGTGGATGCTCACGTCCCGCTGGAATTTCCATTCCCTGTCCTGCGCGTCCCAGGCGCTCCAGGTCATGTAGCCGTTGCGGTAGGCTGTATTCTCGTAGCGCCCTGTGCCGAAGAACTCGGCGGCGACCTTGGCGGCCTTCTGGCGGGTGATGTTGTTGCCCTCGACCTCAACTCCGAAGGTCTGTGCTTTCATGGCTTCAATCTGGCGTGCGGTCTTCTCTGTCATGGTGGTTATCTCCTTTCGGCTTTGCCGGTGTGTTTTCCCTTTCGGTAGTGTATTAATCACTCTAAAAGGCATAAAAGTCCACGCCTGTTTCCGATAATTCTGAGATAAATTCCACCAAATAATGAGAGGATTTCTGGGGAATGATCTGGTGCATTTAGCCCGCCAGAATGGGCAATGGGAAGCGGTCTATTCCGCCGCCCCTGCCTCCTCTTTCGCCGCCTTCAGCGCCAGCTTTTTTGCCTGCTGGCGGGCCTTCCACTTTTCCTCGTCAGCTTTGGTACGGAAGGCTGCGTGACCGGTAAGGTTCGCCATGAGGATTTTGCGCTCCGCCTTGTAGTCCGAACCGTTCATACCCAGCCGGACCAGCCAGACGCGGAGGGAATACTTCTCATTGCTGTCATCGGTATCCTTAGCCTGCACACGCTTCTGCGTCTGCGCCATCTTGTTCATGGCTGCCGCCAGCTTCATGAAGGTCTGCAAATGCTCCGCATCCCTCACCTCGGTGAAGCCGTCGAAAATGACCTTGTCCGCATCGAAGGAAATGCCCTCCAGAGGCTTGTCGCTGCCGATCCACCCCTGCACAAAGCTGATCAGTTCAGAAGGCTTGGTGAAGGTGTGGCGGTCAAGGATATCGTCCACCAGCTCCTTGTCCACATGGAAGGTTCCCCGTGTCGCTTTGGAAAGCAGGGGGCCTCTCGTGTGGATCATGCAGATAAGGTTTGTCAGCGATGCGACCGTGTGCCTGGAAAGTGGGAAGCTGATCTGTGCGTCCAGCGGGAATCCGAGGGCTTCTTCCGCGTCCCGGACACCCAGGCTTGCCGCCGATTCCTCTGTAGCTTCCTGCCCGTATTCCGCATCTGGCACCCAATCGGCCTCTTCCGCCCCCTCCCCAGCGCCGGGAGCATCTTCTTCACTCTCTGCTTCCTCCGCAGCCTGTTCCGTTTCCGTCACAGTCTCGGCAAAGATGTCGGTCTCCGGCTGCCAGACTTCCTGGTGTTCTTCCGCCTCGGTAGCCTGGCTTTCTTCCTCCCAGTCCTCATCACCCCATTCCTCCGTTCCGAGGTCTGCGGTGACCGGCGCGGGTGCTGCCGCCTCCTGCCGGACAGTGGTAAAGGGAGGGGTCGGAGCCATCGCTTCCATCTCGGAGCCGATCAGCCCCTCCGCCTTCAGCGTTTCCAGGACGCTCTCATCCGCGCCGTCCTCGACCGTCAGGCGGCCATCCTTCTCGACCGTAAATGTGCCGATCACATACGCGCATCTGGGTACGAAGGTGTAGTGGGCATCCAACCCGGTCAGTTGGCTCAGGCGGGCGACCAGAACCTTGCGGTCGTCAATGTTCTTTTCAAATTTCTTCATGGCGTTTCGCTCCTTTCATTGTCCCGCTCCCTGGCTCCGCCCCATGCGGTATGCCCTCGCGGTAGTGTATTAATCACTCTGAAAGCCCGAAAAGTCCACGCCTTTCTGCGTTATTTCACCTGAATAATCAGGTTTCTACGTTATCAACAGATCATGCAGACGATTCCCGGCAGATCATGTGACGATCAGGAGCGTCTATGCTTCTCGTTCCACTTGCGGAGGTACTCTATCTGATTCTGGTCATCGCGCTCCCGTTCCTCCGTGTCTCCATCGGAAGCCACCATCCCCAGCACCAGCCCCGCGAAAAAGCTGATAATGAGAATAACTCCAATTGTTATCACATATTTCATCCCGTCCTCCTATGTAGAGGGAGAGGGCAGCCCTCTCCCGGTTCTCAGCTGTCCTTTTCCGCTGCCCAGGCGATCCCGGAAAGCACAAAGTACACGCAAGGCAATGCGCAGCCGTTTCCCCAGAGCTTGTACTCCGCAGCATCGGTGTACGGGGCAGAGAGCCATTTGCGGATCTGTTTCTCCGTCTTCGGCTTGCTATCCGGCTTGGTGACCTTGCGCCAGGTTTCCCAGACTTCCATCCAGAAGGCGATCTCCGCATCGGTGGGATCAGGGACAGACAGTCCGGAGCACCACCAGTCCGGGAAGCCCTGGAGCCTCGCGCATTCCACGGGTGTCAGTCTCCGTACTATATAGATGGGCTCATCTTTGGGCGTGTCGTTGATGATCTGCGGATCCTTATAGTCCCTTGCCATTAGGGTGTGTGACTTTTCCCTTTCGACCGTCATGAAACTGCCGGTCGTGGCGCAGTAGGTTGCGTCTTCCTCGGTCGGCGCTGCCACAGCATGGCGGTCGATGGTATTGAGGGTGAAGGAAACATCCTCGTTGATGCCGTCGCCCTGGGGTCCGTTCTTGTCCGAACGGCCGATCATGGAGCCTTGCAGGACATAGGTCTGCTGTTTCATTCCCGGCCGTGCGGAGAGGGCTCCCGCCTGGTCTCCCAGGTCACGCAGTTCGTTGCGCTGATTCTGGGTGAAGGCGACAGGCTCCTTTTCCACCACGGCAACCCCGCCGTGGTTGCTGTCCGGATTCTCCCCGCCCGTATCCAGGCATCGGGAGATGTCGGTCTTGTAGCAATGCCCTCTCGCGTTCTTCGTGCCTTCGGAGGTAAAACGCACATCGTAGGTCTCCGGCGCCGGGGCTACCACGCAGATGCCGCCCTGGTTGGAGCTCACCGCATTGCCGCCGCTCTGATCCAGGGTCCGGCTGGTCGTTGCCTCATAGAAACCACTGTGGGGATTGTCCGACAGCATGGCATGGGAGCTTTTACTGCACACACCAAATGCCCGAACCACCAGCTCGTTGCATCTGCCCTCGCCCGCATCAAAGGTGTTCAGGGTGTTGGCAACATCCGCTTTCTTCCACTCCTGCCCCTCTTCGGCGGAGTGCGGCCTTGTCCCCTTGGCATACGGCACGAATACCGTCTGGTCGTTGTTGGTACCGAGGGTGGCCGACTTGTCATGCTGGAGCAACGCGCCCTTACCGCCGCCCTCGCAGCCGGAGCGTATCTTCAGCGTAACGGGCTCTGCCTCTGTCACCAGCGGCTGGTTGTTGCCGCCAGTACCGTATCGTGCAGTCACGGTGGGGCTCTGCTCCATCGGGCCATCATAACGGCAGTCCTGGGGATGGTTATCGAACATCATCGCGGCAGCTACGACCCCCGCCCTCAGTGTCGGTGACTTCTCCTCTTCATAGCCGATGCTCCGGCTCTGTGCGGAATGCTCCGTGGAGAAGCCAGCCGACTGGAGCACTGCGGGATGGTTCCCGTGGTCCTGGGCGACCAGCGCCAGGGACTTGTCCTCTGTGATCCCGACACCACTGTTCCCCTGCGGGTTTACACAGAGGACTCCACCTCTATCGTCAGACCGCCCGCCTGCCGCTCCAGCGCCTTCTTCAGCACCTCCGGCAGCTCCTTCCCACGAACGGAAGCCCTGCGGAGTATACCCAGACACGCCTTCGGACTTAAATAATACTTCTCCGGCACTTCCGCCAGCAAAATCTGCGACAAGGTAGATTCTTGCCCTTCGCTGGGGGACGGACCAGTATTGAGCATCGAGAACTCGGTAAGCCACGCTCCATCCGTCTCCCAGGTATACGTCTGCTTTCGGCCATCGGTGATTCTCAGGCGGAGGCACCTTGACCCCTTCTTCTTTAACTCCGATAACTGCTTCGAGGACAGCTTTGAAATCATCTCCTCCGTTGGAGGAGAAAGCGCCGGGGACGTTCTCCCAGACGCAGTACCTTGGATACCTGCCATTCGTTTCCTCCCTCATCTCGCGGATAATCCGAATCGCCTGGAAGAACAGGTTGGAGCGTTCGCCTTCATGAAGCCCCGCCCGCTTTCCCGCAATGGAAAGATCCTGGCAGGGTGAGCCAAAGGTGATGATGTCCACCGGCTCCAGATCACCGCCGCGGATCTGGGATACGTCACCGTAATGCTTCACCCACGGCAGCCGCTTGTGCGTCACCAGCACCGGGAAGGGCTCAATTTCTGAATTCCACTTCGGTTCAATCCCGGCGAGGATGCCGCCAAAGGGAAAACTCCCGGAGCCATCAAATAGGCTACCGAGAGTCAGTGCTTTCTGCTTTTCCATCCGTGCTCCTTATTCAACCTGCAAGCCCAGGATCGTATCGCTGCCAACCACATTGGGCAGCTTGCCGTCCCAGGCTTCCACCTTTCTAAGTTCGATCAGATCATCCGTCAGGCTTTCCTGAATCTTCTTGTTTGCTTCTGCTTCCGCTTCTGCGGCAATGCGTACCTTCTCGGCGTCCGCCTCCGCTCTCAGGATCGCCACCCGCTTGTCCGCTTCCGCTTTTGCCAAAGCGGTCTGGTTTTCAATCGCCGCCCTCGCCTGTTCCTGCGCCGCGATGGACTTTGACTGGATCGCGCTGTTGTAGGCCGCTTCAAAATCCATGACACCCACGATAACCTTGTTCACATACACCGTCCCGGCGCCGTACTTCCCGTCGAAGCTCTCCTGCAGCTTCGTCATAATCAAAGGCTCGATCTTTGACCTGTTTGTCACGTCCCCAGGCTCCAGTTCCACCATTGCGGATTTTACTGCCGATGCCACAAGGCTCTCTGTGATGAGGTTCCTGGTATAATCAGACACATTAGCATATATCCACGCGGAGCGATCCGCCGCGATCTGGTAGGTAACGGTCACATCATCGGCATACACAGGCGTTTTGTCATCCGTTTCGCCCCAGATCTGATTGGAAACCTTGAAGTCCTGCTGCTTGTTATTGACCTTGCGGATGCTCTCCACAAAGGGCGCCGTGAAGATGAGTTTCCCGCTCTGCACCGGCTCCGACTGGATCTGGCCGAGGGTCGTGCGCACGCCGGTATAGCCCGTGGGGATGATGTGTGCGTTTGCGACCAGAAGCAGGAGGAGGAATACCCCCAGCACCAGGAAAACCAGGTTCTTGAACTGCTTTATAGTGGATTTCATCTCATGACCCTCCATAATTGATTTTGATATTACTTTTCTGGAACACCCAGAAATAGCAGTGGTACTTCCTCGCGTGCTGCTGATTTTTCGTCTGCCAGTCAGCGACCAGGCGGTTCTTCGCCAGGAGGATGAACAGGTCTTTCGGATAAAAGCCAGCTTTCACCGCCGCGTTCATCACGAACACATGGGAGAAATACTGCTTCCCGCTGCTCACCTTGTCCTGGCATTTAAAAATCAGGATTCCACCCGGCTTCAGCACCCGGTATCCTTCCCGGAGCATCTCTTCATAGCATTGGTGTAGGCTCCTCTCATCCGGGTACACGCCAAAGCGTCGGTTGATTCGATTCCCGTCCCCGGCTTTCAGGGATTTCCCTTTGGTCGCCAGAAATGGCGGATCCAGCATCATGCAGGACAGACTTTCATCCGGGAGGGGCAGACTCCGCGCATCTGCTTCCCCCACACCGCTGGCCTGTGGATTGATGTCAAATCGGAGTATTGGCGCTTCAATACCGGTTCCGTTATAGAAAGCTCCTGTACTAAAGGTCGGATCACAGTCGATCCTTCCGTCTGGCGCATGGAGTTTTAAGATGTTGCGGACGATTTCCGACTGGTCATAGCTAACGCTTCTGATCAGTTCACCCATCCCAGTCGCCTCTCTGCCTGGGCGCTCCGCAGGCGATCTTCTCCCGGCAGCGGTCAGACACACAGCCTGGGCCTGCCTTGCGGAACAGCTCGGGCGCTGCCTTCTTGCAAAGTCTCAGCATTTCATCTGCCATCCGCCGAATCTCCCATTGGGCACGATTGCAGCACCGCAGAGAAAAGAAATGCCGCAGCTCCCGCGCGTTCATCGTCATGATAAGCGTTGTGGGTACAGCCTGCGGCGTGATGTATCTTGCGTCCTCGGCGGGGATTCCCGCATCTACCATACGCTGGTAGAGGTTCATGACGTCTTCCATGAGGCTCCCCGCTTCCGCATAGAAGTCTGACTTGCGGATGCTCTCCGGCATCACGAGGTCAAATCCCATGATCCTGACGTACCGCTGGGATTGGACGTCGAAGGACGCCAGCCTGTGGCGGGTAAGCTGAGCGAGCGCCGCCCTGCTGAGCCCAACCACACGGAAGGTAAACACAGCGTGCTCCAGCACCGATTCATGTCCGGATTCCACCGCATGGCGCAGGGATCTCTCCGGCTTGCTCGAATTGGTACAGACAGCGGCTGCTTCGCCGCAAAGATGGGCGGCATCCGTTGTGTGGGAAATCAGTTCTACTCTTATACCACGTTCTCCATAAGCATCTGCTCCTTCGCTTTCCTGCAAAACTCCGTGGATACCTCAAAGCCATAGCTGTGCCTCCCCAGCTCCTTTGCCGCCCGCAGCGTGCTTCCGCTCCCGGCGCAAGGGTCGATGACCACATCTCCAGGATCGGTGAAGATTTCGATCAGCCGCTTCAGCACGGATACCGGCTTCTGGGAAGGATGGATCTTGGGATACTCCTTCCCATCCCGCTTCCAGTCAAACCAGTTGAAAACCATGTGCGGTCTTCCATTCGCATCCGTGTTTCGGAACTTGGGCAGCTTGCCCCGGTACAGCACCAGGGCATATTCGGTCGCACCGACGATCTTCATGTTGGCCTTTAGTACCTGTGGGCTGTAGTTCTTGCAGAACACCAGCGGGATATAATTCTTAAACCCATACTTCTCGGCCTGCCGGATGACCTCCGGGATCTGCTGGAAAGCGCAGAAGACGATCATGCATGGAGCGTCCTTCTCCCCGGTTCTCGGTTCCTTCTTCAAAAGCCGGTTGCAGAAGGCAAAATACTCCGCTATATTGAACGAAAAATCCGTGTTGAAGGCCGCCTTCCTCGCCTTGTTGCTCTCGCCGTTCTTGTTGTCCCCGTCCACATACCAGTCCGGCCGGGAAGCGTAAAAGTCCGTGCCGATGTTGTAGGGGATGTCCGCGATCACAAGCTGGGCTTTCGGGATGCTGTAGCCCTTGTAGTTCTGGAAGTTATCGTGGATGAGGACGCATTTCACATCACTCATCCCGCGCCTCCTCCGGCTCGAAGGCCGCCACCTCATCGAAGCGCAGCTTCTGACCGTCACGGATCACGAACACGTCATCGTACTTACCATCGTTGTGGGCAATCGCCCGCTTGACAATGCAGTCCACGAACTTGGGATCGAGCTCGATTCCCCGGCACACACGGTCGGTCTCCATGCAGGCAATCAGCGCGGAGCCGGAGCCGAGGAAGGGATCGAGGACGATGCCATTGGTCATGGTGCTGTTCTTGATCGGGTAGGCCATGAGCGTGACCGGCTTTGTAGTCGGATGATCCGGGCTGCTTTTAGGCTTGTCGTATTCCCACACCGTGACCTGCTTGCGGTCGGCGTACCACTGGTGCTTTCCGCCCTTCTTCCACCCGAACAGGCAGGGTTCATGAATCCACTGATACGGGGAGCGCCCCAGCACCAACGCATTCTTTTTCCAGATACAGCACCCGGAAAGATAGAAGCCCGCATCCTCATAGGCTTTGCGGAAGATCAGGCCCTTGGTGTCTGCATGCCACACATAGATGCTGCCGTCGTCGGCAAGGTTAGCGTTCATGCAGCGGAAGGCAGAGAGCAGGAAATCATAGAACTCCGCATCCGGCAGATTGTCGTTCTGGATCTTTCCCGCCGTCTCTTCCACGTCCACGCCGTAGGGCGGGTCTGTCAGCACAAGGTTGGCTTTCTGCCCGTCCATAAGCCGGGTGTAGACCTCCCCCCCAGTGCTGTCGCCGCATATGACCCTGTGCTTTCCGATGAGCCACAGGTCGCCCGGCTTGGAAAAAACCGGCTGCTTCAGCTCCGAGTCGATATCGAAGTTGTCCTCTTTGATCTTCTTGTCATGGAGCTTGTTGAACAGCTCTCCGATCTCGGGCGGGTCGAAGCCCGTCTTGCCGATATCAAAATCACCGCTGTTCTGTATGTCCTCCAGCAGTTCCGCCAGCAGGTTATCGTCCCACTGGCCCGTGATCTTGTTGAGGGCAATGTTCAACGCCTTTTCCCTGGTCTTGTCGATGTCCACCACCGCGCAGGGGACTTCGGTGTAACCCAGATCCATTGCCACGGTCAGGCGCTGATGGCCGCCGATGATCGTCATATCGGAATTGACCACCATGGGATCGGCAAAACCGAACTCCTCAATGGAATCGAGAATCTTCTTGTACTCCCGGTCGCCCTTCTTCAGCTTTTTACGCGGATTATATTCAGCCGGTTTCAAAACGGAAATCGGCAGGACTTTCAGTTCCGCTGTCTTCTTCAATTCGCACCTCCGTAAAATCGCATGACCTCACAGAATGGAATGAAGAGCTCGCCCAGGGTAAACCCCAGTTCAAGCTCTCCCGTCGCTTCCATGTATTCTTCTGTCAGACTGCACCACTCGGCGTCCTCGCCGTTTATGGACGCCAATACCCTGTCCTCCCCATAGTCTATGGCATGGACAAGGATCGCCCCTGTGTTGCAGAGCGCATACACGCCAATGACCGTGGTAAGGTCAATTATTCTCTGCTGCGCCACAGGCTTCTCCTTTCCACAGATGGATGATCCGCTGGTTCCGGCTTCCCCGGAAAGCAAGCGAGACGTCCTTTTCCGCTTCCATATAAGGACCGTCCACTACCACGTCCACCAGCAGGAGAAGCGGTGATTCAGACACACTCTCCAGACGGTATCCTGTGTAGAGCCAGACATCCTTCCCAGGCAGTTCCGCTTTCACCTTTTTAAGGAACGGCAGGAGTGCCACCTGGTTCTCCGGCTCCATAGGGTCGCCGCCGAGAATGGAAAGGCCCTGTATCCACGAGGGACGCAAGGCTTCCATGATCTCTTCCTCTGTTTCAGGTGTGAACGGCAGGCCATAGCCAAAATTCCAGGTCTCCGGCTGGAAGCATCCGGGACAGTGGTTTCTACACCCGGACACGAACAGGGAAACGCGGACGCCAGGACCGTTTGCAATGTCGTTTTTGATAATGCCGCCGTAGTTCATAGGCACCTCCGTCAACGGGTAGACAGGTGCATCACCCGGTCGGCAATCTCGGCGGTCCTGCCCTGGTTGAAGTACTGTGTCCCCAGATAGCCGCACACGCGCCGGCAGACGTTCATCTTCTTCTGGTCGCGGTTCCCGCAGTTGGGGCACTCCCAGATCAGCTTTCCGTCTTCCTCCACGATGCGGATCTCACCATCATAGCCGCATACCTGGCAGTAGTCAGATTTGGTGTTGAGCTCGGCATACATGATGTTGTCGTAGATAAACCGCATCACCGCCAGCACCGCGGGGATGTTGTTCTGCAGGTCAGGAACCTCCACATAGGAGATCGCGCCGCCGGGAGAGAGCGCCTGGAACTCAGCCTCGAAGCCCAGCTTGGAAAAGGCGTCAATCGGCTCCGTCACATGGACATGGTAGGAATTGGTGATATAGTTCTTGTCCGTCACATGCCGGATTTTCCCGAACCGGCGCTGGAGGCACTGGGCAAACTTGTAGGTGGAGGATTCCATCGGCGTCCCGTAAAGGCTAAAGCTGATATTTGTCAGTCCCCGCCAGGTCAGGCACTTGTCGTTAAGGAACTTCATCACCGCGACAGCAAAATCATGTCCCTCGGGATCGGTGTGGGAGACGCCCTTCATGCGGTACACACACTCGCATAGCCCGGCGTAGCCGAGGGAAATCGTGCTGTAGTTGTCGTACAGCAGACGGTCGATCTTCTCCCCCTTAGAAAGGCGGCTGATCGCGCCATACTGCCAGAGGATGGGCGCCACATCTGACGGCGTACCCTTCAGCGTGTTGTGGCGGATCATGAGCGCCTTGAAGCAGAGCTCACACCGCTCGTTCAGCAGATGCCAGAACCTTGTTTCGTCACCCTCCGCGCTGCACGCCACATCCACCAGGTTGATGGTCACCGCTCCCTGATTGAAGCGACCGTAGTATTTGTGTGCGCCATTCTCGCCCATGCCCACGAGGTCAGGGGTCAGAAAAGCGCGGCAACCCATGCAGGTGTACACATCCCCGTTCTTCAGCTGCTTCATGACCTTGGCGCTGATGTAGTCGGGCACCATGCGCCTGGCCGTACACTCCGCAGCGAGAACGGTCAGGTACCAGTAAGGCGCGTCCTCGGTGATGTTGTCCTCATCAAGGACATAGATCAGCTTGGGAAACGCCGGGGACACCCACACGCCGACCTCGTTCTTGATACCCTCATGCCTCTGCTTCAGCGTCTCCGCGATGATCAGTGCCAGGTCATCCCGTGTCTGCCCAGGCTCCACTTCACCCAAATACATGAAAACTGAGACGAAAGGCGTCTGTCCGTTGGTGGTAAGGAGCGTCTGGATCTGATACTGAATGGTCTGGATGCCGCGCTGCACTTCCTTCTTCACGTGCATCTCCGCAATGCGGCTGACTTCATCCTCGGTGTAGTCCCTGCCGATTGCCAGGAACTCATCCTCGATCTCGCTTTTATATTTCTGTCGGGACACATCCACAAAAGGCGCAAGGTGGGCAAGGCTAATGGTCTGCCCGCCATAGGTGTTCGACGCGACCTGGGCAATGATCTGCGTTGCGATGTTGCATGCCGTGGAGAAGCTGTGCGGCTTCTCGATCAGGGTATCTGTGATGACCGTGCCGTTCTGGAGCATGTCCTCCAAATTGACCAGCTCACAGTTGGAGATTGGCCCGGACACATAGCCCATGTCGTGGATGTGGATGATGCCCTCGTCATGGGCATGGATCACATCCTCCGGGAAAATGTACCTCCGGCAGATATCCTCAGAAACCTCCGACGCCAGGTAATCCCTCATGGTAGAATTCAGGATCGGGTCCTTGTTGGCATTCTCCTGCTTTGCCAGTTCATTGTCATGGCGAAGCAGGGAGAGGATTTTTGCATCCGTACTGTTCTGCTTCCTGAGAAGCTCATGCCGCAGACGGTAGTCGCTGTAGTGCCTGGCCAGCCTGTGAGCCTCGGCATGATCCAGTTCATCGATCACTATGTCCTGGATTTCCTCGACCGTGACGCTCCGGCCAGCTGCCGCGATGCGCTTTTCGATGCGGCCAACAACAAAACCGACCATCGTATCCGACAGTCGGTTCTCCTGTGCCACCTCGCTGTTCGCGGCTTCGATGGCGTGTTTTATTTTGGTATAGTCATAGGGAACTTCGCGTCCGTCCCTTTTGATGATCTTCAACTCATGTCCTCCCTCATTCTCTGCTCCGCTTCTTTCAGAAGTTCCTCACAGGTTTTCCCTTCGTGTTGGCGGCACTGTTCATCCAACCGGGCATAGACGGCGGCCTGTTCCTCTGCGGTCAGGTCGATGGTGTACAGTTCCTCATTGTCCTCGGAATCGGCGTTGACAACATAGAACTCGATGCAGGTGTCCATGTGGCTATCCGCGAAGCTGTTCAGCCCCACATAGAAATCGTACCAGCCCTCGTTGTCACAGGTATCATCTGTGAACTCGTCCATCGGGTGCATCGGCTTGAATCCTGCGTCCTTCCGGATGCGGTCCGCGATCAGCACCAGTCCGTTGGTAGCCATCAGCTGGAAGCCCACAGTCGGAAACCGGCAGGGATAATCCAGATAGCACTGGTCGTCACCGTACATGATCTCGGAATTGAAATCGACCAGGATTTCATCCCGCACAAAGCCCTCGATCAGCGTCATAACCGCGCCTCCTGCCTCCGGCATTTCCTTTCCGCCATCTGCTGGATGTCCAGGTCGGTGATGCCGTATATCTCCTGCATCTGCTTCATACAGATGAGAACATCCGCCATCTCCTCCACAAGATTGTAACGGGCCGCAGAATCGTCGCTCCCGGCCTTGGTGACCCTGCGCATCTTTGAGGCGGCCTGGATCAGCTCCGCGCACTCCTCCATGTGAACCATCGTCTGGGCATCCGCCCCGTACCGGGAGATGACCTTCGTCTGATCCGGAATCTCAATCCGCATCGCCGCCTCCTTCTTTCTGTTTTGCCAGAAATGAAATATACCTGTTGATGTACCAGATCGCCTTGCGGAGGTCTTCCTCCGTCTTGGCCGGGTCCTTGCGGCCGGCTCTGGCGATATACTTCACGGCATTGCCCAGGTGGTACGGCGACAGCAGTCCTTCAATCACATCGATGACTTCGATGGTTCCGAAGGTATAGTGAGCCGGGTGGTTCACGTTGTCCGACATCTCAGGGACGTCCTCGATAGGGTCACCGTTTGTCTGTGCCATGCCGTCTCTGTAAGTGGGGGGCTCATATTTTTTCTTCCACATCAAAGCTCGCTCCGATCTCAGTCTCCGTTTTCTGTGCGCGGCACCAGGCTGTCCGGCATTTCCCGGAGCAGAACCTCTTCCTCCGTCCTCGCCTGGGCTGTGTCAGCTTTCTCCCGCAAACAGGGCAGCGGCCGTTATTCTCGCACCACACTGGGTAGTTCAGCCTGACGAGCCAGCCATCCCCGGCAAGCCCGTGGGTCTTGCAGTACAGCTCGACCTTGTTCAGTTTCAAGCGGAGGCTCTTTGCGATGGCCCGGTATCCGATTCCCTGTAAGCGCATGGAGAGGATCAGTTCTTTCTGCACATCGGTCATGCGCCTCCTCCTTCTGCTATGCCCACATGGGGCATTGTGTAACAATGGAAATATGTAAAAACGCCTGAGTTTCTGCGTGTTTCCAGACTGAAAGCAGCGTGTCCTCATGCGTTTTTGTAACGAAATTCGCCACCTCTTGATGCCTACGGCAATTTCCGTTCCTTGTTCTTGAAAACCGCTGAAAATCAAGGTATAACAGCGTTTCCCAAGGCGGTTCGGGCTGTTATCCCCGGCTCATCCGGGGACCCTGCCGGGTAGGGGGCCTTGCAATTTCGCGTTTTTCAACACGAGAGGGGGCGGCGGTCTCGGTGGCACTTCACTGTAGAGAAGCGGCCCAGGCCCCAGGGGGCCGCTTAGGGCGGCTGCCCCGCCGCTTACTTCGTCACCAGCACGATGATGAGTGCGATGAACGCGGCCACAACAAAGGTCAGCCACAAGGGACTCAGTACCCACAGCCAGCTCCACGCGACGCAGCCGGTCAGCTTCAGCGCAATGAACAGCAGGGTCAATGCCTCGAAAAAGCCAAGCCCCACGGTCTTGATCTCTTTCTTCTCCTTCATGGATGTTGTTCTCCTTATCAGTAGTGGTAGGTCGGGTTGTTATCCTCGCGCCGGGTCTTGACGCTGTGGTGACGGTGGCAGAGCGCCTGCCAGTTGCCCTGATCCCAGAACAGTGTCCTGTCCCCTCGGTGTGGAATGATGTGGTCCACATCGGTGGCCTTGATGTACCGGCCTTCTTTCATGCACTCCACACACAACGGATGTGCATCCAGATATCGCTTCCTGGCTTTCTGCCACGCTCTGCCGTACCCCCTGTCACCGGCGCTCCGCACTTCCTCCAGGTGGATGGGCTTATGGGCATCGCAGTATTTCTGTCCATACGGTACAAGCGCCGCACAGCCGGGATGTCGGCATGGCGTTTTCGGTCTTGATGGCATAATGTGTAATCTCCTATAGGAAGGAGAGTTGTTTTTCCCTCGAAAAGGCTCAATAATAACTCCCCCTATATAAAGGCGTGGGAGAGGCTGTTTGTCAGGGGTACCTGGCAAATTTTCTTATAATTTTTATTTCTCCCACGGAAGGCCGGTTCTCCGAACTGACCAAACTCAAAAACAAACGCTTGACTTTTGGACGCATTTTTGCTTTCATATTCTCGAACACCAGAGAGGAGAAGGCCCATATTCACCATTGAGTTTTACTCGACCGCTGATGGCGTCTCTGAATTGTGGGGCTTTCTCGATGACGTGCAACAGAAAGCCACAACGAATAAAGACGCAAGAATACAGCATAAGCCGATAGACCAATACATACAGTTGCTCGAGGATCACGGAACTCGGTTGGGCGAGAACATCACCAAGCATCTGGAAGATGACATACGGGAGCTTCGCCCGGAAATAATTGAGTCTTGTACTTCTACCGCAAAGATGATACCTACGTCCTCCTGCATCAGTTCCGAAAGAAAACACAAAACGCCACGTCACGAAATAGAAAAGACCAATCCGAACGCGACGATTGGATTGCCAGAAAGGGGTGACACAGTATGGCAACCTGGACTGATTATAAGAACCATGTCAGAGCGACCAATCCTGAGATTGGAAAGGACATTGATGAAGCAGAAGCCATTTCCCAGATTGTCGGAGCTATGATTAAGCGCCGCCATGATCTTGATCTTTCTCAGCATGATCTCGCCGAGCTTTGTGGACTTCCACACTCATCTGTTGCCAGAATCGAATCCGGCAAAACCACACCGAATCTCAGCACTCTTTTGCGGATCTTCAGAGAACTTGGATTAAGCCTTGTAGCTGAACCCGCTGTCAGGCCCGCTCAACCCGGCAGATAAGATCATGAGCTGCAGCATCCTCCAGTTTTGCGCTGGAGGATGTTTCTATTTCTGGAAGTTATCCATTCTCGTTTCAGAGGCTCAAAAATAACTCCCCCTATATGAAGGCGTGGGAGAGGCTGTTTTGGTAGTATGCCTCAGAAAAAAGTTGTAATTATTATTTCTCCCACGGAAGGCCGGGTTTCCCGAAGTGCCCATAGCTGGAAACAAGATTATAATCCACATCCAGCAGATGCAGATCGCGGATAATGCCTTTGGGTGTCAGGTCGTAGTTCTCGCGCACGAAGGCTTCCAGGAACCGCTTATCCTGATGCTCCGTACCGAAGGTTTCCACATAGACACTGACCGGCTCCGCCACACCGATGGCATAGGCAATCTGAACCTCGCATTTATCCGCGTAACCGGCTCTTACGATATCCACCGCGATCTTGCGGGCAGCATAAGCGCCGGAACGGTCAACCTTGCTGGGGTCTTTTCCGCTCATGGCTCCGCCGCCGATATGACCGACACCACCATAAGTATCGCAGGCCAGCTTGCGGCCAGTGACGCCGCAATCGGCAAAACTGCCGCCGATCACGAAACGGCCGGTCGGATTGACCAGCTTTTCAAAGTCCGTATTCAACCCGTTCTCACAGGCTGCCAGCACCATGATGCCCTCAATGACGTGCCGGAAATCCGAGGGTTCCACATCGGGGCTGTGCTGAACGGAACAGAGGAAAGTCGTGATCTTTCCGCTGTCGTAATCGAAGCTGACCTGGGCTTTCGCATCGGCTCGGAACATCCGGCTCGGATGCGCCTTCAGAATCTGGAGGAACCGCGTGGCGACTACGAAAGGAATCGGCAGAAGCTCCGCCGTTTCATTGGTAGCGTATCCCATCATCATGCCCTGATCGCCCGCTCCGCCCTTATTCACACCGAGGGCGATATCCGGGCTTTGCTCTTTTACCAGAATGCCGATGTCCACAATATCGGGGTCAAAGCCCAGCTTATCAACTCCGATCTGTTCGAAGACTTCATACACCAACTTCCGGTAATCCGGCTTATGGCTGCTGGTCAGCTCACCCGCGATGATGATGTGGTTGTCTTTGATAAGAACCTCAATGGCGACCCGGCTCTTGGGGTCGTGCCGGAGGCAGTCAGTCACGATGGCATCCGCGATCTGGTCACAGATTTTATCCGGATGGCCGCCCGAGACCTGCTCACAAGTAATGATCTTCATTTTCTGATTCCTTTCCGCCGGAGCTTCCGGCACACGCTGATCTTGATTTCATTTACCATCGCTCTCAAGATGTCGAAAACTGAGAGATCGGGTCTGTGGGTCCAAGTGATGGACACAAGAATGATCCCGGAAATAAGCAGCGGCAGGAAAACCACTGCCGCGAGAATCGCAATAATCAAAGCATCGCACCTCCTTCATACCTGGACACCCTTTGCCGAAGCCAGCTTTGTAAGATCCCCACATAGATGGCAAAGGCAAAGGATGTCAACTTCAAAAAGCGCCCACAGTGTCAATAAAAAAACCGCTGCCCGTGATCCACGAAAGCAGCGTCCTCAAATCCCCCCTCCTATCTTCTTTTCTTTATCTCTTTTATTTGTAGCAAGATGTAGCAAGTAAAATAGTTAATATATATAAAGAGATGTAATAATAATAACCACCGTAAAAACCTGCTACAGGCTGCTACAATAGCATCCGCTATTACTCTGGTGATAATTTTTCTCCAGAACGCCGCCTCTTTCCCTTGACTTTATATCACTACAGTGATATAATCTTGACGAATGGAGGGCTGCACAATGGACAAACTGATTACCGTCTATCACGGTTCAAAGCAGATCGTAGAGGTTCCCACCTTCGGCCTGGGCAGGAAGAACAATGACTTCGGCCTGGGCTTCTACTGCACCGAGAACATCGACCTTGCGAAGGAATGGGCCGTCTCCTCGCTGAGTGACGGGTTTGCGAACCGCTACACCTTGGACACGGAGTATCTGAATATCCTGAACCTGAATAGCCCTGCTTACACGATTCTCAACTGGATGGCTGTTCTCGTGGATCACCGCCTGTTCAGCATCAAGACGCCCGTTGCAAGGAGAGCGAAGCAGTACCTGATCGAACACTTCAGTGTGAATGTGAACGCTTACGACCTGATCACCGGGTACAGGGCAGACGACTCCTACTTCGACTACGCCGAGGCTTTTCTTAATAACGCGATCACCGTCGAGCAGTTGTCCCGCGCCATGCAGCTTGGAAAACTCGGGGAGCAGATCGTCATCAAATCAAAGTTCGCGTTTTCAAAGATCAAATACGAGGGCTTTGAGGTAGCGGAAAAGGACATGTACTATGTCCTTCGCAAAGCCAGAGACGATGAAGCCAATCAAACCTATCTGGATATTCTGGAAGAAGAATCCGATGGCCTTTATATCCAGGACATTATCCGAGGAGGCGTTTCAAATGACGACCCGCGCATACCAAGAAACCTATCTAAGTAAGGCACAAGCCGCGCTTGGAGACGCTTTCGATTACGCCATCAACACCTGCCGCATTCCCGGCTTGGATTTCATAAAAATCTTTACCGCAAGCTCTGTCAGCAGACGGATAGAGAATGGCGAGCCCGCTTACCTGGCGGGGAAAAGCGGAATCGAGATTGCCTCCGACGTCGTACTTGAAACAACAGGCAAGCAGCTTGAAGCCGCGCCGCAGGAACACTTCGGCCGTTCACGGGAATACTGGATCGGCTGGGCGGTCAGTTACTATCAGTGGTTTTCCGCAAGAAGCTACAGCGACATCTTCAAAGTCCTTTCCTACGAAGATCTGGCGAACATGTACCATACGCTTCACGAAGCGGACATCACGAAATTCGTGGATATCGCAGATGAAAAGATACGGGAGCATTTCAAAGACACCAACCTGAAACGCATCCGCAGCTCTTACGGCTGCACGCAGGCCGAGCTTGCAAAACGCTCCGGTGTTACGCTCCGCTCGATCCAGATGTACGAGCAGCGGAACAAGGACATCAATAAGGCGAGTGCCGATGCCCTATATCGCATTTCCAGGGTTCTCGGATGCAGCATGGAAAGCCTTCTTGAAAAATAAAGCCACAGTCCAAAGAAGCACCTGTCAAGCGGCAGGTGCTTTCCTTATGACCGTGTATCTCGCGCCAGGAGAATCAGCTGAAAGCGGCATTCTCCTCCTCCGGCTCACCGCTCTCCTTCTCCAGAAAGCGGCAGCCGATCAGCATCGTGGTAGGGCCACCCGATTCTCCATTCGGCCTTTTGCGCTGAATCGGGAAGAACCGCTGAATGGCGTTGTTGAAGTTGGTGCTGTTCTCCTTACGGTATCCATACTTGTCGCACCATTCGCCGTACAGCTTATACACTGCGGATGTGCGTACCTCGTAGGCTTCTCCCTCCTCCAGCCAAGCGTCCACAAACTGCCCGATGCGGTCAGACTCCTCCTGGTATTCCTTCGTAGCGGAGATAACAGCCTGCGGATCAGCCAGATCGGATGCCTTGAACCGCTTGTACCCCTCGTAGCACCAGTTGAAGATGGCGGACAGGTTGGCGGGCTCCGCGAAGAAGTTCTTCAGCCCCTTGTCCTGCTCATGCTCCTCAAAGTGGCGCTTGAACGGGATCAGCTTCAGACGGTTCGAGTAGAACAGCGTCATGTCAGACACAGAGGGCTTGTAGTTGGTGTTGATGAAGATCTTGAAATTGGGCTTGAAGTCGAAGCTGTTCTCATGGAGGAAACGGGCGTTCAGCGTATCATTACCGGTCATCCTCTTGACCAGTGCGGCGTTGAAAGTGATCTTCTTCTCCGGCTCCGAAATGTTCACGAAACGCACGCCGGCAAGCCGGGCGATTTCCTCCGACGGTCCGGAGGCGTTGGTGTTACCGAATTTCGTAGAGAGCATCTCCGGGTTAGAGGTTTTACCGTAGTCTCCCATGATACGCAGGAAGGTCTCCATCGTGGTGCCCTTACCGTTGCGGCTCGTCGCACCGTAGAGGATGAACAGGCACTCCAAAGAAGTGTCACCCGTCAGCGCATAGCCGAGGGCTTTCTGAAGGTACAGCGCCAGGTCAGCGTCATTCATCATCACCTCGGAAATGAAGCTGTTCCAGCGGTCGCAAGCCGCATCCGGATTATAGGTGATGCCGGACATGAGCGTCAGAAAGTCGGCGGGATCATGGGGCTTGAATTCTCCAGATGTAAGGTTCAGCGTTCCGTTCTGGCAGTTGAACAGGTCGGTGTTGCGGTCAAAGATGGAATGCGGCACAGGATATACGGACTTGGCATCCTCGATCATCGTACGCCGGTTCTTCCGCATCTGGAGCTTCTGTACCCTCTTGATGTAGCGGTTCCTGGTGTCCTCGTCCTTGATCTGCAGGGCGAAGGTATAGAGCCGGTCAGCCAGCCGCTTGGCAAGCTCCGCCACAGCCAGTGCATTCTCGTCCGGCTGCCAGACCTTCCCGTCAAAGACATACCAGATGCCGCGTTCACGGTCGAAGCGGGCGATAGGCTTAAAATAGTCCGCAAAGGCATAGCCGATGCCAATCTCCTCCCGCTGGTACCGGGGATTCGTGTGCGGCTGCATCTCCTCCAGTGTCATGGATACCTTAGAAAGATCCGGCTCGAAGGAAGGCAGTGTCTCGGCCTCATCGAGATCAGAAAACTCCGTCTCCGCCGATTCCATGTCCCGAATCGGCGTGTAGATGGTATCATTGGTCGCCACGGCATTGCGAATGGTGATCTGGCCGTATGTGGTATCTCCCGTCTGTCGATCCCACTTGTCGCGCATCAGACCAGAGGAACGGAAGATGCGGTCGATCTGCTCCTCCACATTCCCACACCAGAAAGCGAGGATGGAGACCAGCGCCATATCCGCATCAGACTGGCTGTCGTAGCCTTCCTCCCAGCGCCCGTCCATGAGAGCCTTGAACTTGTCCCCGGATTCGGATCTGGAGGCATGCTCGATGATCTGCTCATCTGTGAGGTATGAGCACGGCTCAACGGTTCGATTTGACATCTGCGCCTTCCGCTTCATGAATGTGTCCAAAAGGGACTGCAGCGCCTCATCATTCCTCGTCACCGTACCGGCGCGGAACTCATCCCCGGTCACCGTAACAAAACGGTTTGTGGTTCCCGGCAGATAGACCTCCAGACCATGCCTGCGGTTGTTGATGTAGTAGATGGTCTTGTCGTAGGCAAAGTCGGGGGACAGACGAAAGAAGCCGCGCAGTCCGGTTCCACTGGGACTGCGCTCAAAATAGGCATCGGAAAAGATGCCCAGGATTGAGGCCGCCACATCGTTGAGGCTCCCGTCCTCCCGGATGCAGTGGTCAATATCGATAGCGCCGATGCCCTCGCTCACGCGATAGCCGATGCCGTCCCAGCCGCCCATCGCATAGGCTTTCATGGCAGTGCCGAAGTCAGAGAAGGTGGCGGCATCATTGGTACGGGCAAGCTGGCCTGTCCTCGGATCGTAGGGAACCTTCGTTGCCTTACCTTTACGCTTTTCCAGCTTCCACACACAGAAGGAAGCGTTGTTCTTCAACTCCTGCGGGATATTTACGAAGTTCACTTTTGCGCTCATATCACTGCGCTCCTTTCGCATAGTCGTAGCTGCCAGCTGCGGGGATCAGACCAAGCTGTACAGAGACAGCGTGATTGACGGCATTCAGCAGCGCCTTATCCTGGACATGGCCGACATAGTTTTTCATCTGATCCTTACTGATGGTCGTGATCTGCTCCGCCAGGATCATCGAAGCATCCAGTATCTGATGCTTGTCAGAAACAGCGTCCGGGTCAAGCTGTGTGTGGCACGGAAGGTTCGGTTTCTTCATCTGCCGCGTCATCGGCAGGACGTTTAGTGTCTCAGCATAAGCATTTCCGATGTTGTTCGATATGACCAGAACAGGACGACAGCCGCCCTGCACACTGTTTCCAGCATGGGGATCGAGATTCACAAACCAGATATCCCCGCGTTGGGGCGTGCGGTCTGTCTTCGGATATCTGTCTCGGTTCTGCTCCTCCGCTGTGTTAGCTCTTATATATTTCCACGGGTTAAAACCGAGCCTATCCCGGTACTCCGTTTTCTTGCGCTTGTTCTTGCGCCCCATTTATTCTTCACCTCCTGGCATGATGAAAGACCGGGGGAACAATACCCGGCCAATCTTTAGAGCTGCGCCTTTACCGCAGCGATCAGTTTTTCCTGTGTCACGTCCTTTGACGCCAGCGCAGCCAGCACATCCTCGTCCACGGTATTGGCCGTGATGATGTGGTGGATGGTTACGGTCTGCTTCTGCCCCTGCCGCCATAGCCGGGCATTCGTCTGCTGATACAGTTCAAGGCTCCATGTAAGTCCAAACCAGATCAGGATATGTCCGCCCTCCTGGATGTTCAGCCCGTGACCAGCCCCTGCCGGGTGGATCAGCGCAACAGGAATATTCCCGGCATTCCAGTCCTTGATGTCCTGGCTCTCCCGGATGTCCCGCGGGCTGTATCCGGCTGCCGTCAGATGCTCCATGACCCGCTGTCTGTCATGCTTGAACCAGTAGACGATCAGGACAGGCTGGCCGTTGGCCGCTTCGATCAGGTCTTCCAGCATCTCCAGCTTTCTCTTGTGGATCGGGCGCGCTTCTCCGTTCTCGTCGTAGACCGCGCCATTGCTCATCTGCAGGAGCTTGTTTGAGAGCGAGGCGGCATTCGCGGCATCTATGTCCCCATCCTCCAGCGGGATGATCAGGTCTTTCTTCAGCTGGTCATAGAGTTTTCGCTCCGGCTCCGACATCTCCACCTTATGATCCACATAGACACACTCCGGCATATCCAGATAGTCCAGCGCCTTCATGGAGATGGTCATATCCGAGATGCGGTCATAGATTTGTTCCTCGGCTCCCGGCCGTGGGATATAGGAAAACACAACTCCCGTTGACGGGTTCATGCTTCCGGGCTTGAAATAGGCATCCCTGTACCGGCCGATGAAGCGGCCAAGCCGCTCCCCGCCGTCCAGGATGCCTATCTCCGCCCACAGATCCATGAGCCCGTTTGAGGTCGGTGTGCCCGTCAGACCAATCCAGCGGCGCACAAATGGCCGTACCTTCCGCAGCCACTTGAACCGCTGGGACTGGTAGTTTTTGAAAGAAGAAAGCTCATCGATCACGATACAGTCAAAGTCCCAGCGCAGCCCGTTTTTCTCGTAATACTCGACCAGCCACTTGACGTTTTCCCTGTTGACCACATAGATCATGGCGCTGTGGTTCAGAGCCGCCGTCCGCTCCTTTGCCGTCCCGACAATGATGGAGACATCCAGGTCAGACAGATGATCCCACTTCTCCACCTCGGTGGGCCAGGTATCCCTGGCGACACGGAGCGGCGCGATCACGAGGACTTTGGAAACAGACACATCGTCCAGCATCATGTCCCGCAGCGCCGTCAGAGTAGTCACAGTCTTGCCCAAACCCATATCGAGAAAAAGGGCGGAGACATTATGGGCTTTGATGTATTCGATGCAATATTTTTGATACTCATGGGGAGTAAACTTCAATCGCAGCCACCCCCGTCAGTATCCGAGAATCCCAATGGTCACCTTCGTTCTCCCTGGAAGACGGATCGGAGCATACTCCGCATATGGACAGTTCTGATTGCACCGCTGCATATTATGGAACAGTCCGCAGCATGGCACGCCGTTTCGGATCACGCAGTGCCGGCATCTGGGGTTATAAGGAGGGAACAGCATCACCATCGGTCTTACACGCACTTCTGTGTTCATCTTGTACTCCTTCCCGGATTACTCGTCCGAATCAGACAGAGCGTCCAAATGATAGAACCCCGCCAGCTCAGACGGGTCTTTCGGTTCATAGGTATCTCCGTAATCATCAAGGTCATCAAGGAAGCCCTGATTGGAAGGCAGCGTGGCAATCTCCAATTCCGGGACTTCCGTCCCTATACCTTCTGGGAAAGGCTCACCGGGACTCCAGGCGAGGATCGCAGCTATCGCGGATTTAATCTGACTCAGCCTGTCAATGCACAGTACCGGGAAGCCCAGCTTCATCAGCTGGTAGCGTCGCTTTCTTTGGAGCGGCCGCAGCATCTTTCCAGGCGCCTTCAGCTCCACAAATACAGTCTTCGCCGGAAAGAAAAGAACAAGCCGATCAGGGAGACCGTTTGCGGTCTGGCTGGTCAGCTTGTAGGCGATTCCCCCTGCGGCCCGCACAGCCTTGACGAATTCATTCTCAACAACGTATTCCCTCAATGGCGGTCACCCTTGCCCTTCCAGTATTCGCACCAGTCACTGCCATTGTCGGCAGGATTATCGAACTCATCCGCTCCGGGTCTCAGGCATTGCGACCCATATTCACTGCCGCAGAAATACCTGCAATTCCGGCAGCACTGGTCATACACATAGATTTCCTGGTCGGAGTGGTCGTAGTCATCATAAGAACCGCGGCGAGTTACACCGCGGTTCTCCTCATACATCCGGCTCATGCGTTGATCTCCTTCCACTGCGCTTCCGGCATGGTAGCGACCTGCCACCCGATGCCCTCCAATGCAGTCGCCCGGTCGTAGGACTCTACATCCTGGCTGGCGCGTGTGATGGCATTGCTCAAACCGTAGAGGGAGAGATCCCCTCCCTGGATCAAATAGTTCAGGATGTTATCCTGCTCCGGCTGATTCAGCGCGTAGGTCTTGCCGGTCAGTTCGATCACGTCCTGCACCCTGCCCGTGATCTTCGCATGGGTGCTGTCCTGGAGCCGCCCCACGATCTGTGCGAAGCGCGCCTCTTCGATGGCCGCCATCGTAGCATCCCGGAGCTTCAGCATGAACGCCTTGTCCTCTGCTTCCATCGTTTCGTCCGAGTAAATGTTGAAGCTGTCCTCCAGAGCCTTTGCCGCTTTGCCCACATGGGCGCGGCGCTCCCCGAAGTCATTCACGACCATGCCGTTGGTGCAGACCAGACGGTATACCAGAGGCTGGATAGACACAGCGCCAAGCCCCACTTCACTGTTCGAGATCACCACTCCGGCCTGTACATAGTCGCCGGGAACAACCGCCATTTCCAGACGATGGTTCACCACTTTGATCGCCAGCCTGGATTCGGTCACTTCGCAGGAAACGACCTCCATCTCCTCCTTCCCGGCGAACAGCGGGAGGACGGCGGAGGCAACCTCCAGGTTATCGATGCGCCGGTAACGATCCGACAGGAGGGCGCGGGCGACACGGCCATTGCCGTAGTCCATGCTGCGGATCATGTAGCTCTGCTCACGGTCTCCAAACCAGGCATTGACGTTGGTCGCCAGCAGTTCCGGCTTCTGCGCACGCATAGCATCATAGTATTTTGCCGGGATATTCAATGCGGAACCCACCTGACGATGAAAGAGATCGGTCGTGCCGAAAACCTCCTGCGCCCCTGTGTTCAGATGCGTGATGCCAAAGGTCTGTCCGTCATCTTCCAACCGGAACGACTGCGCCGGTCCAATAAAGTCATGCTTCGCCGCGTTCTGCCTTTGAAGTTCCATAAGTACAGCGGGTAATGTTCTGCCCTGTTTCATGATGTATGTCCTCCATTCATATCATAAAAAAACCGGAGCCATCGCTGACCCCGGTTGTGTGCTTAATCCTTAAAATAGTAGAATCCCTGGTAACCTGCGCTGGACAGCGGAAGGCCGTCCGCCCAGGCGGGATTCTGGTTCATTATGGCGCTAACCTGATCCACTGTGATGCTGTCAACGGGAACCTCCAGAATGACTTCATCGTGGACATGCCCTACAATGGCAAGCCCCGCCTGTTCCATGCGCCACATGGCCTCGGCCAGCAGATCCCGCGCTGTAGCCTGGGTGATGTTCTCCACGAGTTTTCCGGAGTACGTCTCTCCCCGCGCCCACTTGTTCGCTGCGTTCAGCCCTTCGTAAGTGACAGCCATCCGTCCAAAGCGATTAGGCTGGAGCCTCGGCTTGATGTACGCCAGCTTCCTTCCGGAAGGCAAGACGATCCACAGCGTTCCCGAGTAAAACTGAAATCCGACACGGCCGACCGTCCGCTCTTTATGATCCTTGATGGTTTCCACAGCCGCCTTCTCCACATCCCACCAAAACTGGACGATCCTCGGATTGGCTGTGCGCCAGGAATCAATAATATCTGGAAGCTCCGATTCCTTCAGTCCCATATCCAAAGCGCCCATGCTGATCAGCGCTCCTGCCGCACCGCCGTACCCGCAGGCCAACTCCGCTACCTTGCCCTTCTGTCGCAGTTCACCGTTGATGCCGTGCTTCACGACAGGCACACCGAACATCTGGGAAGCGGAGGCGCAGTAAATATCCTCACCACGCCGGAAGGCATCCAGCCGCCAGTCCTCTCCAGCCAGCCACGCGAGGACGCGGGCTTCGATGGCGCTGAAGTCGGCAACGGTAAAAATGTACCCCGGCTTGGCGATCAGCATCGTGCGTATCAGCTGGGAGAGGATATCTGGTGTGTTCCCGTAGATGCTCTCCACCAGGTCGAAGCATCCCATCTTCACAAGATCCCGCGCTTCATCGAGCGTGGAGATGTGGTTCTGCGGTAGGTTTTGCAGCTGGATGCCGCGTCCCGCCCATCGCTGAGTTCTGTTCGCGCCTGAGAACTGGAACAGCCCATGCGCCCTGTCATCGGCACAGATGTATCTATCTGCCGCCTGGTACTTCTTGACGGAGGATTTCGCCATTTGAAGACGCAGTTTCAGCATGTCCAGGGCTTCCTGATCCAGCCCGTTCCTGTCGATCTCGCGGATCATGGCAGCCACATCTTTCTTACCGAGGGAGTCGATTTCGATGCCCCGCTCCTCCAGCCAGCCCTTAAGCTGGGATACAGAATTAGGGTTCTCAAGCCCGGTCAATTCATAGGCTTTTCGGCTCATCTCCTCCGAGAGCATCAGGTCGCAGGTGATGGCCTGCTCCACCAGGGTTTTGTCTATCAGGACGCCCCTGTCATTGATTCTCTGGTCCATGTGATAGAAATCCCACTCGCTTGATTTCAGGGGGAGTGCCTCCAGCTTATGCCGGATATCCCTCTCCGTCTTAACATCCTGCTTGCAGTAGGATTTGAACCGTTTCCAATCCTCCGGAGCATGTTCCGGGAGGTTCCGGGTACGGCCGCCATTGGTCTTGGTAGGCTTGCAGGGGACTGAGAAATACTTGATCAGCCTCTCGCCGGCATCGTCTTTCTGTTCCCCGGTCTTCAGCACCTCGGCCGCTGTCTTCAGCTTCAGGGGAAGTGAGAGGGATGCCGCCCAAACCATCGAACACTGCCAGGAATCCGGAGAAAGCTGGGTGCCGAAATAGTGAGATAGGCAGGTACGCTCAAATTGCGCATTCCACGCTGCCTTGATGATTGCCGGATCGTGGACCGCACTAACCACTTCCTGCGGAAGCTCCTCCCCGCAGGCCAAGTCCACTACACGCACTTCCTCATCGTCGAATGCATAGGCGAACAGCAGAATATGAAAGTCAACCTCGACATAACGGTATACGCCGCAGCTTCCGAGGTCTACATCGCTATAAGTTTCCAGGTCGATTGACAAGACTCGTTTTTGCTCATTCAAAGAATAACCATCCCTTCGTGTGATGCTGGTTGCCTGCACCTTAAAAGAGCCTCCGGGGATAATCGCATTGGAATCCCTGGGGGCTCTTGTAAAGCGCAGACAGGAGAGAGCCGCAGCCCTCTCCTATCCGCTGTATTTCACTTCAAATAATCGGGAACGTCGTCACCGAACACCTCGGCGCCGTCATCCTCGCCTTCGATCTCGTCGAAGTCGGAAGCCGCAGACGCCTTGCCCGCGAGGCGCTCACCGTCCTTGACCTTCTGGATGTTGCCCAGGCCGGCCGCCACGCCCTTGTTTCCGGAAGCCGCGAATCCGTAGAAGTTGACGGACACATTGCAGTAGTCGCCGGAGCCGCACTCCATCGGGTCCAGGATCGGCTGAACCTTGCGGTCCACGATCTGGGGAGCATCCTTGCTGGTGGCGTTCAGGAACATGTGGCCCGCATAGTTCTCGTCATCGAGGCGGTCGATGTCGCCATCGCGGAGCGGGAGCTTCAGATTGGGCGGAATCTTGCCGCCCCACTTCTTGCCCTTCGCATCCTCCTTGGCAGCTTCCACAGCCTTCTGAATCTTGCCCAGGGTAGCCTTGTCCTCCTTGGGGATCAGCAGGGAAACGGAATACTTCTCGTCCCCGCCGTTGATGGACTTTGCCTCCCAGATGTTCGCAAAGCTGATACGGCAGGGGATGATCACCTTCGTAGGGGATGTAGTCTTGTTTGCCATATGATTTCTTACCTCCATATAACAGCGCCGGGATCATTCCGCAGCGCATAGCGTTCTACCGGATCTGTCCGGCGCATGATCATGCGTCCTTTATTCGTCGGAGAGAGCGCTGAACTCCTGGTCGGGATCGCTGCCCAGGTCAACGGGCGGCCGCGGATCGTCCTCCGGGACAAGCGCGAGTTTTCCGGGCGGCTTGGCGACATACTCACCAAGCAACTCCACAAACCGCTTCTTCCCCATCATCTTTTCAAACTCGGTCAGTGTGATGAGCTGCCGTTTGTAGAGGTCAGTGTAGCCGTTGGCGACAGCTGTGTCCACCACCGCCTTCGTATCTGTGAACACCCGCTTGCTCCGCCCTTCGACCACCTTGTATCCGGGGATCGGCACGCCGTGATTGATAGCTTCAGAAGAAACGAAAGCAAAGACAGATTCGATCCATGTGGAGATACGGTTCAGCGTAGGCAGTATTCCAGCCAGCTCATCCAGCGGTATCAGCCCCGGCTGTTTGAAAACCGCTGTGTCTGTATCGGGATTGTAGGGAGCCGTCATATCCGTCTCCTCCGTGACATCTGTAAACGCGCCTGCGTCGAGATCCAAAAATTCTTCTCGGCAAAGCGCCAGTGCTTCATCCGCGCAGGCGCGGCATACAGGCTTGGCACGACAGAACCGGCACCAGTCTCCCGGATGCTGTTCTCCTTTTCCTTCATAAGCCATCTTTGCGATTGGCTTGATACTCTCGCCCCAGTCCTCCAGTTCCTTCCGGCTGCATTCAAAGGTGGAGATATTCTCAAGGCGCGGCTGGATGATGCTCATACGGACAGTCTCGATTTCATAAATGTAGCCATAAGCCCCCAAGCCTCCGAGTGCGTATAGCATCATTTGGCTGTTGTGGTCTGCATCCACAAACACGCCCTGCCCTGTCTTAAAGTCGCAGACATGGAGCAGTCCCTTCCCTTTCTCGTCCTTCCCGACGATCAGCATGTCAGCCGTTCCGAAACCGGAAGGAGCGATGTGGCTGTAGTCCACCCGCTCCTCCACTAAAACCAGGGGTTCACATTCATTACGCTTCATCTCCTCGATGATGGTAATGACGAATTCCGCATACACATCGGTGATCGCATCGATCTCCTCTGTGTAAAACTCCTCAGACTGAGGACGCTTCACTCTTTCGTGCAGATACTTCCTGACCTTGTACTCGCAGACTTCATGTGCGAAAGTGCCCTCGGCGGCATACACAGAACTTTCATTGGGGAAACCCTCCTGCAGCCGGACCGAAGGCGGGCAATGAAGCCACTGCTTGGAACTGGATGCGCTTAACAGCGCGTGTACATCCGGCATAGGCAGCCCTCCCCTTTAAAGCTGGGAGAGGTCAGTCAGGAATGCCTCGTACTTTGTGGCGGGCAATTCGCTCACCTTCGCCACGCCGTAGGTCTTGAGGATCGCGCCAATCTTCTCATTGTTGGAGCGGTTCTTCTTGAGCTTCTGGACGATGATCTTCGTGATATCGTCCTGGGTTACACCCGGTGAAACCGGGGCTGCCTCCTCTGCGGATTCAGCAGGAGCCGACTCAGTATCCGTCTTGTCAGCGCCCCGTTCTGTCTCGGTTTCCTCTGCCGCATCAGGCTTGTCATCATGGATGGTCTGGCTCTCCTCCGTGGCATTGAACCGCTCCAGAAGCTGGTTGGCGGAACTGGCATCCAGCGCCTCCAGCATGGTGAGTACCCCGGCAAAAACCATGCCGATACCTTCGGTCAGCTTACTCAGCTTCACTGTGACTGCCTTTGCCTCTTTTTCAAGCGTTGCATTAGTCTCCGTCATAGATTTGCCTCTCCTCATCTTCATCGTGGTGGTGGTAGTCATCTTCCTCGTAGCCGGGATCGACAGACATGCGCTTTCTCCCGCTGATCATATCCAGCAGATGCCCATCCAGTACCAGGCAGGGGATATGCTGCTTGATCGGAATACCCAGGGCTTTTGCCACGACGATCTCACGTTTCATCCCCTCGGAGAACCGCTGTCCGATGACCCACAGTTCATCGCATCCGGCCAGCCATTCCAGGCCAAATCGGATGCCCATTTCCCGCTCCTCCGGCACCCTCTCGGAGAGAAACGCCGGAAAGAACAAGTGCGGAGCCATCGGCAGATACCCCTGGCTCACAGCGTATCCGCAGGCAAGCTTTGCCAACTCCATGTTGTGGCGAAGATCCTCTGCCCGCTTCACGGCTGTATCGCCCTGCGGACGGAACGGAGAGCAGATGAACACCCGCTTGTGTCTCTTATGGCTTTCTTTCATGTACAGTTCCTTTCTTCGGGGCTCTCCCGATAAAAAGCGGACGGCCACAGCCTGTCGTGGTTGCAGCCGCCCGTATGTCGGATTTTGAGGAGGATTCCGAGTCCCCTCATATAAAGGCGTGGGAGAAGGGGTTTGTCAGGGTATCCCTCAATATTTTTTCAAATTTTATTATATGGGTATCGGCTTAACTCAGCAAGGGACAAGATATAGCAACAGCCCTTGAAAGCCGAGAGAAGAGCTGCGCTGGTTGGAAGCGCCGGTTATAGCGGAAGCAGAATTCATCCAGATAAGGCTGATAGTCGCCACAGCTTCCATGATAGGTGCCAAGAAGGAATGCTTTGAAGTTGCCAATGGCAACGTGAACCCATTTGAGATCTCCGATTTCATACTTTGAGGTATCGACAGAGACGTTCGACAATCCAGGATAGCTTTTGAAACCATCACACTCAATAGTGGAATTCTGTTTTACATGATCATTAACGACGTTCTGCAAGGTAGCAGTCGTGAGATCCGGTATCATTTGAAGGCAGAGGAATAGCGGACGGTCTTTTTCATCCTTTGAAACCGCAACAACCATTTTCTTACGTTCAGTTCCGCGGCCACGCTTTTTGCCGCACTTGGGTGCACCGAGATAAGCTTCGTCCATCTCAATAATCCCTTCGAGCATATAATGCTGATCGCGCTCCCTCATAGCATTGCGGATTCGCACGAGAAGATACCATGCGCTTTCATAAGCCAGGCCAAGCTGTCTGGCCAGACCTTTGGCAGAAATGACGCGCTTATCTGTTGCACAAAGGTAAATCGCCCAAAACCATACGGTTAAAGGAAGATGCGTATGGTGCATCACGGTGCCAGCCGTAACCGAAGTCTGACGGCGGCACTGTCTGCACTGACATGTGTGGCGGGTTTTGACATCGTAATACTCCCTGCATCCGCACTTAGGACATACAAACCCATCAGGGAAGCGTTGTGCGAACATGTAGTTGCGGCAATCTTCCTCAGTCGCAAACCTTGTCCGAAACTCCTTGAATGTGATCCGTTCTGCTTTTGCCATCTTGAAGCACCTCATTCCCTTGAGTTGCTTCTATTCTACACCTCGATCTGTCCAAAAAATCTCCCTTGGTCCCTCCTTTTGCGCATATTTTGTAGTCGGCTGATTAAAGCCGATACCCATATTTTATTATTTACTTTCTTTACTGCTCCCTCTAAGCGTTCATTCACAGACTGCTTCGAGATGCCGATCAGCCCAGCAATCTCCCGCTGTGTGTAGCCCTCCTTGAAATAGAGGATGAACACCTCGCGCTGCTTCTCGGTCATGCCCTCCAGCATTTCCTGGCGGGTCTCCTTGCGGATATAGATGGTCTCCGGGTCTTCCCCGATCTGCTCATCCCGCCAGGTGTACTCCTTTGCCAGAGAATCCTCCCTCTCCTCCATAGCGTCCATTGCGTCACCTTCTTCGTTGCTCCCGCGGATCAGGCTCTTGCTCTGCTTCCGGTCGCCCTTACGCTGCATGGACAGGTTTTCGATTCGATGATCCCCGATGAGCGTCAAGGAAATCGGCCAGGGCTGGGATTCCAGGAAGCCCTCCGGCAGGTCGAAGGTCTCCTTGATCTCGCCCCCCTTCTCGCTCTCCTTCATAGGATCGAAGTGATAGGTGAAGGCAACACAAGAGGGAACCCAAAAGACGGTGCGCCCAGAGCCGTTGTCATAAACCCCGTAGCCGTTTGCGTAGACCTGGCAGCGGTCATCTGCTGCAATCGGCTCCCCAGCTTCCTCGCGAAGCGCCTTACTGGTCGGGGTCTTTTCTGCCTTGGTGACGGAGCCGAGGATTGCAATCAGCTCGGCAAGGGTGGTGCTTTCGGTGATGGTATTCGTATTGATAGTAGTATTCATTTCTGCGTCCTTTCTGCGGACGCATAGGCAGGGGATATTCAGCGGACACCATCATCTGGGCACATCGGCAGACAAAGAAAGCCGGGCATGACGACAGAAGGGTGTCCTTACGACCTATCCGTGCCGGCGCCTGTACTGGCTGTACAAGTCGCCAAACTGGATTGATCGTCTGAACATCCGCTGCCGTATGCATCCGGCTTAAGATATTGTTTTTATAGTTGTCCGGAATAAGCGCCGGACACGCCGCTCAGTATGTAGCCGTGTGCTGCTTGTGGTGGCCGCCTCCTTTTCGACCGATATGTCCACCGCATCTGCGGGTGAATCCTGAGTTTCTTTGCCCTTGGGGCCTTGTCCCTCGGACAAGTATAATTGTAGAGAAAACTGCCCGGTTTGCCGACGACACATCAGTAGAACTTTGAGCCACAATTCTACTGATCAGTAGAATTTTCAAAAATCTGTGCCAGGTTAACTCCATGGAAAAGCCCCAGAACGCAAAAAAGCCGGGGCAAACAGAAACATCAAGACTGTGGAGTTACTCCACGCTCAACGTTTTCTGCTTGCTCCGGCATTACGAGTGGCTCATTCTATCTGTTTCGCCTGCATCATTGATGAGGCATGGTGGCCCTCTGCGCTCGGTAGCGACAGTGATGTTAACTTACTTTCAGAATTTTGATGACCTCTAATGATCCAGTATCCACCAGGTACTCCTGTTTACACCGCGGGCATTTCTCACTCGAGAAGCCAACCGATCCTTCATAAATAAAAGACAGTGGTATCCCGCAAGCCGGGCACCTCGGTTTTCCCTTTAGCTTCATATTTTGCACCTGTTTCTGGGTGATCGTCTTTATCAAAAACCGCCCTCCTCTTATTCATTAGTCCCTGCGTATCCCGCCCCCGTCAGCGCGTAGACAGGAGTCCGTCCATCCGAGAGCGGAACAACATATTCATCTAGGATCTTTCCTTGCTTGGTGGAAATGAGGATGATGGATATCTCATCCGCAATGCTGAGTCGTGATAACCTATCCTTCAACTGTTCATACATCACTTTATGGTCGATAATTAACGAGATTCTCGCTACATGCTCACCGCGATAATACATCGCCATCGCACTGTCCAGCCAAAGACCTGTTCTACCCGATCCTACGGGGTAGCGGGAATACTCCGTCATCATCTTTGTTTCAATCAGCCATCTGCCGCCTCCATGTGGTATTGCATCTGTGATAATCTCAAAATCATAGGCATTTGAACCAGCGAATGTCCTCAACCCAATCTGGGGATAGGTTACTGAGTAGCCACGCTTCAGTAGTTCATCCGCAACTATCCTCCGACAGTCCTCCTCATAACGCCTCGCCAAGTTTTTTTGATCCTTCTGATCCACAATACCCTGCGCCTCCATCAATTGTTCGAGAGTAACGCCGCTGGCTGGGTCAGCATGAAAAGCAATCTTCGCCAAGAGGGTATCGCTTATTTCCGTAACCTTGCCATTCACAATTCTGGAAATGCTGGACACGTTAACTCCCATATCATCGGCAAATTTCCTCATGGATCTTGACCCTTTTGCCGCCAATACCAGGCTTATCAGCTTATCTTGATCGACCTCACCTGCCCGAGTCGCCAGTTGCAGTCTCACGACATATTCTCCCAGCTTTGTTTCTGGGCTGTTCATTATCTCTGATATCTTCTTTTCCCCCAGATCCGGCATCTTGTCATCCTCCCATTTTTTGTTGTCATTGTTGCGCATTGTTGCTTTCATTAGTATAATACCACAAGCTACGTTGCTTGTCAATACTTTTGTTGCGCATCGTTGCATATAATATTTTGTGCCTTTCTCATCATTCCGGCCAGGCTCATCAACTGCTGCCGGTTTTCAGGTGTCAGTTCTCCCAAGAGCTGAAGGAGGTTTTCCGTGTCGGCCATCGGAAGCTCGTCCAGGCTGCTCACGCCAAAGAGCCCGAGCATCTTATGGTAGAGCACCACGCCCATCTCAGTTTCGCCGGTTTCATACCGGGAAACAACGCGGTAATCAATATCCAGGGCGTCGGCCAATTCCCTTTGCGACATATGCTTTGCCTTGCGCATCGTCCGCATCTTTTCCCCGAACTCGACCAGCTCCGGTTTTCTCTCCTTCAGCACCCGCTTCACCTCCTTCCCGCTGATTGCTGCGTCTCAAAGGCGCAAAAAAGGCCGGAACACCCGCCGTGCCCGAGCCCTGCCATATGGATAGACTTGTCCTGTCTACACCGGTTCTTCCTCACAGGCATACCACGCCCCTGTGAAAGAACCGCTTCCACGGGCAGAGTTTAGACACTTCTGCGGTGTGTTCCGGCCCCACTTAGCCCTTCGCATGATCCACTTACCATGCGGTTTGCATCTCAGCTATTCTGTTATCACGATCGGCAGCTTCTTACTGCCCTATCATCCGGGCTTCCGTGCCCTGGTACGTTCTCATAATCCCGCCGCTTGCCGGCATCTGGCTTCTGCCCTGGATAGAGCCGAGTTTTGCGCCATATGTGAGTATCCTGGCATTCCGCGCCACAGTTTTCGATACTCTCTTTGGCTTTTTCATCTCGCTGATATCAATGCCGTCCTTCTGCTTCTTCAGCACCACATCTGCATCGTGCCCGAATGCCTTACATATAGAATCGATCAGTTCCCTCGTAATGTAGCACTCTCCAAAAGCCGCCAACTGGTATTCTTCCAGCAACTGTGCAAGCTCCTCATCGAGATTCCGCTCCTGCATTTCTACCTTGGGGATCTGATCCGTATCTTCCAGGAGCCGGGGGTCTATGTCCTGGCATCTTCCCGTCGCCACCACAAACCTGCGCATGGCGCGGGCAATCGGCTCAAAGCCTGCCTCCTCTGGCGTCATCATGATACGGAGTCCGCGGTCAGCAAAAGCATAGAAGCTGAAGCCACAGTCGCAATTGATATATTCATCCATAAGGGCATACGCGCTGAAATGCTCCTTATGGCATTTCGGGCAGAGAACAGTCTGCGACTTGTTGCCGCTGTTTTTCCCCTGCCGGTTATTCCTCATATCGCTCATCAAGCAATCCTCCAAATGATAAGATCGTACTGCCGCCGTCTCCGGCTCATCTTTTCACTCAAACGGATAAGGGAACTAAACAACACGCCGTCTAAAGGCGGTGGTTTTGTACCACAGTTTTGGAAAATAAAACCGTTGATGAGTTGGTCCGCTGGCCTTTCCGAAAAGCGGTCAAAGTCCCGCCGCCAGCGGTTATGGTCATCTCCTGGCACCATCTTTGACGGAGAGTCGGGCCTCTCCTGGTGCCAGCCATTCCAGCCGGTTTACCACATGCCGGTTGTCCTGGCTACTGGATTTCTGTGTTCTCCGGTGGTATGTCCGCCATGCTGCTTCTCCTCCTGGTGCAGGCGGCCATGCTCTCAAACGATGTCCTTGACCACCTTTACTGCTACTCCCTGTACTTCAAACTTCCTACCATAGAAACGAGCTTCGTCATCCCAGGTGTCATTCTCCGCCCACAGGTACAGACCTTTCTCATCCCCGTACAGGCGTTTCAGCGTACTGCTGGTGTGATTGAGAAGGGCAGCCACGATATCGCCTTCATGGGCTTCCACCTGTTCACGGATTATGACCAGATCACCGCTGTCGATCCCGGCGCTGATCATCGAATCCCCGGAGACTTTGAGGATATAGAACTTTCCCCCTCTGCCATCTGTGAAAACGGATGGAATGGAAACGTACTCCTCCACAAGCCCCTCAACCTCGTCAGCCGGCCCCGCGGGGATGGCATTGGAGAACGATGGTGACAGGCTTGTCATGGGCTCGATCTTGTCCAGGCGATCCGTGTGGATCTCACCATGCTCATACCGGATCATGCCCAGCTCGTCCATCGACCGCAGATAGCGATAGGCGCTCACATGGCTGATGCCAAACTCCGCACCGATATCCCTGGTGCTGGGTGTGGCCCCGCCATGCTCCATCGCATACTCCTCTGCGAAGGTCTTGATTTTCTCCATCAAACCCTTGTCCTTGGACCTCATGGTGTCTCCTCCGTTTCTATCGGTAACGTCCGTTACGGTTAGTATTATACACATGCCGAATCAGGATGTAAAGTAAAAAAAGAACCCCTCGGCACCGCTGCACAAATTTTCGCGCAGCAGCATCAAGGGGCTATACATTGTTTTTATATGTTCTGCATTTCCAGGATCACTCGGAGCGTCTCCTCATACCGCTCCTTCACCTCAGCAGGGCCAGCGATCCGGACGCCACCGCAGAAGCCCACCACCCAGGAGAAGAATGTCTTGCTCGGCCGGACGGTGACAGACGCCTTGAAGCTGTCCTCATCGACCACCTCTGTCTCAACCTCCTCTCCAAAGCGGTCCACGATATTCTGCATGAAGGGATTGTCGCAGGCCAGCGTGACCTCGATCTCGTCCAGATCATCATCCAGCATCTTGATGGTGCTTTTCGTGTAGTCGGAGGGATTGAAACCGTCATCCTTCACCGCGGGATCATCTGTCACTTCCACATCGCACATTCGATCTACCCGGAAGTTGACCACCTTCTCCCGGAAGTCGGAATAAGCCGCAACATAGTACCTGTCATCATTCCAGATCAAGGCATGTGGAGAGGCTATGAACCAATCTCCCTCATGGCGAAGGACGTGTTCCTTCTGAGGATTGTAGTTCCAATAGTGAAATCGGATCTTCTTACCCTCCTCCATCGCGCGGCAAATGGTATCCGTGGTATTGAACACAGCCGTGTTGCTGGTCTTGATACGGTCTGCCGTGAAAATCCTGGCCGTCAACGTAGCCCGGTTCTCCTCATTTGTCAGCTTCGCAAGCTTCCCGATCAGCGTCTCACTCTTGCCCATCGTAATGAAACGTGAGGAGGACACGGCATCCACCAGCATTTTCAGTTCCGCCATCTCAAAGAGCCGGGCACCGATATGATAAGCTTTCCCATTGCCGACGCGCTCAGATAGAATCTCGATGCCAGCGGCGTTCAATGTCGCAACATCGTCCCTGATTGTATTTCTGTTTGCCTTGTATCCATTCTCCTCATAGATGTGGATCAGTTCATCCGTTGTGACAACGTGATCATCATCGGTGTGTTCCATCATGTACCGCTCCAGGAAGAGAACCCGGCCTTTATTTCCTGTTGCCTGCTCTGGCATTCCGTACCAGTCCTTTCTCATGATGCTCTCTCTGCCATGTTCAGGGCACTAACAAGAATCTGATTAATTGCCAATTGCTGTGCCTCTTGCAAAGAGGAAACTGCTCGAAGTGTCTCCTGCAGTTGAGGATTGATCCCACGCAGCTCTTCTCTCTTGAGATGCAGGGGAAGCAGTGCGTCTGTGGTACATCCCAAAGCGCTGGCATACTTTACCAGTGTCTCCACGCTCATGCTCTCACCATTCTCATGCCGGGAAACTACTCGATGATCTGAATCCATGTATCCAGCCAGGTCTTCCTGCGTCCACTTAATCAGCTTTCTCCTCCTGCGTATTTCTTTCCCGACTTCACGCCATTCATCTTTTCCAAATTGGGGATTATGTAAATCACGCTGCCGCTCCATACTTTATCCCCCACTTCTGTAGACTGCGATTCGCAGCCACAAAAGTGGGAGGAGTAGGAACGGTCAAGAGCATCATATCTGAAACAGCGGACGTATTGCTCCGGCCTGCGTTTTTGTTACGCTTCATCCAGGCGGAGCGCAGGATTGAGTGAATTGCCTGCGTCATGCTCTTTCTGTATTCCCGGATTTCCCGCCGCCTTTCTTCCAATTCAAGTAAAACATCTTGGTAGTAGGAGACATCAATAGATGCGTCTCCGCAGAGCAGGGCGAGAACAAGGTCTATCTCGCTGTCTACCTCACGCTCTGCTTTACAGGCTTTCATGATGGCTTGTGAAATCTTGTGTAAGTCAAAATCCACGACCTTGCCATCGCGTTTTACGACTTGGTACACGCTGATGCGCACCTGCTTTCGTCAGAATCAGAAATTACATAGTATATTATATCATACCGATGCAAGTGTATAAAGTATTTTCGCACTATGCTGTTCAACCTAATTAAAATTGTATTAAACGGAATACCCATCCCTCGGTTGAAACATTGGAATCAATATGCCGCGGCTTCAACATCACCCTGTCTCAGTTCTTTGCCGAAGGCAAAATGGTGGAACTGATGCCGGATCTGAAGGCAGCCGTAGTCACGACAGTCAATGCCTCCAACCACGATAAAGGCTGCCTGTTTGTTTAATATCCGTTACATTCCGATTTAACATGACCACGAACCCCTCTTCTCACGCTCCAAACCACCCGGCCACAGATTCGGATGATCTGACTATCCCACCATATAACTGTTATAATCCGATTTACCCGCGCCCCTCATCAGGTGGGGTGATTATCCCGAATCGACTAAACAACACGCCGTCTAAAGCCGGCGGGTTTTGTGTCAACTTAAAGTTGGCTCAGGCTGAAGCCAGGTTCCGTGGACTGAAAGTCACTCTCAGGCTGAAGCCCTTTTCTCAGACTTAAGTCAGCTTCAAGTACTACTCAAGTAGCTACTCTTCGACTATTGTGAAGTTTTTCTCCTCTTCATTGCCCTGAGTCTCTACATACTTCCGAATTGTCTCCTCATCCACCTGACCCACTGTCCCGTAAAAATAGCCTCGACCCCACATATGTTGACCCCAGTATCTCTTTTTGAGTTCTGGAAACTCATCTTGTAGTAAATGTGACGATCTCCCTTTCAAGTACTGTGCTATCTGTGCCGGTGACATCGTTGTCGGGCATGACAGCAACATATGTACATGATCTTTGCTTATACTTCCTCGGATTATCTCCAGACCTCTTGCTTCACAGCCCTGTCGCAAAAGTTCCCTCAGCCTTTTTGCTACATCGCCCTTTAGAACATGATATCGATATTTCGTGATCCACACAAAGTGATACTTGATCTCGTATACTGTATGACTTCCTTTGTTATTTTCTGCCACTTCTCTTCACCTCGCCGGTCGATCATACCACTTTTCTTATCTTATGTGAAGTGGCTGCTCAAAGCAATTACCGCCTAAAGGCGGTGGTTTTGTACCACAGTTTTGGAAAATAAACAATGGATACAGATACGACCCCGCCCCAGGAATCCCCAGCGCCTTCGATCCCTTTATCTCCTTTTCACAGGCGTTCTTCAGCGCAAGGTCTACTGTGGATCGGGAAATCGACTTCTCCTTCCGTACCTTATTCGGGAGTGTGGTGACCCACAGTTCATTGCCATAGCCTTCCACGCTTTCACCCGCATATCTTCTTCCACCAGCCTTGGTTGGCTTACTCACTTCATAGGTGAACTTGGTGCCAGGCCGGTTTCCACGGCCGGAGGTAGTGAAGGGATAGGACTGGAAAGCGATTATAGCTTTCCGCAGATACACGCTCTGGTCAGGCAAGCCGAGATGGGCGTTTAACTCCTCCACAGCTTTCCTCCGTTTCCGGTACAGCCTAATCCGCTCACATTCGGAGCTCATCGTGTCCAGTCCGTACACGGACTTATGTGGTAGATACCCTTGGATGGATGTGTATGACAAGCCAAGGATCTCCTGTATCTCCTTCACGCTCTTTCCGTCACTTCTCAGCCTCTTGATCTGGTGTCTATCATTTCATGTACTGTGATAGACTGGTTTTAATCTTCGAACGTGCTGCTCGATCAATCTTTGTTACGAGCTTCTTTTACCAGATGACAGAGGTGTATTTCTCCGGCAGATCGGCGCTTCCTCTGCGCAGGAAATCCTCATAAACGTCATAGGGCATGTCGAAGCCGCTGACCACCAGCAGCTCATCCCGGATCGGCTAGGCGGCGCAGATTATGACGGCGATACCGTGCATCTTTACGCGGAACCTCTCTTGGGCCGCTGTGTCAGCCGCAACTATGATGGCGGCCTGGACAATGCGAGCAATCTGCCGCTGATGAAGATTCCGTCAGTTGAGCCGCTGATCGCTGATGCCAACGATTGGCATGCGAGGTTCGAGACCGTAAAAAGTACCTTTTCATCCCGTGTCGGGCAGATTACCAACGCCGCCCTGCGGCGCAGCATTCTTGCCTACGATGAGAGCCTCCCGATAGGAGAGTGTGAACAATACCGCAAGGAGACAGAGATTTTGACCATCCTCACCGGGCTTGAGCTCGACTCAGCCAAGAGCGGTATCAAGCCGGAGCTTTTAGAATACTTTGGCAACCGTACCGCGGTGAAGAGCCTCTTTCTGAAATACAAGGGGATCGCTGGCGACCCCGATGAACACAAATGGCACGAAACGGAAGCGCCAAGGCACTGATAAGGTAAACGCAAGCCCAGCCTTGAACATTTTCGTTTTGTGGGTGACAATTCATGGAAACTATGCTATAGTCAGCATATAATTAAAAACCGTTAACGCGGCGATCTGGAACCACGCACCAGGCAGAAGGACTTCTTCTG
>Ga0247609_10000524_pt1 | contig 52796 bp, 40 predicted proteins | sample 172DNAGHGlowgp2_FD_193487 | JGI IMG/M metagenome (GOLD analysis project Ga0247609, IMG submission 193487) | Sheep rumen microbial communities from Palmerston North, Manawatu-Wanganui, New Zealand - 1728 DNA GHGlow gp2 | ecosystem: Host-associated > Mammals > Digestive system > Stomach > Rumen ... | reverse complement strand
TTATTCATAACTGTCTGATTATGACCGCAAAGATAATTTCAAATCCGTTCGCGCCAAAAACCGACTTAACTAACTGAATTTCAATAATTTCAAAGAACTTTTATGATTTTTTAGTGGACACTAATGTGATGGTTAATCGGTTATTTCTCGACCTTGAAATCGCTCAACTTGGGGCCGTTCTCGGTCATCGTGACGGTAGCGCTGATGGTGGGCATGTCGTCATAGTGCAGCACCTTGCCGACCACGAAGTTCACGCCGGGGGTGACTTGAACCGTGATTGGGCCCTCAATGCCATAGGTAATTTGTTCGCCAACGTAGATGGCATCGTCCATAAAACCACCCATGTCCTCCATGTGGTTGGTCACCGTGGTCAGCGGCTTACCTTCGGCATAGAAGGTGATGTCCTGGCCGTCGATACTGTAGGTCAAAGCTTTGCACCATGCCTGCTGCATCTCGTAGGGCTCGATGGAGTTGACAATGCTTGCATAGCCGTTGTCGTCAAAGCGCAGCATATATACCCGCTCAATGTTGATGCCCGTACCCTCGGTATCAGAGCCCACAATCAGCAGATCTCCCGTGCTGGCGTCATAGCGTGCCCGTGGCATGCGGCCGTGACGCATCTGGGGCAGGGCGGTCTTCACGTCACCCTTGCCAACGACCATGCCGTAGCCTTCGCTCGACACCGTGTCGCCGCAGTTGAGCAGGCTCCACACGCTCACGCCAGAGGCCTTGTCCTCCATCAGTGTCTCGTAGCACTCGTCAATGCTGACGTGTTTCATTAGGTCTTGCACGGCTTGGGGCGCATCGGCCAGTGCAACTGCCTCTTCCATTGTTCCGTTTACAGGGCGCTGTCCATTGTCCTTGCAGCCCGTCATCATGCCGCACAATGCAAACACAGCGGCAACCATCAACCATTGCATGATTTGTTTCATAGTCATTATGAATTTATTTGTTATACTGCAGCAAAAGTACTCTTTTTCTTTATTCTCTCAAAGAAAATATGACAAAAGGCGTGCCAACCCTTGGAGATTGGCGCGCCTTTTTTGTGGTGGAAACGGCTGGACTTTAGGCCAAGCCTCGGCCGTGGCAGTTCTTGTACTTCTTGCCGCTGCCGCAGGGGCAGGGATCGTTGCGCCCGATCTTGGGACCCTCGTTGCGGATGGGACCTGTGGGACCTTGGGGACGCGGGCCGACGGGAGCTGCGTTAGGACGGCTGGGATCGGGCTGACCGCCGCGACCTTCGCTGTAGCGCTGACGTTGAGGCTCACGCTCTTGCACATTCTGTTGGGGCGGTGCCTCGGGAATCTGACCACGCATCAGGATGGCAATGGACTTGCCGTTCATGATGCCGACCATCTGCTTGAACATGTTGAAAGCCTCGGTCTTGTAGATGACCAGCGGGTCTTTCTGCTCATAGGATGCATTCTGAACGCTCTGACGCAACTGGTCCATCTCGCGCAGGTGCTCTTTCCAGTTATCGTCGATAGTGAGCAGCATCACCGACTTCTGCCATTGCTTGGTGAGTGACTTGCAATGGGTGTCGGCAGCCTCCACAATGTCGATGACGATGCCGTAGGTGCGTTTGCCGTCGGTGATGGGCACGCGGATGAGTCCTTGGGGCTCTATGCCCTCGGCCTTCTGGTTCTCAACAATCTGTTGGATGATGGGGTCGGCCACCTCACTCAGGCGTTCCATCTTGCGGTTAAAGGCCTTGATGACATTATCATACAGGATTTCCTGTTTCTTGCCATCGTCCATGCGGCGGTATTCTTCCTCGTTGAACGGGGGCTCGATGGCGTAGGTCTTGAGCACCTGCATCTGGAAGTCTTCGTAATCATCGGGACCATGACGTTCAATCAAATCTTCGACGCTGTCATAGAGGGTGTTGATGATGTCAAGACCAATCCTTTCACCGATGAGTGCGTGGTGGCGGCGGGTGTAAATCACCTTGCGCTGGGCGTTCATCACGTCATCATACTCGAGCAGGTGCTTACGGATACCGAAGTTGTTCTCCTCGACGCGTTTCTGAGCATTCTCGATGCTCTTGGTGACCATATTGCTTTCGATAGCCTCACCGTCCTTCAGTCCCAGACGGTCGAGCGTCTTGACAACGCTCTCGCTGGCGAACAGACGCATCAGTTTGTCCTCAAACGATACAAAGAATACTGAAGATCCGGGGTCTCCTTGACGACCGGCACGACCGCGCAACTGGCGGTCCACACGACGGGATTCATGGCGCTCGGTGCCGATGATGGCAAGACCGCCGGCGGCTTTCACGTCGGGTGACAGCTTGATATCGGTACCACGACCTGCCATGTTGGTGGCGATGGTCACAACACCCTTGCCGTCGATTGACTGACCTGCCTGAGCCACGATGTCGGCCTCTTTTTGGTGCAGTTTGGCGTTCAAGACGTTGTGGGGAATGTGGCGCAGGTTGAGCATGCGGCTCAGCATCTCACTGATCTCGACGCTGGTGGTACCCACCAGGGTGGGGCGTCCTGAATTGCGCATCGCCTCAATCTCGGCAATGACGGCGTTGAATTTCTCCTTCTGCGTCTTGTAAACGCGGTCAGGCATATCGTTGCGGATCACAGGCTTGTTGGTGGGGATGGTAACGACATCCAGCTTGTAGATGTCCCAGAACTCACCGGCCTCGGTCTCGGCGGTACCGGTCATACCGGCCAACTTGTGATACATGCGGAAGTAGTTCTGCAGTGTGATGGTGGCGAACGTCTGGGTTGCTGCTTCAACGTTCACACCCTCCTTGGCCTCGATAGCCTGGTGCAGACCGTCGCTGTAACGGCGGCCCTCCATGATACGGCCTGTCTGCTCATCCACAATCTTTACCTTGCCTTCGGCATCAACGATATACTCGTCGTCACGGTTGAACAGGGTGTAGGCCTTCAACAGCTGGGTAACGGTGTGAACGCGCTCAGCTTTTACCGAGTAGTTGGCGAGCAGTTCGTCCTTCTTGTTCATCTTTTCCTCTTCGGTGAGTGGCTCGTTGGTCACAGCCGACAATTGTGAAGCAATATCAGGAAGGATGAAGAATTCGGGATCATCGGTACCCTTGGTGAGCACGTCAATACCCTTATCAGTCATCTCAACCGAGTTGTTCTTCTCGTCGATGATGAAGTAGAGGGGATCGGTAACGGTGGGCATCTCGCGGTTGTTGTCCTGCATATAGAAGGCCTCGGTCTTGAGCATGGCGGTCTTGACGCCTTCCTCGCTCAAGTACTTGATAAGGGGCTTGTACTTGGGCAGACCTTTAAAGGCACGATAGAGTCGCAGCGTGCCTTCCTTGACGGTGGCTTCGTCATCGCTGGCCATCATCTTTCTGGCATCGGCAAGCAGGCCCGTCACCATCTGGCGCTGGGCGTTATATACACGCTCCACGTTGGGCTTGTAGTCGTTGAACATCTGGTCCTCGCCCTTGGGAACAGGACCTGAGATAATCAACGGGGTACGGGCATCATCGATGAGCACACTATCGACCTCATCGACAATGGCAAAGTTGTGGGGGCGTTGCACCATGTCCTCGGGGCGCATCGCCATGTTGTCGCGCAGGTAGTCGAAACCAAACTCACTGTTGGTACCAAAGGTGATGTCGCAGTTGTAGGCGGCACGGCGTTGGGGTGAGTTGGGCTCGGTCTTGTCGATGCAGGCCACAGTCATACCGTGGAACATGTACAAGGGACCCATCCACTCGCTATCACGCTTGGCCAGATAGTCGTTGACGGTTACCACATGTACACCGTTGCCCGTCAAACCATTGAGGAACACAGGCAGGGTGGCCACCAGGGTTTTACCTTCACCAGTCGCCATCTCGGCGATTTTACCCTCGTGCAGCACGATACCACCGATGAGCTGAACATCATAGTGAACCATGTCCCAGGTGATTTCATTGCCGCCTGCAAGCCAGTGATTGGTATAGATGGCTTTGTCGCCGTCGATGCTCACGAAGTCCTTGCCCTGGGCGGCCAATTCGCGGTCCAGCTGTGTAGCGGTAACGGTGATGGTTTCGTTTTGGGCAAAGCGCCTTGCGGTAGATTTTACAATGGCAAACACGGTGGGAAGCACCTCATTGAGTTTGTCCTCAAGAATGTCGAGAATTTCCTTCTGGATGTCATCGACTTTCTTCCACAGCGGCTCGCGCTCTTCATAATCGAGCGTCTCGATTTCGGCTTTGATACGATCAATCTCGTTGCGTTTGTCCTGTACCGAGTCGTTCAGCATCTGACGGATGTCGGTAGTGCGCTGGCGCAGGCTGTCAATGTCCAGCGCGTCGATCTCGGGATAAATTTCTTTGATTTTGTTGACAATTGGCGTGATTCTCTTCAGGTCACGCGTTGACTTATTGCCAAACATTGATTTCAAAATGTCACTAAGTCCCATTTCTTGGTTTCTTGTTATGTATTTATGATTTGATTTTGTTGTTCAATATTGTTCTAAACGGCAAAGATACACTTTTTTAGCCGATTAGTGACTATAATAGGTGGATAAAACGCCACTTAGGTATAAAAATGACGGTTTTAGTGCTTAGTCGTCAGCTTCCAGGTTTTAGGGTGGAGTAACCAGCGCCCAACTCCTAACTTCTAACTCCTAATTAAAGAGAGGTTGGGCCACGGGTGGTCTGGCCAAGGAGCCACACGTTGGTCAACGAGCGTGCCACCAGGGCCGTCATCAGCGGGAAGAAGGCAATATTCCCCACTTGGGGTTGCCAGGGCCATGCCAGCATGAGCAGCGCCACAACAAGTGCGTTCAGGGCATGAAGCCAGCGTGCGACTTTTTGGGTTTTCTTGAACCAGGGGAGAACAGCAAGCAAGAGCAGCAGCGGGTGCAGCCACAGGATGTTGATGTTGGGGGACGTCGCCTCGTGGGTGGAGTAGAAAATCAAGAAGAAGAGGATGCAGCCTGCCAGGCCTCCCGAGGTGAACATGAGGGTGTCAAACCAGCGGGATACCTCACGGCGCCGCCAGTCACGACCGCTCACGAGTAGCGTGAGCACCAGCACGAGCAGGGCGACGGTTAACGGTGAGAGATACCACGGCGTGGGCGGCTTCACCTTGCCATCAGTGCTTGCATCGACGGGTACGGTGGTCGCTTTGACCAAAGGCATCGACACACTGTCGGTGGTGATGGTTGCATCGGCCACGGCATCCATCAATAGCATGGGAATGAAAAGTGTGGCACGCTGGTCGAGCACTGTGTCGATATCCCAACCCAGCACCAGATCGATTCCGAAGCGCTCCCACGCATAGTTGCGGCAGTAGTGTGCCAAAATGTCACGATAGGTGACAGCCGTGTCGCCCATCGCGGGATATTTCAGCCCTTTGCCCGCTGCCATCTCGATGATGTCGCGGGGGCGGGTAGAGCAGTTGTCGCTCAAGAACTTATAACGATAAGTGCGGTTTTCGGGCTGGGCGTTGTTCCACAAGAAGTTGCGCACGGCAATGGCACGGTCTTGCGGCAGGTTGAGCTCCTGTTCTACCATGCGGCGACCTTCCATGCCCATCGTGGCATAGCCTCGTGGAACAGGCATACACATGTAGTCGGTCTCGCCCAGCATGAACCGCCACATGAATGCGGGTGCCTGAAAATCAAACACGCCGTAGTTGAAGTACAGATCGACAGGTCCTTGCTGCACCCTTATCTCGCTGTGGCCAAATATATTGTGCAGCTCGCTGCCGGGATAGAAAGTGACAAGACTCACATGCACCGAGTCCTCTTCCTGCTCCTGAACCTGTAAGGGCCTGGGCATGGGAAGCACGGGTGCAGCTTCAAGTGTACCCGTAGCACACAGGGCACACAACATTGTCACATAATATGATCGCAGCAGCCGTTGCATCACTAATATTTAAGGATTTGCAAATTTAATGCCATTTTTAAAACCATGGGGCACATTTGATGAGAAAAATGAATCTATTCTGAGTAGGGAAATAGAGCTATTCTATTGATTATCATGGAAAAAATAGCTTAGCGTGAAAATAATGTGCATTTTTTTCTAAAATATTTTGTAGGGAAAAAATAATGACGAACTTTGCAGCACGAAAAAGAGATATTGCACTTTTCTATACAGATTCTATTCATATAATTTAAAGTCCCACTCGTGAGAGCCAGACTTTTGCTTTTTTTGCCCAAAGATTTGGATATCTAATCATTAAGGTGTAATTTTGCATTGCGAAATTTTCGCAACGAAAAATTCGCAATAGATAGTAAATTGAAGAGATTATGTCAAACAAAAAATCCACTCCACCGAATCCTTTTCTTCTAACGGGATATATCTCACCTGCTTACTTTTGTGACAGGGAGTATGAAACGCAAAAACTCATATCTGCATTGCATAATGGACGAAATGTGACGCTGATAAGCCCTCGACGAATGGGTAAGACTGGTCTTATTCGTCACGCTTTTCATCGCATGGAAGCCGAGAAGCAAGCCAAATGCTATTATGTGGACCTATATAAAACCGACAGTTTAGCGTCTTTCGTTGAGCAATTAGCCAATGTAGTGTTGGGATCATTGGACACAAACGAAGAAAAAGTCATTAAAAAGGTTACTACTTTTTTCAAGTCTTTGCGTCCATTGTTTAGTTTTGATTCATTAACTGGTGTGCCGACATTCATGGTGGATGTCAAGCCGGAATGGGCTGAGCACTCGTTGGCTGAAATATTTTCATATATGGAGCAGTCTGGCCAGCAGTGCATCATAGCAATGGATGAGTTTCAGTCGATTGCTGATTATGGCGACAGAAATGTGGAAGCCTTGTTGCGTTCCCATATCCAGCAACTCACGTCAGTACATTTCATTTTCTCGGGTAGCCAACGTCATGTGTTGGAAAACATGTTCGCATCTGCCAACCGCCCATTTTACCAGAGCACACAAATCCTGAACCTGTATGAAATACAGGAACAGTCTTATTACGAATTTGCTAATGAGAAACTGTTGGGCCATGGACAGCAATTGAATGCCGATGCGTTTGGGTATCTGTATGAAAAGCTCGCTGGACACACGTGGTATGTGCAAGTATTGTTGAACTGTTTATATGAGTCAGGGGAACCCTTAATTACGCTGGATGTCATTGATGATACTTTGAACAGGGTTGTCGATGAGAATGAAGCAACTTTCCAGACATTCATGAGATTGGTGACTCATACCCAGGCTAAGTTGCTGAAAGCGATTGCCAAAGAGAAGTCTGTACAGCAAGCCTTAGGCCAATCCTTCATCAGTCAATATCATCTAGGTGCAACCAGTTCTATAAGGTCTGCCCTTAAGACACTTGTGGAAAAGGAATTGGTTTTAGACGTCCAAGGTGCATATCAGGTTTATGACCGCTTCTTTGCCCTTTGGCTCAAACGGCAGTAATATCATTCGTTTTTTCATGATGGGAAGAAAGAAACATGATTGGTCACAGGGGTGGCAAAGGGTCCTGGTTGTTACGGTGGGCTCACTGCTGTCGGTAGCCTTATTCGCAATGCTGTGTTGGGCAGTGAATGGTACCGACCTGAAGTATCAGAGGAACTCGATGGGTTTCTATGTCGGTGTCGCATGGGTGGTGATGACGGTTTTCCTCTTGAGGAAACAGCTCAGTACAATACCTAAGAAAGACAACTATCGCTATGTGGCTTATCTCTTTTTGGGCCTGAGTATTGGCTGCGGGCTTGTGGTTATTGATCAATATGTACACCGGGCCACCTCGTCCTATCTTCACTGTCAGACCATCACCCGCGAGAGCATCGGCGATGCCGAGTATATCATGAGTGAGCAGGAAATTGATGTGATGGATAATTGCCGTGGCTATGATGTGGGTAGCCAGCACAACACGAGGCGTGGACGTGTAGCCTTAATAGGCTACGCTGCGGCTCCGATTCGGGATAGCCATGGCGTTTATTTGGCTTTTCATGACAGAGTGTACTATAAAACCCGATGGAAAAGCGTCGATGAGATAGCAGAGGCAGATGAAGATGCACAGGCAAAACTGCGACAAAAGCTTTCCGATTACCGCAATGACAACCAGTGCCACACCTTTCGCCGCATCTTTGCCTACAATCGCGCGAAATATGACAAGTATGTCAATGCAGTGGAAAATTCATCCCAGTATGTGAATGACCCGCTCTATCAAGTCGAGTCCCTCCCACCCATCATCGAGGAAATTCACGATGTGGGAGTTGGGGCAGATGCGCGCCCCAATGTCCTGTTCACTGTCTTGTATCTGGTCATTCATTTCTTCATCTGCGTAGCCCTGCTCATGGCTGGCAGCAAAGATTAAACATTTTGCGGAAACGACATGGTTTACCAGGAGCCGTAGTTGCCGCGGTCGGCGTCGATGCGCAACAGGATGAATAGCAGGAAGGTAAAGCCCCACAGCGAGGAGCCGCCGTAACTGAAGAAGGGTAGCGGGATGCCGATGACGGGGCACAGACCGATGACCATGCCGATGTTGATGGCCAGATGGAAGATGAGATAGGACGCGACACAGTAGGCATACACTCGGGCAAAGGTAGAGTGGTTGCGTTCGGCAAGGGTGATGATGCGCAGGATGAGTGCCAGGAACAATACTAATACCGCCACGCTGCCGATGAAACCCTGTTCTTCACCAATAGTGCAATAAATGAAGTCGGTGTGTTGCTCAGGCACATATTTGAGTTTGGTTTGTGTGCCCTGGAGGAAACCTTTTCCCGTGACGCCGCCGCTGCCGATGGCGATTTTGCTCTGGTTGACGTTGTAACCGGCGCCTCGCAGGTCCTCCTCGATGCCCAGGGTGACCTTGATGCGCTGCTGCTGATGCGGCTCCAGCACATTGTTGAAGGCGATGTTCACCATGAACAGGAATAGTACCGATGCGGCAGCAAAGCACACTGTCATGAGCACCTTCTTGAGATTGATATCGTGCAGCATGCCCCAAAGCAGATAGATTAGCGAAAGGATAATGACTGTCAGGAAGAATGCATAGCCATTGACGTTGATTCCTGCCAGCATCAATCCTCCTACAATCGCAGCCGCGACAAGATAGCCGATGAGGACATTGCGCCCCAAAATCCATGAACGGCAATATAGCAGAAGCATGCCCACGATGAGTGTCATGACCGTGATAAATGCGATGACCATGCCCAGTGGAATGCCCATGAAGGTAATGGCGGCAAACTTGAGCACCACGACAAAATAGACCACTGCCATCAATGCCGCAAACAGCACGAAACCTGACATGCCCTCACGATAAAGCACAAAGACAAGAGCTGTATAAACCAAGGCAGTACCGGTTTCGCGTTCCAGAATGATACACAGGATTGGCAACATGATGATGCCGAGGGCAATGGCATAGTTGCGCCAACCGTTAAGAGAGAACCCGTAGGTGCTGAGCAGTTTAGCCAGTGCCAGAGCGGTGGCAGTCTTGGCAAACTCGGCAGGTTGCAGACTTACTGGTCCCAGCACGAGCCACGAACGCGAACCCTTGATGTCGGGTGCTAGAAAACTGGTGACGATTAATAGTAATATCATGAACCCGTACAATGGGTAGGCGTAGGCCTCATAGGTGCGCCTGTCAATCAACAACAGCGAGAAGCCGATCAGGAACGACAATGCCGCCCACAGGAACTGCTTGCCCGAGTACTCGCTCAGGTCAAACATGCTCGCCTTGTCATAGTCATAGGTGGCGGCATAGATGCTCACTGCACCTGCAATGACCAGAATCAGGTACAGGACGATGGTGAACCAGTCCACCGACCTCAATAGGTTGGTATTCGCATCTTCATTTCTTGTTTCCATCGTTCGCAACGGGTTTTGATGATTGTGTCTTATTATTGGCGGCCTGATTGCCGGAAGCGAATTTTTTTGCCTTGGGGTAGGTGATGGTGTGGCGGCTTGCCATCGCGCGGCCCTGTGACTGCAGGCTGGGGGAGTTGCCGCGCAGGTAGCGCTGAATCATCAATGCACCGATGGGTACACCGAATGCCGCGCCAAAGCCTGCATTCTCGACATACACGCACACGGCGATCTTGGGGTCATTCATCGGAGCAAAGCCCATGAATACCGAGTGGTCGCGGCCATGGGGGTTTTGGGCTGTTCCCGTCTTGCCGCACACGTCCAGACCGGGGATGTTGGCCCGCGTACAGGTGCCGCCCAGCACTGCCATGCGCATGCCTTGGACAATGTCGTCATAGTAGTGCTTGTCGATGTCGGTGTCGTGGCGTTCAAGGTTCTTCTTGAGAACGCCCACACCCTCGATTTGCTTCACAACGTGAGGCGTGATGTAGTAGCCGCGGTTGGCGATGGTGGCACTCAGGTTGGCAATCTGCAATGGTGTGGCAAGGATTTCGCCCTGACCGATAGCATCACTGATGATGGTTTGACCTACCCATTTGCCAGCTCCGTATATCTTGTCATAGAAAGCCGTGTTGGGAATGAAGCCGCGGCTCTCACCTGGCATGTCGATGCCCAACTTGTAGCCATAGCCCATCGATACCATGTGGTTTTTCCAAACCTCGAATGCCTTGCCGGTCGAGCCATACTTGCTGCGCTTGTCCATCATGTACTTGAAGCCCCAGCAAAAGTAGGCGTTGCAAGAGGTCTGCAGGGCCGGCTTGAGGTTGATGGGTGAGCCGTGCCCGTGGCAACCCACGCGCAATCCAGCGTTGACATAGCCACGGCGGCAGGGAAACATCGTGCTTGTGGTGATAATGCCTTCCTGCAGGAAAATCAGGCCCTGACTGGGCTTGAAAGTTGAGCCGGGAGGATAGGCCGCCATAATGGAACGGTCATACAAGGGCTTGAGGCGGTTGTTCACCAGGTCACGGTAATTCTTGCCGCGCTCCTTACCCATGAGCAGGGCCGGGTCGTAGGTGGGGCTGGAAACCAGAGCGAGAATTTCGCCCGTCTTGGGCTCGATGCACACGATGGCACCCACCTTGCCCTGCATGAGCAGCTCCCCATAGGCCTGTAACTCGATGTCGATGCTCAGCTTCAGGTTGTTGCCGGCAACGGGACTCACGTCATCGGCGCCTTCATTATAGTGTCCCTTGATTTTTCCTGTGGCGTCTCGAATCAGGATTTCCTTGCCCTTGATGCCGCGCAGCCAGCTCTCATAACTTTTCTCGATGCCCAGGTCTCCAGTGTAATCTCCGGGGCGGTAGTAGCCGTCGTTCTCGATGTCCTTGGAGTTGACTTCGCGGATGTCGCCAAGGACATTGGCGGCAACAGGGTAGTTGTACTGCCGCAGGATGCGCTGCACGACATAGAAACCGGGGAACCGGTACAGTTTTTCCTGCAGACGACCATAGTCTTCGGGGGTGAGGTGGTGCATGAACACCTGCTGGGTAAAGGCCGAGTAGCTGCGACTGTTTTTCATTTCCTGCCAGCGGCGGTCAAATTCCTCACGGCTGATGAGCAGCGTGTTGCAGAAATCGATGGTGTCAAAGGGCATGACATCTTTGGGAATCATCACCAGGTCATACTCGGGTGTGTTATAGACCACGAGTTTGCCGTTGCGGTCATAGATCAGTCCTCGCGACGGATAAATCACCTTCTCCATGAAGGCGTTGCTGTCGGCATTGGCCTTATAGGTGCTGTCCAGCACCTGCAGTTGCACCAGTCTGACGATGTAGATGATGACGATTGCAACGATGAAGCCGCTGATGACAAACTTGCGTTTCTCGAGGTTATAATCTTTTCTCACGGCGTGTGCTCACTAAACTGTCCAACCCAAAAATAATGATAATCGACAAGATGCTGCTGCCGGCGATGCGTGCAAGCGTGAGCACGATGTTGTGCAGAGAAAAGGCTTGAATCAGGAAGATAAGGGCGCAGTAGATGGTCACCAGTGTCGCCATGTACTTGAAATAGTCACCAATGCCCATCGAGTCGACCGACGGGATGGGGATGTTCATGTCGTTCTCGCGCGAGACAAACAGGTTGAACACCGGGCGACGCACTGCGGCCATCATGGTGCAAGCCAGGGAATTCATGCCGGGCGTGTTGGTAAAGATGTCCATGAGCAGGCCCGAGAAGAAGGCGACGGTCAATACCCAGCCGCTGTGCAGATTGACGGGCAGCCTGAGGATGAGGTAGATGAACACCACCGGCATGGCGATGTTGAACAACACAATCTTGTTGCACACCAGCTGCAGCACCACCAGGGCCAAGAACAGCACGATGAATTGTATCACGGTCTTGGTCATGGTTGTTCGGTACCTGCTCCTTCAGGTTCTTGAGGCTCGGCCGCAACGGGCTGGGCGGGTTGAACAGGCTGTGACGGCTGAACAGGCTCAGGCTGGGACTTCTTGTGCTTTTCCTTCGGAGTGTCGCCAGGCAGCACGTCGATAATCTCGGGCTTGATTTCGGGACGCGTCTCGATGTTGGCTGCAGTGTCGATGCCTTCCTCGGCTCGGCGCAAAGCTTCGATCTGCGGTCTCATGTTGTTGGTGATGACGCGCACACTGCTCAACTGGCTGAAGTTGGTTGTCAATCTGATGCGAAGCGACACAAAGCTGTCGCTCATGCCTCTTGCAAGCCCTTCGACAGTTCCCACAATGATGCCCTCGGGGAACACTGCTGAGTAGCCGCTGGTAACGATGGTATCACCCTTGTGCCATGTGATGTGCTTGGGCAATTCCTCTAGCACCGCATGCCGAGGACTCTTGCCATCCCACACCAGGCTACCAAAGAAGCCACTGTCACGCAGTTTGCAAGATAGCCGCACATGCGGATTTAGCAGCGAGATGACGCGCGAGGCATGAGGTCCCACTACATTGACGATGCCCACCACGCCGTTCTGGTCAATGACGCCCATCTCGGGCAGCACACCGTCGATGTGCCCGCGGTCGATGGTGATAAAGTTGTTGGGCTGGGCAATGCTGTTGCTGATGACGTGAGCCATCACAAAATCATATTGCCGCAATGCCGGCTGGCGAAGAGAGTCGGCGTTCTTGAGAAGGTCCTGGTCGGACAGTTGATCCCGCAGCTCAATCAATTCCATCTCCAGCATAGCGTTGCGCTCTTGAAGGCTCTCGTTGATGCCACGCAGGTGAAAATAGGAGGTGACTTCGTTGAATGCCTTATAGATCGCTGCGCTCACCGAGTTGGCCGAGGTGAGGTAAACGCTCTGCTGGTAAGGGTTATCCTTAAACAACAGCACGAGGCTCAAAATCACATAGATTGCGAAAATGAACCACGCACAGTGTTTGATGAAAAAGTTGAGCAGATTATTCATCGTGCCTTGATTAAGTTTTAGGCTTCAGGCATTAGGTGTTAGGTTTGCTGATGCACCTAATACCTAAAACCTAAAGCCTAATGCCTTAGTATCAGCGCATGAGGAACTTGAAGTGCTTGATGTTCTTCAGCGCGATGCCGGTACCCTTGGCAACAGCGTGCAGGGGATCCTCGGCAACATGGAACTCGATACCGATCTTGTCGGTCAATCGACGGTCAAGGCCACGCAGCAAGGCACCACCACCGGTCAGGAAGATACCGTTGTGAACGATGTCCTGATACAGCTCGGGAGGAGTCTGCTCCAGCGCGCTCAGCACAGCGGCCTCAATCTTGGAAATCGACTTCTCGATGCAGTGGCACACCTCCTGATAGGTCACGGGCACCTCAAGGGGCAGTGAGTTCACCTGGTTGGGGCCATGGATGATGAAGTCCTCGGGAGCATCGGGGCCCAGGTCGGTCAACGCCGAGCCAACGTTGATCTTGATGGCCTCGGCAGTGCGCTCACCCACACGTACGTTGTGTGCGCGGCGCATGTGCTCCTGGATGTCCTCGGTCAGGTCATCACCTGCAGTGCGGATGCTCTTGTTGCTCACGATACCGCCCAGCGAAATCACAGCGATCTCGGTCGTACCGCCACCGATGTCAACAATCATGTTGCCCTCGGGCGCCAGCACGTCAAGGCCGATACCCAGCGCGGCAGCCATGGGCTCATAGATCATGTAAACGTCACGTCCCCCGGCATGTTCGCTCGAGTCGCGGACGGCACGGATTTCGACCTCGGTCGAGCCCGAAGGTACGCACACGACCATGCGCAGCGAAGGCGAGAACCAGTGGTTCTTGGCGCTCACTTTCTTGATCATGCCGCGAATCATGTGCTCGGCAGCATTGAAGTCGGCAATAACACCATCGCTCAACGGCCTGACGGTGCGGATGCCCTCGTGAACCTTGCCGTGCATCTCGCGGGCACGTTCACCCACAGCAATGGGCTTGTTGGTCTTGGAGTCAAGTGCGACAACCGAAGGCTCGTCAATGACGATGCGGTCGTTATGGATGATAATGGTGTTGGCTGTTCCTAAATCGACAGCGATTTCTTGAGTGAATGAAAACCATCCCATGATTAGTATCTATATGTTTGATAGTTAGTTATAAATTCTGATGGATAAATCTCGCTTAAATCGGACTGCAAAATTACTTAAAAAACGCCAAACAGTCACTATGTTTTGGAATAGTTTTTTGAGGGTAGCGGCGAATGACCCCAACAGCCTATAGCATCTCCTCAAGTGCCTCAACGGCATGCCGCACGCAGTCCTCACAAGAACACAGCACCTGGCCTGTACCCACACCTTTGAGGTCCTTGCAGCGAGTGGCACCGCAGCGTTGTTCAAACTCGGCGCGCAGTTGGCTCGACATGGGATTCATTCGGCGGCCGTCAAATTTGAGCAACCCCTGCGCCATCTGTGCCCCGCACAGGGCGCCGCAGGTCTCTTGCATGCTGCCCATGCCGCTGCCAAAGCAGGCCCCAATCGCCAGCAACTTTTCCTCACTCAGCCCCAGCTCGGGTGCGAAGGCCAATAGCACGGCCTGGCAGCAGTTGTATTCACGCTTATACATTACCGCCCGCTCGCGGCGAGGCATCCCGTTCATCATCTCGTTCTGTTCCATGTTATATTAATATAATGTGTAAATACTACTGCAAAGGTAGTGAAAAGTTTTATAGAAGTTCAAGTTTTTGCTTCTTGTGGCTGAATATACGTGCAAAAGCCAGTTTTTGTTTTTCATTGCGCTAAGGTAATTAAATACTACCGAAATTAATAGTTTTCTGTTTCCCGTGACGTTAATGGTGTGTATAATTAAGGTTAGGTCAGCGGAATTTTTATTTTTGTCAAATAAACAAGAAAAACAAATTAATCCCCAGTAAGTTAAACCTATAAAAACTATTGAGATTATGGCTAGTGAAGAAATGAATGATAGAAGAAGGGAGAGACGTGAAACCGATAACAAGCGTCGAATCATTAACTATATTGTCATTGCCTTGTTGGCAGCATTGATTGTAACTGTTTTGTTTTTGACGTTTGGTCGTTCAGACAAGGACTCCAATAATGCTCAAGTGACGCCTTCAACCACCACCGAGAAAGTTGACAATTCCACTAACTACAATACAGTGAATCGTCCGCCTGCCACTGTTACCCGCCCGGCCACCGGCAATACGGTCAATCGTCCGTCAGCCACCGGCAATACGGTCAACCGTCCGCCAGCCACTGTTACGCGTCCGGCTACAGGCAATACGGTCAACCGTCCCAATAGTGAACCGGTTACTTCGGGTTCAAGCAGCAAAGGCGAATATACCGGAAGGACTGATGTTCCCCACACCACCAAAATGGATGTCCTGAACGGCACCTATAAGGATGGCGACGAGAACAAGACGAATAATAGCAGCAATAGCAGAACACCATCGCGCGGTTCGCGTGGAGGAACCCGTATCAGGTAGTTCCTTTTGATCACACAATCCCCACTTCACAAGGAATGCCATGTCGCAACTTGTGATGTGGGGATAATTGTATCGTCTTCTTGTAATCATAATCTGGTTTACTGTGGCAATAAGCAGGGGAGTGTTCACGTTATATATTATATAATGTAAAGAAAACTTTAAGTGCGCACTATGAATAAAAGAATTATCATGCTCATGGCGGCCGCGCTGGCTTTGTTGTCGGCTGCAGGCCAAGTGACATTTACCGGACCCTTTATTGAGGTGACGCCCGAGAGTAGCACCGGTTTGAATAAGATATATGTCGTGTATGACATCCAAGGTGTAGGGATGAGTATCAAGTCCAGTGGGCCCACAAGCTGGTACAGCTTTGACCGTCGCGGTGCTGCTTACCGCGAACCGATTGCTGGCGTCCGTTGGGACGGAACCACCTCCACTCTTGACCAGGTGTTACAGAACTCAGGCACTGGCTATGTCATTGAGGGAAGCTTGGGCACCGATTCTCTTTATTTCTGGGTGGTGAACTATGCCGACTATATGCTGGAATTGCAGGGCATTTCGGTCATCGAGGAGAGTCCGTGCGACCAAATCACGTTTGATATTGACGGCCGTGGGGACGCCATACCTTTTTATGACATCAATGGCGGTTCCCGTGAGCTTGACCGCAAAATGAAACTATCCTACACCACACTCGAATGGGATGAAAGCAAAAACAGGTGGGATTCGAAGGAGGTTGAGGTGAACTTGACGGGACTGAATCATGTACCGACAATCGCTCCTCCGTTGTGTAACACGGTGTATACAATCTCAGGCGACTGTTTTTTGGAAGAATGGAAGCAGTCGGGCGTCGGTAATGGCGTTCAGCGCAAGACATCCGATCTCTATAATACCAAGGCTGTGGAGTCTCGTGTGACTTATGAGCAGAAGGAGCGTGATACCGATAACGAGTTAGAGAAAAACTTAGGCTCTCAACTGGGTGGATCGGCACCGGTTCACATCGTGTTCACGGGCCATCCAACCGATGCTGTTGATTATAGTGTGTGGGAAATCGCCAGCGATCCCAACTTTGAGAATGTCAAGTATTCCGCCTATGACGAAGAAGTGCTGGACTACTACTTCGAGGATTGGGGCACATGGTATGTGCGCTATGTAGTGGCCAATAAGGAAGCAAATTGTGAATACTACAGTGAAGAGACTACTTTCACCGTCGTAGTGCGCGAGAGTTATCTGGAGTGCCCAAACTTCTTCTCTCCAGGCGATGGTAAAGGTGCCAACGATATCTGGAAGGTTACCTTCAAGTCAATTGTCGAGTTCCACTGTTGGATTTACAACCGCTGGGGCAACCTTGTGTACGAGTATGATGATGTGACCGGCGGATGGGATGGAACCTATCGAGGCAAACTTGTTGATACGGGCGTTTACTACTATGTGGTGAGAGCTGTGGGTAACGATGGCGAGAAATGGAGTCCACGTGGTTCCATCACCATCCTGCGCTATGGCGGAGGTAGTCCTACCCCGACGGGTGATGGCACAGCCCCGAATTGAGAATTATCAAGGAATAAATGAAAAAAATTATACTGATGGCCGCTCTGCTGATGGTGAATTCGTTGGCGGGGCAGGCCCAACTCAAGAAGGAATACAGTAAACCCTCGACGAGTGGAAACTCATCGGTGGTATTCAGCCCAACAGCTAGTCCTGACATTCCCATGAGTGCCACCTTTGCTGGCGAAAAAGTCAGTTTTGACCGCCTGGACATGGCCGAGCGATTGGACAGGGAACTGACGGGCATCATCTATGGCCAGACGACTACTGAACTGTGCTTTAAGCGTGCCAACCGCTATTTCCCGGCATTGGCCAAAATCCTCAAGGATCAAGGTGTTCCTTTGGATTTCCTTTATCTTGCCGTGACCGAGAGCTCGATGGACTACAATGCCTATTCCAGTGCGAAGGCTGCCGGCATGTGGCAACTGTTGGCTGGAACAGCGAGAGACTACGGGCTCGAAGTGAGCGATGAAGTGGATGAGCGTTTTGATCCCGAGAAATCAACTGTCGCCGCTTGCAAGTACTTGAAGGCGGCATACAAGAAATATGGGCACTGGCCCACTGTCGCCGCCAGCTACAATGCAGGGATGCAGCGCTTGTCTAATGAACTGTCAAAACAGCAAGTCACTAACTCGTTCGACCTCTACTTGGTGCAGGAGACCTCGAGATATGTTTTCCGCATCATTGCCTACAAGCTGGTGATGGAAGCACCCAAACGCTACGGATACCGCCTCTCACGCAAGCATCTGTACCAACCTGTGGACTATACCACTGTCGATGTCTCGGGCTCGGTGGCTAGCTGGGTGACTTGGGCCAAGGAAAAAGGCATTACCTACGCGCAACTGCGTGAGGCAAACCCGTGGATTCGTGCCACAAAGCTGACGAATGCCAGTGGCAAGACCTATAAGGTGCGTGTACCCAAACAAAGCGAACTGTATCGCAGCAAGCGCCCCTTCACTGCCTATAACAAGGACTGGGTTGTGGATTAATTTTAGAAAAATAACCCTAGTGCCCTAAGGCCCTTAATGGCCTCAATGATTATCAACTAAAAACCATGGACTGAAAACCAAATATGAAACTCAATGGCCAGGACATAGACAGCGTTGAAGTGCTGGGCGCCCGCGTCCACAACCTCAAGAATATCGACGTCGAGATTCCCCACGACCGTCTCACCGTTATCACCGGACTGAGCGGCAGCGGCAAGTCGTCGTTGGCTTTTGATACCGTGTTTGCCGAGGGGCAGCGGCGCTACCTTGAGACGTTCTCCTCCTATGCCCGCAACATGCTTGGTGTGCTTGAACGCCCCAATGTGGACAAGATTTCCGGCCTGTGTCCTGTCATCTCGATAGGGCAGAAGACCGTCAACCGCAATCCGCGCAGCACGGTTGGCACGACGACCGAGGTCTATGACTACTTGCGCCTGCTCTATGCCCGTGCTGCCGAAGCCTATTCCTACTTGTCGGGAGAAAAGATGGTCAAATATACTATCGACAAGATACTGAACCTGATACTTGAGCGGTACCAGGGCCGCAGGATATACATCCTCGCACCACTGGTCAAGAACCGCAAAGGACACTATAAGGATTTATTCGAGAACCTGCGCAAGAAGGGATACATCAACGTGCGCGTCGATGGCGTGCTGCGTGAAATCACCTTCGGCATGAAGCTGGACCGCTATGTGAACCACAGCGTGGAACTGGTAGTGGACCGCCTCAAGGTTGCCGACAAGGACCTGAAGCGACTTGCCGACACCGCCGACCTTGCTTTCAAGCAGGGTAACGGACAGCTGATGGTGCTCGATGCCGACACGGGCGAAGTGGGCTATTACAGCCGTTCGCTCATGGACCCCGCAACGGGCCTTTCCTATATGGAACCTGCGCCCCACAACTTCTCGTTCAACTCTCCGTTAGGGGCCTGCCCGCATTGCAAGGGACTGGGATATGTGAATATCATTGACCGTGACAAGATCATGCCCGACATGGACATGAATATCAGAAACGGCGGAATCCTGCCATTGGGAAAATACAAGAATTCGCAAATCTTCTGGCAAATTCAGGCCATCTGCGAGAAATATGGCTGCACGCTCGACACGCCTATGGGCGAACTGCCCGAGGAGGCCCTCGATGAAATCATGAACGGCAGCAATGAACGCTTGAATCTGCACACCGAGACACTGTCGACCAGCAACTATTTCCTCACTTTTGACGGCCTTGTCAAGTACATCGAGATGCAGCAGGACGACCTGGCGACAAGTGCGGCACAAAAGTGGGCGGGCCAGTTCTTCTCGCGTGCCGTGTGCCCTGAATGTCAGGGAGCGCGCTTGAACCGCGAGTCGTTGCATTTCAGGATCAACGATAAGAATATCGCCCAACTGGCGAATATGGATATTGCCGAATTGCGGGACTGGATTGAAGACCTGCAGAATCACGTCACGGCCACCCAATGGGAAATTGCACGCGAAATCGTCAAGGAAATCAGCTCAAGACTCAATTTTTTGCTGGATGTGGGGTTGAATTACATGTCGTTGAACCGTAACTCGGCATCTTTGTCGGGCGGCGAGAGCCAGCGCATCCGCCTTGCTACACAAATCGGGTCCCGTCTTGTCAATGTGCTCTATATCCTGGATGAGCCCTCCATTGGTCTCCATCAGCGCGATAACCAACGCTTGATAGACTCACTCAAGACATTGCGCGACGACGGCAACACCATACTTGTGGTGGAACACGACAAGGAGATGATGCTGCAGGCCGACTATGTGATTGACATTGGGCCGCTGGCAGGTCGCAAGGGCGGCAACATCGTGTTTGCTGGAACGCCTGAGCAGTTGCTCAAGCAGCACACCCTCACCGCCGACTACCTGAACGGCATGCGGTCCATCGAGATGCCCGAGCAGCGCCGCAAGGGCAGTGGCAAATTCCTGAAACTGACCGGGTGTCGGGGCAATAACCTCAAGGGGGTTGATGTTAGCTTCCCCTTGGGCACATTTATCTGTGTCACAGGCGTGAGCGGCAGCGGCAAATCGACGCTGGTCAACGCCACCCTGCAACCCATTCTGAGCCAGCGTTTTTACCGCTCACTCACCGCTCCGCTGCCCTATGACAAGGTCAGTGGCTTGGAGTTTGTGGACAAGGTGATTTCGGTTGACCAGGCACCTCTTGGCCGCACCCCACGTTCCAATGCGGCAACCTACACGGGCGTCTTTACCGATATACGCAACTTGTTTGTTAACCTGCCTGAGTCCAAGATCCGCGCCTACAAGCCCGGGCGCTTCTCGTTTAACACGAGCGGCGGCCGCTGTGAGAAGTGCAATGGCAACGGCTACAAGACTGTTGAGATGAATTTCCTGCCCGATGTCCTTGTTCCGTGCGAGGAGTGTGGCGGCAAGCGTTACAACCGCGAGACACTTGAAGTCAAGTTTAAGGGCAAGTCCATAGCCGATGTGCTCGACATGACAATCAACCAGGCGGTGGAGTTCTTTGACGCTCAACCGTCGATATTGAGAAAAATCAAGGTGCTGCAGGATGTGGGCCTGGGTTACATCAAACTCGGGCAACCTTCCAGCACCCTGTCGGGTGGGGAATGCCAGCGCGTGAAACTGGCATGTGAACTTGCCAAGAAAGATACAGGTAAAACTGTTTATATCCTCGACGAGCCGACAACGGGTTTGCACTTCGAGGACATCAAGGTCTTGCTCGGTGTTTTGAACCGTCTTGTCGAGAAGGGTAACACGGTCATCGTGATTGAGCACAACATGGACATCATCAAGTGTGCCGACCACGTTATCGACATGGGACCCGAGGGTGGACGTGACGGTGGTCAGGTCGTTGCCTCGGGAACACCCGAGCAGGTGGCACAGTCACCCGACTCGGTCACGGGCCGATTTCTGAGCCAGGAACTCATGCAATAATTATTCATTTTTATTTGTCGCATTACAAGAGGGAGTCATCGTGCATGGCTCCCTCTTTTGTATTTTGTGCCAGAAAAATTCATGGGCTAGGAGGCATGGGTTGGAGTGGAGCGGGTGAATGTCATTGGGACATCCTCTTGCAACTGTTTTATAGTTGTCTCTTATCTGTTCCTGCCACCCATCTTTGAGATAGCGTGAGGCAAGATTTTTTGCATCTCCACCCAGGTGATTGATCAGGTGGGGATAAAGGATGAGTATATCAAATGTTGCCATTTTTCATGAGAAAAATTTAGCTTGCGTGTCATCGAGTCATGGAGAGGGGTAGAAAACCGGACTCGCTTAGCGGCAATTTATGGAACCTATTCGGCTCCCTGATGCCGTATTTTTCTGGCCTGAAAATGGAGCAAAAAATGAATTTTTGAAAAATTGCACGGATTTTAGGTCAGAAAATTTCGTTTTGAGGGTACCTATAGAGGGTAGGAACCAGTTCCAGGCATGCTATAAAAATCAGAAAATCTCCACTCATGGCAGCACCCGATTATTGGCCATAACCGCTTGAAGGGTGGGCGAGAAAAGCTATCTGGGAAGGGCAAATGACAGTGCTAAAAATTGGTCAAAAAGTCGCTTTTTGGCCATTTTGCGGTCAAAATAACCCAAAACTTGAAAAATGGACCATTTTGGGGCAATTTTCACTTTTCTGTAACTGACAGAAAGAGGGGTTAAAAACCAACTAAAAATCATTGAAAACTCCCTATTTACCGCAAGAGTTGCAATATTTTGACAAATCGTTGTTTGAACTAGAATGGCGCAAATTTGCTGTTTTCGTCCGAGAATAGGGTGAGCTGGATAATTTCGCAAGGAAATCGAGTTGAGCATCCAGAAAATCAAAAATGGTAATTTGCCAACGTTCTGTTCGGCATTGAAAACGGCCTCTTGTTTGCGTTTCCAAACGAAGGGTAGGGGATGAAAATTCCCTGTTTTTTGGATCTGGAGCCAGTTTGCGTTTGCACCAAATCGCCCGAAAATGAGAATTTACGACCGTAAAGTTTACAAATCCACTGATTTTTTGCATTAACATTCTTTAAATAATGCTACAATTAGCTGAAAATCAATAAAATATAGAGAAAACCGCAAGTATTGCTACAAATATTGGTGTACCATCTGGAATTATGGAAATTTTGATGATTTTTGATAAAGTAAATAACTAATACAACGTTAAATATATGTGATAGTATCAAGTCTTTCTTTAAGTAAGATTATTTTATTTTGAAATTTGTCATAAAATGGAAACTTTTAGAAAATATAATTGCAAATTTTAAAATTTCCGTTTTTAAATTTGCACAGTTCAAAAATTGGTTTTAAATTTGCAATCCCAAAATTAAAAAACGCAAACGGTCGTTTTCTGGATTTTGGGACGGTTTTTGGAGGTTTCCAAACCCGTAGTTCGGGGTCAGAAAATTTTCTGTACTCATATATGGTACTCTCGCTCACTTGAGCGTCACTAAAAAATTGTTCTTAAATGGATATTGTATCGAGGTTGAAAAAGTTTCTTGAGCAGGCCGGGATTTCCAATTCCCAGTTTGCCGATACATGTGAGATACCTCGTCCCACACTCTCCCAGTTGCTAAATGGACGTAACAAGAAAGTGAGTGATGAGGTCATCGGCAAGATACATCGTGCTTATCCTACCTTGAACGTTATGTGGCTCATGTTTGGTGACGGTGAGATGCTGGTTAACGGAGCTCCTTCCCTGAATTCTGCTGACAGGGCCTCTGATGCCGAGCGTGATGATGATTCCCGTTTTGAGGACAAGGGCCAACGTGCCATTTCTTTTGACGGGGATGATCACCTTGGTTATCATTCCACATCATCCAAGCCATTACAGCGCAATCCCTCTTCATCGATGATGAATGAGACTACACTCCAGAGCATGATGCAAAGTGCTGCTGCTGGTCGCAATACGCGCCGTGGTTCGTCTAATGGAGAGCGTCATGTGGTCAATATTTTCGTCTTCTATAGCGACGGGCGCTTCGAGCGCTTCGAACCAGCACAAAGATAATATTGAATAATAATGTAATAATGTTGATATTTCATTCACTTGGTTTTGCCGGCCGACAACACACTTAAACAACGACTTTTGCCGCACATTAATAATAAAACAGACCAATACCTGGGAAATACAAACCATTGCTATCGTAAGTTCGGCCGGCAAGCCAGTGAGTGACAAAGGCACAAAAGCGACCATTACAAGTGCACAATAAGAACTGTTACTAGGGCACAAAAGTAACCATTACAAAGCACAATCAATAGCAACTATCTATCAAAAATGTCAATCGGTCTAGGGAGCTCCCATGGACCGATTGGCGTTAAATGTGGTATGTCTCTTGCCTTGCGACTGTTTACTTGGTGGCGTTGCCCAGGATGTCACGCAGGATTTGCCGACCTGCTGCGCTGGTGGCATTCTTTACCGCACGCCCTGCAGCATCCTTGACGCTCGTGTTCTTGCTCTTCTTGCCTGTGATGGCATCCGAAACGGTCTTGCCCAGGATGGTGGCCACTGTGCCGGTGACGGCTGTGACGACGGCTTTCCACACCTTGGACCAGATGGTTTTCTCTTTTTTCTTGTTTTTCTCTTCTTTCTCGGCCTCCTTGGCGGCAGCAGCCTCTTCGGCAGCCTTGGCCTCGGCTTCGGCCTCGCGGGCGAATACCTCAAAGACGCTCTCGCGCTCCTGTGCTTCCTTGTACTTGCGGTTAATGTCGCTGTTGGCGTTCATGATGTCGAGGCGTTGACCCTCGGTGATGGCACCGATCTGACTCAAGGGGAATAGGATCTTGGCCCTCTCAACAACGCTGGGTGCACCTTTCTCGTCGAGGAACGATACCAGTGCTTCACCCGTTTCCAGCCCCAGGATAGCGTCCTCGGTCTTGAATTCGGGATTGGTGCGGAAAGTCTCGGCGGCGGCTCTGATAGCCTTTTGATCTCGTGGCGTGTAGGCTCGCAGGGCATGCTGCACACGGTTGCCCAGCTGTCCCAGAATGATGTCGGGGATGTCGGTAGGCAGCTGCGAAATGAAGAAGATGCCCACGCCCTTGCTGCGGATGAGGCGGATAACCTGCTCAATCTTGTCGGTCAGGGCCTTGCTCGTGTCCTCAAAGAGCATGTGGGCCTCATCAAAGAAGAACACCAGCTTAGGCTTCTCCAGGTCGCCCACCTCGGGCAGGGTGCTATAGATTTCGCTCAGCAGCCACAGCAGGAAGGTGGAATAAAGTTTGGGCTGCAGCATCAGCTTGTCGGCGGCCAGTACGCTCAGAACGCCCTTGCCGTCGCGGGTGGCAAACAGGTCCTGAATGTCAAACGAGGGAAGGCCGAAGAATTTGTCGCCCCCTTGGTTCTCGAGGTGCAGCAGGGCACGCTGGATGGCGCCGATGCTGGCAGGGGCCACGTTGCCATATTGTGAGGTATATTCCTTGGCGTGTTTGGAGAGCCAGTCCAGGGCGCTGCGCAGGTCCTTGATGTCGTCGAGCATGATGCCCTTCTCGTCGAGGATGCGGTACAGGATGTTGAGCACGCCCGTTTGGGTGTCGTTCAGGCCCAGGATGCGTCCCATCAGGTCGGGTCCCATCTCGCCGATGGTGGCACGCATCGAGATTCCCTGCTCGCCATATACGTCATAGAATCTCACGGGGCAACCCTCAAAAGTCAAGTCCTCCTGGCTCATGCCGAACTCGGGCAGGCGCTTCTCGATGAAACCCGACAGTTTTCCGGGTTGGCTCACGCCCGAGAGGTCCCCTTTCATGTCGGCCATGAAGCAGGGCACGCCGGCCTTGCAGAAACTCTCGGCAATCACTTGCAGCGTCACCGTTTTACCCGTTCCTGTTGCTCCGGCGATGAGTCCGTGACGGTTGGCCATATTGCCCAGGATGCTGATGGGGCCGTTGGGCCCATGGGCGATGTAGAATCCGTTTTCTTGCGTGTACATAGTCGTGTTGCTATAATTATTGGTTATTGTTTTCTTCCATGTTAACTTGGTCACAAAATTAAGCCTTTATCTGCATAAATCCAAATCAAATCTGCAATTACATTGTTTTTCTTAGGGTTTTATGCCGGGAAATAATGGCCTGTCCTGACCGATTCTCGTAGTTCTTTGTGTGTGGTCGTTTGTTTTTCCGAATTTATTTGGCTGTAATCAAATTATAGTTATATATTTGCAAAGTTAACATAAATATTAGATAATGATGACAATGCTTTCAGCATATTGGTGGTGGTGCAGCTCAAGATTTAAAAAGTCGTGAGTCGCTTGACCATTTGAATCATTAAGGATTGCAAAGTATAATAAAAGGTCTGTCGTTCTCGCGACAGGCCTTTTGAACATTATTAATAATACATAACCAAGATGAAACAAAAGAGATTTATTCTGCAAGAGAACGAGTTGCCTACAGCATGGTATAACATTCAGGCCGACATGCCCAACAAGCCCATGCCGCCCATCCATCCTGCCACCAGGCAGCCCTTGGGTGTGGACGACTTGGCTCGCATTTTTCCGCGTGAGTGTTGTGTACAGGAATTGGATACCGAGCATGACTTCATCCCTATCCCCGACGAGGTGATGGAGAAATACAAGGCCTATCGTTCTACGCCGCTCGTTCGCGCCTATGCCCTCGAGGAGGCCTTGCAGACACCAGCTCACATATACTTCAAGAACGAGTCAGTGAACCCGCTGGGCTCGCACAAGGTCAACTCGGCTCTGCCCCAGTGCTACTATGCCAAGCAGGAGGGGACGACCAATGTCACCACCGAGACCGGTGCCGGCCAATGGGGCGCAGCCCTGGCCTATGCTGCCTCGGTTTTCCGGTTGGAATCGGCCGTTTATCAAGTGAAAATCTCCATGCAGCAGAAGCCCTATCGCTCGTCCATCATGCGCACCTTTGGCGCGGCTGTGACAGGTTCTCCGTCGATGTCCACCCGTGCCGGCAAGGACATTATCACACGAGACCCGCAACACCCCGGTTCGCTGGGAACGGCCATTTCCGAGGCTGTAGAGCTGGCCATGACCACGCCCAACTGCAAGTACACCCTGGGCTCGGTGCTCAACCACGTGGGGCTGCATCAGACCATTATTGGCCTGGAGGCCGAGAAGCAGATGGCCATGGCCGGGGAATATCCTGATGTGGTGATTGCTTGCTTTGGCGGCGGGTCAAACTTTGGCGGCATCGCTTTCCCGTTCATGCGGCATAACCTGAAGAACGGCAGGCACACCGAGTTTATCGCTGCCGAGCCCGAGAGCTGTCCCAAACTGACAAGAGGTGAGTTCCGCTACGACTTTGGTGACGAGGCCGGCTATACCCCGTTGCTGCCGATGTTCACATTGGGCCACAGTTTCAAGCCTGCTAACATCCATGCGGGCGGATTGCGCTATCACGGTGCCGGCATGATTATTTCCCAGTTGCTCAAGGACGGGCTGATGCGTGGTGTGGATATCCCGCAGCTGGAGTCGTTTGATGCCGCGATGCTCTTTGCCCGTACCGAGGGCATCATCCCTGCTCCCGAGAGCGGGCATGCCATTGCTGCAGCCATCCGTGAGGCCGAGAAGTGCAAACAGACCGGAGAGCCAAAGGTCATCCTGTTCAACCTCTCGGGGCATGGCCTGATTGACATGAGCGCCTATGAGCAATACCTGAATGGTGATCTGATGAACTATCAAATCTCGGACGAAGATATTGCCAGAACGCTAAAGAGTGTGCCGGAATAAGAACAGAATGATTAGTTAAACATTGAAATTGGTTTTGTGGGGGGCGGAAAGCATTTTTCTGCCCTTCATGATGCTCTTGTGGGCTGGATGTTGTACCTTTGTGGCATTAGTGACCAATCAGTTAATGGAAGTGTCAGAGAAGAAGAAAGTTTTTGTGTCGGGCTGCTATGACCTGCTGCACTCGGGGCATGTGGAATTTTTCAGGCAGGCGTCTCGGTTTGGCGACTTGTATGTGGGCATCGGCAGTGACAAGACCATCGAGGCTCTGAAGGGCCACAAGACGATGTACAGCGAGCAGGAGCGCCTGTTCATGGTGCAAGCCATCCGCTATGTCAAGGAGGCCTACATCAACCAGGGCAGCGGCATGCTGGATTTCCTGCCCACGCTCGACCTTGTCCGCCCCGACTGCCTGGTGGTCAACGAGGACGGCGATCGTGAGGAGAAGCGCCGGTTGTGCCGTGAGCGCGGCATGGAATATATCGTGCTGCAGCGTGTTCCCGCCCAGGGCTTGGAGGCGCGCAGCAGCACGGCGCTCAAGCAGACTTCTTGCCAGCTGCCCACGCGCCTGGACCTTGCAGGCACATGGATTGACCAGCCCTATGTCTCCTGTCATGCTCCTGGATGGGCGTTGACCATTTCGCTGGAGCCCACGTTTGAGATTCGTGAGCGTTGCGGCCTGTCCACGAGCACGCGCAACACCATCAAGCGGGTGTGGCCCTACCAGTTGCCCTCGATGGACCCCGAGATGCTGGCACGCCTGGTCTTTTGCCTCGAGAACGATCCCGAGCGCAGCGACGGCATCATCAGCGGAGCCCAGGATGCCATCGGCATCTGTGTGCCGGGCCTGTCCAGACATTATTATAATGGGAGCTTTTGGCCCGAGAAGATAGAATATACCCGTGACTCTGCCCTGCTGGGCTGGCTCGAGGACCACTTGTGCATGATTCCCATGTTCCCCCGTCGTCCCGGCTGCAGTGTGGTCGAGGGCAAGGACATCACGCCTGTCAAGGTGCGTGCCCTGGCGACTGCTGCCGATGCCTGTTGGGATGCCATCCAGCGCAGGGACCTCGAGGCCTTTGCGGCGGCCTATAAAGCCTCGTTCAATGCTCAGGTGGCGATGTTCCCCGCGATGATCCAGCCTGGCGTGCAGGACTATATCGACCGCTACAGCGCTCTGGACGGTGTGCTGGCGTGGAAGATGCCCGGTGCGGGCGGTGGCGGCTACCTGGCGCTCGTGTGCCGTGACCACGACAGTTTCCCCGAGGGAGCGATTCCCCTGAAAGTGAGACGTTAGGGGCTCTAAGGGCCTTAAGGCCTCTAAAAACTTAAAACTAAAAACCAAAAACATGAAGCGCTATTGCCAAACCCTTGAGTTGCGGGACGACCGCGAGATGATTGAGAAATATGTGGAGGCCCACGCCCATGTGTGGCCCGAGATTCAGGAGGGCATCCGCAGTGTGGGCATCCTGGATATGCAGATCTATATCCTCGGCAACCGCCTGTTCATGATCTGCGACACGGTTGATGACTTCGACTGGGAGGCCGACAATGCCCGCCTGGCGACGCTGCCGCGCCAGGCCGAGTGGGAGGCCTATGTGGCCCGCTTCCAGGGCTGTGACCCTGCTGCCCCCTCGACTGCCAAGTGGCAACTCATGGAACGAATCTTCAAGTTAGGAAAGTGAAAAGTTTATGAAAAAGGTTTTGCTTTTGATTGGTATTCTGATTATTGGTGTAATCGCCTTTAAGTGTTCTCGTTCTTCGGTTGTAAAAGAGCCTAATACCGTAAGATTCACAGAACTGGACAAGGAAATACAAGACACCCTGTTTTCTCTCTGGCAGAGTAGTGGAGGAATGAGGACGACTACTAAAACAGTATATTATCCTCGTACAAAAGAGACTTGGGTACATGAAACTACGGCACCTATTAATTTTATTGATTTAACCGACAATTATGTCTTAGAATATAAGATAACTAGATTATTTAATTGGCTTTTTGATAATAGAGATAAGGTAGTTATCAATAAAACGAATGGATGGAAGCACACATTTCCTTGGAACGAACATGAGCCTGTAATCATCAAGGGAGATAAAATCTATACACCAGCTGTATTCTTATCTTTCTTTGTGGTGTCATCAAAGTCGGAAATGGATACATGTCGTTTTAATGTTTATACTATAAAAGAATGATTGAAAAATAATCAGACAACCAAAACAACCCTTTTTTTATGTTGTCCAATGTTGTCCAAGTTGTTTGAAAATGTCCAAGTTGTTTGAAAAAATTGAAACAGAATGACAACCGATAAAGAAAACAAATCCCGATTGCTGGTGACGCGCGAGGGCGTGAGCTATGTGCTGCCCTTCATCGTGGTGACCTGCTGTTTTGCCCTGTGGGGCTTTGCCAACGACATCACCAACCCGATGGTCAAGGCCTTTTCCAAGATATTCCGCATGAGCGTGACCGACGGCGCACTGGTGCAGGTGGCCTTCTATGGCGGCTACTTTTGCATGGCTTTGCCTGCCGCGATGTTCATCCGCCGTCATTCGTTCAAGAGCGGCATTGTGATGGGCCTGGCGCTCTATGCCCTGGGTGTGCTGCTGTTCATCCCTGCCAGGGTGTTGGGCAGCTTTACTCCGTTCCTCATTGCCTATTTCATCCTCACCTGCGGCCTGTCGTTTCTCGAGACGACCGCCAACCCCTATATCCTGCTCATGGGCGATGCCGAGACGGCGACGCGGCGCCTGAACTTCGCCCAGTCCTTCAACCCCATCGGGTCGTTGGCGGGCATGTTTGTGGCGATGAACTTCATCCAGGCGCGCCTCTCCCCGCTCGACACGGCGCAGCGTGCCACGCTCGACGATGCCCAGTTCGAGGCGTTGAAGCAGAGCGACCTGGGTGTGCTGGTGCAACCCTATGCCCTGCTGGGTGTGTTGCTGGTGCTGTTGTTGCTGGTGCTGCTTTTCATCCCTATTCCTGCGGTGCGTCAGGCTACGCGTGAGCACCGTGAGCCCTTGTGGCCCGCTGTCAAGCGGCTGGCAGCCAACAGGCCCTACCGCCATGGTGTGGTGGCTCAGTTCTTCTATGTGGGTGCCCAGATCACCTGCTGGACCTTTATCATCCAGTATGGCACGCGCGTGTTCATGGCCGAGGGCATGGGCGAACAGGCGGCCGAGGTGCTCTCCCAGCGCTATAACATCGTGGCGATGGTGATCTTTTGCCTCATGCGTTTTGTCAACATTTACCTGATGAAGTATTTCAAGCCGGGACGGCTGCTGGCCTTCTTTGCGGCGCTGGCGATAGTATTGCTGGGTGTGGTCATCCTGGTGGGCGGACGCGCAGGCATGTGTTGCCTGGTGGCTGTGTCGGCCTGCATGAGTCTGATGTTCCCCACCATCTACGGTATCGCGCTGGGCGGTGTGCGCGAGGACACCGAAGTGGGCTCGGCGGGACTGATTATGGCGATTTTGGGCGGCAGTGTGCTGCCGGCAGTCCAGGCAATGATTATCGACAGCGACGTGCAGGTGATTCCCTCGGTCAACCTGTCGTTTATCGTCCCGGTGCTGTGTTTTGCCGTGGTGATGCTCTACGGCCTGAGGCAACTCCGCCACTGACCAGTGGGGGAACTGATTTTGTTCGTTTTGTCCGTTTTGTCCGTTTTGTCCATGTGCATGCGTGTAAAAAAACTGCCGCGTGTTTCACAACAGACGGCATGAGTAACCTTATTATCAGAATAACACAATTAATATTTTGAAGAACTTTAGTTTGAATCAGGCTTTTTTCATGGTTATTTCTCTTATCACATAAAGGGTTTCGGCCCTATTGATGATGTATTGTTGCAGGCTGGCCTTGTCGGCATAGTACTTGCCGTTGGGCATCATGATCATGTGGGCCACCGCCGTGGCGGCCGTCTGGTCAAGGTCAATATAGCCATTGTTCTTGGCGTTCAAAATCAGTTCATAGAACATGAGCGGGAACACGTTCTTGCTCACCTCAAGCATGAACTTGCGCTTGCGGCCATAGTGCAGGTTGCCATATTTCCCCAGCACCTCATTGACGATGAATGTGCCCTGCTGTCGTTGGCTGTCAACCATGTTGATGTCGTTGTTCTCAATCACGAGAATGGCGTGGTCATATTTCTCGGCCAGCGCCATGGCGTGGATGGCCAGCAGGTTCAGCGGCATCACACCCACCCATTGTGCTGCCAGTTCGGGGCAGGTGGGCTTGTTGCGGTTGTCACGTTTCAAGTCCCACACGCTGATGATGCTGGGAAACTCCGCATCCTTCTCACTGCCCACCGTGAGCACGACAAGATAGGGGGCGTTGTGGTTCATTTTCACGGCCGGGTATTCAAAGCCGTCGCTGCCGCTCTCCCACTTCACGCGCCTGTCCTTGAGGGGTTCGGGGGCCATGTGCCAAATCATGACATCATTATCTCCCACGGCCGTCGGGGTGGTGACGTTCTCAACGATTTGCTCCTGTTCGGCAGTCGAGAAGACATATTTCATGCTGTTCTCAAATGCCTCCACGTCATCGCTGGGGAATTCGGCCTTTAACAGGTTGTGCTCGCTGAATTCCTTGCGTTTCTCGTGATACCAGTAAATCTGCTCCAGTGTGCACCCCTTTTCCCAAAGTCCCTTTTCATACTCGTCACACTCGTCAAAGTCGAAGTCCTCTTTCAACGGTTTGCGGTAAAGGTCGATTTCATTCCAGGCGACAAACACGGGAAGGAATGCGCTCTTGCCCTCCCTGGCACGCTGCCACTCGTTATAAAAAAACGAATTCATGCCGTTGGCGGTGCTCTCCATCACAATCACCGTGCCCGGGGCCAGCGGGATGGTGCCCGTGACCGTGCGAATCAGGTCGTTGGGGTCGATGTTGCGGTTGGCGTTCCAAAAGGCCACCTCGCTCAAGTGGGCAAACGACAGGTTAAGCCCCCTGGCCGCATCGGGGCTGTAACTGCTCGTCAGGCAGATGCTGCACTCGCGCCCCGTGATTTCCTGAATGTCCTTGCTCTCGCGCACGTTGACCAGTTTCAGCGCCTCGTCGTCCTCGAGGAACTCCTTGGGATAGTTGAGCAGGATGGTGCGCAGCATCTGCTTGATGGCAAAACTGCTATTGCGCTTGTGCCCCACAATGATAGAGTTCTTGCCCTTATTGACCACCAGTTGCAGCCAGGCGATATAAACCTGCACCAGCGTCGAGCCACCCCATTGGCGGGCCTTCAACAAGATGATTCTCACCGGTTGCCCCGCCAGGCGCTGGCGCTCCATGGCGGCCAGCAGTTTGCGTTGCGGGCGGTTCAGGACAAACGGGATTAGCAGCCCCAGCATCTTGTCGGTAATCTTCACGCAGCGGCAGCACCAGAATTCAAAGTCATACCTGATGCGCAACCGTTCCTGCTCGATGGTGGTCATCGTGGCATAGTCGGGGTGCTCCTGCAGCAGGGCTACAGGCAGTTGAGCAGCATCAACAGCAACGCGGTCACCCGTGCAGCCAGTACCACTCCACGGGTCATACTGCTCTTGCAATGATTGATTACGTTTTTCATTTTCTTTTGATATGTGTGTGTTCATGATGAATTAGTGTTTTTCGGTTTGATGGTGCAAAGATAATATGTCCAGCCCCGTTTGTCAAGGTTTAATGGTAAAAAATCAACTTTACCACCCATATAAACTACTATTTTTGGTAAAATTATTGGTGTTTTGCAAACTTTTTCGCCTTTTTTCTTGACATTGGGGTTTCCCGGGCAGTAATTTTGCAGCGTCGTTAGTCTTTAGGTGCTCTAAAAACCATGGACCAGGAACTAATGACAATAAACTATCAACCATTAAATTTTTAATAACATGAACAACACAGATTTTATTCTCGAAGAAATCAGCAGGCAGGCCCTGCTCTCCCCCGAGGAAAGGATTTCAAACGAATTCAATGAGCTCAAGAAGGATTTTGTTATTGACCGCAACATCGAGTACCCCGACCCTGATTACCTCATCGAGATTGGCGGTGTGCCCACCATGCCCAAGGGCAATCTTGTGGCCTTGAGCGCCAAGTGGAAGAACGGCAAGACATTCTTTTGTGATATCCTGACCGCCATCTTCCTGGGCAGTGACCAGTTTGCCGCTTGCCACAGCCGCCAGGCCCAGGGACGCGTGCTATTCTTTGACACCGAGCAGGCCAAGAGCGACACGGCTCGCATCGGCAAAATCATCGAGGCGATGACTCCCCAAGAGCGGCACAAGGACTTCGAGGTGTTTTGTCTGCGGGAAGCGGGCACGGGCACCGATGAGGACCAGAGTGCGACCATCTCCCGCTTTGGACTCATCAAGCGCGCCATCATGCATGACCACCCCGACCTGGTCATCATCGACGGCATCGCCGACCTGATCTACAACTACAATGATGTAATCGAGAGTCAAGACATCGTCAACGAATTGGCCGCCATCGCCAACCATCACAACTGCTGCATCGTCGTGGTCATGCACCAGAACAAGGGCAGTCACGACAAGAACATGAAAGGCCATCTGGGCACCATGCTCTATCAAAAATGCAGCGACGTGTTCAACGTGGAGAAGTGCGGCAGCGTGTTTGTCGCCAGCCATGCCGTGAGCCGTCACCGCAACTGCGAGGACATCTGCTTCAAACTCGATGCCAATGCCGTGCCCATGGACGCTGTGGCCGACCGCCAGCTGCAAGTGGAACTGGAGCGCCAGAGCGTAGCAGCCCACATCAGGGAAGACATGGTAATCATTTTTGAGGATGTGAATGCTGCCCTCAAGCGAAGCAAAATTGCAGAAATCATCATGAACAAACTGGGATTGAAGCGCTCAAAAGCCTTTGATATTGTCAAGAGAGCAATTAGCCTGGGTGTCCTCAAGAGCAATGACGGCAAGCGTTATTTCCTGCCACAAGCCTGAATTGAAATCTGTCCGGTTTGTCCGCTATTATATATATAATATGGACAAAATGGACAAAATAAACTATTTGGATTTTTTGTGTCATCGCAAGTTTTGACACAACAATAATCCTAATATCTATAAACAGTAATTAATCCATAAAATCCAATTTGTCCGTTTAGTCCACGAGTGCACGTTGAATCCACGTTTTTATTAACAATATTCACTTTTAAATCTTTTTACCATGACAACAGAATTTAATGTAAACCAGATTGCCAGTTTCATCGCCGACATCATGAGGCAAAACATTGGCATTACCATTGCGAGAAACAACGAGGACAGCAAATTGCTGGACATAACAGTCACCAATGGGAATAACGATGATGCGGTGACGCTCACGTTCCTTAATCCCAGCCTTTCTCACAAGGTGAATGCTCCTGCCTTAACAGGGAAACCCGCCGACGAGAAACCCGCTCACGAAGTCAAGCCCGTCACCAGCATCCCCGACAAAGGCATGCCCACCGTCAAGACTATTGCCCAGAAGAAGAAAAACTCCCGCTGGTGGTCACGCTTCAACTTCGAGAAGAACATTATGAAGATGACCTTGTTTGCCCTGCAGGACCGATACCCCTTTGAGCAGAGCTATAGCCAGCAGATGTTTGCCGAGCGACTGGCAAAAATGATGTCCTGGCACATCTCCACCGCCAAGCGACACATCACACAGGCTGCCAAGATGGGCATCATCGACCGGGCCATCATCGACACAACCTATCACATCACCGGCATGAACGACATCGATCTGGAAACCGCCAAAGAGGAAGTGGCCGACCGTGAGCAAGAGCCCGAACTGTTCCACCCCAGCCTTGCCGACTTCCTTGACGGTGAAAACCCCGCCGATGAACTCAAACTCAACAAGACTGTCGATGAAACCATACTGCCCTAAAAAACGCTACCCCGTGAACCTGGATCTCATCGCCAGCGATGTGGCCAGCCGCGGAATCGACATTGCACCCACCCGCCTGGCGTGGGAACTGCTGGCACGATGCTGCGCCACAGCCGACGGTGAGCAGGGGCGCGATGCCTTTCACCTGATGGCTGCCGTGTGGCCCGACTACAGCCGCCATGACAGCGAACTGTGCTACAGCCGTGCCGTCAGGCAAACGGGTAAGGCGCTCTCATTGGGCTACCTCGCCCGCGTGCTGCGGCCCCACGGCATCGACATCAACAATCCCCGCTACCGCAAGGCGGGAAAACCACAAACCATTAAAAACCAAAAACAACAAGCCAAGACAATGAAGAATATTGAGTTAAACACAATGATTGCAACCCTGCCCAACGGGCGGTCGCTGCTGGGCAGCAACCCCCTCATCGACCTGCTGCTGCGCCTCTACCCGCAAACCACCGTGCTCAAGGCCGTCATCAACTATTTCATCGGCTTTCAGGCCTACAAGACGGGCAAGCGGGGAGATGCCCTGATCTTTTGGCAAATCAACGAGAAAAAGCAAATTCTCAATGCCAAACGCATCTATTACAAGGCCGACGGCCACCGAGACAAGAAAATGCCCCCCATGGTCGAGTATCCCGGCAACCCGCAATGCCTGTTCGGGCTGCACAACCTCAATGGGGCCGATCCCGACAAGCCCATTGCCATCGTCGAGAGCGAGAAATCGGCACTCATCATGTCGATGGTCAAGCCCGAGTACCTGTGGATGGCTTGCGGCAGCCTCAACAATTTCAACGAGAAATTCCTGCAACCGTTGCGGCACAGGACAATCGTCGGCTTCCCCGACGTGGACATCAAGCGCGACCGTGCCAGCGGATTCTCGGTTTCCAGTGCAATGTGGGAGAAAACAGCCAGCAGATTGAGAGAGCAGGGCTGGAACATCACCATCGACAAATCGCTGGAAAACAATGCCAGCACATCTCAGCGCATGGGAAAAAACGACATCGCCGACCTTGCCCTGGAACATGCAATGAAACAACATGTGAAACGATTGACAAGAAAGAAATAACGCCATGTATTACTGCGAGAAAATAGACTACTGGACCGACTCGCCCGACTGCGGACTGTGCAGCATGAGATACTTCTGCGACGCCTGCGAGAACGACGAGCAAGACGAAATGCCACACGCACACACGGACGAAACGGACAAAACGGACAAACCATGAAACCGCAAGAATTCTTTCACGACCATCCCGTCATCGATGAGCGAGAAGACGGCATCTACCTCTACTGGCACGAACTGCCGCCCATCCTGCTAAAGAACCCGCCACGCATACGCTACCCCACAGCCGATGACAACGAGAAGAAGTAACCATCGTCCCCTAACGCTAAGCCGCCAAGCACGCTAAGATTTTCCTTAACAGCCTGGCGGCTTTGCCTTGCCCCCACACGGGAGACAGTTAAATTATAAAATATTTAGGCAAGCTTTCTTGTTTTTTCTGAACCATTCTGATAAAGCCAAATAAATCACTGATTTCTTCTTGGTATTCTAAAGGAAAGCTCTTTATATAGCCGAAACAGCCGCGTGCGCGCACGGACAAAACGGACAAAACAAACAAAACGAACAAAAAGCTCGCCTTGTCCGCAGTATTTGAGTTTAGGGCCCGGAGAGAAGTCTCTTAGTTCTTGTTAAGGAGAATGTCGATGATGGCGGTGACATCGCTGATGGCGATGGAGCCGTCGCCGTTGACGTCGGCATTGGCTGCATTGATGGGGCTGCTGGATGAGAGCAGATAATCGATGAGCGCGGTGACGTCGCCGATGTTGATGTGGCCGTCACCATTCACATCCCCGTGCACAATTTCTTGTTGAGAAGAGGTCGCGGCCGTGAGCGTGATGCTGCGTACGGCCCCAAAACTGTTCACGTCGCCGGTCCACGAGACGAAGCGCAGCCTGGCAGCTGTCAGGCCGTGCGGCATGGGCATGGAGGCGTGCAACGTGTGGTTTCTTGCTTTCTTGGGAGTGGTGAGTGTGATGGAGTCGACGGGGGTGCCGTCGGGCGAGTCGATGGTGATGGTGAGCGTGGCACGGTCCAGGTCAAACGAGCTGGTGCTGAAGTTGGGGGTGTGCCATCCGATGGTGGCCTGGATGCTGTCGATGCCCTGGCAGGGGAAGTCGGGTGAGGTGAGGGTGAGCACCCTGCCCTGGCTGTCGATATAGAGTGCGATCTTGCCGTTGCCGATGTTGTCCTCGTTGAGGGGCAAGTTGGGGTTGTTGTATTGCCAGCCGTCAAAACTGTTGTAGGCGAACTGCGGCAACTGCTGTGCGGCAATGGTGAGCGTCAGCATCGAAGCGATAAGCAAGGATAATAGAGTTTTCATCTTGTTTGGGAATTGGTTAGAAACAGTGCTCAAAGTTAGGGCCTTTGCTGCGATTGGGCAAATAACTGTTTATAAAAACGACTGTCTTGCCTTGAAATTTTTTGATGCTCGCTGTGCTCGCAGGTCTAGAGGCTAGTTTTTTTGGGGCCTTAAGGTCCTTAGAGCCACTAGGGCCCCCTAATGCCTAATGCCTAAAGTCTAACGTCTAACGTCTAACGTCTAACGTCTAAAGTCTAAAATGCATGCTGCGCCCCGACATAAAAAAGAATAAATTCTTTTTGGTTATGTCCTCGGCTTGCACTACCGTTGCCTGCGGCGAAGGTAGGCGGCGTTTCGGGATTGCAAACAAAAAAAAGGTTTTTTGTTTGGCACTCCGCTCAACTTGCACTACCTTTGCAAAAAAGTAGAAACCATTAATTAACCTGCTTTTCTGCCATTAGCTATATAGTCGTCAGCTATTAGCCGATAGCGAAAGCCTAACATCTTAAAACAGAAATAGTGGAAAACGAAAATCTGGCACTGAATGCCAACCAGGTAGTGGCCTACCTGCAGAAAGAGCCGCGCGAGTTCACCAAGGCCGACATCATCCGCTTCATCGAGGAGAACGACATCCGCATGGTCAACTTCATGTACCCCGGCGGTGACGGCAAGTTGAAAACCCTGAACTTTGTCATCAGCAACAAGGACTACCTGCGCACCATCCTGTCGTGTGGTGAGCGTGTTGACGGCAGCAGCCTGTTCAGCTTCATCGAGGCCAGCTCGAGCGACCTGTATGTGCTGCCCAGGTTCAGCACTGCCTTCCTCGACCCGTTTGCCGAGATTCCCACGCTGTGCCTGCTGTGCTCGTTCTTTGACAAGGACGGCAACCCGCTGGAGAGCTCACCCGAGCAGACGCTGAGGAAAGCCGCTCAGGCCTTCCGCGAGGTGACAGGCATGGAATATGAGGCCATGGGCGAGCTGGAGTACTATGTCATCCGCCCGTCGGTAGCCAACTACCCCGCCCGCGACCAGCACGGCTATCACGAGTCGATGCCCTATGCCAAGACCAACGGCTTCCGCCAGCGCTGCATGGACTACATCGCCAAGGCCGGCGGCAAGATCAAGTACGGCCACAGCGAGGTGGGCAACTTTGAGCAGGACGGCGTGGTATATGAGCAGAACGAGATCGAGTTCCTGCCCGTGCCCGTGCTCGACGCCGCCGACCAGCTGATGGTGGCCAAGTGGGTGATCCGTAACCTGGCCTTCCGCGACGACCTGAATGTCACCTTTGCCCCCAAGATCACGACGGGCAAGGCCGGCTCGGGCCTGCACATCCACATGCGCATGATGAAGGACAGCCGCAACATGATGATCAACGACAAGGGCGTGCTGAGCGACGAGGCCCGCAAGGCCATCGCCGGCATGATGGAGCTGGCACCAGCCATCACCGCATTCGGCAACAAGAACCCGATGTCCTACTTCCGCCTGGTTCCCCACCAGGAGGCACCCACCAACGTGTGCTGGGGCGACCGCAACCGCTCGGTGCTCGTGCGCGTGCCGCTGGGCTGGACCGCCGGAGCCGACATGTGCCGCATCGCCAATCCGCTGGAGCCCGCCAGCAACTTTGACACCACCCAAAAGCAGACCGTCGAGATGCGCTCGCCGGACGGCTCGGCCGACATCTACCAGCTGCTGGCCGGACTGTGCGTAGCATGCCGCCACGGCTTTGAGATGGAGAATGCCCTGGAGCTGGCCGCCAAGACCTATGTGGACGTGAACATCCACGATGCCGCCAATGCCGACCGCCTCAACGAGCTCGACTGCCTGCCCGACAGCTGCGTTGCCAGTGCCGACTGCCTGGAGAAGCTGCGTGGCGCATTCGAGGAGAAGGGCGTCTTCAGCGCTCACATGATCGATGGCATCATCGCACAGCTGCGCTCGTTCAACGACCGCACCCTGCGCCACGACATCGAGCACGATCCCAAGCGCACCTCACAACTCGTCAACGAGTACTTCCAGTGCGGTTGATGCAAGCTAACGTCTAACGTCTAATGTCTAACGTCTAACGTCTAAAGACTAAGACCTGGCGCGCACGCGGGGACAAAACGAACAAAACGGACAAGGGACAACCCGTCATCGGCGTTGCCCCTTGTTTGTTTTATTCTAAGAAAAAAGTGCGACCAATGGAGAGTGGCCGCACCTTTAAATCATGTGTTTGAGAGAGGGGGAAAAAGGCAGCCTGTAGTAGAAAGGATTATCAGGCTGCGTCCTCCCCAAAGTTGCTGCTTATTGCATCAGCAGGTTAATCAGCGCTGGCACATCAGCGATGCTGATGTTGTTATCGCTATTTACATCAGCACAAATCAAGCAGCAATTCTCGTCGGGGATGTTCAGCAATAGGTTAATCAATGCTGTCACATCGCTGAGGGTAAATGTACCGCTGTGATTCAAGTCGCCCAATTGATAGTTGTGGGTTTGCTTCATGTACCAGAAACTGGCCGAGCCGTCGCGGTTGATGACCATCTCGGTAACAGGCTTGCCCAGATGGCCGGCATGGCCAGTAATGTCGCCATAGGAAGTCATGTAGAGTTCGGTGGACGGTGTGGTCTCATCGGTCAGGTTGCGCTTGTTGCCATAGGGCCAGGTGTCGGTGCTCTCGGTGTAATTGCTCAACTTGTTGTCGGCAGGCAAAATGGTCACCAACTGGATTTTATCGTTATTAGGCTTGTTGTTGGCCCACTGGCTGGCACTGTAGGTGATGTGTGTCACCAGGATTCCCGTGCCCGGCAGGTAGCGGTCCCACCCCGTGCGATAGCGGTTCTCGAGGATGAAATACTCGTTCTTGTTCAGGTCGCTGGTGATGCACACGGCCTTGTCGCTCTCCTTGCTCTTCTTGTTCCACACGGGCAAGGTATAGTAGGTGTTGGGCACTGGTGTGATGAAATCCACCCATCCCATGAACACCTTCTCATAGGCCGAATAGCCCACAGGCGTGTATCCGTCGTTGCAATAGCAGCCCAGGCACATGATGTCCCAGTTACCCATGCCGTAATTGTCGTTGTTGCCCGTGTCATAGAGGTCGGGCAAGCCCAGGCAGTGTCCGAACTCATGGACAAAAGTGCCGATGCCGTCGATGGTCCTGCCGTTGTCGTTGCTGCCATAGAGCTCGTTGAAGACGGCAAAATGGTTGACATAGGGGTCGCCCATGCTGGGGGCGAAGGCACCATTGCCGCCACGCGAATAATACTTGGCGGCGTCCAGGGTCCAGTTACAAGGCCAGATGGCCTCGGGGTGATAAACCTTGGCCTGGGCTTCTCCCACTCCGGCAAAGATGACGATGACCACGTCGCAGTAGCTGTCATGGTTGGTGTCATAGAGCTCAAACGACACTCCGTCGGCAGCAGCGAGTTGGCAGGCCTCGGTCACCATCCACCCGATGCCCTTGTCCTTAACAGTGCCATTGTGACCGCCGTAATACTCGCGGTTCTGCGACAGGCAATAGATGCCATAGACGTCAAACTCGGGCTGATACATGCCATTGGACTGGTCATGGAAATACTGGCCGACGCTCTCCTGCCCGGTGAGCATCGCCTCGATAATCCTCTCGCGCGTGTTATTGAACTTTTTATCCTGAAATTCCACCAGAATGATGGGAATGGGGCGCTTGCCCTGGGCTGGAACATCGGCCGAGGCATTGCTGCCTGCAGCATTGAGTTTGCCTTTGGAAGACGGCAGCTTGTAGGGTTGGAACTGCATCTGCATGGCACTGCGCTGTGCCTGGATAAATGCCTTCTCGGCAGCAGTGCGCTTGTTGGCCTCATGGGCGCGAACGGCAGTCAGTCCCGTCAGCGACGAGCTATAGTAGTAATCCCCGTCGTTGCCTCGGGCAACAGTTAGGCCGTCGGCGGTCAAGACAGCATTGTTAAAGGCATTGCCCACAGCCTGAACTTTCAAGGTCGTGCCATCACTCTGGGTAATTGTGTGCCAGCCGGGCTTGGCGGGAACAGCCGTTGCCACAATAGCACAGCAGAACAATACAGACAGAATAAAAAAATATCTCTTCATTGTAAAAATAATGATATTATAATGTTGATAAAATGAAATCTCACATTAAGAATTAATGCCACTGTTCTGATAATACAGGATAGTGGCGTTGTGTCAAAATGAGGCGCAAAATTAGGTATAAAAATTGATTATGCAATATGTTGCGCCATATTTCTTTATGGTCAAACAAACAAAACGAACAAAACAAACAAGGGACAACCCGTCATCGGCGTTGCCCCTTGTTTTTATTCATGTCTGCTGCCTGGTGAAAAAGGTCACATCATGCGTCGTTGATTCTAAACCTGTAGGGGGTGATAGGTGTCCTGGCAGCTTTTGACGGAGTTTTTTGCAAGACAGCAGCACTTTTTTTATAATACACAGGCTTGTGTATTGGTTAATCGGGTGGTTCTCATGGCTCTATGTGAGCATGATAAATGCAACAACACCACTGCGCCGCCTGTGTTGTCAGGCAGGGCAGTGGTGAGATAGGGATATGTCGGCCAGACGCCTTACTTCTGCTCCTCGTCCTTGAGGCCTGCACGGTAGCCGCCTGACTGGGCAACCTGCACGCCATACTGGTAGCCCAGCTGGTAGGCCTGCTGAACGAGCTGCTGCATCTGCTGCATGATCATCTGGTACTGCTGCTGATACTGCTGCTGGTTAGGCGCGGTCTGCTGCTGAGGCTGCTGGTAGCCCGGAGGAAAGTTCGGGGCCTGTTGTTGCGGCTGCTGCGGAGCTTGGTCCCAGGGGTTGGGAATCTCGTTGCTGCCGACTGAACCGCCGCCGCTTTGCTGCTGCTGAGCCTGGCGGGCGGCCTCTTCTAATTTTCTCTGAAGTTCGTCAAGTAATCCCATAGTGACAGAATGATTGGTTAAAAGGATAAATAATGATTACAAATTACGATGTTTTTCTTGAGAAATGCAAGTGTTATAACAATGTTTAACTGAAATGTAACATTTTATTGGGCCAGGCATTTTTCCTCAAAGGGCAGCAGGCCCTGCTCCTCGCCCTTGATGATGACGGGCATGCCCACGCGGGCATATTTCTCCTTGAGGGTGATGATGTCCTTGTCGAGCAGGCGGATGCAGCCCTCGCTGGCACGGCCGGGCACCGAGTTCTCGTTGTTGGTGCTGCCGTGGATGCCGATGCCGTTAAAGGGCGTTTTGAGCCTCAGGAACCAGTTGCCATAGGCCAGGATGCTGCCTCGGCCGTCGCCGAAGTCGTGGGTCCAGGTCGATGCGTCCTGAATCATGGTGATGGAGAACGGCTCGCCGGCGGGTGACTCGGGCGTCTTCATGTCTCCGCCCTTCTCCTTGTTGCCCTTGTTCTTGCCCATGCACACGGGGAAAGAGGCAATGGCAATGGTGTCGCCGCCGCCATTGCTGCGGGCATAGACGGTGAGTGTCAAGTCCTTTTTGGAGATGACGATAAAGGGGCTCTCCTTGTCATAGTCGGCATTATCGCTGATTTTCAGTTGAGGAGGCGCTGCCGCTTCGCTGTTTGCGGCAGGTACCGCCGCTTGGCTTGCATCTTTCTTGTCGTCCTTGTTGCCGCCGCACGAGAGCAGGACAAGCATGAGCGACAAGAGCAGTAGTGTTGAACGGTTCATAGTGTTATATTTCTTGATGTATTGAATTTCTTAACGAGTGAAAGTGTCCTGTGGTTATTCCACAAACTTGGTGAATTGCTTTGAGATGTAGCATGGCATGTCATTGAAATAGACAAAGTAGAAGTCGCCCTCGGCGTCGATACATTCCAGAACCTGACCTTTCTTCGGGTGCAGGTTCTTGCCCTTCTTGTCCTTCAAGATGTTGTGGTTGTTGATTTCGGGCGATGTGCGCAACCTCACGTTTTCGCCGGTAACCATCACCTTGCCGAGGGTGCAACCCGTGTCGTCCTCGTCGGCCACGGGACCGTCGTCATTGGCAGGGCTCGCCTGGCTGTAGCCGTCATTGGGTAACGGCTCTTCGGTCATGGCTTCTTCGGTAACGGCTTCTTCGGCGGGGGCTTCAATCACCTGCTCGGTGACTGGCTCCTCGGTTGGGGAACCCTTGTCCTGGCTCATGAACCAGAACACGCCGCCGCACACCAGCAGCGCTGCAAGGAAAGCGATAATGCCATACAGCATGTTGGTGTTCGTTGCAGGGCGCTCTTGCTTGGGAGCGGCTGCACTAACCGTTTTGCGAGCGGGCTGAGGCTGCTTGGGGGCCTCTTCCTGTGCCACTTCTTGAACATCTTCAAGGGGCTCTTCCTGGATTTCAACATCCTCTTGGGGCTCCTGGCTGGCAGGCTGGCTCACGACGTCATCCAGTTCCTCCCCGCAGTAGGTGCATTGTTTTGCATCATCGGGGAGCATGCGTTCACATTGTGGACATTTCTTCATAATGGTTGGTCTATTGGTTTTAATGGTTAAAGTTTACTTGTGGGCAATGCGTGAAACATTTGAGGCAATAGATACCAGCAGTCCCATCAGCTCTGAGAGGTAACGATGGAGAACCAGCGTCAGATAACTCGAGACAATGGTGAGGATGGTGCCGCCAAAGAGCACGCTCATCGATGCCTTGAAAATCTCTTTGAAATATTCTGACTCGACAAATGCGGCACACAGCAGGCCAAGGCCCACGATGACTGAGATGCCGATGCCCCAAATGACCATGACCAGGGCCATGCCTTCACCGAAATTGCGGGTAAACGTCACAATGATGGGCAGGACGCAGAATTCATTGCTGGGCTTGATCAGGACGTCAAGACGTTTGGCACGGTCGGTCCAGAACTTGATGGCACAATAGGCCGCGAGGCAAGCAACAGCAAACAACGCTACAAGCACAAATCCGATAATCACATCGTGGTCACCGAATGTGTAGCGCAGCTGCTTGAAACCGCTGCGGTAATAGTCGTTGTTGTAGGTGTCATAGGCCACCTTAATGAGAAGCAATGGCAGGAGCAGATGCAACCAGCCGATAATCAAGTAAATTGGTTTAATCGGCTTGCTGAAAATCTTGCCGCTATCCACCGCCTTGAGGTACTTTTTCAGAATTTGGTCAATTTTGTTCATATTTTTAAAGGTTTTGGTGAAAATGTCATTTGTGTAGAAGATACTGCAAATGTAATGATTTTTTCCGAAAAATCGATACCAATTACCGTTTTTTTGTTTCAAAAAGACAAAAAACACGGGGCTGGAACACATTCCCAACCCTGTTCTTGTTTTGGGGTTTTTAGTCCTTTGTCCTGAGTTTTTAAAGCCCTTAAAGCCCCTAAAGCCCCTAAAGCCCAACCTCTTCCATGACGAGGCGCAAGCCGATGCGGACTCTTTCATCGGGTGGGTTGCTATTGCGACATGACACGCGGCAGTAAATGGCCGAAGAGTAACTGCCACCGCGAATCACACGGTCAGTACCTGATTCAGGTCCAACCGGATTGATGAGAGAATCGCTGCCATAGGGCCCATACCAGTCCTGGCACCACTCCCACATCAGGCCGCTCATGTCATGCAAGCCCAACTCGTTGGGAGCCTTCATTCTGACAAAATGATCCTTGCTTTCTTCCCAGTTCTCTTCATACCAGGCGACGTCGTCAAGATTGTCACTGCCGGCATATTTGTAGCCGTGGCTGTAGTTCCCGCCACGTGCGGCGAACTCCCACTCGGCCTCGGTGGGCATGCGGAATGTCCTGCCTGTCATCTCGTTGAGTTTGGCGATAAACTCCTGGCAATCATCCCATGATACGAGCTGTGCAGGCATTCTGGGGTCGTGATTATGCTCTGGTATAGAGGAGGGTATAGGACAGTAGCCCATCACGGCTTTCCACAATCCCACTGTCACCTCGGTCTGCCCGATGAAGAACGATGAGAGCCTCACCTCGTGAACCGGTTGCTCGTCATCGGCGGCCTCGTCCTCTTGCTCGGGTGTTGCACCCATCATGAATGTGCCGCCGTCAACCTTGATCAGGGTAAACTTCTCGTCACCCACGGTGAATTTCTCCATAACAAACTCGCTTGGGTTGACTGTCACATTGATGGTTGCCTGTTCGCCGGTGGTGAGATCACTGACGGTGACAGTGGCCTGTCCCGCCTCGATGGCGTCCAACCGAATAGTCGTGTCTTTATGCGAGATGGTCAGGGTCTCGATGTTGTCGCAGTTCACCTGATAGAGGCCGCTGCCACCCGCAATTGTCACCACGTCAAACCAGCCGTCGTTCATTTCAGTTTCATATTTTGACAGCGACAGTGGCGTGTCATAGACCGGTTCGCCCATGGCAAGGCGCAGACCTATTGTGGGCCAAGCTTTTGAATGCGGCATGCTTGAAACTAACGAGCCGGTGAAATTCCAGCTGCCCCCACAAGCCACATGATCACCATCGGTTGATGGCAAGATCGGGTTGGTCTGCGGGTTGATGCAGAAGTAGTTGTCGCCCCATCCATCCTGACAATACTCTTCCACATTACCGCTCATGTCATATAGCCCCAATTCGTTGGGGAGCAACTCGGCCACGGAGTGAGTTCTATGGCCGGAATTCTGCCTATGCCATGCGACTTCGTCTTTATCATCACTGCCAGCAAACTTGTAGCCGTGGCTACAGTTGCCGCCACGTGCGGCAAATTCCCACTCGGCTTCGCTGGGCAAGCGGAATTTTCTGCCTGTCATCTCGTTGAGCTTGGCGATAAACTCTTGGCAGTCATCCCATGACACTTGCTCGACAGGGCAGTTGAGGTCGCATGAGGGATTGAGGTCGCTGTTGAAATAGCTCGGATTGTTGCCCATCACGGCTACCCACAAGGCTTGCGTCACCTCGGTCTGCCCGATGGCAAACGGTGACAAGGTCACTTGAGGGCTGTGAATCGACTGGAACGTGCCTCCCTCGACCTCTACCATACTGAACGTCACGCCTCCCACGGTAAACGTCTCAATGTGGTTGGCTTGCTCGTCAAGAATGAGGCCAAGGACGGCATTTACATCGGCAATGTTGGTTTCGCCGTCATGGTTCACATCGGCAGCGGCACTATATGTGCCATTGTCAAAAATGATGTCGATGACCGCGTTCACGTCAGCGATATTTACCTCACTGTCGCAGTTCACGTCGCCATTCAGGGGCGTCACTACATCCTGGGCCGATGTTGCAAGCGCCACTAGCAATAAGCAAAGCAGCCAGCTTGTTCTCCTTGAAATGTGAAATCTTTTTTCCATAAGAATTTTAAATAAATAGTTCATCCAAAAAGTTATTCATCATCCATGCCGGGCAAAGCAATTGTCCGGCATTTTTACCCTGACCGGTTTATCGCTTGGTTCAAAGTTGAAAGGAATCAAGCCATTATCGCGTTCAGGTTGTCACAAAGGTAAGGAGTATTGTGTGAATTTCCAAATTTTCAGGTCAAAATGTTGAAGCAGAGGGAATAAAGAAAACACAGGGCTGGAAACGTGTTCCAGCCCCGCGTTTAGTTTGCGGTTTCTGGTTTTAGAGTCTTTAAAGCCCCTAAAACCTAAAGCCTAAATCATGCCTCAGGATCAACACCCCACTGCTGGCGGGCCAGACGGCGGTAGTTGTTGTAGCGCCACTGGGCATTCTCCTTAGCGGCTTTGAACAACTCGGCTGCCTCATCGGGATACTGCTTCAGTACCGATGCGTAGCGAACCTCGCCCTTGAGGAAGTTCTCGAACTCGTCCCAATTGGGCTCGGGGCTGTCGAGGGTGAAGGGATTCTTGCCCTCGGCCTCAAGCTGCGGGTTGTAACGCCACAGGTGCCAGTAACCGCAAGCAACGGCTGCCTTCTCCTCGGCCTGGGCCTTGCCCATACCGGCCTTGATACCGTGGTTGATACAGGGAGCGTAGGCGATGATGATTGACGGACCGTCATAGGCCTCGGCCTCGCGGATGGCCTTCAGGCACTGGGCATCGCTGGCGCCCATAGCGATCTGGGCAGCATAGACGTAGCCGTAGGTGCTGGCAATCAGACCAAGGTCTTTCTTGCGGACGCGCTTGCCGGCAGCGGCAAACTTGGCGATAGCGCCGATCGGGGTAGCCTTGGAGGCCTGACCACCGGTGTTGGAGTAAACCTCGGTGTCGAGCACGAGGATGTTGACGTTCTTGCCGCTGGCAATCACGTGGTCCAGACCGCCGAAGCCGATGTCGTAGCTGGCGCCGTCACCACCGATGATCCACTGCGAACGCTTAACCAGGTACTGGCCCAGCTCGCGAACCTTGATGTCGGCGGGATTGTCGCTGTGCTCGATAGCCTCGAGAATCTTGTCGCTCAACTCACGAGTCTTGTCACCGTCGTTGAAGTTTTCAACCCATTCCTGATAGAGAGCCTTCACGTCGGCAGCAACGGTAGCGTCCTCGATAGCTTCCTTAACGAAACCAAGAACGCGGTTGCGCATCTTCTCGTCGGCGATGGTCATACCCAGACCGAACTCGCAGAAGTCCTCGAACAATGAGTTGGCCCAAGCGGGACCGTGACCCTTCTCGTTAACGGTGTAGGGAGTCGAGGGAACCGAAGCACTGTAGATTGACGAGCAACCGGTAGCGTTGGCAACGATCTGACGGTCACCGAACAACTGGCTGATCAGCTTCACATAGGGGGTCTCACCGCAACCCGAGCAAGCGCCCGAGAACTCAAACAGCGGCTGAGCGAACTGCGAATTCTTGACGTTGGACTTGGTGTCCACGAGGTGCTGTTTGCTCTTGACATTGTTGATGGCATAGTCCCAAAGTTTCTGGTCCTCTTCGTGACCCTCCATGGGAACCATCACGAGAGCCTTCTCGCCCTTCTTGCCCGGACAAACGTCGGCGCAGTTGCCGCAAGCCAAGCAGTCCATCACGTCAACAACCTGTACGAAGGTCATACCCTCGAAGCCCTTGCCGATGGCTTTGAGCTTGTCTTCCTCCTTGAAGGGAGAAGCAGCAGCCTCGGCCTCGTCCATGACGAAGGGACGGATGGCAGCGTGCGGGCAGACGAGCGCGCACTTGTTACACTGGATACAGTTCTCGGCCTTCCACATGGGAACGAAGGCACCCACACCGCGCTTCTCATAGGCAGCGGTACCGGCATCCCAAGTACCATCCTCGCGGCCCTTGAAGGCGCTCACGGGCAGCAGGTCACCGTTCTGGGCGTTGATGGGACGTACCACGTTGTGGACAAATGCGGGAGCATTGTCGGCAGCGGGACCCTCAACGGTCAGGTTGCTCCAAGCGGGATCAACGGTCAGCTCGGTGTACTCGTTACCACGGTCAACGGCCTGGTAGTTCTTGTTCACCACGTCCTCACCCTTGCGGCCATAGGACTTCACGATGAACTTCTTCATCTGCTCGATAGCCAGGTCAACGGGGATTACCTCGGTGATGCGGAAGAAGGCGCTCTGCAGGATGGTGTTGGTGCGGTTGCCCAGACCAATCTCCTGAGCGATCTTGGTGGCGTTGATGTAGTAAACCTTGATGTTGTTGTCGGCGAAGTACTTCTTCACGTTGTTGGGCAGGTTCTCTACCAGCTTCTCGCCGTCCCAAACGGTGTTCAGCAGGAAGGTACCACCCTTCTGCAGACCGCGAGTCACGTCATACATGTGCAGGTAGGCCTGAACGTGGCAAGCCACGAAGTTGGGCGTGGTCACCAGGTAGGTCGAACGGATGGGCTCGTCGCCAAAACGCAGGTGAGAGCAGGTGAAACCACCCGACTTCTTGCTGTCGTAGGAGAAGTAAGCCTGGCAGTGCGTGTCGGTGTTGTCACCGATGATCTTCACACTGTTCTTGTTGGCACCCACGGTACCGTCAGCACCCAGACCGTAGAACTTGGCCTGGAACATGCCGGCGCCACCCATGGCAACCTCTTCCTTCATGGGAAGCGATGCGAAGGTCACGTCGTCCTCGATACCGATGGTGAACTGGTTCTTGGGCATCGGCAGGGCCAGGTTCTCATAAACGGCGAGAATCTGGGCAGGAGTGGTGTCCTTGGAACCGAGGCCGTAGCGGCCACCCACGATAACGGGGGCATTCTCGGTGCCGTAGAAGCAGTCCTTCACGTCGAGATACAGGGGCTCGCCGTTAGCACCGGGCTCCTTGGTGCGGTCGAGCACGGCAATGCGCTTGGCAGTGCTGGGAACGGCTGCGAGGAAGTGCTTGGCGCTGAAGGGGCGATACAGGTGAACAGCAACGAGGCCGACCTTCTCACCCTTCTCGGTCAGATAGTCGATGGTCTCGCGGATAGCCTCGGTCACACTGCCCATGGCGATGATGACGCGGTCGGCATCCTTGGCGCCGTAGTAGTCAAACAGACCATACTTGCGGCCAGTGATCTCGCTGATCTTGTTCATGTAGTCCTCGACGATGGCGGGAACTGCGTTATAGTAGTCGTTGCAAGACTCGCGGTGCTGGAAGAACACGTCGGGGTTCTCGGCAGTACCACGGGTAACGGGCTTGTCAGGATTCATAGCACCCTTGCGGAACTTGGCCAGCTCCTCCATGTCGATGAGGGGACGCAGGTCTTCCTGGTCCATAGCCTCTACCTTCTGGATCTCGTGAGAGGTGCGGAAGCCGTCAAAGAAGTTGACAAAGGGAACATGAGCCTTGATGGCGCTCAAGTGAGCAACACCGGCGAGGTCCATCACCTCCTGCACACTGCCCTCGGCGAGCATGGCAAAACCGGTCTGGCGGGTAGCCATCACGTCCTGGTGGTCACCAAAGATACACAGGGTGTGGCTGGCCAGCGTACGGGCCGAAACATGGAACACGCCAGGAAGCAACTCGCCGGCAATCTTGTACATGTTGGGAATCATCAGCAGCAGACCCTGCGACGCGGTATAGGTCGTGGTCAGGGCACCAGCCTGCAGCGAACCGTGAACGGCACCTGCGGCGCCACCCTCGCTCTGCATCTCCTGGACCATGACGGTCTCACCGAAGATGTTCTTGCGGCCAGCGGCGGCCCACTCGTCCACGTGCTCGGCCATCGTTGATGACGGAGTGATGGGGTAGATAGCGGCTACCTCAGTGAACATGTAACTGATGTGAGCAGCAGCCTGGTTGCCGTCACACGTCATGAATTTCTTTTCTTTACTCATAAAAAATTTTGAAAAAACTGATATAGTTAGTTATTAGTCGTTTTTTTCGTTTTACAGGCTGCAAAGGTACTCAAAGCCGAGCGAAACGCCAAACAATTTGAGGCATTTATTTTTATAAGATGTGTATGAGCTAACAGCTCATAATACTTTGACAATACCCCAACTGACGAAAAGCAGAAAGGGATAATTCCAGGAGGTTTTGTTAATTGTGTGATAATCAAGTACATTTTTATTTTGTGTCATTAAAACAGGGTGATGCGGGATTGTTAACGAAAGGTTAAAAGCATTGTTTCCCCTCCCAGCGCAAAGGTATGACATCCCAAGGCCTTGAGTCAAGCAGAAAAAGCAGAAAAGTTTTAGTGCTTGGCCTGTTCTGTCTTTGAAACTGCTAATTTCGCGAATTTACCTAATCTTGGCATCCGCGCTCCTCTTTTTAAACAACTGAAAGGTCTGAATCATCTGATGGCTTCCGCGCTTTTCTTTTATAATTTATACCTCAATGATATAACTCAGGACGCATACCAGCGACTCATGAACAAAAACAACCAGAAAAGAAGAGAAAATATAGAAAAATGTCTAACTTTGCAATATTAAGTAACTAACTGATGCAATCATTAGAGAATTAAGATTGTTGGACATCAATAGTTATTGAATTCATTAATTTATCATTAGACCTAGTATGAAAAAATTATTGCTTTTTGCTCTGATGATTCCGCTGTTTGTCAGTGCGCAGAATCGGCCACGAGTTTCTGTTTTGGGTGACTCTTACTCGACATTTCAGGGGTATATACCTGAGGGAAATGAGACATGGTACTATACACCGACCGACACTTCAAGAACTGATGTGGATAATGTCACTCAGACCTGGTGGTGGCAGGTCATCAATCAGGCTGGCTGCCTCATCGAGAAGAATGACTCCTACAGCGGTGCAACGGTCAGCAACCACGGATACAACAATGAAGATTACAGCTACAGGTCGTTTGTCACCCGATTGCCTCGCCTGGGCAGCCCTGATGTGATTTTCATCTTTGGAGCCACCAACGACGACTGGGCAGGGGCAGAATTGGGCGATTATCAATATGATAATTTTACTCAGGCCGACTTCTACACCTATCGTCCCGCATTGGCCAATCTGCTGCAACAGGCAAAGGAGAGGTATCCCAATGTCAGAATCTTCTTTCTCATCAATGACATATTGGATAAAGATTTTAAGGAATCGACCAAAGTTATTTGTAACCATTACGACATTCCATATATCGAGCTAAAAGATATCGACAAGAAACAGAATCATCCCACGGTAAAGGGAATGAGGTCTATTGCACAGCAAGTCTTGATGTTTATCAACAAATAAAAAGAGCGCTTAGACCTCATTTGTGACTTGGATATACGTGAATATTCTTAAGGTCTTTTCAAGGCATAGGCGGTTAAACGATTTTTCCAAAATTATAAAAGTCAGGACGAGTACCAGCGCCTCATGAACACCAATGCGAGTAAGAGAGCGCAATGTCAAGTTTTCTTGAGCATTGCCGAGCGAGAACAATTTATCCAAATCACCGAAATCTAAAAGAAAATGAAGTGTTTAGCAAAGATTATTTGCTACTTTTGCAACAATATAATCTTGCTTCTTATGAAAAAGATACTTTTGTTAATGGCTATTCTATTGCCTTTCGTTTTCATTTCATGCGGTGACGATAAAGACGAACCCGTGGCCGACAACCACGAGTTTATTGACTTGGGCTTGCCCAGCGGCACGCTGTGGGCAACATGCAATGTTGGTGCTAATAGTCCAGAGGAATACGGCGATTACTTTGCATGGGGCGAGACTGAGCCAAAGGTGGCTTATTATTGGAGTAACTATAAATGGCGTAACGGCAACGATTACAAGCTGACGAAATACTGCACCGAAAGCAAGTATGGCTTTGTTGACCACAAGACGCAGTTGGTTCTAGGGGATGATGCTGCCTACGTTAACTGGGGTGCATTATGGCGTATGCCGACCAAAGAACAGGAAAAGGAACTGATTGATAAGTGCACTTGGACAGAGACGACGCAGAATGGCGTGTACGGTCTGTTGGTTACCGGTCCGAATGGTAATACCATCTTTTTGCCTGCTACTGGCGGCAGATTTGATGATGGACTCAACCTGACGGGGTCGCACGGTGGCTATTGGTCGCGTACACTTTACGAATATGAATCTAACAAGTCCTGCGGCCTATTCTTCGGTTCTGGTCGTTTAGATTGGGAAAGCTACCGCGACAATGGGTTTACCGTCCGTGCTGTGCGTGTCTCGCAGAATTAGCATTGATGTCGTCTTTTCAAGGCATAGGCGGTTGAACGACTTATATCAAAAGTATAAAACTCAGGACGAGTACCAGCGCCTCATGAACACCAATGCGAGTAAGAGAGCGCAATGTCAAGTTTTCTTGAGCATTGCCGAGCGTGAGCATTGAAGACGAAGTCAATAAATCACCGAAATCAAAAAGAAAATGAGTGTTTAGGCATGATTTTTGCTACCTTTGTCGATGAAACGTTTATCATCTTAATGACATGATACTGGATCTCTTCAGATACATATATTATCGCATGGCACATGCCTATATGAATTTTGGATGGAGCAAGAGTTTTTCTTAT
>Ga0247609_10000521_pt1 | contig 52849 bp, 81 predicted proteins | sample 172DNAGHGlowgp2_FD_193487 | JGI IMG/M metagenome (GOLD analysis project Ga0247609, IMG submission 193487) | Sheep rumen microbial communities from Palmerston North, Manawatu-Wanganui, New Zealand - 1728 DNA GHGlow gp2 | ecosystem: Host-associated > Mammals > Digestive system > Stomach > Rumen ... | reverse complement strand
AGCCGGTATTTAAGACGGTAAAGCTGTTCAAGATCATAGTTTTTACCGAACTTCTGATTGAGCATCTCCAAAAGCACGGAGCACTGTTTGTCGCTTACATTTTGGCGGATGAACTCAATTTCCTCGTCTGTCCATTTGCGCACTTGTTAGTCCTTTCCGGAGATTCAATCAAGTAATCTACTTCGCCCTGATATTCCTGGCCAAATTCAAGCTTTGCCATCGCTACACGGTACGCAAGATTTCCGTTATTGATTATCTGCTCCGTGATTCTGCACATTGACTGACCTCTTTGGATTTCTTCCCGTAATTCTTCGCCGTGAAGGTCCGGATTGCTTATCGCCTCAAGCTGCTGAAATAAAATTTCATGCATATCTGCCATCGATGTTTTTGCCACGCTATTTCTCTCCTTTCTTACTTCCCGCCCATCCATGACTTGACTTCCTTGTTCATCCTTGCCTGTGCCCTTATATATGTCGAGGATGTGACTTCACGATCTTGCTTTAGAGTATCAACACGTTCCTCTTCGCTATCTTCAAGCATTTCCTTTATTGCCTTAAATGCCATTTCGATTGCATCGTCAAAACCTTTCCAATAGGCTCTGAAAGGATCCTTTTCCCCCGGATACTCCGCTTCGCACTGTAACTGCATGAGATTGTTTGTCAGTTTCTGAATCTCTGTACTTTTCATATTTCCATCAAATAGCGGACATAGACCGCATCATCAAATCTACATCCTGATTTTCAAGTTCCTGAATGACATGCAGGTATACTTTCTGCGTTGTTGCCATGTTTGAATGGCCAAGCCTTCTTGACACGCTCGCCACTGATGCACCTGCATATAGAAGAATCGAGGCGTGCGTGTGACGGAGGCCATGCATCGCGATTACCGGAATGCCAAGCTTTTCGCAGTGCCTTCCTAAGACATCATTCGCGGTGGAATTAAATACCGCCTTACCTTTCTTTACAAATATCGGTTCATCTTCCGGAAGATCTCTGATCAGGGCGGAAACTTTAGAGACAAGTTGCCAGTCGATCCTTACTTTCCGGATTGATGACCTGTTTTTGGTCGGGGCAAATCCACCGCCTTCTTTGTAGTCCCAAGTCTTATTAACCGATAATGTTTGGTTCTGGAAATCAAAGTCTTTTGGCGTCAAGGCTAATGCTTCTGAGAATCTTAATCCTGTTTTTGCAATGATCAGTATCAGCCAATCCCAATTAGGACTATCTCCAAGCTCCAAGTCTTCCAGGAGCATGTGAAGCTGATATTGATTCAAGAATTTCGGCTTCTTATCACTCGCCTTTTTCCCTTTTAGAATGACTTTTTTTGTCGGATCCTTTTCTATCAATCCATCATCTATTGCATCCGCTATACATGCCTTGAGATGTGTATTGAATCCTTTTACCGTCACAAGCTCATGGTCTTTGGCATACTCGTTAATCATGAGCTGATACGTCTTTTTGTCGAGTTCACTGACTTTCGTGTCTGGAAGTAGCTTTTTAACCCACTCCAGCGCCATCGTGTATTTTTTTAATGTCACGTTTCGAACAGCACCCTCTTTGTAAAGTTGGATCCAGTCCCTGAAATACTCCCAGAATAGTTGTTCCATCAGTCCCAAACCTCCCAGGGATCGTCATCGTCAAAGTCATCGTCTTCATCATCCCGATACCGGAGCATCTCCGCGCCATGCTTCTTCACATGCAGGATGATGAGTACTACATCCACGATCAGAGCAATTCCGAGAACAAAGAGAACTGCCTTTACATCGTTTGTATTAGTTGTCACAGCAGCGATCATATTTTATTTCCCTCCCATTCATAGATTCTTCCATACCGCGAATCGCGCACCTGGATATACTGGACGGTGATGTCCTTGTTGATCAGAGCGAAGATAGCCTGACATATTACGCATGCTTTTCTCAGGTCTTTCGGCATTCTCGTCTTCTGTGTTACATTCTTTATAGCCTCGCAGGCTGTCGGGTCGCGGTATCCTTCAGCGTTATAAAAATTACTCATACTGTTCTTCCTCCGGATAGAGCCGAGCATATTCATCGGAGCTAAATGCATCAGCATCGCACTCCCTCTTGTAGCAGTGAATGCTCACGCTCTTGCCTCCATCTCTTACGCTGAGGAATTCAGACGGTCTCATATTGAGAATGGTCCGGTAATCTGCCTTGCAGAACATTCCTTTCCAGTGCTTGTCAAGGAATGCGATGGTCTCCCGCGCTGTCCGGAAGATATCAATCGAATGAATAGTTCCTTCGACGTTCTTGCATCTGGTCTTTACCCTGTATGTGATCACTTATGTACCTCCTAATTCAAAAAGTCATTGATTGACATTTGGCCCGGTATCTGACCTGCATTGATCAGGTCTCCGTATTCCACCCCGATATAGTCAAGCACTCTCGCCCATCCGTAAGGAGTGCCGTCCGGATCCTTGCAGCATTTGTACATCCAGAAATCCCATTCCTTCGGGTTTTTCTCTTTGAGAAGGTCAAAACGATGCGGTCTCTTTTCGATGTGGATGCCAAATCCACACATGGTGCATCCTGTCCTCTGTGCCTTGGTCGTGTAGAGCGTTCCGTCTGATCTGCGCTCTATCGTGCCGTAAATCTCAGGTACTGGTACATTCAAATCAAGAGCCAGTTGCAGAAGGTCCTGTCTGTAGAAAATTGCAAAAGGACAGCTCCTGATTGTTGACTTCCCCCAATAATTACAACCGTGCATCATGAGGCTTTTTGCTCTGCGTCCTCCCTCGGAAGCCATCATGCCGAGGAACGGCACGGAATTGTGCTCCTTCGCCCAATCGTCGCAGGGCTTCTCCTTCAGGTAGTAACAGCATTTCTGGCTCACCTTGAAATTGTCCGGCTTTCCGTAATTCGTCCCCTCGTTCTCGTTTTCATATCCGCCAAACAGCTCCAACCATCTCTGTGATAGCTTCATCCGGCTGTTTTTCTGCCATCCGCCATATTCGCCTGTTTCCCCGGTGATGATGGCATGCCTGACCGTTTTGTTATCCTCAGATGGATTTTCAAGCAATTCGATTTTCCCGGCTATTTCCTTACTCAGGACAGGGAATCCATACTCCTGGAGTATCTCCATCTTTGTCCATGGCTTGCCTTCTCTCGGCCCGTCTGTATGCTTTGCAGGCGTCAGTCTTGTTACACCCATAAGCCGGTGCACATATTGGATGCTCCTGTCTTCCAATCCTGAACAGCTGATAAGCTCGACGTCATGAAATCCGCAATGATCTCTGATGAAGTACGACAGTGTAATAGAATCGAGTCCGCCAACGCTTACATGCGTGTTATATCCTTTCTCTCTTGCCTCTTTGATATACTCTCTTACAAGATTCTCGGCATAGCGGACTTTCATCGAATATGATAAGCACCGCTGTTTCTGGAGGAACGCCGCCTTCTTTTCCTCGACGTTGTTCTCTTCCATCATCTCAAATACACTTTTACCCATCACCGCACCTCACGCATAATTATTCGCCCCCTGATCAAGCAGTTCCTGCGGCATTTCGAGCTTGATGCCGGTCTCTGATTCCAGGCAGTCCAGTATATCCAGCCATGTAATAGAGCCCTCGATCAAAGCCCTGACATTGATCTCAAACTCCTTAAGGAACCTCTCAAGACGTACCCGCCCGAAGTTGTACTCTTCCCAGAGAGTAATCATTGACGCTGCAAGCACTGAATGTATCGTGAACTCCTTAATCGTAAAACTTGCCTTCTGCAACTCCCTCTCCGTTGCTCCCACATTGATTTTCATCGTTGTCCTGAGACGGATCTCCTTGCGGAGTGCCTGCGCAGCAGGAGAATGTTCTCCTTCAGCCTCTAAAACTATCCGGTATGCCGTCTCCATACCCATCATTCTTCCTTCGAAAAGGACATCTCCCTTAGCCATCGTTATCTCCTTCGTTATTTATGCTTAAAAGCTTGCTTTCGAGCGATTTGTCATATGTACGCTGCTCGAAATCATTAAATCCGTTCTTTCTTTTTCTCGGTTTGGAATTGCTTCCGGTTGAAGATGACTTCTTCGGTGCTTCTTTCTTCAGTGGGTAAAACCCTTTCCATCCATGAATGGTCGCTTCTTTGACAATCTTGACACGTTCCTCGTTGTCTTCGGTAAGCTTCAGTACCGAGGAGATCAGCAGTTCAATCTGTGTCTTGGTCAGCGTTTGGCCGAGGTCTTTCCGCATCTGAAGATAGCCAGCGAATGCAGTATTAAGGGCTGAATCATCAAAATACACAGTGGGATCCGCCGAAGGCGTATATATATCTATATATTTATTTTCTTTTATTTTATTTGTGCACTTATTCCCCGAATTACCCCCGTTTTTCTCCGAAAAACCCTCATTTTTCTCCGATTTATCTAGAGAAGGCAACACTTTAATAGACGTCTCGGTTTCATCACTTGACAAAAGCCAGACGTCGGATCTGACTTCGACGACATTCTTTGAGGCTCTGTCTTTTACTGCCTGTTGATATCGTCTCTGTATCCCGGTAGAGGTTACGACAGTGACCGGAGTAGCAAGTATGCTGATATCTCTTTTTATCAGTAGTGACCGGCTATACAAGTATGCCAAAACCTGCTTGACCTTCTCAGGCGACAATTTAAGTTCATCCGCTATGATGAACTCAAGATCGTCATCTACCTGCAAGTAGTACCCATTCTGTCTGTAAATGTCGCAGAGGATGTAGATGTATACTCCAATGCCATCCGTACCAAAGCGAGCTTTCAGAATGCGTATCTTTGGATCTGAAAAAAAATCAGTGTCGAAGGGGAAATAATCGAGGCCTTTTTTTCGTGGTCTTCCCATCCGTGGCCCTTTCTCCCAAAATTGCTGTTATGCTGGTGCTTCGTCGATAAGGATCATCAGTCCTTCTGATTCTTCTGTGTATCTCTTCTGAATGTGAAGGTCTACGATCTGCGTATCGTCTTTGTAGGCGATACCGTTCAGAGCATCAGCAACGACTTTTCCGATGTTGTCGATATCAGGCTTCTTGGTGGGTAAGATTTCGTTGCTTGCCATAAGAGCTGCTTTCTTCTTAGATGCGCTGTTCGGAATCCCGAAGAATGCGTTGATGCATATGCTGACCGGTTCTTTATCGGGATACATGACCCCTGTTTTCCCGTAGGCTTCAAGGAAACATGTTTTGATAAAGTTCTCATAAAGAAGTGTTCCTTCCGGGGTATGGTTTCCGAATTTCGTGACTTTTACCCTGGCTTTTCCTTTGGGCGGTCCGGGGACAAAGAATGATATGCTCTTTCCCATGTGCCAATCATCTCCTTTCCCCTTCTGGCCCGATGCCTGTGAGAGCTTGATAAGTGGGCCAGAAGGATTTTATGCTAAATGAACGAGTATGAATTTAATGAGGAATAAAACTCATTTGCTTATTATGAAAAATCTGCGAAGGGATCATCGTCGTCAGCTGATGCAGCGGGTTCTGCAGGAGCCGTTGCCGGCTGTTCCTGTACGACTTCGCCGTGTCCTTCCGGCATGTCTACGATCTTGTCGCCATCGTCTTCAGCAACACCGTTTTCTACATCTACATATTCAACAGTGCCGTCTTCACGAGTGACCATCCCGATATCGCTTTCATATCCCTTCTGCATATCGATTGACATGATGCCCCACTTGCTGATCAGCTGGCGGAGCATGGTCTTGAGTGCCATCGCGTCAAAATCCTTGAACCAGAATGAAGAATACTTCCACATATCCTTCTCCGGAATCTTCCCGGCTTCCAGAGCTTCAAGCGACTTGAGGCCGCCATTCCGTGCGAATGCGAAGCTGTACTTCTCTGCATGTGCAGCCATCTTCTGCTTGCTCCAGTACATAGTCTTTCTGAATCCGTTCTCATATTCGAACATTGCAAAGTATCCGGTAGTCGGTGCATTCTCACGTTCGACATCGTCTTCGATCAGCTGTACTTCAATATCTTCACTGAGCGGATCATATCTGATAAGCTCGCCTTCCTTGATGGCCAGGACGTTCAGCTTCTTGTAATACCCCGAACGGATGGCAAGCTGTACATATCCCTTGTAGCCGAGCTGAAACTGTGCTTCTGTTGTCCCTCTGCGCTTATCCTTGAAAGGAACCATGTAATACTGGCCAAGCTGAGGTGAAGGTGAGAGCTTGAGGGCATGCCCCTGAAGAGCTGCCGACAGGATTGAAGGATTACTGCATTCCTTCAGCTGAGGGTTCTGCTGAACCGCAGCGATAACGGAACTGACGAACTGGTCGCCGTTCTTTCCGCCAACGACTTTTGAGATCTGCGCTTTCACCGCATCACCCGTGAGGTAAGCCGTAAGACCTACTTTCTTATTCTTCGCAAGACTGTTCTGTACTGCCATTACATCACCTTACCTTTCCTACTTTGATGTGGCTGTCAATGAGATACTGTCTGAGTGCCGTGATCTGCTCCTTCGTTCCCCATACCCGGAAATCAATCTGGTATATCTTTTCCTCGGGAGCAGGTGCCGGCGGTTCGGGCGGCACTGCCTGCTGCTCCTGAGCCTTCTGAGCTTCAAGCTGCTTTCTCTGCTCCTCTTCGGCTCTCCGCGCTTCTTCTGCCAGAGCGAACCTCGCTTCCTCTGCCTTGCGTCTGCGCTCCTCTTCGGCTTTCTGCGCCTCTTCCTTGTGTCTCTGAAGGTCTACGAGTCTCTGCGCTTCAGAGAGCGAGGCAGCGAGATCAAGAGTCTTCTTGTAGTAGTCCATAGCCTCAAAACTGTACTCATGAAGATTATGGATGGTGAGGACTGCTGTGCCGATCTCGTACTTCTTTGACTCCATCTCCTGCTTAATCTGGCTCATCGAGTATGTCTTATTGAGCCACTTGTCATTGAAGATCATCTCCAACTCGACAAAGCCCTGGAATCCTTCCTCGATGAACGCTTCTCTGATTTCGTCCATCTTCTCGGCTCTTGCCTTCTCATCGGCAGCCTTCAACTGTTTGTCGATAGAAGCGATTGCTTCATCGATAGGAGCAATGACTTCCTTGACCTGTTTCTCAAACTCCTCATACGGAGCAAGGACCTGTGCCTTTATGCGCTTACGTTCAGTCTCGATGGAAGTTCTCAGCTTGTTGAGTTTTGACCTGTCGGACTTGGCTGTCTTGATCCACCCTTCATCTGAGTAGATAACGCCGGTATACTCTGCCGTTTTCTCTTTGATCTCCCGGAGCAGTTCCTCATTGTTCCACTTGATTTCTGTGAGGAATCCGCCTTCCTGCGGAGAGATAATCTCCATCTGCATCTGTTTCTATCTCCTTTCTTTATATGTCCGGCAGTACCAGAGCCGGTCTCCTTCCGGCTTCAACATACTGCCAAAATTTGATCTCTTCTGTGAGAAGGTAATCGAGATCCTCTTGGACCTCAGCCCTCTCGATTCTGTAATTCTTGATTGTTGCCCTTCTGTCATCACCCCAGTCGCTCCGAAGGAGTGCCCGGAGAATCACGAAGCCATATCCCGTAACAAGCAGATAATGTAAGCACTGGATGTAGTAGTTATCCGGTATCCTGTCCTTCCACTTTTCCTTCTGCATACTCTGAAGAATATTGGTGGTCTTGATTTCGAGGATTCCCATCCGGCCTGTTGCCTTCTCTCTCAGCTCCCCGTCAAGTGAAGCCTGCAAGAATGGGTATTTTTTCGACCGGAGTATCCGCCAATCATGGTAGATTACTTCGTACTCTGGATAGTCCAGCGCGAAGAGCTGCCTGATCAGCGGCTCCGCGTCGTGGCCATATTGCACATAAGGCTTTCCGGAAATGTCCTCGGGAATAACTCTCCCTGTTTTCTCTTCAAAGAGCTGGATGTTATCCTTGTAAGGGTTCTTTCCAACTATTGCGCTGGCGTCACTCCCGCCAATCCCGCGGTACCTGCCTTTCAGCCATCCTTCATGATCCCTACAATCGATGATTTCATAGGACAGTTCATAATTTGCATTTGTTTCCATAGTCTGCTATAATCTTTCTAACCTCATCGAATTGAGCTGCTCTGGTTCTTTCCCGTTCCCTGGTAGCTCAATTTTTTATTGCGCTTATTACCGACAAAATCGTGAATGCTGCAACAGCGCACTCGATGACTGTGACCAATGCGAAGATAAAAGCTACTGTGTTTGCCTCGATGATTGATTCCGGTGTCATATCGCACCCCCTCTGCATCAATACATCACGAAGAACAGAAGTACTACGAACGCAACTGAGATCGTTGCCGCTCCCATTCCCATCGCGACACCCTCGAAAAACCTGTCAATCAGACTCTTGTCAAACTCTTCGAACATATTCCGTCTCCCTTCCTGTTCTGATTTGCTGATACCTTTTTAACCTCATCCAGTACACTGTTAATGTACTTCTTCTCCTCTTCCGTCAGATCATGCCGCGCACCATCAAACAGGAAGAACGGGTTTCTGCTCTTGGCATCCCTGACAAATGCTTTGGCAGCGGTGCCTCCGTAAATAGGAACTTTGATTGTGAACTTTGTCCGAGCAGGAGATGCATTAAAATCGACTGCGTATTCTATTTCTCTCATGCTGTTCTTCTCCTTCTTCCGAAGATCCTCCGTCGCATCGACCGCTTGACCGTCTCGGATAAGTTGTTCTGCCTCAGATTGAATCTCTCAATCCAGTCGGGAAGGTCGTCAACGTAGACAAGCCATTTCCCGCCCCCGGGTGTCTTGTAGCCGGGGAAGTCTTCTTCCTGGGAATACCGCTTCAGCTGGCTCTTGGAGTACCCAATGCCCACGAGCTGTGTGAAGCTCATTACCTGTTTCATGTCTTAGTCTCCTTTCCGCCCACAAAATGTGGGCTTAATCCGCAAAAAAAATAGTCGCCACGGACTTCTTGTAGTATTCTGCGATTTTCTTTTTGATTTCGTCGCGCGGCACTCTCTCGCCGTTCTCGTACATACTGTACGCCGAAGGTGTTACCCCGATGGCCTGTGCTACTTCTGTCTGAGTTTTGCTCCCCCTCAAAGCAATCAGTCTCTCTGCGATCTTACCCTTGTCCATATGTCCTCCTTTCTATAAGTTTTGTATTTCCGGTATGCTACCGGGAATCGGAACGGCAGGAATCGAACCTGCTCATCCTCAAGATATTCCAACCGCCCTGAGTGCTCTGCCATTGAGCTACGTTTCGTTATAAAGGGCGGCCACAGCACGATTGCCGCCCTTGTTTGTTATGCATTTTGGCGTTGGCCCTTAATAAGACTGCTATAGTTACGGGTGTATGATTGTGTCCATAGCCTGTGCCGTTATTTAGGACCGTTTATATTCACATGACCTTTACCTCCTTTCTTTGAATTTTTATAAGCATCGCAGGATTTGAAATCAAAACCCCAATTTCGTTGCAATTCGTACAATGCTTCCTGCGTGTTTACCGATTAATCAAGACACTGTATGATGTCGCGGATCATAGCGATTCCGCTATCACCGGTTACATCAACTCTTTTGGTGTATCCGCTCGCCCATGTGATATCCACATGTGCATCATCGGTATGAACGTTGCTGAAGTATTCAATGTCTATGACATCTGCTCCGGCTCTCGTAGCCTGCACCAGCTTCAACAGGCGCTGGCAAAGGATGAATGTATTTTCTTTCATGTCTTAATCTCCTCCCACTTCTCAGCACGCAACCCTGTCATAGTTGCATTTCAGCTGATTCTCAATGTAGTACAGCGCGTCGTACAGGTCGGGGTCTACATACCAGCTCTCCCTGAAGGGTTTCGCGCCTTCTTTGCTGTTGACGAATCTCAGCCCGACGACTTCTTCGTCCTTGTCGCGGATAAGCCCCATCACCCAGCCGCGGTTATTCACGTACAGCTTAATCATTTTCGTTTTCATCTTCTTCCGCAGCCTTCAGAATTATGAGTGTGTCAATCCAGTTTCCGCCAAGTTCGATATACAAATCGTAATTTCCCTCACTGAGACCTGTACCTTTTGAATGTTTGTAAGCTCTCTTGTCTGCTTCCGAAATGTTCTTCTCTTCGAAGGTTTCTTCGATGACGTCATCCGTCACAAGATTGTCATAAATCACTTTGAATTTGAACATGGTCTTAATCTCCTCTCTGCGACCACATTTCGTGGGCGTAAGAAGAATATACACGAATCGTGTACTCTTGTCAACACGTTTTGTGAAGTTTTTTATAGAAAAAAATTCACATAGCGTGTACAATATAGTAAAGAAGAATACATCTGGAGGGGTGTGATATTATGACGACATTTAAAGAGAGGCTAAAGGAATTGCGCAATGTGAAAAACCTGAGCCAGAGAGAGCTGGCAGAGGAACTAAATGTAAGTAAGTCAGCCATAAGCATGTATGAAAGCGGAGCACGTGAGCCAGACCACGAAATGACGGAAAAGATCGCAGACTATTTCAATGTGGATATGGATTACTTGATGGGACGTACGGACGTTACCATGCGATTCGTGAGTCCTCACTCGTGTCAGAAGATGGACAAAAATAATTCACAGGAATATTATAACGATGAGACCGTTCGTGCTGTAACGGACCGCCTCAGAAAGAATCCGGAATACTCCGTTATGTTTAAGGCTGCCACCAATGTTAAACCGGAGGACATTGATTTTGTCACACAATTTATTGAGAAGATGTCTTAGACACAAGGTACCTGAAAACACGAGAGTTTATATCGTAGCCACGCCGCCGACCATATCAAGTTTTGTTGTGCGCAAAGACGAATGGTATACGATATGTATCAGCGACGCGCTCACGCCGGAGGGACAGATTGAGGCGTACAATCACGAGGTCGACCACATCACCAACGGAGACTTTGATTCCGACGAGCCTACTGGCCTGATTGAGATCAGAGCGCACAGAAGAGAAAAGGAGTAAACAAAAAAATACCTGCCCCGCGCCGTCACTCGCAGAACAGGTATTTAGTTAATGGGCATTGCGCACCATCAACCGACCACGTTGATAGTATACCACAATGCCCTTCTTAAAGTCACCCTTAAGGAGGTTATTTTTATGGCAAAATCTAAGTACAAGAGACGCGCTGACGGTCGTAAGGAAGCCACGATCCGGATTGACGGAAAGCGGATCCACGTCTACGGCTACACTGATTTGGAGATTGAACTCCAGAAAGAAGAACTGATCAAAGCATCCCATGACGGGACACTTTATGTCGACAAGGTAACAACATTCCGGGAATGGTCCGGGAAATGGCTGGAGCTGACAAGGCCTAACAGATCAGTCAATACAATGAAGATGTATGACAGCGCCGTTGCTAAGCTCGATGCGCTTCTGGGAGATTATCCGCTGTCTGCTCTGAAGACGTCCGACCTGCAACTTGCGCTTAACCGGTATGCTGACAATCCGAGGACTCAGGAAATCCTTTACATCACCCTTGGCCAGATCTATAGCAAGGCCATAGCCGAGGAAATGATCATAAAGAATCCCTGCACAAAATTGGAGAAAGTGAAGTATAAGGCACCTGAAAAGAGATCTCTTACAGATGCAGAGAAGGACGCTGTTGAAAGGGCGGAGCTGAAGCTCTCGGACAGGATCCTTCTCGACCTGCTCTATTACTGCGGACTTAGAAGAGGGGAAGTTCTGGCACTGTCCCGGGGACAATTTGACCTGAAGAAGTGGACAGTCAAGGTCGACGCAGCTATCGTGTTCGTAACGGACAGCTGTTCGGAGCGAAAGCCAATGCCGAAGACCGAAGCGGGATTCCGAACGCTCCCGATCCCGTCCCCGATCAGAGACAGAATAACAGAATATCTCAGCGAGTTAGATGGGATGTATCTTTTTACAAAGCAGGACGGAGCTTTTGTAACACATAACAGTTATGCCTCTCTCTGGAAGAGAATCCTGCTCGCAGTCAATGCCGCTGCCGGTGGAGTGAATTATTATGACAGGGCCAAGCGAAAGACTCTTATGCAAATAAATGCAATCCCGGGACTCACCGCGCATGTCTTCCGACACAACTACTGCACGATGCTCTATTATGCAGGTGTGCCGGTCAAGGATGCTCAGTATCTCATGGGACACGCCAACCCCATGACAACGCTCAGCATATACACACATCTCGACCAGATGAACACATCCTCTGCCGAGCTCCTTGAGAATTACTTGACCGGTACTTGAATAATGTCAATGCCAATGTTTTGCCAGTGTTTTGCCAGCTTTTTACCATTGAATCTTTTTTGACGACATTTTGACGACCACCGCCTTCCTTTTCAAGGCGTGACGACAGTTTGACGACCGCCATTTTCACCTATTTTCACCTATTTTCGCCTATTACAGAACAAACAAAAAATGCCGGAAAAGCCTTTAAATATCAGCTTTTTCCGGCATTTATAAGGTCTGCGCCTCCGGGGACTCGAACCCCGGACACCCTGATTAAGAGTCAGCTTAACCGCCTTGATTTTATGCGGAGTTTCGGCACAGCTGACGACATTTTGACGACCACTCTTTTACCACTCAATTCATTCGAGCCCACACCCATAAATAAACTGAAAACAATCCTCGTTCACGTTCCGAATATCATATTTATGTAATTAATTACACATATGTGTATTTTTAGGTTTACAGAACTGCGCATATGTGTTATTATTATTGTGTTAAGAAAACATTCAATCAGGAGGAAATAGAAATGGCTAAATATACTATCAAATATGCATGCGGACACGAAGGGACTGTGGAGCTCTTCGGGAAATCTAAAACAAGAGAATATGAAATCAAGAGACTTGAGAAAGGCGACTGTCCTGAATGTGAGGCAAGGTTAACAGCGAAAGAAAACGATGCATTCGCCGAAGAGCGAGGGCTTCCGGAACTCGTCGGTACAGAAAGACAGGTACAATGGGCAAACACACTCCGTAGGACAAAGCTCGACGCCTGTGAGTACTTCATCGAGAATAACATCATGAACATGACGGATATCGGTAAGGATTCTATCGGCAAGGCCATGAACTGGCTGTACGGCCAGAACAAAGCATCGTTCTGGATCGAGAACAGATATGAATCAACTGATACGACCATCCACAATGCCATTAAGGAACTTGAATTCATGCCACCGGAAGGAAGTATGAAAGATGAGAAAGAGTTCCTCGTGGCACCGGAAGACCCCAAGAAGGAAGGTGTTGTAAGAATCCTCATCAAGGGCGATTACATCAGCTTCATCTACGAGAAGGACAGCGACTTCCGAACCATCGTCAAGAAGCACTACTGCAAGTGGAACGGAATGGAATGGGTAAAGGAAACAACAGCGTTAACAGGGATGACCGACGACATAGCCGCCGAGATCGGACGCGACCTACTTGATAACGGATTCAGAGTTGCATTCCCGGATAAGGACGTCATGGACATGTCCGTCAATGCCACCTTTGAGAAGGAACATACAAAATGGATCCTCAGAGAAGATGACAAGAAAATTAAGATCAAGTGGAGAAATGATCTCAACTGCTATTATGACGCAATAGCATTGAGAGGAGCAAAGTACAGAAGCGGATGCGTACTTGTTCCGGCTGAATACTATAGGAGCATCGAGGACTTTGCTGCTGAATATGACTACTACATTTCTCCGAAGGCGCGAAAGGTCCTTGACGATGCAAAGGCAAAAATCGAAGGGATTCCCGTACCGGAATTCGCTGACATCCCGGAGCACAAGCGCGAAGACGTTCCGGATCCGCTTGCGGAACTCATGGACGAGGATTAAATATGATATATACGAAAGACACCAACAAGATTGCAAGGATTGCCGCAGAGATGCGGCTTCCTTATCTGTCTGGCACAGAAAAGCAGAGGGCATGGGCAAACGTGATCAGAGCGAATATCCTGTCCGCCATGAGGTATCTTATGGAGAATACAGAGCTTGTCTCACCAGAAGATTTTGAGTTTGCGAAGAAGCAGGATACATCAAGATACTGGATCGACAGGCGGGGCGACGCACTTCTTCTGATCGACAGCGCGAACGCTCACTACTTCATGCATGTGTTCGATGTAGAGCGGAACATTTACCGGCCAGACAATCCCACGAAGGAAGGGACGGTCGACATCATACACGATGACGGCATTGTCTACTTCAGACGAAAGAAGTTTGACAGAGACTATGCAAGGATTGTCGATAACCTTGTCTATATCGGATACGATGTCAGGTTCGGTTATCCTCATCAGCTGATGCCGATTGCGGAAAGACTACTGAAGAGCGGATTCACATTAAACATAGATCAGGAAATAGCGATTAAAAAAGACATGATACCGGAGGATTTACTCGATGATGACGATTGAAACTTCTCTTCTTCCGCATCAGGAAGAAGCAGTCAAGAAGCTCTCAAAGCTGAAAGTTGGAGCCCTGTTCATGGAGCAGGGTACTGGCAAGACGCGGACGGCTCTTGAGCTCATACAGAAGCGCATGGAGAAAGGAAAAGTGAATGTCGTGCTCTGGTTGTGCCCTTGCAGTGTCAAGAAGAATCTCAGGGAAGATATCACATATCACTGCGGATGCTTCCCGGAGAACATTGTCATAAGAGGAATAGAATCCATATCGGGAAGCAGCAAGCTGTATCTAAAGCTCCTTAACCTTGTGAATAAGTACAAGGTGTACCTGATAGTGGATGAATCGTCACTCTGCAAGAATCCTTTTGCGATCCGCTCCGGAAGGATTGTGGAGTTGGCAAAGCGTTGCACCTACAAGCTGATACTGAACGGCACGCCGATCAGCAAGAACGAAGCAGATCTCTTCGGTCAGTTCTTCATCCTTGACTGGCGAATACTCGGATACAGATCCTATTACAGTTTCTCCGCTAATCATCTGGAGTATCGGAAGATAACACTTCCAAATGGAAGAGAGTATAAAACAGATCAGGTGCTCAGGGTACTGAACACGGCATATCTGGCCGAGAAGATATCACCATACACCTATCAGGTAAAGAAAGAAGATTGCATGTCTCTCCCGAAAAAGCATTACCATACCTGCTACTTCGAATTGTCCTATGAGCAAGACGCAATCTACGACGATACGAAATACAGATTCCTGGAGAATGTAGACGAATTCAGAAACGATACCATTTACAAATTTTTCACAGCGCTTCAGCATGTGACATCGGGAAGGCGGGTGACATCTGCTGCAACAGAACGCATGAAGACAGAGGATATCTTTTCTGATCCAGATGACAACCCGCGCCTTCAAGCTCTGGAAGATGTAATTGATAAGATAGGATCTGAGAAAGCTATCATCTTCGTGAAGTATAAAAGCGAAGCTGAAGAGATCATGAATCTTCTGAAAAGCCATGGCAGGAGCTGTGTCGAGTTCACGGGCAGATGCTCTGCAAAACAGCGCCAGATAAATCGAGAGTGCTTTCGGGATGAAGCGCAGTTCCTTGTAGCCAACAAAGTCTGCGGAGCATACGGATTGAATCTACAGTTCTGCCATAACGTCATCTTCTACAACAATGATTTCGATTACTCAACCAGAGCTCAGGCAGAAGACAGGGTACACAGATACGGACAGACTCACGAGGTAGATATCTATGATATCTGCGCAAGCGGAACGATAGACAGTTTCATTCGGGAGAATCTCCTGAAGAAAGAGAATCTTGCCGATGCATTCAGACAGAATGTCGAGCAGATCAAAAAGAAGAGATGGAGGGCGAACGATGGAAAAAAGATACCTAAACGAAAATGTGTACGAAGCCGCAAAAGAACGGGTTGAGTACATCTTCTCAGAATTCGAAAAGATCCTCGTAGCATTCTCAGGCGGCAAGGACAGCTCGGTCCTTATGAACCTTGCATATGACTACGCAGCAGAGCACAATCGTCTCGAAGATCTATCAATGTTCCATATGGATTACGAGGCACAGTACCAGATGACCACGGATTTTGTTGAGGATGCCTTCCTCAATCAGTTCCCCGGCATTGAGAAATACTGGCTGTGCCTTCCGATGGGCGCACAGTGCGCCTGCAGGATGGACGGGGCTTACTGGATACCATGGGACAAAGACAAACAGAGCATATGGGTAAGGGAAATGCCCGTCAATCCTTATGTGATCAATGAAGACAATGTACCTTTTGAATTCAAAAAGGGCACCCCAGATTATGATGTGCAGGAATCTTTCGGGAGGTGGTATCAGAAAAAACGCGGAGAAAAGACAGCGGTCCTCATCGGGATCCGCGCGGACGAGTCCCTTAACCGCTTCCGCGCCATCAAAGGAAATCACAAGGTACATTCCTACAAGGATACGAACTATATTCTTGCCGAGAGCGACATGCTGGCCAATGCTTATCCGCTTTATGATTGGACGGCTCCGGACATCTGGATATACAACGCAAAGTTCCGGAAGTCCTATAACAAGCTGTATGACCTGTATTATCAGGCGGGTGTTCCAGTCGCAAAGATGCGGGTAGCAAGCCCGTTTAATGATTGCGCAATGGATACTCTCCACCTCTATAAAGTCATCGATCCGGTCAACTGGGGGAAGATGGTCGGAAGGGTAAACGGCGTCAACATGGCATCCTTGTACGGAGGCACAACGGCAATGGGATGGAAGAGCATTACGAAGCCGGCACACTTCACCTGGAAGGAATACTGCTTCTTCCTGCTCAACACCTTACCTGAAGACGTCAGAGAAAACTATCTGACTAAGCTGAAGACGAGCATAAAATTCTGGCATGACCGCGGAGGCGCTCTCGATGCGGAGACAATCAGAGAACTGGAAGAATCCGGAGTTCAGTTCGAGAACCGGGGGAAGAAGTGCAAGACATCTACAAAGGATGTATGTACCTTCGAGGATTATCCGGATGAGGCAACGGTCACAAAATTTAAGGACGTCCCGTCTTACAAGAGGATGTGCGTATGTATCATCAAGAATGATTACCTCTGTAAGTACATGGGATTCGCGCCGACCAAAGTAGAATCAGAGAGACGGGCAAAGGCAATCGAGAAATATAAGAACTTATAAGGAGGCACATATGGAAGAATTCAAAAGCCCCGTATACGGCATACAGGCGGTCCCGATTGAAAAGATCAGGGCAAACACATGGAATCCAAATCATGTAGCTCCACCGGAAATGAAATTGCTGTACCAGTCCATCAAGGAAGACGGCTATACAATGCCGATTGTATGCTACTACATCCCGGAAGAGGATGTATATGAGATCGTGGACGGATATCACCGCTATACAACGATGCTGAGGCACAGCGATATTTACGAGCGAGAGCACGGCCTTCTGCCCGTCTCTGTTATTGATAAGCCGATTGAAGACCGCATGGCCAGCACGATCCGCCATAACAGGGCCCGGGGAGAGCACAGCATAGATCTGATGGTTAATATTGTTGCAGAGCTGTCAGCAGCTGGCATGTCCGACGCATGGATCATGAAGAATATTGGCATGGATGCCGAAGAGCTTCTCAGGCTAAAGCAACTATCCGGGCTCCAGGAGCTTTTTAAGGATGCTGATTTCTCCCGTGCATGGGAGTGAGGAAAGGAGATAGATATGTATCAGGTCGGAAAAGTATCAAAGGAATTAATCGGGCCGCAAAGGGTAATGTTCGACTTCAATGACAACGGCGGAATACTCTATGTGACGTTTTCAAGCCCGACGCAAAATGAAATCAAGCAGTTCAGCAAGGACATCAAAGTCAAGTATATCAAAGTCGGAAGCGTGTTCATGATGCTGTTCAAGTTCGGAAATCTGCAATGGATGGATGCTCCATACAGTCCGCATCTATCAAGGATATCGCGCATTCCAGAGCTTGACGAGGGCAGCGGTTTAGGGCTTCAGATAATTTTCGGAGACAGCGTAACGGGAACCGTGCATAAGATACGCTTGGTCGGGCTTTCAAACGCATTCTCGAAGGCATTCCTGTCCGATGTAGAGCAGGATCTGCAACGCGATTTCTCACCGCAGTTCTACGATTTGGATGTGGCAGCGGTCATGAATAAATACCAGACAGAAGAGCTTGTTGCAATGGCGAAAACATACTGCACGATAAGGAGGACTTGATATGTTTAACTACGATCCGCTCTGGAAGACACTGCGTGAAAGGAAGTTGAGGAAGAAGGATTTAGCAGATATGACAGGATTCGCCCCCGGGACGCTTGCAAAACTCGGGAAAAATGAATCCGTCTCTCTCTCTGTTATTGATAGGATATGCACCGCTCTTGAAGTGGATATATCGAAAGTCGTTTCCTGCGGCTCGTCCGAGCAGGAACATGATTACATCGAGGTTAATGGAATCAAATATAAATTAACACCTTATGAAAAATAAAGGGAGGATATGAAAATGGTGGATTTCAAAAAGTTGACTGCTGAACACGATGGACAGATAGTAGTACTCTACGAGGATGGAGAGTTCAAGAATTTCGACTGGCTGCATAAGATTGTTGGCGAAAAATATGACGGTCTCAACGATGAACTTATGGAAGGTATATCGGGGAATGGTGAGGAATATACATTCTTTATCTGGAAAGACGGCGAAGCTACTGACAGCATCCAGTTCCGTTTTGATCCGGTGTGAAAATAAAAAAGAGGAGGCGAAAAACCTCCTCTTTTTGTATGTCTTTAAAAAGATCAGCAAGGATAGCATAAGGATATCCTTATGCGCGATTTCACAACTTCGCAAGCAGGGCGCGGGTATATACCCGGCGCAAAATTGCAATAAAGTTGCAAGCAGTGCAAATTGATATCAATTTGATTTTTGGGAGAACCCTAAACAATTATCTTTTGTATTTCATGCAAAAATACAAAGATTATTTGTATCTTGCGATATTCAAGTGCTATTCAAAAGTTAGTCAAATGTTAGTCAAATGTTAGTCAACCAGCTTCAGAACATCCTCGCCGCTGAGATACTGTGTACCGAGTGCCGCAGCAAGACCGCTGCCGAATTTGCCAGGATACTCCACTCCCTGCGGATCGCGTCCAAGGCAGTAGCAGATAATCTCGACGGCCGTGACCATCTTCTGAGATTCGCCGAGCTTGATGTAATGCCCGTGGAACGCAGCTCTTGTCTTCGGTCCGATGATTCCGTCTTCTGTGAGTCCTGCCTGCCAGTCAAGATTGGCCGCCCTCTGAAGGCATCTGATCATGTTGCGCGTCGTCTCTGCTCCGCGGATTCCATCAACATCGATAGACACGCCGGTGAAATTGATGCTGTGCTCCTGCCCTTTCTTGACAAGAAGTTTTCTCTCATCAATGAACGGAAGCCTGTAAGCTGCTTCGAATGCGTAAATGCCTTCTATGAAGGGCTGAGAGCCTCTCAGGCGGTCGTTGCTTCCCCCGTCGTATCTTTCCCACATGTTACCCTTTTTGTTGCCAAGGATGCACACATGTCCATGGCTAAACTTGATAATATCGCCGGCAGCAATCTTATTCTTATCCGTGATTCTTACGGCACCCTTTGAAAGCAGATACTTTTCAAGAGCGCCAATATTACGATTACCAACATCGGTAAGTCCGCAAGCGTAAAGTGTCTGATCAATGAACCTGTCGCAGGATGTCATCTTGCAAATCGGATAAACCGAAGGAAGGGCAGGAGCATTTCCATACTTCCATCCATTATCACGGACAAGCTTAGCAACTTTCGATGCTTCACCAAGGAACTCTTTTACTGTTTTCTTGAAAGATGACGCCTTTGCCTTCTTCACAAGATCTGTGAGGGCCTTGTCTGACTGCTCACCGTAAATGCCGTCTACCTCAAGTCTACATGCTTCCTGGAGCATGACAACGCTCTTCTCCGTTCCGGATCCGAAGTCACCGTCTACGAAATTCTGAGATGTATAATATGCGCAGTCAACAAATCCTACGAGCTGAAGATTCTCCTGCAGGGTCCTTACCTCATCTCCGCTGTTCCCGCGTCTCAATGTCACGAAGGAATTGACGTCTTCATACATCGGTCTGCCGAATCCTGCAACACGATTGCCGCCGCCCACATTCGCATAGCTGTAAGAGTGCCTTGCAACGCATCCTCCGTTCGTAGTGAATCCGTCTGAATTGGTATTGCCTTCAATCGTGTAGACGGTTTTGCTTGCAGTATCGACCTTCTCGACATATCCGACATGACAGATTCTTCCCATCGAAGAACTGTAGAAATAGATTACATCACCCTTCTGAGGTGTTTTATACCATCTTCCGGCCTGCTTGAAATATCCGCTGCCATCCGGAGTATAACCTGTCATGTAGTTTCCGCTGTTCGTCTGGCAGAGGAGTTTTTTGGCTTTCGTAATACTGCCCATGACTTCTACCGCGATACCGTCTACAAAGTACTGGCACCACTGATCACCGTTACCGGCTCCTGCAAGTTCCTGAAACTTCTGGAAGTTTCCGCTTCCTGCATCGGCGGTAAAGTTCTCCATATCGGCAGATGCATGATTCTTTTCGCGGTAGCCGACATAGTGTGCCGCTCTTTCAATAATCTTATCAGCTGTAGTTCCCATTGCTGTCTCCTTTTTCGTTTCGGCCTGCTCGCCGTCTTTCAGGTCAGCATACTTACCGATGAACTCCACGCACTTCACATGCCTGCTCCAATACTTGCTTGAACCGACTCCGTTTTTCTTGTAGTAGTTGTCCGCCTGGTCCTTTTTAAGGACTTCAAGCCACTCACTGCACGAATACCCGGCATCCTTTGGAAAACGCTCAAATACGCGAAGTACGGCGCTCTTACCGCCAAGATGCTGGACTTCCGCCCACATCATCTGACCTTCTACATTCTTCACGCCGTTCTCTTCGGCTCTTGCGATATACTTTTTCAATCTCTCCTGAAAGACATACTCAGATGCTTCATGGCCTGCATCGGTCGCCAGTAGCTTGATGAGGATAGCCTTATATTTACCGTCTGGATTCCATCTGGCACTTACCCACGTTTCTCCATGCCTTGCAAACTCATCAAGTTTTTCTTCTAAAATATGATCCTTGTCACACTCACGAAATGCCTTTAGATACTTGTCACGGATATACTGCACAAGTTCCTGAGCCTCGTCCCCGTATGCCTGATAGGGTCCGAGGGTGCAAGTCGCTTCTGCGGAAGAATTTGTTCCTGCGCCGGCGTACGCTGTCCAGTCCCTTGCCTCGCTGTAAACCTGTCCGCCACTTTCAACAGCTGCTATGATGTTTGAAAGTACATGTAAATTCTTTTTATTCATCCTTTCTCCTCTCCAAATTAAAAAAAGACGGAGGAACAAGTCCTCCGTCTCTTAGTTATCTTTCACATACCTTCCGCACCTGTGCCGGTATCGTCTATCTTGTCTTTTAAAATTGCGATATATTTTACGAGCCAGTCCGGTACATCAGCTCCCATGCGTCCAGAATTTTCAATGATGGACAACATCTCATTAAGTAAGAACCATGATGTTACAAGGAGCGAGAAAAGTGTCGTGATCGGCGGATTAAGCTGCATCTTGATTGCCAATGTCGCAACAATATAATCAAGTACCATCGACACGACGATTATACAAATGATGCCGAACTTTTTGATTATCCCATTAAAGCCAATGGCACTCGACCACCCGTATGCAGGATCGCCCGGATGATCGATAGCCTCTTTCTTTGCGGCAAGCATGCCAGAAACATAATCAATCACCATCATGAGGACAAGAAGTCCAATCAGCGGAATGAGAATGCCAAGTTTGCCAGATACATAGGCGATTGCCGCGCTGACTACGCCGGCAACCAATAAATACGTTTCTTTCATGTAATACCTCCGTTAGTAATCTATGCCCTGTCGGGCTATCATCCTGACTTGCCATTATTGCAACGCAGACACCTTCGCATTTTGTCCGCCCATGTGAAAATCCTTCTAATATAACCGTCTGCATGGACAGGATTTTATAACCTTCGTTTTTTGAAGCATGAAAAATGCCCGTTTTGCGAAGGTTATAAGGCTGTTTATTGCGAAGATAAAGCGTTACAATGCGTTACAATGCGTTACAATGCGTTACAATGCATTACAAAGATATCAGCGAGCACACTGATAAAACGAGAATGTAAAATCCTATGGATATCAAATCGCCTGCTGTCTGGGATGCATCCCCTATGAGGATTCCATGCACCCCAAACAGCAAGAACGAAATAGCTGATATTATGCCGATAACGGCAATCTCAGCCAACTTCTACCCATCCGTACACCCCCGGCTCCCAGACGTTATACCCATTGCCGTCCACGCCCGTACACTCCCAGGTTTTGCCGTTATAAGTCACCTTATCGCCGAGTTTATAGGGGTTAGTGTCCCCGATGGGCTGTTTCCACTCTCCGATTGCGGTTCCATCCTGTCCGGGGAGAACCTCGGCATATACAGCCGGCACGCTTCCGGGGATCCAGTCTGCCTGAGAAGTGTGTTTTGTCAGGGCCTTATAAAGAATGCCATTGTAAGTAAAGCGGTTAGGACCTTCCACGCCGTCCGGATCATAGACGATTCCGATCTTCCATTCCGGATAGAGGTTCGGGACGTTCGCTGCCTGCTCATCGGTAAGGAGATCGCGAGCCGATACGACAGAGCCGAGACCATCAAGAATTCTCTTTTTATTCTTCATCTGCGAACACCTCCCCAGCCTTGTTTATTATCTCCATGATATCATCGTATTCACTCTGTGTAAGCGTTACCTGATCAGGCGGCTCTTCCGGGAGATCTTCCGGATCGCCGTTGAAAATGGCAATGCCGGAGTAAAAAGATTTAAAGCTGTCCACGCTGTGCCGGTATTTACCTCTGTCCGGGTTGCAGATAACAACCTGACCTTTTTCATCTGTTCCGCAGAAAATGCAAAAGTGGAAAAAATTCCACCAGATGATGCCAGGCCTGTCCTGCCGGATAAGCTCCTCAGCGTCCATCTTGTATGCCCTCATGTCAAGGCCGTACTCCCTGCCGACCCGGTTGACGTCGGCGGCCGTACACCCCGCAAGGCCGACATTGCACTTTTTAGTGAGCACGTCGAGCTCCTCACTTATGCCGTAGTAGTCCAGGAGCATCTGGAGGCAGGTGGGAGCACAGTCATATTTTTTAGGTGACACGATTGCCTTTACATCAAAAATCATAAGCGCCTCCTTATCTCAGCGGGTCGACCGGTGTATCAATGATGTCAAATGTAAATCGCTTGTGCTCTGCAAGCACACGGCCTTCAGCGTCGAGCGGCTGGAGGCCGTCATCTTCAATATCTTTTGCCTTCTGACTCTGGATTTTTGCCAATTCTTCAAATTCTTTCTTCATCATGTACCTCCGTTAAGCAGCGTTACAAAATCCCCTGACTCGTAATTCAGTGCGTTAAGAAGCTCCTCAAGTCGGAGCATCTCCTCCGACTTGTCGACGACGTGATATTCATCTTCAATCGTATACTCGTCTATCTGCTTGCTTGACCACACAATGCGCTGTGTGGCAGGATTATAGTCAATATCCTTAGTACTGTGATGTATATGCTTGATCCACCCGAGGCGCTTTCTTTCTTCCGGATTTTCGTCGAACCATGCTTTTATATTCATTACGATGTGGCCGGTAATGCTTCCGTCGTAGTCATTTCCGGGGCAGTATGTAACTTTCCCGTTTTCGTCAAATTTCTCGTAGGTATAATTTGCTTCCATATACTACCTCCTTTATGCCGGGACCGATGAATGAGTATTCATAAAACGCCACATTTTCAGTCCGGCTACAGATGTATAGTGCAGGTTAATCATGTTGATGCCCGCGCTCTCCACCTGTGAGTGCTGTGTGGCCACCTTGACGTCATCGGAAGGCGGAACAAGCGTCATACTGTAAGTTCCTGCGTGATTGCATCGGATTTCGTACCACGCGCCGTGGCATTCGTCCTCAATTTCCGGAAGAATGAAGGTCATCGGACAATCAACAACCGTATTGAGGCGGTACGTGACATTTCTGCAAAGCCCCTCGATCGTGACTTTGCTGTGCTTGTAATATGTATCAGCCGGGACTGCTTCGCCCACAGTGACCTCGGCCTCTGTGTATGTGTCGTCTTCGTTCTTCGTGAAATAGTGTTTCCCGGTTGCAAATGTCGTGTCGGTCGTCAGCTCGTACTCCCACGTAGCAAAAGGATCGGCGTCATAGACATAGAAAGTTACGCGGTAGTCCAGGTTTCTGACCGCTAAATCCGTGGCCTTAAAAATGTATGTCTCTGTGTATGTGCCCCAGTTGATAGTTACCGGCTTACTCATCGACGCGACCTCAAATCTCACGGCGATATCTACATGATCTTCTCCCGCTGTGATGATAGCCCCGTCGGCTCCATCCACGGTCACGCCTGCCTCGATAGCCTCGCCGTCCTTGGTGAGCACTCTGGCAAAAATGTACCAGCCCGTCTCCGTGATGCCATATGCCGCGTACTGCGTCACGTCCCCGACGTATGCCGGCACGCCGACCGCCTCGATGACCGACCCGCTCGCAAGCTGAGTCTCCGTTAAGCTGATCACTCTCGCATTATTGACCTGCGACGCAATCGCTGCGTCGAGAGCGGCAGAAAGATCCATAGAGCCGGAAGAGGTTTTTCCTGCACCTCCCGCCTGTGCGCTCCACTTCCCGCCCTCTTCATCGTACATGTACGCCTTCCCTGTATCGATCTCGATAAAGGTCGACCCGTTCCGGATCCGAATGCCCTTGTATTCCGCCACGGGTTTTGTATCTGTCGAGAGCCCGGCAAGAGTAAAAAGCTCCCGGCTCTTCGCAACTCCGTCAACAATTTTGTATGGTGCCGGGGTCGAAGAAATAATTGAAATCATCCGTCCTTACCTCCTTTTATGTAAATCGTAGTGTGACAGTAGCGCCGACACCGCATGGCTCGTTATTAACGACATTTGGAAACGCGGAACTCTTGGTGATTGTGATTCTGATGCCGAACGGTGACGGAGTAGCAGAGACGACGTATCCTGAAGCTGTCACCAGATCCAGGGAGCTTTCCACCAGATAATTCTCATTCTGGCGAAGATTTACCTTGCAGGATGTGACGGTAATGCTCGGCATTGCATCAGACGCACTCGGCATGGGATACGGGATCGTAAAGCGCGCCTCTGTGCCGCCCGATGTGACATATCCGACTCCGTCCCACGATCCTGTCTTTGTCGCGCCCTTGCGGGCAGTCTCAGCAAGCTGTCTCCATCCGTACCAGATTGACACGTGAGCCACATAAGACCTCACGAAGATGTCGCCGTGATACGTCAAGACGATTTGTGCACGGCTTTCCTTCGTGAACGGCACCGGAACTACCCACATCACAAACGCCTGCGTCGTGGGGGCGTTTGTCAGGTTTGTTGCCGATGTGACCGTGGGGGCCACGTAGCGTCCCACCGTCAACACGTCGTTCAGATCGTCGCCGGCCAGCACTTTTGTGTCCGTCATAGTGTTCTTGCTTTGACCATCAATGCGACTGTCAAACATGAGCTCGGAAACACTCACGTACCGCTGCCCGGCCGTGTTGGCGATATCTGTCAGCATGTAAATCTTACCGCCCACATTTACAAGCGCCTTCGGTTCGTCGCCGGTTAAATAGTCGCTCGCTATTCGGTAGGCTTTTTTTAGACAGGAATGCGCATAATCGTACTGGGCAATATACGCCGCGCCCGGACCGGAGAATAACTGTAAAATCTGTTGCTTGTAAACAACGGCCTGTTCTGCCACAAGCGCGTCGGAGGCGCTGAGCCCCGCCGCTTCTTTTATTTGATCCTCGCAAGTATAAAAATCTACACCCAGCGGATCAAAAAGCGAATCATAGGCCGCATTAGTATATCCGTCCTGCTCCATGCGGGTGACATAATATATGTCGTTGCCCCCGTCGTACATAATGCAGCGGATTACTCCGGGCGGGATAATAACGCTCCACCCCTCTAATTCAAACGTATTAGGCTCAATTATGCCTATATGTGATGAGTGGGCGCCGTTTTCGCAAGCTATAAGTATTTTATCTTCGACCGGGTTGTAACAAATGCCGGCACCTTGCCCTGCGCCCGTGAATACTTTGGTCATACCGGCGACGGGTTCAAAATCCGTCGTGTATGCCGTCAGAACTAAATCGGTGGCGTCGCTTGCGTCCGTGTAGCTGGTGGCGTATGCCACAATGATTCTGTCGTTTATAGGATCATAGCAGGCACCGCGCAGCGAATAATCACGCGCGTTCCCTGTGCTCGCATTGAACTGTTTGACAAGGCGCTCCACCGGCGCACTGTCCCGCACGGCCTTGCTTACTATCAGGGGTTTGGTGTTGTACGTCCCACTGTCATTTACCACAACGCTGTCGTCCGTCCAAAGCACCTGCGTCAGCTTATACGTGGCCATTGGTACAACAACGCGCTCACCGCTTGCCAGCGCCGCCTCAAATGCGGCCGTGTCGTCCGTGGTTCCGTCCCCTTTTGCTCCGTACATCAGCGGCGTAACATAGCCGGCGCTAAGCGCGCTCACATTGCCGTTATGATCCAGACAGATAATTTTGTTGTCGCCGGTCGTATCTGCCAGTGTGACGGACAACTGTCGGAGCACCTCAGGCATGTTGGCAATATTGGCCGCCACATTGGCCGCCGATCTTGCCGCGTCCCTTGCTGTCACCGCTGCGGCCGTGGCAGCCGTTGTGGCGCTTTCCGCCGCTTCCGTAGCGCCCTCGGCTGCTTCAAGGCTTGATTCAATATAGTTTATGACGCTCTCGGACTGTGCTCCGTCTTCAAGGGGAGATTTTTCAACGTCCAAGATGAAGTTTGCCGTTGCGCGCCTTCCACTTGCATTCGTGAAGACAAGCTCTGCAATGCAGGGTCCCCACATAGCCGTCATCTGCTCTTCAAGCGTGATAGTGGCCACGTTACCGCGGAGCACCACCGTGCCGCCTGCATAGACGTTCTTATCCGGTTTTCCGATGTTGATCACAGCCGTATAGCCAGCCAGTGAGAAGACCGTATCGCCATCGTAGACCGTGAAGTCGATGGTATATCCCCTGTCATACTGATTGACCAGCACAACTACCGGAGCATCGCCGGGAATTAAATTTAAGTTGTAGGATGCCATTTACTCTGTTTCCACCTCCTCAACTTCAAGATTGACATACTCGCCAAATGTTACCGTTGTGTACATTTCTTCTTCAGATTCTTCAATCTTCGTTACCCTTGCGGATACGAAGATCATTCCTTCCGTGTCCGACAGCTTGACCGTGTCTCCGACATTGAGAACAATGTCCGGGTCAAGGATATCTGCCGAGAACTCCTCCGCCATGTGATTGCGCTTTCGGAGTTCCGCTACTGCCTTGCTGAGAAGCATCTTCTTGTTGGATGTGTCATACGAGAAGAAAGCGATAACCCATCCGCCGCCTTCGTCCTTGGCCTTGAATCTCCGCCAATTCTCTCTACCCTTTCGGCTGTAAAGACTGCCACCCTCAGAGAGCCAGATATCACCGTCATCGTAAGTCATGCCGACTAAGTTGATGGGATTCTCTTCGCCTTCCGGAGTGCCGCCTTCGACCCTCAGAGCAGTAGCAAATGTCGCAAGGCTTCTCTTTCGCTTGATAGAAGATATCTCTCTTCCTGCAACAAGAGGCTTTTGCAATGCCTTTCCGCGCTTCTTGCGGATATCGATGTACATTCCTGTAATCCGGAGACCGTCAATGTCAAAATCGAACTCAAGCTCTACACCGAAGCTGTTGGCCACAGACAGGATCCTCTCCATGACGGTTGATGTAGAGTCCCAGGATAACGTCCGCTCGTTCCTCGGTATGTCATTGTGTCGGATGGTGAAACCGCTGTCCTTGATGAATAGATTCAAGTAGTACGTGATGCGGTGTTTCCCGTCTGCTTCCATCGCCTTTGCTTCTTCGCATACGAGATCGATGCCCCCGCCTTCGAGGTGCATCCACACGCGCCCTAATTCGGGTTCGCTCTGCGACTCCAAGATGGTAAAGACCTGATACCGGTTAAGGCGCTTTCTGAGCACGTATCCGCCTGGCTCCGCACACCTCTCTGCCTTTCTTCGCATCCCCTTGGGATATTCAAGATAGCATTCCATTATAGGAGCACCCGTGTCCAGCTCGTCCTGATACACATCACCCGTGATGATCATCCCGTCACGAGCACCCGCCATACCGAGGACATTGAGCATCTTGTCCGTAAAATAGACGATCATTCCCATACCTCCCGGTAAGACATCGTGTATGATGTGGGTTTTGCTCCCATATCATCTGTCGTGACTGCACTGCATTCAATCCGGTTGAATCCCGGCTTCAGTGAGAACTCCATCCAGTTGTTGTCGATGCTTCCGAGTGCGGGGTTGGGTCTTCCGTTCGACCTGATTTCTCCGGTCGAGCAGTCAATTACGATACTTTCCGATGCACGCATGACGTTGGCCAGCTCGTCCTGCGATGTCCTGCCTGTTGCTATGCTCTGCGCGAGAGATATGCCGAGACCGGACATCTGCTGCTGACCTTTGACTCTGGCCAGAGAGACACATACGTACTTAGGATTAGTCCCCTGCATGATGGATGTGTAAGCTGATGCATCGATCTCGTAGGTCTCTTCGCCGAGTGTGAAGGTGTAGATATCGCCGAATCGTGTAATGCCGATGCCTATGCCATTGATACCGCTGATCGGATTATCTTTGCCGACCCTCACGCGCACTTTCTTGGCTTCCACGCCATAGACGCACATAACCGCTGTGGCATACGCTGAACCGACACCCGTCTTCTCCAGAATGATTTCCGCTTCTTCGATTTCCGCTGTCAGCGTGTCGCTCTGCTCCACGATTTCCGAGATAAGACCAAAGTGGAAATATCCGACCTCACGAAGATCGTCCGTGTAAAACAACGGCTGTGCTGTGACAACGTAGTTACGCATTGTCGTCTGCGTGATTGCTTTGTAAAGCGTCACGCCTGTCACTTCGGAAGTATCTATCGTAGGATCAACGATTTCCTCCTCTTCCTCGGTCTCTTCCTCGTCTTCTGTGATCTGATCGCTCGGAATGACTCGTGCCATCGTTAAGTAACGAGTGCCGTTAATGGTGACCACTTCCTGCGTCCCGTCATTCACGCGCACCGGAGTCATGCGGTAGTATTCCTCCGCATATCTTGTCACCGTATCCGGATAGATTCCCGTGTTGAGGAAGGAATTTGCATTAACGATGAGGTTTCTCGTGCCTCTTGCCAAGCCTGCATTGTTTGCATCAGGCGTGCCGATGGCAATCATGTTTCCTGCATCGTCGGAAAAGAGCAAAGACTCTGTCTCTGCCCTCGTTGTCGTCCGGAGAATCGGATAAGCATCCACTGTGCCTCTATAATCAAGCTCGATAGTTGCCCGTCCGCCGTCTGCCGGAACGGTGATGCTGTGCTCATCCACCGCATACTTGTACGGATCCGAGCAGACGAAGACAAGCTCGCCCGTTACAAAGAGATCTCCGGTATCCTCCATTTCGATATTTGTCAGCGTGCCACGAAAGAACTTATCCGGCTCATCATTGAATATCAGCTCCGCTTCTTCTTCCTTTAGGAGCTTCTTGAGAGCATTGAACTTATAAGCGTAGTCCCTTGCGTTTTTGGTATTCATCTGGAAGCCCACATGGATCTCTCTCGGCTTCCGCCTGACGGAGCGAAAACGCGCTCCGTCACGGTCTGAGGACTCTGTCTGAGATACTTCCCTTTCGTTCCCCTCGCGTCCCGATGTGTACAGTGTCCTGTACCCGGGTACCATTTTCTCGATGAAGCTCCCGTTGAAGCACAAGGCTTCAGACGGGAGCTCGTCAAGAGGCTTTAAGAGTTCTGTTGTATCGTGAAATTTATACATTCTATGCTCCTATTCCTCTTCTGCGTTTTTCGTTTCTGTTTATGTCGCCGCTCGTCTCTGCCGCAGCACGTCCGATCTCACGCTTATCGATGTAGGTCTTGACAATGATTGTCTGGTCTCTCGTGTAGCTCAAAGATTCATCAAGTCTGGCATCCACACCGAAGTCCTTTATATCCGCCTGGGATTTCCGAAGGATGTTGGACGGGATAGCCGCTATCTTCCGCGCCTGCGTCTTGACCATGCCCATCGACTTCTGGAGACCTATGGCATAGCCCTCACCGGTCCACTGTCCATTTTTGATTTGTACTTTAGACGGTGATCCGATTTTGGCTTTTGCCTGAATCGCTGCATTAGCTGCCGCAGCTAAAGCCGCCGCCTGCGATGCAACCGCTCCGGCCTGTGAAGCGAGACCTGCCGCCAGACCTTGACCGATATACGATCCTGCCGAGTACGCTGAACCATAGCCGCCCTGCATTGCCCCGGTTGCCGCACTGACAAGGGATGCACCTGCCGCAGCAGCTGAACCAGCCGCCGCTGATACGCCATTCGCGTAGTTCTGACCTGTCTGCTGACCGGCAACTCCTGCCTGTGCCGCTCCGCGATTCATGGTGGCTATGATCATTGCCACCGTTGCCGTAACGATTGCTCTGGACCTTGCTCCGCCCGAGGTAAGTGCCGCTGTGACTCTGGTAACTCCCGTCTTTGTGGCTGATACAACGTCTGTACTGCCCTTTTTCACCGTTGCCGTGACCGATGCCATCGTAGCCGTGACCGTAGCCGTTAAGGCTGTCATACCGCTTTCTACAACGCTTATAGATGTCTCCATCTGAGAGAGCGATGATGCCGCGCTCGATGCCTTAGATGCAATACCGGACACTGATGCAAGTACAGCCGCCGCAGATACGGCAAGCGCCGCCATTCCGACTGACGATGCCGTGACCGCCGCCGCGAATGCCACAAAGCCTGCTGTTGCTCCCACAAGTCCGGCGACTGCCGCGATCATAATTGCACTGAACGCTGTGAGCGATGCCGTGAGTGCGATGATACCAGCTGACAGAGCCAGTGTACCGGCTGTCAAGGCCGTAAATCCTGCCGTGACCGTCATGGCATTGGCGCCGATGAGCATAAGCCCCGCGCCCATCAGCGTGACACCAGCCGCGCAGACAAGCACGCCTGCCCCGAGCGCCATAACCGCCACACCGAGCGCAAGCACGCCAGCCGCCGCTACTACCGCACCTGCTCCTGCGACCACGAGACCTGCTCCGAGGACTCCCGCACCGGCGCCTGCGACGAGCGCTCCAGCACCCGCAACGAGCATGGCCGCGCCCAGCGCGATGAGTGCCGCTGCGCCCGTCATGCCGTATGTAGCAAGATTAGGCAACGCCGATGAAAGTACCGCCACCGCTGCCGCCGCAAGAAGCGCGCCCACGGACACCAGCAGAACGGCCGCTCCGAACGCCACAAGGCCCACAGCGCCCGCCGTTAGAGCTGGGGCTAATAATGCCGCACCGACCGCTAAAGCGGCCATAACGACCACCATAGCCGCAAACATGGCGATTGCAGGCGCACCTGCATTAGTTAATGCGATTGCTGCCGCCGCCATAATTGCGAAGCCAGCCGCTACTAAAAGAACTGCCGCCCCGATCATAAGGAAAGCTGTACCGGCCGCGTTCATTTGTGCCGCCGTGGCCGCCGCGTGTGTCACCAGCGCCATCATGCCGAGAGACAATGCTGCAACTCCGACCACCAATCCTGCCATGACCGCGATAGCCGGACCGCCTGCTCCTGCGAGAGCAATAGCAGACTGTGCCAGGAGAGCGAACGCCGCCGCTGTGAGTAAGAGTCCTGCACCAATCATCATGAAGGACTTAGCCGCCGCAAGCATCGGACCCGTTGTCTGTATTGCCGCCGAACCTGCTTCCGACATTCCGCTTGCCGTAGATGCCAAATGATTGCCGATACCGCCTGCGATAGCCGTACTCAGCTTCATGAACGCGCCGCCGATGGTCATTACAAGGCCGGCGACAAATCCGGCGACCTTAAGTGCCGCGAATGCCGCGGCCACCTTCGGCAACAGAGTGATAATCCTTGCTATCGTGTCTGCATGGGCCTCGATGAATCCTGCAAGGGATATAAGCGCACCGGATACCACACTGCAAACATCCGCAAAGCTTGTGAGGCTGCTAAGCGAACCGAACTGCCCGTTCATCTTGCCGAGTGCCTGTCCGACTGCCGAGAACGCCTGTCCGAATGCAGAGCCTACTTGCTTTGCGTACCGCATGAAGATGCTGAAGTACTTACTTGCGTTTGTTACGAATTCTCCGAGCTTGCCTTTTTCGAGACTATCGTTGATACCGGAGACCATCTCTGTTGCGGACCGGACAATTCCTCGGAAACTCGGAGAGAGTTTATTGAAGATGGTGACGCCGAGACCTTCCATAGCACTGCCGAAGATCGTTACATCACCCTTAAGGTTGTTGAGCTGTTCAGATGCCTGCTGTGCCGCGGATCCTGTCGCCGACCGGAGTCCTTCCTCGAACTTATGCACCGTATCAGTTGTGGATACGCACATCTTGTCGAAGGCCTTCATGCCGTAGCTTGTGAAGATCGTAGCTTCTGCCGCCTTCCGCTCTTCATCCGTCATGCCGGACATAGCGGTATTCAGCTCATCGACAACCGTGTTGAAGTCTCGCGCTTTGCCCTTGCTGTCGTAGACGTTGACGCCGAGTTCCTTGAGCTTGTCAGCTGCCGCATCCGTAGGCGTATAGAGGTCAGCCATCGCACGGCTCATAGCAGTCGCTGCTTCAGAACCGGTGACGTTCTGCTCTGCCAGTCTCAGGAGAGCGATACATGTTCTGTCCGCTTCCTGCCCGTAGCTTGCCGCCAGAGCCGCGCTATCCGACATCGCAGTACCGAGCATATTGACGTCGGTAGATGCCAACGTCGCGCCCTTCGCGAACATATCAGCATACTTCTGAGCATTGTCGAACGAATCACCGAAGCCCTTAACCGTTCCAACGACCTGAGATGCCGCACTGTCCAGACTGTAGGATCCCGCTGCCGCAAGGTCTAAGATGGGAGCCATGGCAGCTATCTGCTGTTGTGCATCAAGACCGGACATAGCCAAGACATTGAAGCCTTCCGCGGCCTGTGTCGCCGTGAACGCCGTTGTCTTGCCGAGGCGCTCTGCCTCGCTTATGATGTCGCCTATCTCGCCCTTTGACTTGCCCATCGTGGCGGCTATCTGGCTTCCCGCAGCCTCGAAGGACATACCGGAATCCATGACAGTTCCTGCCATAGCCTTGACCCCGGAGGAGACAAGGTCTACCGCCTTGCCTCCGATGGCGGACATGACACCGAAACCGATGCCGCCCATGAGTGTCTTCTTGAGTCCACCGACTTGCGAAGATATCTGATTGAAGGTCGACGACATCTGCGACCCGTCAGCTGACAGAATCGCTTTCAAGCTCATGCTTTCAGCCATTTGCTCCGCCTCCCTTCCGCTTTAAGAATCCACCAAGACCCTCGAAGCGGCTGTCAGGCTTTTTCTTATTCTTCTCAATGTTCTTCATCGCCGCCTCTTCGTTCCAGAAGAGCTTGAATTTCGGATACGCTGTCTTGTATCCCTTGCCCGATTTCTTCTTGCCATTCGCACGCATCGTTTGCCATGCAAGGAAATGCGTCCAGAAAGCCTTATCTGTCTCTCTGTACTGCACGGCTTCCATCAGCATCATGTAATCAGGTATGTCTATCTTCTCAAACTCCTCTATCGTATAGTCAAGGTAGCGCACGCATGAGATCAGGCATTGTCTGTAGAATTCTCCCCAGGACTGTTCTTCAGAGCCTCCTGCTTCTGCCTCTTTTCCATCTCCTGTACCATCTGAAGGAATCTTCTCGCCTTCGTCCTCGTACAGTTTGCAGACTGTAAAAAATCCAGAATGTCCTTGAACAGGTTCTCGATATCGCCACAGTCTTCGATATAGGATTCCAGATCCGCCTTAGTGACTCGCGGGGTCTGCCCCTTGTTCATCAGATCGAGCGTCGTCAGGAGCACGTCCACGTCTCCGTCATAGAGTGATCCAAGGATAAAGTTGAGACCTACGTTCTGCTCTGTCCCGTTCTGTTTCTGCTTCTTAAGAGGTTCAGCCTCGCGGATGAAAGCAAAGCCTGCCTTGAATGCGTACACTTCTCCATTGATTTCGAGTTCCATAGTATTAGCCATTGTTTCAATCTCCTTTCTCTGCCTTTTGAGAAATTGCCTTATACAAAAATAAACCAGCAGGCTCATTCGTTATGCCCTGCTGGTTTTCTGTGTGTCCATATCACACGCCGGTCTTTGTCGTGTCTGTATAAACATAGGACGCTACGACCTGCTGGGCCGTGGTGACAGTGACGCCGGCGCCGCCGTCCGGAGCACCGATGCCGTTAGCCGCATAGGTGTAGCTGTACTCGGCAAAGTCCTCAGCGTTGGACGTTTTCGTCCACTCCGTCAGGATGCCCTGATAGTACGTGCCGGCGAATTTATTTGTGCCTGTGCGCGGGTTGGAAAGATCTGCTTCCCAGCACTCGACAAGCTTGTTGTGGAGCATCGCGTTGCGGAGCTTCTCGCCCAGAGTCTCATCTCCCTTGAGAACGATAGCCGTTCCTGTGATCTCCACGGTAACTGCGCCCGGCTTCTGGATAACTCCGTCCTTTGTAACCGTGCTGTCACTGTCCGCGGATGCGCTGTTCTCGTTTTCGGTTGTGAAGGCAAGAACCGTACCGGCATCAGTAGCCGCATCTTCGAAAACGCGGAACAGATACACGATCTGTTTGCCCTGCACTGCCTCAGCCGCATCTGCAAAAAGCTGAAGGTTCATTTTTTTGCGCATTTTTATACCTCCTGAGTTTTTAGTTCAATGTTTTGGTGAAAAATAGACTACAGCCTCAACTATGCCATGCATAAGAGGCGTTGATGTTGTGTTATCCGGTATGATCCTGCTTACTACACTCCTCACCATGAAGCTGTAGTCTGCGCTTGTGGCACTCCTTAAAACGGATTTGATAACCGCGAGCATTGCTGACACAGTACCGCGCTTTGTAAAGTCTGAGTGCCATACATGGATCGTAACGGGGATATTTCCGAGGATGACCGACTTTGTTTCGCGGTCGTACTGATCGAAAGCTCCGAGATAGATGAACGGATAAGGCGTATCCTCTCCCGGGAGCTGTCCGTCATACACGGAATCGGGATAGGATTCTAAGAGCTTTCCGCGCACTGCCGTAAAGAGTGCCTGTTGTGGTTCCATCATATTCTCACTCCTTACTTCATGAGCTTTTTAAGGTCTGATTTGAATCTTGCTGATTCTTGCATGAAAGCCGGTCTCATGTACGGTTGCGCTGACATATAACGAGTACCGTACTCGACATACGCTGCATAGTTCATGTGTGGCTCAACCTCTGCCGTGAATCCGCCGTCTGTGAGCTCCAAAGTGATCGAATTGGCAAGATTGCTTGTATCCTTCGGGCAGATAATATTTGCTGTTGTCTGCATCTCGGATCCGTGATACTGCACAACGACCATCACATCTTCAAGCTTGACGTTCTTCTTCAGCTTCGCCTGAAGCTCGTCAAAGCCTTCGAGTTTCACGCCCATGCTCATAACAATCACCCTCTCTTCTGAATCTCGGAGCAGACAAACGCCTGCTTTGTGCGCAGGGAAATGCGCCTGTCAACCGTGTAGAGCTTTGACCCGACACGTATCCGGTCGAACGGCTTTTTGTAGGCATTCAGCAGGTGTATGGTCAAGCTGCCCTCACGCACACCGCCGTATATCAATTTCATCGTGTCCTCGTCCGTTGTGACGACCGAAGCCAGCCGGCTCTCTTCCGCGATCACCGGCGCGCCATAATCGCCAATGCTTTCATCATACGGGCCCGGTGTTACGGTCTGGAAGTAAATGGGAGTGTCGTATCTCATGATGGCGTCACCTCGTCAAATAAACCTGACATGCATCCCGTATCCGCTGTGTGCGTTCTTCCATGCTTCGATATCCCTCATGTACTCTGCAAACGGATCTTCTGTCCAGGACATGCTCTCACCCTCAACAGAGTGGGATGATGTGCCCTCGCTTCCGATGCGGTTGTACCTTTTTACGGAGACGGCTACGACAATGTAGCTGAGTTTCTCCGGTACCGCATCCTCGTCAAGCATGACGCAGAGCTGAGATTCTGTATCCTCGCATATGTCGCGGATCTGAGATTCGATGTCTTCATGGATGTCGCCTGTCGGGTCGATACGGCGCATGATTCTGTCAATTACCTGCTGTGTCATGGCTGTCACGCTTTCTTTCTGGTCGTCCGCTTCTTCGCCGCGCTTGTCTTGATCGTTGCCGTTTTACGTGCTGTCTGCTTGCGGACGGGCTTCTCAGGCGCTTTCTTCTCTTCGGTGGGCTGTTCTTCCACCTTCACTTCTTCCGCCGTCTCAGGGGCTTTCAGCGTGTCCTCTTCGGGCAGTTTCTCTTCGAGAATGCCTATGAGTGGAACCTTAAGCGGATTGTTACCCGTCAGAAGCGACTGCACTCTTTCCGATGTCGGAGTATATCCTGCTCTCGGATACTCATCACCGACATGGTATCTGTGATACGTCCGGATGCCGCCCACGACCTTCGTATCCTGCAAGTCGTCAAACATCTTAACTACAATGTACATGTATATCTCCTCATATCGCAGAGGATGGAACAGCTCCACCCTCTGCCGGATAATTGATCAAGTCTGCATCAGACGGATGCGACGTAGTAGGTCTTACCGCTGGTGACCGTCGTGTCTTCCGTCAGGACATACTCACCTTCAACGAGCTCATACCAGCCCTGCCCAGCCGGGTTGCCTGTCGGATTCTCGACTGCTGTGTAGGTCGTCTCTGTCCCGCCGCCTTCGGACTCGCCGCCTTCTGCCTCACCGATCTTGCCGATGATGACGCCGTCGATGTATTCCGGATAGAATACGACAGAGCAGAAGATCAGAGTGTCGATAGAAGCGTTGCCGGTCTTCGGATGATGTGTTACACCAACAAGGCCGCTCTCGTCAGCTGTAAGATCGAACGCATCTGCAAGGTCACCGCCCGTAGCCGGAACGTATGCGCCGTTGAGGTTCTCAACAACAGTACCTGCGACCTGACCTGCCTTGAGACCCGGATGCACGAACGCGCTGCCGATGCCAAGGAAGTTCTCGATGTAGGTGAAGCCGAAGAGAGTCTGTGTAGAGACATTTGCATCACCCAGGTAAGTAGCTACATCGTCAGAGCTGACGAAGTAGATCGGAGTGACGTCCATGTCCTCATATCTGTGCTGAAGTGCGCCCCACACATTAGCGAGTGCCTTCTGGAGTGTGGAACCTGCCGGAGCTGTGCCCGTGCCGGCTGCGATGGTGTCGAAGAATGTCTTCTTGATAGCCTTGCGAATCTCGCGGATCAGGAGCTCATCTGTTCTGTTGATAGCTCTGTCGCGGCCTACCTGCTGGATAAGTTCTGCGGTTGTCTCCTTGAGATACTTACCAAGGCCAAGCTCGATTGTTCTGTCAAGCACTCTCTTGACCTTGGAGAGCTTGATTTCCTCACCCTCGGCTACCTGATCTGCGAGTGTGACAGTCTCTTTGTAGATTTTGATCAGAGTGCCGGCAGCCATCGGTACCATGTTAACAATGCCGAGGATGCGCTGAAGTGTTGCAATGTTCTGGCCGATCCTGTTTGCAAAGTCCATGGAAATGACCGGAGCGATATCGCCGGTCTGATTGATGTTATCCGGTACTGCGAAAAGCTGAAGATTCATAAGTCTTCTGTTTGCGTTCATGTGTTATTCCTCCTGATTAGTTCTTGAAGAGATCCCAGTGCTCTTTGATGAGCTGCTGTCTCTTGATGGGATCCTTCACTTCATAGATTTTTTCTTTGGTCCATTCTCCGGAATCAGAGCTACCGCCTTTCCTCTTCGGGCTGGAACCGGCAGACTTCATGGCTGCCTTGACGCCCTTGTTGACTGCATCATTGAAGAGCTTAACGAACTCATCGACATTCGCCTTGGTCTCATCAGCTGTCTCGGCGATCAGATGACCGACCAGCTTAGACGATACGTTGATGCCCGCATCCTTCAGGATATCGGAAGCTGTGGAAAGCATTTCCGCCTGATTCTTCTCCGCTTCAAGGGATGCGAGACGGGCTTTCATCTGTTCGAACTCCGCGTCACGCTTCTCGGCAGCGGACATGTTCTTAAGCTTCTCGGCTTCGGCCTGCTGTCTTGCCTTCTTCTCGGCGGCCTTGCGCTCTCTGGCAAGTCTCTGCTTGACCATTCTGTCAACGTCAGCATCGGTGTATTTCTTCTCCGGCTTGTCTTCTTCGCCGTCGTCCTCGTCGGCGTCGTCATCCGCGCCATCATCTTCGCTGCTGTCATCGGCTCCATCATCATCGCCATCAGCGAAAAGCTGGAGATTCAGCGGCAGTCTGCCGTGAAGTGCGCGTGTCTGCTTCCTGTTAAGTTCTGCATAGATAACTCTGTTCTTCATTTATGTTTTTCCTCCATAAGGTTGTTAATGGTCTCATGCCTGCCAATTACCGTAGCTTTGTTGCGGATCCACGCCTGCCGCCCTCAAAAAATGAGCGATAAACTCAAAAATGAGCAATAAAAAAACACCGGTCTTCCGGTGCTCCTTAAGCAATATCAAATTTTACATAATCGGGATACTGTTCTGCGACATCCCTCAGTCCGAGGAGACAGCTGTCAAGGAGCAGTCTCGCACTCTCCGAACAACGTCCGCGCCATATAAGGGCGCCGTCTCCCGGCTCCGTCCTTGCCTGTATGAAGTCGTTCGTGTACTCGTTGAGGGAATTTACCAACGTGAGAAACAAGGCGCTCACAGAGGCGCACACGATGTCGGTCCCCTGCGTAGAGTATCCGGAATGACCGCGAATGGTGAGGCTCGGCGGTTCTCTGCTGCCGTATGTAATTTCAATCATGCTTTTACCTCGTCATCTTTCAGGAACATGTCATCGTCAACCGTTCTTTTTTTATTGCATACAGGGCAATAGAACTCATAAATGGAACTATTGTACTGCGCTCCGACATAGTTAAGGTCTTTAAGGTCTGCCTCAAGGACCGAACCGCAGTAGGTGCACTTAAATTTCTTCGGCCATTCCGGTTTTGGCTTCCTACCTTCGATCAGAATTTTCATCAATGCACCTCCGCACCGCTGACACCGTTGCAGCGTACTGCAAACCTCAACGCTGAGTTCTCACCTTCGAGGCGGAGAACCCGATTGGAAGCTCCGGCAAGCTGGAATTCAAGTTCCTTGTTTCGCTTTTCCAGCTCCGCCGTTTTGCCCTGTTCCGTCATAAGGTCTTCATGCAGAAGCTCGGCTTTTGCCTGCAATTCCTCAACTCTTTCGCTTGTGCCTTCTGCTTTTTTGCGAGGATCTGTTTCATACAGATATTCCGAAACGATTGCCGCCATCTCCTCAAGCGAGAGTACATTGCCACCGTAAGCATTACCGGCTCCCTTGTAATTCTTGAGCCACTCCTGCGCTTTCTCTCTCAGTGTCATGGTATATCACCACCTTTCTGTGATTGCCCTGCATCTCGGCGCAGAAACAGTCAAGGCACACTGCTTTCGGGTCCGGAGCCCTATCTGCGCCGGTATGATCATTTTTTCGCTTTCTCAATCTCGGCAGCGAGTGTGCCGAATATCTCGATTATGTCCTTCATGTTTTGCGCCTCCCGTCAAACCATGTTCGAAGCTTCGGGTCGATTCTATCTTCGCCCTTCATATAGCTTGCAAAAGATTCAGCAATATACTCATGCTTGTCACTTGCTGCATATCCGGATATTTTCGAACCGTATTCGCTCATATTCTCTGCCAGCGAGTTCCATTCATCTCGACTCATGTGGTCTTCCCAGAAGTGTCCAAATTCATGGAATACGGCTTCCTGTATCGTTTCTGGAACTGTTGCGCGCCCTGATGACTTAGCGTTTTCTATTACAACCTTAAGAAGTCTGCTCATTCTGTTAAGGTCATAATGTTCTGGATGCTCAAGCACGTTTTTAACAGCGACTTCATCTTCCATCAGCTTGCCTGAGAATGTTTTGAGGTTCTTCGTATCATCACGGTTAAGGACAATGCTCTTGCGAATTCCCGAATAACCCATATGACCTTTAAAGGACTTGCCGAGTTTTGTATTCTTCGCAGGAGCTGTAATACCACCTAACTTGTTGGCATTGAAATTCTCATAAATTGTGCTGAGTGCATGATTGATTTCGTTTGCCACATCAACATGCACACCTTTGTATGAGACACCTGTCGCACCAAACTGCGAAGCATCAACGTATTTCGAAATAAATTCCTCAGCTTCCTTGATGGACTTGGCAGGTACAAAGCTATCATTGACGGAAACAGTCTCAGCGGATTTATTTGCCGTTCTTCTTGTCGATTTCTTCTCCGCTTTCGCTTCTTCGGCTTTCCGCTTCTCGTACTCACCGCTTTGGAATTCATCCCACCTGACGTCTTCACCGTTTGATAGCGCCTCAATCCACTCTTTATACTTCTTACCGTCCATGTAAGAAGACGTTGAGCAGTGACACCTTGGATGCATCGGCGGAGCATTCTCGCCCACCTGCATCTCGCTGACCTTGAAGTGCTGACCGTGGAGCTTTGCGCATTCGGGACAGACACGCTCATCACCGGCAGTGATGAACTGATATTCCTTGAAGCCATTGCGCTCGAAGGATTCCGCCTGCACAGCTGTCTGAAGCCGCCGCATCTCCGTGACCATCAGACGCTCCGTATCCTGCACAGAACCGCCGTAGTGCTTCCTAAAGCGCCTTGCAAGCTCCCTCGGGTGAATGCCCTGTATAAGCCCGTTACGAAGCTCTACTTCGAGATGTGCGCGAAGGTCGGGCATGTTGACGCCCCACAGCCTCTCGGAGAACGTAGCGCCCATGAACGAGGCATTGACAAGCTGATTGGCGTACTTCTGATTACCGATAGCAGACTTGCCGAGAATACCCGCGTACCTTGCGTCGACCTTCATGGCCTGTTCGAGCAGGTCTTTCCGCATCTCTTTCTCGATATCGTTATAACCATCTATCAGCTCCAGATTGATCTCCGCTTTGAGCAATTCGAGGCGGTTTACCTTCATTGTGAGATTGTAAAGCGCCATCTCCTCATTGGCCTGCTCCGAGAAGTCGTGCTCTCGCACGTACTTTCTTGCAAGCTGTTCGTAGTGCCGCATGTCGATCTCGCGCACCCTCTTCTTTGCCTCGTTCATCGTGATACCGCTCTTCGATGCGTACCGTGCATAGAAGTCGTTTATGGTGCGCTGGATGTTCCGCTCGGTGTAGCTGTAGATCTCTTCGATTCGCTTGTTATAAGCTGCCTCGTCTTTGATGGCGTTCTTATTCGCTTCCTGTTCGCGCTCGCGCCAATAATCGAGGCTGCTCTTAGACATAACCAAGCTCCTTCACTAACAGGTTCGCCTTATCAGTGATTTCTCCGGCGAAAGCTCCGATGAAATTGCAGATGCTCTCTTCATCTGAGAGACTGATGCCGTACTCAAAGAGAATTGCATGTGTCAGCTCGTGACGCATAGTCTGCACAGCGTTCACGTGGTCAAGATCTTTCCGCAACTGGATCAGGTGCTTTCCGTAGTACGTGCGTCCAAGATAGGTAACATCTTCCTGCTTTTTATCTATCTTGATGTCTTTTATTCTTTCCACCTTCCACTGCGTTCCATGGATATCAACTGTCGTCTTCTTCATCCGCTTCACCTCCGTCATGGCTATGGCCATGCTCTCTGAAATCGCCATAGCTGTTCGTGCTTGCCTTCAGCTGCTCCTCTTCCTCTTTGATTGCTTCAAGCTCTGCATTGACGTCATCAACGCAGGACAGGAGAGCGAGCTGCGTAGCGCGGGAAACGATACCATCCAGCTTTGCGGCGTTCTCTGCCTCTTCTGTCGTGTTTGCCGGGAAGTTCGGGGTAAAGGTCGATTTGACACCGATCCAGTCATCCTCGTTCACTCCGTGCGTCTTCGCAATCGGTGACGAGAAGAGGATCCTGTATCTGCGGTTCATGCCGGCCGAGAACTTCCGTTCCTTCGTTCTGAAGAGGTTATACATCGCCGTCAGCTTGTACTTGAGAGCGATGCCTGACGAGGATCCGAAGCTCTCATCAGAGATATTAACCACCATTGACAACTGGAAGATGAGACGGAAGAGGCGGTCAAGCAGGTGCTCCTGGGAGTTATCCGCATCGGGTTTTGCCAGGAATTCCGCATCCATGGGCTGGGAGTTATCCGGAGCATTCGCATCCTTATACAGGTTGATAACTCTTGTCGTGCGGATGAAGCGTGTGTCGTCTTCGCCAATCTTCGGACCGACAACCTTGAGGTACGCATCCGCGAAGTATTCAACATCGTTAGCTTTCTCGCTGAGTGCCTTGTTGAAGGCGTCAATGCTCGACAGCGCATCCTCATAGATTCCCATGCGCTCAGCATTGTGGACGTATTCAGTAGCCGGAACGTCACAGAAGTGATGCTCTGTTGCCTCATCGGTGAAGTGGATACCGCCCTCAAACGAGAAGTGCCGCACAACCATATCATCCGAATAGCTTCCGCGCTCGATACCGTCCGCGCCTTTTGTATATCTCACAAAGAACATCGGGCGTGACAGGATGCTGTCATCGTAGACCATGAAAGCGTCCATCGGGCTCAGGTATATGATGCCGCTCTCTCCTTCGTCATCGTTGTAGTACATCTCATAGGCCGTGCCGAAGTTGGAGGACAGCTTGCTGAGTTCCGCGTTGTTGTCGTCCTGGTTGTTGTAGCTGTCGAGATATTCCAGGTAATCCTTGACCTTCTCATTCTCAGAATCAGATTCAACCTTTATCGGAATTCCGATAAAGAATCCGTTGAATGTGTCACTGATGTACTTGGCGAAGTTCACCGCGATCCGGTTGTCAGGCTTCCATGCAGGCTTGCGAGGTTCGTGGAATATCTTGTAATCGCCTTCGTATGCATCTTCAAGCGGCTTGTATATCTTTGTCTTCAGCTCTTTATGTTTCTGGATCAATGCGGACAGAAGGTCTACGCTCATTTCCGTATCAGCAGGAACGCGTATCACACGCTTATCCAGTCTTACTTTTATATTTGCCATTTAGAATCCCCCTGAGAATCCCTTGTTTCGATTTATACCGGATGCGTTCTCGCTGATCAGCATCTTCTCCACAACACCCGTCGTAGCGTCCTCAGCATCATCGTGCGCGTTCTTGCCGTCTCTCTGGTATCGCGTCATGTCCTCGTAATATTCAGGCCATTTATACATCCAGTCAGCCGGGAAATACACATGCTCCATGACCGTTGTCGCATTCGACAGGATACGCGCCCGCTTGTTCTGCGACTGGTAGAACCAATGCACGACAGCTTTGTTGTTACCGTATCGGCCTGTGAGGATCTGTTTCACGTTCCGGGCAAATCCGCGCCCACCGTTGTTTGATTCGACATCTGCCCATGTAACGCCGTTCTCGTGGATAGACCGAGCGACCTTCGGTTCTGTTATCTCCATCGGGTCTTTTGTGTGGATAACATCCAGAACGTAAGCATCATGTGCAGGGGAAACGCCGTACACAATGTGACTGAGGTTATCCGATCCGGTATCCGCTGTATCTGTATAGCTCTTGATCGCAATAAAAAACGGATGCCCGTTCTCATCACGCGGTACATCCGTATATGTCTTGAATCTGGAATACAGTCTTCCCTTGATATCTATCGGGTTCTGCTGATAGTTCGCGTCGGCGACTTCGGCGCCCATCGCCTTACGCTTCGACTCATAGCTTGCCTTGCTGAGTATCTCCGGGCATAACATCGTGCCATCATCCTGCAAGGCCTTAAAGTTGATGTGGCAGACCGTCCATCCGTACTCGGCAGCATGCTCGATGATGCGTCCTGCTAAGTCATCCGTTGCCCACCTGGTCATGACGATGATTATCTTGCCGCCTTCCTCAAGACGAGACAACATAGTGCCGGTAAACCAATTCCACTGCCCGTCCTTAATGTTGGCATTGTTGGCCTCATATTTGTTTTTTATAAGGTCATCGATAATCATCAGATCGGCGCCGAAGCCGGTTGCCGTACCTGTCGGAGAAGTTGCCAGATAGTTATTATAGCCGCCTTGCAAGGACCAGAGATTCATGGCGGCATCGCCCTTCTTGACCTTCGTCTTCGGAAAGATGTCTGAGTACACTGCCTTGTACTTGTCCGCTTTGATTTCCATGATGGTATCACGCACACCTTTGGAGAATGTAGTGGACAACGTCTCGTTGTATGATCCCGTCATGATCTTCTTCTGTTTGTCCTTGCCAAGCACCCATTCAACAAGGCATCCTATCGTGCGCGACTTGCCATGTCTCGGAGGCGCGTTGATGATGAGGACATCATCATCCGACACAATGAAGTCCTGCAAGGTCTCGCAGAATTCTACCAGGTAAGTTCTGTCCGGTTTGTAGAAATCCGGAGCTTTCAGATTGCAGTAATCGAAGAAGTGACGCCTTGCAAGCTCGCATTTCGCGCCGAGGGCAATCATCCGCCTATCCATTGTCTTTCGCCAGCTTTCTCAGCTGGTCCTCATTGAGACCGGCAAAAGGATTAGTGTCGAGCTGACCGGATATTTCGACATCTTTGCGGTCTCTCCACTTGTCAGGCGCGTAGTTCTTTAAGACGAAAGCTGCCGCACCTGTATCCGGTGCGACCTGCTTCTTGACTCGCTTTGTCACAACAAGTTCTTTCTGCCCCGTCGTGCGATTAAAAACAAGCTCTTCGGTTGTTTCCTCAATCTCGTAACCTTTGGCACGTTTAATCAGGGCGTTCTCTACTTCTCGGATAACGACCTCTCTACCCTTTTTAAGGGCGTCAGAAATGTCAGAATATTTATTCTCCCATTGGTTTAATGTCTCACGAGAACAACCGATGTTCTTTGCAATCTGCTCTTTTGTCAGTCCGTCACGCGCCCAGCCTTCGATAAGAAGCAAACCGTCAGGACTGATCCAGTATTCATATTTGCCCTTACGGCCTGCTTTCTTTGCCACATAATCACCATCCTCAGTGCATTGCCCAGTCTATTCCGTACTTGTCTATAATCGTTCTGAATTCCTCTACATCATGCGGATTCACGACATACTTCAAATCTTCCCCATCATCCGAAATTCCGATGTGAAGCATCTCGTGATACAGCAGTATCTTCATCTGCTCTTTCGTCATTCCAATCACGTTAGGCGCGTAAATGACAATCAGGAAATCATATGGGATAAAGCACCTGTAAAGATCCTTCACAAGAATGCATTCTCCGAGAACGAGCCTTCCGCTTTTCTTTTTCTGCCTGTCACTTTCAAGGAATCCTACCTTAACGCCAATTTTAGGGATCCATTGAAGATCGCGATGTTCTGCTATGACCTTCTCTGCCAAATCCGCATATCTGATTGATACTTCTGCTGTTTCTTTCATAATTGCAAAAATTAGAGCCCGGTTTTACCCGGGCTCCACCACATAAAGAAAAGGAAATAGAAAAAGAAAGCTGTCTTTTGTCATCTTTTGACATCTTACATGATACCATATAGTCAGCGTATTAAAAAATATTAATATTCGGGGATTTTAAACACACTGAGTGCCTTTCCGTGCAGGCATCCCTTCACATAGTTTTCTGTGTACCCCATGGCGTCAGCTGTCTCTTCCCAACTGAGATCATCCACGTACTTGCACCTGAGGAGTATACTGTACTTCGCCCCGTTCTTGCTGTCCGACATAATGACCTCATCGATCGCATAAAGAATGCTTGACATGTCTTCCAATGTCTTTATGCGCGACTGCTCAAGCTCCTTAATGAGTTCATCGAGCTTCACCGCATAGTCGCTAAGGTCTGTATTGCTTCCGGATCCGTGCGGCATCCCGTCATAATTGACCGCCCCGGGGAGAGCTTCAAGCCGGCAGCGGATGATCTCGTGCTCAATTGACTTGACCTTGAGAACGTCCCACCTGTACCGCATGAGGTACTTGTATTTTGCTTCGTTCTCAGGCGTCATGTTTGTTCTCCCTGTCAGCTGTCGTTATGTTCTCGTGCGTCCACCATAAGCACATCAGGTTCCAGAGGACCGCTCTGTCGTGCGGTTCGTCTGTCTGATTATCAAGCCACTTAAAATAGTGGCGCAGTGCGGAATCTATGTAGCAGGACTCGGGCAGTCCCTTCTCCCAGTTACGCTCGCCGTACTTTATGGCTCCCTGTTCAAAGTGCTTTGACAGCTCTAACAGTGCCTTCGGGATCGTCCAATTACGTGCAGTACAAAAATCATAAATTGCCTGCATGATATAATTCACATCTCCTGTCTGCTGATACTCGAAGACATTGGCAATCACTTCATCTTCGGCATCAGCATCACCGCTGATTATCGTTGCCACCTGCTCAAGCGGCAGGAGGTCGCACCGTCCCTTACCACTCTGAATGTCCCTGACTGCCCCCGTTTCAAATTCGCGTCTCTCGCCACTATCAAGAATTTCCATTGTCATCCTCCTTGTACCTGCTCATCGGCAGTTCATGATACTTTGCATAGTAGTCATCGCATTCACTCCGCTGGTACGGGCAGTCGTTACAGTCGCAGTCAAAATCGTTGCAGAACTTTTCAAGCTTTTTCTCGTCCATCGCCGTCCTCCTCGAAATCGTTCCCCATGAAATAAATATCCTTTCCGCAATGTCCACAAAAATCAGGAAGGTCGATTGGTGCCTTGTCATCACTTACAAACAACGTGCTTCCGCACTCCGGGCAGATATATCTTGCGAACTTGCCTTCCTGTCTTCTGATTACGTACTTCATTTTTCTCTTTCCTCCCACCATGCGTCATAGTCGAATGCATCCTCTTCGTAGTATTCGTCATCGGTGCATACCGCAAGAATTGCACCAAACATGATAATCACCAAAACAACCACAGCTAATATAACCAGTATCTTAATCATCCTGTCTGTCCCCCTGTTCTACGATGTTCTTGATTCCTTCCCAGTTCTCCACAATGAGCATTGCCATCGGAAAAGCCTCCGAGAAAGGTACTCCACATTTGTCTCTGAGATAAGGATTGAGTTTCCCTACTTTCTTCATCTGGTCTCTGTCCAGTGTCCCGTCACTGTTCATGTTGTCTCTCCTTTTACTCCGATCATCCTTCTTCCGCAAAATCTACAAAACCTGTCGTGATTGTCCATGTCGTAGACGTCCCTGAATGTATGACCGCAATTAGAACATTTGGCATCGTCACCCCACTTACGGATAATCCACAGGGCTGTCTTCGGCTCTGGCTGTGCGGGCGGCAACGTCCCAATTGCTAATTCAATGTGGCTCAGTATCTCAAATACACACATATCTTCCGGTATGACTAACTGTTCTATCGCATCAATCGCCGCCTGTCTTGAAATTAAATCGCACGCGCGTGTTTCCGTGCGTTTCTCCGTGCGTTCTTCGAGCTGTGCGGATGGCATAAAATAATCTCTTAGGTACTGCGACAGCACTTCCGGCTTATAAGTTCCAAAGCCTACAAAGCATTCGCCGTCTTCGATGTATTTAATCGAGTAGTACGGTTTGCCCTTGTACTCCGGATACGTGCAAACATCCGGATGTGGATAATGTACAAGCAGTTCAACAAATGTCCTTTTGGATTTCGCAACAATAGTTGCGTCTTCCTGAGAAAGTTGTGCTTTATCATACTCGTCAACATAATCAGCACCGACTAAGTCCATAAATTCATCTCGTTCCATCGGGGCTCCTTTCCGCCCTGTCTAATATATCTGTTCCAAATATCCGCTTAAAATCATTCGGCATAAGCCTGATATACATCCCTTTACGTTTACACGCACCGCAATACTCCGTATCACAACTATTTCTTTTGTATGGATATACTTCCCATATCTGACGCTTATCAAACGAAATAACAGAGCCTTCACAGTTTTTTGCCTTGATTAGCGTGTGTTCCTTGTTTCCATCATCACCCCACAATATTATTGATGTGGATTTAACGGGATGAACCTTTATTGGTTTTATCATCGGTTCTCCTTTCTGCACGACTGCAAAAATCATCTTCCTTCATTGGGAAAATATTATGACACCGAAAGCAACAGTGATAGCCGTTTGCTCTCGGATGGTCGATTTTGTAATGCTTGCAATCTCCACAGTGGACAATCTCTGGCGCCTTCCTGCGCTCTTTCAGTTCTTTGAGCAAATCGGCAATATATTGGCATATTTCTTCGCTATTGGTAGCATATCCAATGCTACCGTCAAAACGATTTATCATATCATCAATCGTTATCATCGGTTCTCCTTATATCTGCAAATACATTCCTCACATTTACTACTTGTCCGATAATAGTCAATCTTCTCACTGAATCATCAATGGATTCATAGTCGGTGTTGACGCAATCATCATATGCTTTTCGCCATGCCTGCAATTCCTTCAGCCATTTCACAATCTGTTCTAACGTATCCATGCTTTTCTTGCATCGCTCTGCATATTTAGTCTCGCCACGTTTGAGTGCATATAACCACCCGCTACGATTTTCTTTATATATCTTTTCGACATGTTCGATAGCTTCTTCAAGCGTCATTCATGTACCGCCTCTCTGATTTTATCAATATACCAGAAATCTTCTGGTATACTATCTTCATCGTGTTGCTTTATAAGGTCTTTCACAGCCTTTAGTTCCTTCAGCCATTCCGCAAGCTGTCTGTGCGCTTCAGCACACGCCCGATCCCCGTCCGTAACCTCGCACCGATCAACTACCTCTTCGGCATGGATAATCGCTTCTTCAAGTGTCATGCTCATTTAATCACCTCTTTTCCGCTTATCTTCGCTCATGCTCCATCCGATCAGCAGACCGAAAGTGAATATTCCTACTCCGACTAACATGCTGAGTGTGTCGATGCTCATTCCGTCACCTCATCTTTCTCCTGCTTGTTTGGTACCTCCACCAGCGGGCAATTTGCCGGTCTACCGTTGCCGTCGTATACCCAGCCTTCCTCCTGATCGTCGTCCATACACTGTTTGCACAGCTCGCAAACTTCCGTCCACCCTTTATAGGGATGCGGCAAGGTGCCATAGTAATAGCAATCATCACAGTATTGCGGCATGCGGGCCATAACTTTGTCCGATAACTTAATTGCTATCATTCCTCATCACCTGCCCTTCTTCGATTTCTCTTTCCGTTCTCGCGTATAAACGCATCTTTCCGTGCTTGTCTTCTTGCGTGACGCTCACGGTATTTCTTTTCACGGATTTTGCTGAGGGTGTATGCACTCATTCCGTCACCTCATCGTAGTAGTCGCACAGTTCCGGTACGCATAAATCTCCATCATCGTCAAAATTATGCATCGGGCATTCGCTCAACACGTCAGGATGGACGCCCTCGCATGCACAACGTGCGTTATACGGAAGCACATCAAATGCAATCCCGTCTTTCGTTTTGTATATCATTCTCTTACCCTCTCAAATCCTAACGACTTGACAGCCGTACTATACTGAAAAAGCCTGTTCTCCATCCTCTCACCGGCGTCCTTGGCCTTCTCGGCCACTTCCATGATGTCACGGAACGCCTGACAAACTCCGCAGTATTCTGCAGATACTTCCGGCAGCTCCTCAAGCTGCTCCCTGCAAATACCAAGAATCTCCTCATGCATCGTGCAGATCAAATTACCGCTGTCCATGATTTGCCTCCTTACGCATTCATCTGCAAAAGCTTAACTGTACCCCAGCCCGACTTGCAGAATGCGACATTGTCCTTCTTGCAGACAAGCCGCCAACAGTTCTTTATTGTTCTTCCTCCGCATGTCGTGGAGCTGTACCACTTGAGGCGGAACTTCTGCGTATCCGATATTTTGCCGTTCGCCGGCCACTCCATAAAGAATCCCTCTCCCGGCTTATATGTAAGCACCCGCGGATTATGGCCGCCCATCGGAAGCATCTCCTCAATCCTGTAATATCCGCTTCCTGCCGGAATGATCAGAAAAGACTGTGTGACATCGTTGTAATCATTATTGTTTCTGAGCTTCCGCCACGAAAGTGATCCGTCCGGATTGACTTCAAGCGCCGTCCCAAGTCCTGCATTGATGATGTGGATCTGCGGGGCATAGCTCCCGAAGACAAACTGCTTCTCGATATACTTCGTGTCAGCTTCCACCGGAAGCGCTATGACCATTACCAGAGCGATAATCAAAACTATTGCTGTGAGTGCTTTTTTCATGCTAATTCACCTGCCTCCTTCATTTTCTTTTTTCTGTTACAAATGGATGGCTGAGACAGCCGTACAACCTTCGCTATCTGACTAAGGGAATAGCCCTCTTCGGTCATCCCTTTGATGATCAAGTTCTGCTCTAATGTTGAAAGTGCTTTACCCATATATTCAGCCCACTTGCCATAACCTTTAGCCGGAGAAACTTCTTTTGGTGCATCCTGCTCCGGATCCGGCTGAATCGCTGCGTCCTCACTGCTGGATTCATAGACGGATTCAATGTGATCACTTTCCAGTTCAATCTGAGCACTTTCCTGCTCATCCTGAGCATTTACCTGTACGATTTGAGCACTTTCCGGTTCAACATGGTCATTTTTCTGCTCAGTCTGTACATTTTCCTCGTTAAGATCAAGTTGCTTTGTAAACAGGCTAATCGGCTGGACGAAAGGAACATCTTTCTTCTTGATTTGCCATGCATAGAATTGATCATAGCCCTCTTCTTTAGCTAACCTGACATTATCCTCTGCTATTTGCTTGCGCGTACCAAGCTCCACGCCTAAGTCAACAATCGCATCGAGTACGCTCTGCTGTGGCTTATCATCGCTGGCGTTCCAGTAATCTGTTATGTATTCCGTGAAGTCTCTCACTGCCTGTGCATAACCGAGCTGGTAACCATCCGACTGCCCGATGATATAATTCACCGCAATCGCGTCCATCCACTTCCTTTCAGCTTCCGTAAATTTATGTTCCAGTTTCATCTATTCTCCTTTCACATTATGCAAATGCTATCTGTCCATTGCTTTCTACTGTAACGCTCAGCCTCGGCTGACGTTCTCCGACTTTTATCTCTGAGCAGTTCGCCTCAACGATTGCCCTGGCAACTATAGGCACTACGCTGTTGCCGATCCGCGCCACCTGTGCGCTCTTCGGGTAAGGCTTCCATCGGTAATCGCGGTCAATGATGTAGTCTTTCGGAAATCCCTGAGCGAGCTTCAGTTCTTCCGGTGACAACATCCTCAAAAAGATATCCACGATGCAGTATTCACTGCCAAGGATTGTGATCAGTGCAAACCTGTCCTTCGTGACCACCGTGTGAAGCGGCTCATCCAACGTCTGGCCAGTGCCGCAGCCGTAATACTCCATGATGAACTGCGAGACCCATGTGCATTTCTGGGCTGTCTCCTCATCGATACCGGATTTCTTGAGCTGCTCCCATTCGACCGCCAAGATTGATACCTGTCCAAAATGCCCCGGCGAGGTTGTGATTGTGTGAAGCGGTTCCCTAATTTCCTGCCCAGTTCCTGACTTGTAGAACTTCGTCAGGAATGCGGATACCATCGCATATCTGTTGCTCGTATCAATGGTCTTGATTGGTTCGGTAACATACTGTCCCCTCGGGTCCTTTGTTGTTTCGGAATGATACTGAATCAGGATGGGGGTAACCAGTCTGTTATGGTCTACAGTTGTTACCGTCGACAACGGTTCATCTGACTTACTTCCGCATCCTTTATAATTTCCCGCATATGCCTTATCAATGAATGGGCTCAAGACCGGAGTGATAAGACCATGGTGCCCACCTGTTGTAATTGTCAGGAGCGGTGATTTTGCATTGCCTCCCGGGGCTCCATGATTATTGCGCATCATGTAAGGGGCGAGAACCGGTGTTACGACACCATATCCATGTTTTGAAGTAATCGTTGACAACGGCTCATGTATGCTCTGGCCTCGGAACTTCTCGCCACCATGATTCACCGTCACGATGAACGGTTCTGGATTTCTGAAAACAAACTTGTCGAGTCCGGCTGCGATCCGTTTCATGGTCTTTTCTGCGAGGGGTTTCTTTCGCCCGAAAATGGATTTCCCGAAGTCCAACAGATCTAGGTACTTCCAGATTGGCTCCCATGGTTCCGTCCCTGGAACAGCTCCGTCCTTGCTGTGTGTCTGCGATGGCCAGACTATAGGCTGCCCGTCGCATCGGAAGATGGCATACCATCTCTTGCGGGTCGTCGGAGCCCCGTAATCCGCTGCCACAAGCTCCCTGCAATCAAATATGTATCCCAGGCTTTTGATTGCAGCTATGAAGCGCTGATATTCCTCGCCGGCCTGTTCTTTGATGGGATGCCCTTTCTCGTCAAGCGGTCCCCATTGCTGTATCTCCTCGACATTCTCCATGATGATTACATCGGGATGAACTGCCTTTGCATGTTTGTAAACCGCCCATGGAAGCATCCGTATCCCGCTCTCTCGGGGCTTTCCGCCCTTAGCCTTACTGAACTGTGTGCAGTCCGGAGAAGCCCACATAAGAGCTACATGCTTACCCTTTGTGTATTTGAGCAGGTCGACCTCGAATACATCCTCGGTAAGGTGAAGCGTATAAGGATGATTTGTCTTATGCATCAGTATTGCAGCAGGATCGTGATTGACTGCAATATCCGGAGACCTCCCAAGTGCAAGCTCTATGCCTACGGAAGCGCCGCCACCACCGGCAAACATGTCAATAATCAGTCCGTCCCGCATCAGTCCCAAACCTCCCAAGGATCGTCATCGTCCCCGAAACTAATATCATCATCTTCGTACTCGTCATCATCCCACAGCTTTTCTGCCGCGTGCTTTCTTACATGATAGATGATAAGTGCCACATCGATAATCGTGGCAATAACAAGGATAATGAGAGTCACTCTAACATCATTTGCATTTGCAGCAGCCATCATAAATTCTTTCCCTCCCATTCATAGATTCTTCCATACCGCGAATCGCGCACCTGGATATATTGGACGGTGATGTCCTTGTTGATCAGAGCGAAGATAGCCTGACATATTACGCATGCTTTTCTCAGGTCTTTCGGCATTCTCGTCTTCTGTGTTACATTCTTTATAGCCTCGCAGGCTGTCGGGTCG
>Ga0247609_10000520_pt1 | contig 52858 bp, 40 predicted proteins | sample 172DNAGHGlowgp2_FD_193487 | JGI IMG/M metagenome (GOLD analysis project Ga0247609, IMG submission 193487) | Sheep rumen microbial communities from Palmerston North, Manawatu-Wanganui, New Zealand - 1728 DNA GHGlow gp2 | ecosystem: Host-associated > Mammals > Digestive system > Stomach > Rumen ... | reverse complement strand
CATCTATCGTTACACCCGGAATCTCAATCGCCTGAGTTCCAAAATCGTCGTTCGAGTTGCAGGATGCCAGTCCCACCAGAACTGCAGCCGCAAAAAACAATCTCATTACCTTTTTCATATCCTTACTATATTTTAATGAATTGATTAATTTCACGCTGCAAAGGTACGGCGATTCCCGCACTCCCACAATCGCCCTTTCGTGGCATTTCGCATACCAAACGTTTGGCATAGCTTACTTCTCAGCCTTCTTTTCTCTCATTATTTTTACAATGATGCGCTCTGTCTCCACCATACCCGGCGAGGCAATCATGCCGATATGACGCATGGTGTCTTCTGGCGAATGTCCGTTGATTCCGTGACTATTGCCGATGGCGATTCCTTCAAGAGCAAAGTTGACGGATTGAAAGGCGGCATCGACGGCGACGATGCCCTTCATGGTACACCCGTGGTTGCCACCGTCGCATATCATGCCAGTGATACTGGAAGCCATATTCTGGATGACGAGCTGAAGCGTTCTGAACGTGCCCCCTTTCAGGAAGGCGAGTCCGCAGGCCATGCCCGTACCTGCTGCTATGGCACAACCGCAGAAGGCAGACAGTTTGCCCGAATACTCTTTGATATACATACAAACAAGATAGCTGAGGGCTGTGGCACGCAGTAACTGTTCTTCGCTGTAATGGTTTACTTGCGCCGATGCGTAGAGGGGCAAAGTGGCGATTATGCCGTGAGCCCCACTGCCGGTGATACTCATAGCCGGACGCGAAAGTCCCAGCACGCGTGCCTCGATAGCGGCATTGCAGAGCAGGGAGGCAGACGTTTGTTCGTTGTCGGAAATGATGCGCTGGCCGTTTTTCTGAAACAGGTAATGCGCAAATGGCGTGCTGCGACTTTTGATGGCTTGTTCGAAAAGAGCCAGGTTAAGGTCGTAGGCCTGACGGACAAAGCGGATTTCCTCTATGGGAACTGTACGGACATAGTTGAGGAGTCGGCGAAGGGTGTAGCGATGAATCAAAGGGGATGCTTCTATGGTCTCCACCTTAGAATCCTTCTGAAAGACAATCTCGCCGTCTTTCGTAATCTGCGTGATGTTGGTATGCGTATCACGAATCGTCACACTGGCAAAGCCTTCGTTAGTAGTAATCTCTGCAAAAATATAGATGCGACTGCTGATGTCGCCCAGTTTCACTTTCACCTTCCCTTCCTTGATGAGGGTCTTTGCCTCTTTGTTATGATGTGGTTTCACGCCTTCGAGACATTCCAGACCTTTGTCGGCATCGGCTACTACATAGCCGAGAGCTACTGCATGTTCGTTGCCCACCTCGCGACTGTTGGGTATTCCACAAGTAAAGGCGTTTTTATACATCCCGCTATTAAGCACCAGGCATATAAGCTTCAGTTCGCCCGTCACATACTTTTTTGCCGTTGCCACTGCAAAGGCTATAGCGCCTGGCTCCGTGACACCTAATGCGGGACGCATATCGTCCAATATCAGTTTCGTCAGTTCTTTCATTGAATTTTTCTTTTATAACCTGTTATACACACCATGAGCATCACAACGAATAAAGCCCAGGGATAGAATGCGGTGAGGAACACATCAGTAGCACGGAGGCTTACCCCACAAGCCGATGCTTCAACGCCTTTTTGCAACAATAGTACACATCCGCCGTAAGGCAGGAAGAAGGGGAACGTGCAGATAACCGTTGCCAACAGGGTAGCCCGACGATAGGGGTGAAGAGCGTGCTGACCGCCAATGCTATTGACAAACGGAGCAATGCAGATGTTGGCAATGGTGTTGACAGCGGCAATAAGAATACCTGCCAGCGATACCAAGGAGAAGATGGTCAGTTCGGTGCCCCTTTTCGAGCGGATGATATGAGTGTTCAGTTTCCCAATGATATAGTCCATACATCCACTACGGATAATCAGCCCCGACAAGGCCACTACCACCATCAACAGAATACAGATATTGGCCATACTGGCAATGCCATTAATCACGGCTCCGCTAACTCGGCCATCGCTGATACTGATGAGTTCACTCATGCCAAAGAGTTGAAACGAAAAGCCAATAACTACAGCCAAGAGCATACCCATAAAGAGGGAGATGAAAATGTTGACCCGACGGAAAGAAAGCAGAATGACCAGAAAGGTGGGAATCAACATGGTCAGCCCGTATGGTTGCATCTCCGTATCTTCATCAAGAGGGGTTGTTGATGATTCATTTGACAGCAGTCCCACCACGACAAATGCTATCAGCGTAAAGAACGCGGCGATGAGTACGAACAGAAGCCTATCCTTCACCGTTCCACCAATATCCGCCACTTGCCTGCCGTCAGCATATTCCTGTGTGCTGGCAGCAATTACCGCCGTATCCGATACTGGGGCAATACTGTCACCCAGCGCCGCCCCTGATAAGATGGCACCGCCAAGAAGGGCTGGGTTGGCTCCCAACATGATGCCAGCAGGAAAAAGCGTGATGCTCATGGCGCTGATGGTGCCGAAGCCCGATCCTGTACTGATGGCAAACAAGCCTGAGAAAAGGAAGACCGCAACGGTAAAAATAGTACCTTCTATTTGCAGCCTCTCTGCCGCCCACACCAATCCTTCCACAATGTGTCCCTCTTTCAGAATGGCACCGTATATTCCGACGATTAACCATAATAGCGTAGCAGTAACAGCAGTTTTGCTACCAAAGAACTCGAATATCGTGCTCCAATACCAGTCTTTACTTTTTGACAGCAGCGCCCCGATGAGTATTGCCAGAAGGCCGATACCCACCAACAGGTTGACGTCGACAGCCCCCACGAAGGAAATGCCGATGGCACTCATCACGAAGATGCTAAAGGGTATAAGAGAAATGAAAGCGTTTTTTCCCATGTTCTTTCTCATAGAGAAATGAGGACTGGCATAAAGGTTATACCAGTCCTCCATTGTTTAACGAATTATGATTGATTAATACCCAGGGTTCTGCTTGATGCCGAGGTCTTCGCCCTGCAGACCTGTGGGGATGGGCTGACGGTAATGCTTGCCGCGGATGTTGTTGTACTTGGCTACGAGGTGGTTGTGTACCTTCTGGAAGTAGGCTTCCTGGTCGGAGGTGAAGGTCTGCTTATCCTTCCAGTCATCGGCGAAGTGCTTGTAGTTCTTCACCTGCTTGACAGATGAGATAAGGTCCTTCCAACGGTAGCTGTTCAGCACAGAGAACTGCTCGTAGGTGAACTCATAGTCCCACTCGCGCTTGATCTGGTCGAAGGTGGGAGTGCTGACCTCGGCGATACCTGCGCGACGGCGCAGCTGGTTGAAGGGCTCGGCGGCCTCGCTGTTGCGACCCAGCTGCACAAGGGCCTCAGCCTTGGTAAGCAGCACCTCGGCGTAGCGGATTTCGATGCGGTCGACGGAGTTCTGCTTGATTTCCAGGTTCTCGGCATCGTCGTAGCTCTGGTCTACGCCCTTGCCGTTGATGGGGGTATAGACGGGCGAGTAATAGTGGTGCGTGAGGCCGGTCTCGGGGTTCTTCAGTTCAACGAAGTAGGTCTCGGCCAGTCGCTTGTCGTTGGGCTGCTCCTTTTTCCAGTCGTCGTACAGGTCGTCATCAGCCACCTCGGTATGGTTCTGCGTGTAGCCGTTTCCGTTCTCACCGTTCTGGAAGGGGAAGGTCCACGAGCAGTGCGTCTGGTGGTTGCCCTGGGCGTCGTTCTTGTCACCGTCGTGGGCAATCGTAAACAGGTGCTCGTTGGTGCCGCGCTTGTTGCTCTCGTAGTCACGTCCATAGAGCTTCGAATAGTCAGGGTCGAGGGCCAGACGACCGCTCTTGATCACCTTGTCGGCATACTCGATGGCCTTCTGCAGACGGGCATCGTTCTTGGTGAAGGCAGGGTCGGTCTGCGACGAAGCGATGGCCTGCACCTGCTCAGCCGTCAGCGGATTGTCGCCCCATACGAGATAGGTACGTGCCAACAATGCCTGGGCTGCCTGCTTGGAGGGCACGCGGGGGTCGCCGCTGTAGTCGAGCAGCAGGTTCTCGGCGTCGGTAAGGTCGTTGACCACTTGCGTCAGGACGTTGTCGATGCTCTGGCGCTCGGTGGTCGAGCCACCTTCCTCCGTGAACACGGGCACCTCGCCCCACAACTGTGCCAGCTTCAGATAAGCTAAGGCGCGCAAGAACTTAGCCTTACCCACGGCGGCGTTGTAGCCTGTCTGACTGACCTTGCCAGCTTTCAAAGAATTGCTGACAGTGGTGATGGCCTCGTTGTCCTGAGCGATACCCAGCAGCAGGTGGTTAAAGATCTTGACCTGATACCACGTCGTCGGCTCCTGCTCGAAGCGGCTGTTCACGGGACCAGCCTCGCTCTCCTCGCCCTCGAACGAGATGAGCTTGTTGGAGTTCAGCTCGATGATGAACGAGAACGACGACGAGAGTGGTTGCCAGTGGCTATAGACGCCGTTGACGAGCGAGAGTGCTGAGGCGTCATCGTTCACCACGTTCGTCAGGTCAATCTGGTTGCCACCCGTGTCGTTCGTGTTGTCACTGTCACTTGAGCAGGCCGTGAAGCCCGTCGATGTTGCTACTGCCACAAGGGCTGTGAAAAGTAAATCCTTCTTTTTCATACTGAAAATCTCCTTTTACCTTTTAAATTAAATTAATACTATGTTTTGTTTGTAATTTTTTCTAGGTGCAAAGGTACGGCGGTTTCTGCGCTCCCACAATCGCCTTTTCGTGGCATTCTGCATACCAAATCATTGGTAATCGCCTTTTATAGCGTAACGTTGATACCAAAGGTGAAGGTGCGCGAAGCGGGATAGGCGCCAGAGTCGGTGCCGCTGCTTACTTCAGGATCATAGCCCTTGTAGGGGGTGATGGTGAAGAGGTTGGAGGCGGTGGCATAGAGGCGGATGCCTTCAATTCTTAAATCCTTCAATTTTTCAATTCTTACATTATAACCGATGGTTAGATTGCGCAATTTCAGATAGCTGGCGCCCTGCACGTAGTGGCTGTCGATATAGCCGAAGGGACGGGCATTGCTGGCCAGGGGGAGGGTGTTGCTCGGATTCTGGGGCGTCCACGAATCCTTGACGGTGGTAAGCACGTTGTAGGAATCGCCCGTCAGTTCCAGGCGGCGCTGCAGGGCGTTATAGAGCTTGTTGCCATAGCTGCCGGCGAACGATGCGGAGAGGTCGAAATCGTGCCAGCGCAGTTGGGTGCTGAAACCATAGACGAGGTCGGGCTGGATGCTGCCGAGGATGACGCGGTCGCTGCCGTCAATCTTGTTGTCACCATTGGTGTCGGCAAACTTCAAGTCGCCGGGTTTTGGTGTCTGTCCGTTGACAGTAGGCAGCTTCGAGACATCCTCGCCCTGCTGAACGATGCCCACAAATTGTAATCCGTAGAAAGCGCCGAGTGGTTCACCCTTGCGCAGAATCTGCTGCTTGTCTGAGCCTTGAATCACGTCGTTCGTTGTGCCCATATCGGTAATCTCGTTCTTGTTATAGGCAGCGTTGGCGGTGATGGTCCATTGAAAGACCCCACCCCTGACCCCTCCCCTTGATGGGAGGGGAGAGATGCTGACTGAGAGTTCGAGGCCTTTGTTCACCACGTTACCCACGTTCTGAAGCTGTGAGGTGACGCCGCTGGCGAAGCCCATTGGGACGACCAGGAGCAGGTCGCTGGTCTTCTTGTAGTAGGCGTCGAACACGATGTTCACGTGGTTTTTCCAAAGACCGAGGTCAAAGCCGAGGTTATACGAGGCCGTTGTCTCCCACTTCAGGTTGTCGTTGGCGGTGTTCTGCTTGGCGTAGCTGCTGGAGCCGCCGTAGCTGCCTGTGACGTAGGAAGTAGAGAAGGCGTAGTCGGGAATCTCCTGATTGCCCACGAGACCGCCCGAAAGGCGCACTTTCAGGTAGTCGATGTTCTGCACGTCACGCAGGAACGACTCCTGATCGACATTCCACGAAAGGCCAAGTGAGGGGAAGTAGCCCCAGCGGTGGTCTTTAGAGAAACGACTGGAGTTGTCGGCGCGGAAGGTGGCGGTGGCGTTGTAGCGGTCGAGCAGCGTGTAGTTGACACGGGCGATGAGCGAGTTAAGCGTCGACTCCGCGATGCCCGTCTGTGGCGTATAGGTGCCTGAGCCGTCGCCGAGGTTGTACTGCTTCAGCGTCTCGTTGGTGTAGTGGTTGGTGCGGATGTTGCTGTAGGTCGAGGTCGAGGTCTGACGGGTGTAGCCGACGAGGGCATCGATGAAGTGCTGTTCATTGAGGTTACGGCTATAGGTGGCGGTGTACTCCTGCTGCCACACGTCGGTCTGACGGTTGCCCGTACCGCCGATGCCCTGCGTGGCCAGGCCCAGCGAGGTGTAGGCACCAGAAAAATAGTTCTGCGTCAGTTTCTCGCTGTTCAGGCCAACGGTGGCCTTCAGCGTCAGGTCGCCGATGCGGTAGCTGGCCCAGACGTTCGACAGCAGGTAGTTGTTCACGTTCTCGGCCACGCTCTCCTTGAGGTCATAGACGGGGTTGGCAGCGTGGTCGCCAATGGCGAAGTAGGCATACTCGTAGGGGTTCTGGAAGTTGTAGGAGCCGTCCTGATTGTAGACATTGATGACGGGCGGCATCAGCAGGGCGTAGACAAAACTGTTGGTGATGCCAGCCGAGTAGGGCGAAGAATTAAACACCTGTTCCTCAGTGGTGGTCATCCCCTGCTGTTTCGAGCGGCCATAGGTGGCATTGACACCGAACGTCAAGTCCTTTTGCAGCTCCCACTCCACGTTGGTATGGAAGTTGTAACGCTCGAAACCGGAGTTCAGCACAATGCCGTCCTGGTCGGTATAGTTGGCCGAGAAGGCGTAGCGGCAGCCCCCCTCCCGTCCCCCCGAAGAGGGGGAAGCTCCTGTGATGCTCAGTTCGTGACTCTGCTGAATGGCGGTACGCAGCACGGCTTCCTGCCAGTCGGTTCCCTTGCCAAGGGCGGCAATCTCAGCGTCGGTGTAGCCGCCCTTGTTACCCCAATAGTCCTTCTGGAACTGTGCCCACTCCGAGGCGTTGAGCAGGTCGAGCTTCTTGCCGATGTTGCTCACGCCAATATTATAGGTATAGCTGATATGCGCCTTATGGTCGCCGCGCTGCCCCTTCTTAGTGGTGATGAGGATGACGCCGTTAGCACCACGCGAACCATAGATGGCGGTGGCCGAGACGTCCTTCAGCACCTCCACACTCTCAATGTCGTTGGGGTTGATGGTGGCCAGCGGATTAAGGCCTCCCTCGATGCCGCCCAAGCCCGTAGAGCCAGAGCTGGCATCCTTGAAATAGATAAAGCCGTCGATGACATAAAGCGGCTCGTTGGAGGCATTCACCGAGTTGCCGCCACGGATACGTATCTGACTGTCGGCCCCTGGCTGACCGCTGCTGGCCGTCACGTTAAGACCTGCCACTTGTCCGCTCAGCGCACCGTCAAGCGTCGCTGCCTGCGACGTCTCAAAGATGTCTGCCTTTACCTTCGTCACGCTACCCGTCAGCTGCGTGCGCTTCTGCGTGCCGTAGCCCACGACGACAATCTCGTCGAGCTTCTGCCCTTCCTCCTTCAGCGCCACGACGAGGTCTTTGTCGTCTCCCTTCACGCGGATGGTCTTCTGTTCGTAACCCACGTAGCTGATTTTCAACTCCGAAGGGAACGTCGCTACATCAATGCGGAAGTTGCCCTCCGCATCTGTTATCACGCCCACATGACTGCGTGCGTCGTATATCGTCGCACCTATGATTGCCTCGCCCGTCCCGGCGTCGGCCACCTTACCACTTATGGGGGCAGCCGACGCAGCGAAATGGAAAACAATGGCTAAAACAAATACTGTTAATCGTAATGCCTGAAAACTCTTCATACCTTCTTATCCTATTTATTCAAATTTCACGCTGCAAAGGTACGGCGAAAATAAAAGATGCGAAATACCACCAGCGCGGCATTTCGCATCACAAAGATATGGTATTGTGCCGGAAAACGGCTTATTTCACGGCATCTTGCACCACCAATCCTGCCAACATAAAGCCGAAGATAGCGGTGATGTGGGCAATGGTGCCGTTGCCCTTGTCATTAGGATCGATAGGTTTCTGGTTTTCCAAGAGTTCGTCAGAGTAAACACATTGGAACTTACGCTTAGGATACTGGCCGTCGCGCTTGAAACGCTTGCGAAGCGCACGAGCCAGCGGGTCACCCTGCACCTTCCAGAACTCAGCCGTTTTGATGTGGGTGGGGTCGAGCTTCAGGGCAGCCCCCATCGACGAGAAGAAACGACCCCCTCCCCGCTCCCCGAGGGGAGTGCTTGTGGCCATGAGGATGAGCAGGGCCTTGTCCTTCAGCGAGTCAATGGCGTCGATGATATAGTCGTAGGTGTCCAGTTCGAAACTCTCAGCCGTCTCTGCCGTAAAAATCTGTTGCAGGGCGGTAATCTCTGCCGAGGGGTTGATAGTGAGCAGACGCTCTTTGAGGGCATCGACCTTCACCTGCCCAACGGTCTTCGTCGTCGCCATCAGCTGGCGGTTGATATTCGTGATGCATACGCGGTCGGAGTCTACAATTGTCAGATGCTTGATACCTGAACGAATCAGGCTCTCAGCGCACCAAGAGCCAACACCACCCACGCCAAAAATAATCACGCGCTTCTCAGCGATGCGGCCCATCGCCTCATCACCCAACAGTAGTTCCGACCTGCGGAATATTGCTTGCATTCCCGAGCTTCGCTCGCCTACCCGTTGCCTTTCTATTGCCATCGCTTCTAAATTTGGCTGCAAAGGTACAATATTTTTTTCATTTATTTGTATCTTTTCGCATCCTTATGTTGGGTATTTCGCTGATTCAGACGCTCTACAGGTTCAGTTCCATCAGAATGTCGCATCGCTCATAGGCATTACCTTTGAGCGGAATCTCCTTGAAACCCAATTTGCGGTATAGCGTGGTTCGTAAGTGACAATTCGTATCATTATCAGATGACGTAATCCGTGTCCGGTGCCAGCAGTTTGTCGATGAAATAGACAATCTGCTTGCGCCACCAGGCCCAGTCGTGAGCGGAGTCGAAGCCCCAGTAGTCAATCCAGGTGGGAACGTTTTTCTCCTTCAGCAGGGCATCCATCTGACGGGTGCTGTCGAGGAGTTCGTCTTCCCATGACCCCTGTCCCACACACATAATGATGCGACGGTGGCGATAGATGTCCCAGTAGGGATGGTCAGCGGGCATCTGACGCAGGAAGTCGTAAGGCGAGTTGTCGTAGATGAGCTGGTCGTGATAGTTGGGGAAAAAATAGCCCGCATAGTAGAGACCGCTCAGGGCCAGCAGCGTGTCGAAGAGGTCGGGACGGCGGAAGAAGAAGTTGCCGGCATGGAAACCACCCATAGAGCAGCCCGTTACGATGAAGGTCTCGTTGCTGAAATGGCGCACCTCGGGTATCAGCTCGTCGACGATGTAGTGGTACCAGCGCTCGTGCAGTTCGATGCGACGATGATGGTCGCCGTTGATGTCCGACCACGTCTCGCGGTCGATGCTGTCGGCACAGATCAGGCGTATCTGTCCGCGGTCTATATAGTTGGAGAGCACGCCTACCATGTCGAAGTCCTGATAGTCGTAGAATCGTCCGTCCTGCGACGGGAAGACGAGCACGGGATGCCCCTTGTCGCCGTAGGTCTTGTATTCCATGTCACGCCCGAGGGCGGCAGAGTATTTCTTCACGTAATTGATATTCATTTCTTCAAGTGTACAAATTCAACAAATTCATTAACTTCCTCCATGCTTTCCAGACGCACCGTGTACATCTGCTGTCCCATGGCGGCTGAGAACAGTTCCGGCATACGTTCGCACATCACCATGCGGTCGCCGTAGCGTTTCAGCACCTCCTCGTGCGTATATACGTATTTATAGATGTCGCGACGACTGGCAAAGGCGCAGTAGTGCTGTTGGCCGATGGCGGTATGGCTCTTGCCGAAGGCCACCATGTCGGCCCATATCTTATAGACGTCGGTCGAGTGGGCGTAGTTGATCATGTCGGGCGTATAGCCGCCAGCAGGACGCATGTTCACTTCCAGTGCCACGAAGTCGCCCTGCCTGCCCAGACCCTCGCGATCGCTGTCGAGTCGGAAGAACTCCAGATGCACGAAGCGGTTCCACACGCCGAAGGCCTTCACCGTGCGACGTCCCAGTTCGCGTAGTGGCTCGGGCATCTCCTTATCGACATAATAGGACAAGTCGAGCTTCTTGTTCACAATGTCCATAATCGATGGCGGCCAGACGGTCATCGACTCGAAGATGGGCTCGCCCTCACGACCGATGACGGCATCATAGCTGCATATCTCGCCTGTGATGAACTCCTCAACCACATAGCTGTTGTAGTGGGGCTCCGTCTCGTAGAACTGCTTCAGCTCTGCGTCATCGTGAATCTTATACGTGCCGCTGGCTCCCACACCTACATCGGGTTTGGCGATGATGGGATAGCCCGTCTTAGCGGCAAACTGCCTGACGGCATCCTCGCCCTCGGCGGCACTAATCTGACGCGCCGTAGGCACTTGGCCCTTGGCATAGTATTTCTTCATCTCCGACTTCTCCTTGATGGCGCGGATGCGGTCGGTCTGTATGCCGGTGGTTACGTTGAAGTCCGTGCGAAGCTTGGCATCCTGCGCCAGCCAGTATTCGTTGTTCGACTCAATCCAGTCGATGCGCCCGTAGCGGAAGGCCAGATAGGCCACGGCGCGATACACCTCGTCGTAGTTCTCCAGCGAACCAACGCGGTAGTACTCCGTCAGCGACTCCTTCAGTTCGTGCGGCAGACTCTCATACGGTGCGTCGGCAATGCCCAGCACCGTCACCCCGTTCTGCTTCAGCCGCTGGCAGAAGTTCCAGTAGGTATGCGGGAAATGTGGCGATATAAATATAAAGCTCATATAGAGTGCAAAATTACAAAATAACTTTGAAAAAGCGATGCGTTGCGCTCAGAAACTTTAACCGACAAACGTTTCGAGCGGACGCATCGCGAATAAACCAGGTTTATTTCTCTCACCTCTTACCTCTTACCTCTCACCTCTCACCTCTCACCTCTTATAAGTGTATCTCCTTATCCACCACCTCGCCATTCAGAATCTTGAAGGAGTTAAGCTTCGGTTCACCGTCAAGGAGCGAGAGGATGGCGTAGCGGATGGTGGGGTCGTTGGCCAGGCGCAGGTCTTCTTGCGAAGGACGTGAGGGTGAAGTTGGATGACTATGCCAATTGGCCAGGATCTTCAGATCTTTCTCACGGGCATAGCGCAAGGCAGCAAACTGGTCCTTTGGTGCGAAAGAGAAGTGCTCCGGCGAGTGATCGATATTCTCCATCCAGTAGTTCTCAGTGACCTCATCGCCTATTCCCAGCAGATAGCCGCACGACTCATCGGGTGCATCCTTCTCTGCCTGGGCTATCAATTCATCTATGATGTTCTGTGGTATAATCATAATGCGGTAGCAAATTTTTCACTTTTCACTCTTCACTTTTCACTTATGCAAGTCGCACGTGGCCTGTTCGTAGTCGATAAGATGGTCGATAGTGGGATGCTCACCACAGATGGCGCACGACGGACGCTGCTTCACGTTGATGGTACGGAACTGCATGGTCTTGGCGTCAAACGTCAGCAGACGGTTGGTCAGCAGTTCGCCGATGCCCGTAAAATACTTCAGGGTCTCTGCAGCTTGGATGGTACCCAGCATACCGGCGATGGCTCCTAATACACCTGCCTGCGAACAGGTAGGCACAGCACCTACTGGAGGCGGCTCCTTGAAGAAGCAACGGTAGCAAGCCGTGCCAGGCAGGTGTGTAAAGGTCTGTCCGTTGAAGCGCAGGATGCCACCATGCGAGAACGGCTTGCCCGCCATCACACACGCATCATTGATGAGGAACTTCACGGGGAAGTTGTCGGTACCGTCCACGATGAAGTCGTATTCCTTGATGATGTCCAGCGCGTTCGACGAGTCGAGGAACTCGTAGTAGGTGTCCACCTGCACATCGGGATTGATGGCCTTGATCTTCTCCTCGGCGCTCTTTACCTTCGGCACACCCACGTCCTTGGTGAAGTGGATGACCTGACGCTGCAGGTTGCTCAGATCCACCACATCCGCATCCACGAGCCCCAAGCGCCCTATGCCAGCAGCCGCCAGATAGAGACTCACGGGAGCCCCCAAGCCACCGGCACCCACCACGAGCACGCGTGCGTTCATTATCTTCTCTTGTCCCTCAACGCCCACATCCTGCAACAGGATATGCCGTGAGTATCGCTGTATCTGTTCTTCAGTAAAGTCAATCATAAGACAATCTTTTTATTAACGACAACTTTGACAACTAAGACAACATTTATTATTGTCAACTTGTGCGCAGCTTGTTGTCTTTGTTGTTTAGGTTGTCTTTTATATTATTTGTTGTCGTTTATTTATTTACATGCTCCGCCACCCATAAAGTAAAGGAAGTCTATTTTGTCGCCTTCTTTTAGCTGGATGCCGTCCCAGTCCTCGCGCTCGGCAAACTCCTCGTTCACCTGCACGCTGACCATGTCCGGCTGCTGTACGTCACTCTGCTTGATCAGTTCACTCACATTGAGCGGCAGGCTCACTTCCTGCGCGTCTCCATTTACATAAATCTTTGCCATATCTTTGTCGGTTTAAAAATCACGCTGCAAAGGTACGGCGATTCAGCGGATACCACAATCGCCTTTTCATGGCATTCGTCATACCACACTCATGGTATTTTGCAGTTACTGCACGTATAGTCCGTCCCTACAGACTGCGAGTTTGCTGCCTTCGGACTCAGAGTTTGCTGCCTTCGGACTCAGAGTTTTCTGCCTTCGGACTCAGAGTTTTCTGCCTTCGGACTCAGAGTTTTCTGCCTTCGGACTGGGTGTTTAGTAACGGCAAACTGAGAACGAGTTGTTGAGTACACGAAAAAAGCAGCGCATTCGAAAATGTCCCTCCCTTGGTCCCGTCAACCCCTTCAAATGCCGATGTACAAATGGCTGAAGGTACGGGAGGGACAATCGTTCTCCCTCCCCTCTCCCTCCCATTTTTGATGGCCGTCACTCACCTTTTTATGATAGGCAAAAATTTGGGTGAAAATGAAGTGTTAAATCGTAGGATTTTTGCAAAAAAACTTGCAAATCGCCATTATTTTTTGTATCTTTGCAGTCGGAAATGGAGTCATGGATAACACTAGAAAAACACCATGAAAAACCAGCAATAACATCATTAAAAATTTTTGACCTGCAAACTATCTATGGAAACAAAATCCTTAGAGGTGGTTGAACAGCCCCAAAATGTTCAAACTCAGAGTGTGCTCATCATCGAGCAATTTCAAAACGACAACTACTGTCTGCGACGTAACGTGCTGAGCGGAAAGGTGGAATTCAAAAGCCGGGCAGACCTTTCAGCCGAGTACCGCCCGCTGACGCAGGAAGCCCTGAACAGCATCATTATCCGAGCCCTTCGCGAAGGTCTGGACGAAGCGTGCAATCCCAAGGCCGACATCACGATGTATGTCAATTCCGAAGAGGTGTGCCTGTACAATCCTGTTCAGGCATTCTTGAACGGTCTGCCCCAATGGGACGGACAGAACCACGTGGCACGATTGTTCAGTCGCATTCCCGGCATCAGCTCCGAACAGTTAGCGTACCTTAGTATATGGTTACGCTCAGCTGTGGCTCACTGGTTGCAGTTGGACACGATGCACGGTAACGAAGTGGTGCCCGTTCTGATTGGTGCTCAGGGTTGTGGCAAAACAACGTTTTTGCGCCGGCTGCTGCCTCAGCATCTGCGCCAGTATTATCTGGACCACCTGAACCTGTCGAATAAGTTCGACAAGGAGATGGCGCTGACGAACAATCTGTTAGTAAACCTGGACGAGTTGGAGGCCATCCGTCCCAGTCAGCATGCGACGCTGAAGCAGACTTTGTCGAAGAACAAGGTGAATGGCCGCCCCATATTTGGAAGAGCTCAGGATGACCGCCCTCGCTATGCTTCGTTCGTGTCGACGACAAACAATCCGCATCCATTGACTGATGCTACTGGCAGTCGTCGCTACATCTGCGTGACCATTCCCAAGGGACAGTTCATTGACAACGTTGGCAATATCGACTACGAACAGCTGTATGCCCAGGTGTTGCATGAAATCCGAGTGCTGGAGACACCTTACTGGTTCAACAACGACGAGGTGGCCCGTATTCAGCAGCTGAACCTGGCCTACATGCAACAGAAGGACATTGCAGAGATGGTGAATGCCTGTTTCCGCAAGCCCCAAGACGGTGAAAAGGTGAAGTCGCTGAGCACGACGGAGATGCTGGAGATGATTCGCAACGAGTATCCCAACGTGGAGATTACAACAAAGGCGAAAGTGGAGTTGGGACGTGCACTCGTCAGCCTCGACTACGAACGAAAAGAGCACAGCCACGTGGCCTACTACAAAGCCGTTCCATTACGAGCCGCGTGAGTGGATGGGAGTGAAAACGGGAGGGAGACGGGAGTGACAATCATTCTCTCTCCCGTGCCCTGAGCCCTTTGTACATCGGGCTTTGAGGGCTGTGACGGGACCAAGGGAGGGTAAAAATGAAATTCATTAAAAAAACGACAAAACCCTAAATATGGAAAAAGAATTATTGATTGAGAAAGCCAAAGAAGGCTACACCGTATGTTATCAAGACCAATGCCCGTTGCGCACCCAGTGCCTGCGATGGCAGGTAGGGCAATACGTGCCCAATACCGCCAGCACCTGCCGATGCGTCAATCCGCACTTTGAAGGTGTGGCGACTGACAATTGCTCCATGTATCGCAGCGACCAGAAGGTACGCTTCGCCAAGGGTATGCTCCATATCTTCACGGGCGACATGCCCAAACGCGTAGAGTCAGCTGTCCGCTACGGCGTAATCGGAATGACCAACCGCACATATTACTTTGAATACCGCAACGGTTCGCGACTCATTCCCCCGGCTCTGCAGGAAAACATCCGCAACCTGTTCCGTGAAAACGGATGGACAGCCGACGTGCAGTTCGATGATTATGTAGAGGATTATGATTGGTGACATCATGAGGGTGTGTCAAAATAGGCACATCTTGCTCGTGACACACAGGGTCTCCCCCCTGTGTCCTTGCTACTCTATCCCCCTCCTTAGAAAGGAGGGACCAGGGGTGGTTGATTCCACGCCCCACCATACCTCATTCTGAAACCTCCACATTTTTAAGCTACAAATGCAAAAGAAAAATCCATTTTCTTTTGTCACTTTGCAAATTTTTTTGTATCTTTGCACCCGACCCGGAGTAGCCAGCCGCTCAGCTCGCAGAGACGCTTGCCAGAGCAAAAAGGGCGAGAGGGTCAAACAACATCGATGGAACAGGGGCCGAGAAAACCGCTTGTAAGGCCGGCCCCGAAGGACGTTTTCTAAACGCTGTCTTCTACATCCAAAACTTCGCAACCTTTGGTTTACCAGAAGATAACGCAACGAAGCGTCCACGTTAGGTGTATTATATACCTATGTCTGATAGCCATCACTGGCTATCAGCATGACCACGTATAATACCCGACGGCGTGGGCTGGCTGTAGTTGCTTATCTCGATAGAAAGGCAATGCGAAGGCCTGATGACTGGGGTGAGCAACGGAAAGTTTCTCCCACGTCTTTTTCGTTTCCGTACCTTTATGATTATCAACAGCCGAGGCAGGGGGGAGCGACAGGCCAAATGAAGGAATTATGCAAAAGCTAACTACAAGGTTTGAACTACGTATTACCACCTTTGTAATAACTCTTATCATGAGCATGGTAGGCATCAACGCATTTGCCCACGACATTGAGGTGGCTAAAGCTGATGGCGTAACTATCTATTACAACTTTATCAATAATCAGACGGAATTAGAAGTCAGTTATAGAGGCAGTCATCGCAGCAGTTATTCAGACGAATATAATAGTTCTGTCGTGATCCCAGAATCCGTGATTTACAACGGAATGGCCTATGCCGTGACAAACATCGGTGAGTATGCGTTCTATATGTGTGATGGCTTGACGAGCGTAAACATTCCCAATTCCGTGACGAGCATTGGAAATTATGCGTTCCTTAGTTGTATTGTACTTTCAGAAGTTATCATTGAGGATGGTGAGAATACTCTTTCTTTCTCAAGGATTTCAGGTCAGCCTGTGGTTTTCCATGATTGTCCTATAGAGTCTTTATATTTGGGAAGGACTATAAGTTACAGTGGTTCTTTTTTTCGCCATTTAGAAACAACACCAAGTTGAAGTCTCTCACAATAGGTAATACTGTGACAAGTGTTGGCGATTATGCGTTCTATGGATGCAGTGGTATGACGAGTTTAACTATCCCGAATTCCGTGACAGGCATCGGCGGTTCTTCGTTCTCTAGTTGTTGTGGTTTGACGAGCGTAACAATTCCCAATTCCGTGACAAGCATCGGCGTCTCTGCGTTTGCAGGTAGTAGTTTGACGAGTGTGACCATCCCAAATTCCGTGACAAGCATCGAGGATGGTGCGTTCCAATATTGTAACATTAAGAAGACGATATGGCTGAGCAACACCCTTCCATCCGGATATAATAATGCAAAAGGTTTAGTAAACTACGTCGCTAACGATCAGAGCGGATTAACCAATGCGATTGTGTACCCCTTCCTAAGTTCAATGTTTGAAGTTGACGGTGTAAAATATGTTCCTGTTAGCCCGTCAGAGCGGACATGCGATGCCATTGATGGTGTTTATGGTGAGACCGAAAAGGACGTGACTATTCCCTCCAAGGTAACTTATAAGGGAATTACGATGACCGTAAGAAATGTGCAGCCCTATTTCTGTCATGGTAATAAGACGATTGAGCATTTGCAACTTGAGGATGTCACGGGCATAGGAGAGCAGGCCTTTGCGGATTGTTCCTCTCTGCAGTCTGTAGTCATCCCAAGCACGGTAAAGACTATTGGAAACAACCTGCTGACTAACTGTGGCAACCTGACGAGCATAGTAGTTAGCGAGGGGAACACGGCCTATGATTCACGTGAGGGATGCAATGCCATCATCAACAGTTCGACCAATGAACTGATAGAGGGGTGCAATAACACCATGATACCAAATACTGTAACAAGCATCGGAAACGGTGCTTTTCGTGGCAGGAGTGGATTGACAAGTTTTAGTATTACTGAGAGCGTTACGTCCATTGGCAATTATGCTTATACTGATTGTAATGGATTGACCAAGATAAGCATTCCTCGCTCAGTCACCAGCATCGGCAACTACGCGTTCCAGGGCTGTAGCGGAATCAAGAGCGTTGTCATAGACGACCGTGATGCCGAGCTAACCTTGGGCAACAATGGTTCGTCGCCGCTTTTCAGCGGCTGTCCGCTTGACTCCGTGTACATAGGTGGCAACATCACCTATAATACAGGGTCTGGCTACGGCTACTCGCCCTTTTACCGCAACACCTCGCTGCGCACGGTTGTCATCAGCGACAAGGAGACAGAGGTGTCTGACTATGAGTTCTATGGCTGCACAGGCCTGAAAAGCTTTAAGGTGGGCGACGGCGTGACGAAGTTCGGCGACTGGGCTTTCTCGGGCTGCACCAGTCTGGAGAGCCTGTCGTTCGGCTCACAGCTGCAGACCATCGGCCGCGAGGCCTTCTCCGACTGTGCGTCGGTGACCAGCATCGTGAGCCGTGCCGCCACACCACCAGCCTGCGGCACACAGGCATTGGACGACATCAACAAGTGGACGTGTACGCTCAGCGTGCCACTGGGCTGTCAGACGGCTTACGCCGCTGCCGATCAGTGGAAGGAGTTCTTCTTTATGCAGGAGATGGCCGTCAGCGTGACGCTCAGCAAGGCCATAATTACCTTTGGCAGCACGGAGAGCCTGGACTTCACCAAGCCCATCGACGGACTGAAGGCCTATGTGGTGAGTGCCGTGACGGACAATAAGGCCCTGCTTCAGGAGGTGACTGGTGCCGTGCCGGCAGGTACGGGTCTGATACTGATGGGCATGGCGGGACAGACATACCAGATACCATACGCCACAGGGACGGCTGCTGAGGTGACGAACATGCTGGTAGGCGTGACGACAGACACGGCCATTGGCGGCAACGGCACGGACTACATACTGAAAGACGGCAAGTTTGTGAAGGCCACAGCAGGCACGCTGAGTGCCGGCAAGGCCTACCTGAAGCTGGACGTGGCCCTGGGCCGTGAGTTTATCATGATGGACGGCGAGACGACGGGACTAACTGACGCTGTGCAGCAGAGCAACAGTAAAAAGCCGACGGCGGTGTACAGCCTCAGCGGACAGCGCATGAGCAAGCCATCGCAAAAAGGCCTGTATATTGTTAACGGAAAGAAAGTGGTGGTGAAGTAAAGAAAAGGAGGAACTGACGATGAATAAGAAAACCTATATACAGCCCACAACGGACATCGTGACGACAGACCTGCAACCGATGCTGACAGTCAGCGATGGCACGGTGGTGATAGACCCGTCGGACAGCGGCGACCCCTCTGAAGCCGACTCACGCCTGCTGGAAGACATGCCGTGACTGCCAAAGCCCTTCTAAAAACAGCGGTAGGTTTCCTCTCCTGAGTCAGGGGAGGTCAGGAGGGGTCTGCGCTCGGCTGAAAGACGCTTGCCACCGGAGGGACGCAAGAACGGCTGCGGATGTTCGCCGCTTGCTCAGACCACCCCTGGCCCCTCCTACTCAGGAGGGGAAATCGTATGTTCTCCCCCTGAGTCAGGGGGAACTAGAGGGGGTCTGCGCTCGGCTGAAAGACGCTTGTTACCGAAGGGACGCAAGAACGTGCGGATGTTCGCCGCTTGCTCAGACCACCCCTGACCCCTCCTACTCAGGAGGGGAATTGGACCACACCTGGCTCTTCCTGTAGGAGGGGATGGTTCCCTTCTAGATGACAGGGGGCAGGTACCTGTCACACATTGCTATTCTGTTTGTAGTGTCAAATCAGCCTGCGTCGCCGCATCTCCCAGAAGCATTCCTGAGTGGCGTCAATGTCGCTCATGGCATTATGGGCTCCGTCGAACTCATGACCAAAGAGCTTGACGTAGAGTTCCTGCAACTTGGGCCACTTGTAGCCGTAGCGGCCAGGGATTCGGCAGAAGTCCGTGCCGGCCTGCATGGTGCAGTATGTACGCTTGGAGTTCATCATGTCTGGACGGTGAAGTCGTACGAGTTCGGCTCCGACAATCTTCTTGTCAAAATCAACGTTATGACCGACAATAAAGGTGGCAGTGTCGAAATCAGCCATGAACTCTTCAATAACGGCAGTCAGTTCGCGTCCTTCCTTCAAGGCTCGCTCTGTGGTGATGCCGTGAATGCGGGAAGCATCGGCAGGAATCGTAAAGCCTTCAGGACGGATGATATAGTCCTTCTGCGAGAGTTTGTTGCCTTCGCTGTCCATCAGTATCCAACCTAACTGCACCAGACGCGGCCAGTTTCGTGTGTCTGTCGTGGGTGCCTTGTAATCACGAGGCACACCCGTTGTCTCTGTGTCAAAGAAAATGTAAAGTTTGTCTGTCATTGTATGTTTGTATTATGGGTTATCTGTACTATATGTAACGAGTGCAAAGGTAATGAATTTTAGGCAGAATAGCACTAAAAACAAAAAGAAAAACCAAATAAAACTCCTCCAACCGTATGGTTATACCAAAAACGCGGTATGCTAAATGCCATGAATGGGCGATTGTGCACTTTGCATAATCGCCGTACCTTTGCAGCGTGAAATCATTCACAATTTTAAACCGACAAAGACATGGCTGAAACAAAGAAACTGAGCATCATCGCCTTCAGTGGCGATTTCGACAAGCTGACGGCAGTATTTACATTAGGTACGGGCGCGGCAGCAGTAGGGTATGAGGTGAACATCTTCTTCACGTTCTGGGGGCTCGATGCCATCAAACAGAAGCAAGGCAGAAGCTTTACGGGTGGCAACTGGCTCACCAAGATCTTCGGATTCATGATGGGCGGTCTGAAGGTGACACCTACGAGCCGCTTTAACTTCCTTGGTGCCGGTCCTAAGATTTTTCGCTACCTGATGCGCAAGAACAACGTGGCGACACTGGAGGAACTGGTAGAAGCCGCCAAGGCATTAGGTATCAATATGTACGCCTGCGAGATGGCGATGCACGTGCTGGGACTGAAGAAGGAGGACTTCATTCCGGAGGTGAAAGATGTGCTTGGCGTGGCATCGTTCCTGAACCTCAGCGAAGGTGGACAAACGCTGTTTATATAAATAACGACAACCCCAACAACTTAAACAACTTTTCTGCTCAAATAATGGTTGTCATAGTTGTCACAGTTGTCTTTTAAAAGAATAAAAATATGGCAACAAAAGTTTTAGACATTACGAAGGAGCATTGCCCGATGACCTTCGTGAAGACGAAGATTGAACTCTCGAAACTCAATGAGGGTGATATCCTGGAAGTGCTACTCGCAGAAGGCGAGCCTCTTGACAATGTTCCTCGCAATGCGAAGGAACAGGGATATAACGTTCTCTCTGTAGAACACGTAGAAGGAACAACCCACAAAGTTACCATTAAAAAGTAAAAGGGTAAAAAGGTGAAAAAGTATTAACATAAAATCAAGAAAAGTTATGGCAGATTCTAATTTACAGCGCAGTGTGACCACTGCTACCGCCAGAAGACTGGCGACCACTACCAAGACCGCCCCGCAGATGGGCTCGATCACTCCTCGTTTGCTTTTGAAGTTGCTCCCTTGGGTGCAGGTTAGCGGCGGCACGTTCCGCGTAAACCGTACGAAGGTGGAACTCCGTAAGAACGACCGTCTGCCCATCACGTATGTCAATGGACAGCCCTCGTTTACGGCGAAGAACCTGAAGGCCATCCCCCTGTTCTCTGAGTTCGACGACGAGATACTGAACCGTCTGGTGAATTCGTTCGAGGCAAAAGAGGTGGATGTTGACAAACTCTTCGTGGAGGAGGGCAAGGACAAGCAGCGCTTCTTCATCGTGGCCAGCGGTCAGGCTGAGGTCATCAGCAAGGGTCCGCATGGCGAAGACTTGCGGATTGCCCTGCTGGGTGACGGCGAGTACTTTGGCGAGGCCGACCTGCTGGACGAGCAGGAGTCGACCGTCAGCGTCAGAGCCATCACACCCACCGTGTTCCTCGGCCTGAAATTGAAGGAACTCATCAAGTTCATCAAGGAGGTGCCCGACTTCCGCGAGACCTTCAACAAGGCCGTTGATAAGCAGTTGCGCCTGAAGGCATCGGTGAACGACAACGGCGAGAAGCACATCGACCTGGTGAGCGGTCACGAGGAGGATAATATCATCCCCGAGACCTACATCGACTACGAGGAGAATCCCACGGAGTACTCGCTGAACACGCTTCAGACGGTAGTCCGAGTACACACCCGCGTCAGCGACCTCTATAACAACCCCTACAACCAGTTGGAGGAGCAATTGCGCCTGTCGATTGAGAGCATCAAGGAGCGTCAGGAGTGGGAACTTATCAACAACAAGCAGTTTGGTTTGCTGGCAGCTGCCAACCCTGCTTATCGCATCACTACACGCTATGGAGCGCCGACTCCCGATGATCTCGACGAACTACTGAGCCTTGTCTGGAAGGAGCCTGCATTCTTCGTGGCCCATCCACGTGCCATTGCTGCCTTTGAGCGCGAGTGTACTTGGCGTGGTGTGCCCCCTGTGACCACCGATTTGTTTGGTACGAAGGTCATCCTATGGCGCGGTGTGCCCCTGATTCCTTCGGACAAGGTTGAGGTAGAAGGTCAGTATCTGACGGGCCGCGGCGTAGGCACCACGAAGATCATCCTCGTGCGTACCGGCGAGCAGAACCAGGGCGTCATAGGCTTGCACCAGAGCGGTATCCCCGGCGAGATTGCGCCGTCGCTGTCAGCACGATTGATGGGTCTCGACAAGTTTGGCGTGGCTTCATACCTGCTCACCAAGTACTTCTCATTAGCTGCCCTCACCGACGATGCCATCGCAGTACTCGAGAACGTGGAGGTAGGCTACTATCACGATTATCAGCATAGGAATAAGGTGGAGAAGTAACTTCTTCCCCTCCTAAGTTAGGAGGGGTTAGGGGTGGTCTGAACCACCTATAATCTTTCGCTTGTTTAGACCCCCTCTAACTCCCCCTAACTCAGGGGGAGAAACAAAATGTAACGTAGTAACAATATGGCAATAGATATATCAAATATTAACGCTTTTCCGGCTCAGGACGGTGGTGCACTGGCATTGTTGCGCGACCTCGCCCAGAAATACTGCCCCGAGGAGGCTGTGGAGGTTCGTCAGAGTGTATTTCCTGACGAGGCCCTGAACCTCACGGAGCTGGAGGCAGGCTTCAAGCAACTGCTGGGTGGTGGAAGCGGCTATGCCGACCTGCCGTACTTCGGCGAGCCTGACGATTCGCGCGGTTCGGTGAAGGCGGTGCCACAGGACAATGGCTTCGGCATCGGCATCCCTGAGACTGAGAAGTTGCAGAGCCTGCACTACGAGGAGGTCGATACGCTGAACTCGGAGGAGATTAAGAAGGACTTTCCCGTGCTCCACCAGAAAGTAAACGGCCACGACCTCGTTTGGCTCGACAACGGTGCCACGACACAAAAGCCCATTCAGGTCATCGACAAGATTTCGGATTACTACAAGCACTATAATTCGAACATCCACCGTGGTGCCCACACACTGGCTGCCCGTGCTACCGATGCCTACGAGGAAGCGCGTGAAAAGGTGCAGCGCTTCATCAATGCCGCCACCAGCGAGGAGATTATCTTCGTGCGTGGCACCACAGAGGGCATCAACCTCGTGGCGCAGACCTACGGACGGCAGTTTCTGACGCCTGGCGACGAGGTTATCGTCAGCGAGCTCGACCATCACGCCAACATCGTGCCCTGGCAACAGGTGGCTCACGAGAAGGGTGCCACGCTGAAAGCCATTCCCACGGACAAGAACGGCGACCTGATTCTCTCGGAGTTCGAGCGCATCATCACGCCCCGCACACGCTTTGTCTCTGTGGGTCACGTGAACAACACCTTCGGCACCATCAACGACGTGAAGCGTATCGTAGAGTGTGCCCACTCGCACAACATTCCTGTGCTGATTGACGGTGCACAATCCATCGCCCACACGCCTGTAGATGTGCAGCAGTTGGGAGCCGACTTCTTCGTCTTCTCAGGTCATAAAATCTACGGCCCCAACGGCATCGGTGTGGTGTATGGTCGCAAGGATCTGCTCGACAAGATGCAGCCCTGGCAGGGTGGTGGTAACATGATCAAGGACGTGACCATCGAGCGCACGGAGTACAATGTGCCGCCCGCCCGTTTCGAGGCTGGTACGCCCAACGTGGCCGACGCCATCGGACTCGGTGCCGCCCTCGACTACGTGAGTCATCTCGGCATCCGCAACATCGAGGCACACGAACACAAACTGACGGAGTATGCCCGCGAGCAACTGGCCCAGATTCCTGGTCTCACGCTCATTGGCAATCCCAAGAACCGCGTCAGTGTGGTGAGCTTTGTCCTCGATGGCATCCCCGTTCCAGAAACAGGTACGTTGTTAGATAAGGAGGGCATCGCAGTGCGTGCCGGTCACCACTGCGCTCAGCCCGCCCTCCGTGCCCTCGGCTACGAGATGAGCGTCCGCCCCACCTTCGCCCTCTACAACACCCGCGAGGATGTGGATAAACTCGTGATTGCCGTCCGCAAGATTGTGGGCAGTCGTCAGAAATAGTAAATCGTAAATTTGTAAATCGTAAATCACATTGATGCAATACGAAACGAAAGTATTAACCACAAAGTATCAGAAACCTGACGCATACGGGGCACTCTCGATGCCGGTGTATTACACGGCGGCATTTGAGTTCCCCGATGCCAAGGCGATGAGCGACGCCTTCTGCGGACGTTCGATGGCGCCATCGTATGCCCGCATCGCCAATCCCACGGTGACTTATTTAGAGGAGCGCGTGCGGGGGATAACAGGCGCACAGAGCGTCACGGCGCTGAACACGGGTATGGCGGCTATCCACTATGCCCTGACGGCGGTGAGTGCGGCGGGCCTGAATATCGTGGCCTCGAAGCATCTGTTTGGCAACAGCGTCTCGCTGATTCGCGACACGTTGGGCAGTTTCGGCGTAGAACCGCGCTTTGTGGACTTCACGAAGCCTGAGGAGGTGGAGACGCAGATTGACGATAAGACCGCAGCCTTGTTCTTTGAGATTATCACCAATCCGCAGTTGTTCGTGGCCGATATCAAGAAGCTGTCGGAGATTGCCCATCGGAAGGGCGTACCCCTGATAGCCGATACGACCATCGTGCCGTTCTCCACCTTCCATGCCAATGAATTGGGTGTGGATATCGAGGTGGTCAGCAGCACGAAGTATATCTCTGGCGGCGGCACAGGTCTTGGCGGTCTGCTCATCGACTACGGACGCTATGACTGGTCGCAGCACCCGTCGCCCGTCCTGCAGGCCCGGACTAAGCGTGTTGGTAAGAAGTTGGCCTTTACTGCGCGTGTGAAAACGGAACTGGTGACGAATCTCGGTTCGCTGATGACACCGCAGGCCGCCTATATGGAAACGCTCGGCCTCGATACGCTCGACATCCGCTATCGTCGTCAGGCTGAGACTACTTTATGGCTTGCCCAGCAATGTCAGCAACTGCCGGAAATCAAGCGCGTGAATTATACCGGCTTGGAGGATAATCCCTTCCATGAATTATCAGAGCGGCAATTTGGCCCGTTGCCTGGAGCCGTCTTCACCATCGACCTCGAATCGAAGGAAGCCGCTTGGGCGTTCATCGACAAGTTGCAGGTCATCCGTCGTGCCACGAACCTCTTCGACCGCAAGTCGCTGGCCATCCATCCCGCCTCGACCATCTTTGGTCTCTTCACACCTGAGCAATGCGCCGAGATGTCCGTGCCAGATACAGCGGTACGATTAAGCATCGGTCTTGAGGCCCCAGAGGATTTGCTGGAGGATATCAAAAAAAGTCTCATCGAGAAGTGAGACTTTTTTTGATTACTAATCCTCTTTCACAATGGGATAGAGTTCGATGAACTCGCCCTGATGATGCTGACCGTCGTTAATCAGTTCAGCAAACTTCTCACCCACCGTCTCGATATCATGAAAACCAGGCAGCGCCATGTTGCCGTTCAGGTCGGTAGTGGTGGGACCGGGGTGTACGGAGAAAATCTCTACCTGGGTGTTACTCTGCTGAAACTCGATAGCCATCACGCCCATCATGGCGTTCTGCGCCGCCTTGCTGGCGACGTAGGCCAAGGGATGCCAGTACGGGCTGATTTCAGAAGGAACTGTCACGTTGGCGATGCGCCCCTCGTTCTTGGTGAGCAGAGGCAGCAGGGCTTTGGTGAGGGCGAAGGTGCCGATGAAGTTCACGTCGAGCGTTTCTTTGATGTCGCTCAGCTCTGTATGCTCGCTGTCAACGCTCATATCACCAGGGATGCCGGCATTGTTTACCAGCAGCGAGAGACCGGCATATTTCTCCTGAATCTCCTTGGCAGCCTGTTCGATGCTGTTGAGGTCGCGCAGTTCAAGGTTTACCCAACCCAATACATTGACGCCATCCGACTTCAGTTCATTGATGGCTTTCTCGGCCCGCTGTCCGTCACGTACACTGATAATGACTTGCCAGCCACTCTTTCCGAGATGTTTGGCAATTCCGAACCCGATGCCTTTGTTGGCACCTGTTACTAAAACAATCTTTTCTTTCATTAATCTCCTTAAATATAAAATTCCGATGGATCTATCAACCCCGCACGGAGCGCGTACTTCACCGCTTCGTGCGCTGTGTTGATGCCCAACTTGCGGAAGATGTTCTTGCGGTGAGTGGTCACGGTATGGATACTCGAAAACCGCTCGGCTGCAATCTCCTTAGTCGTTTTACCCAGTGCGATGGCCTTCACGATTTCCATCTCTGTTGTTGTCAGGACACTAGGCGTTTCCTCTTCCTGTTGTTGTGTGATGATGGTCTCCAATGCACGCTGGCTAAGGTAGCGCGCATGGCGGTTGACAGCATTGAGAGCCTCGCGAACCTCGCCCAGAGGTCCATCCTTAAACACCACACTGAACTGGTGCGAAGAATAGACCACTCGGCGTATGAACTGGGGTGTCAGCTCGTCGCTGATAAGAATCCACTCTGACAGGTTGAAACGCTCAGCGATAATCAAGAGCTGATCCTCGTCGGCAAAGTCGAACAGGGTGTAGTCGAGCAACACTACGGCACTTTCATGTTCCTTGAGCTGCTCCACGAGTCCTGCTTTGTCGAAAGCACGATACACTACGTTTTCCTCGTCTTTCTGAAGGAGGCTTTCCAGAGCGAACCGTGTCAGCTCCTGATTATCGGCTAAAATATAATTTCTCATCTCTACGTCGGTTTATTGGGTGCGAAATTACTATATTCGAAGCAATCTGCCAAATCTTTTGAAGGATTTGACAGATTACTTTTTACCTTTTTACTTTTTTACCTTTAGATTTTGTCCAGAGCCTGAGTGAGGTCTTCGATGATGTCATCGATATGTTCTGTTCCAATACTCAGACGGACGGTAGATGGCGTGATGTGCTGCTCAGCCAGTTCCTCGGGCGAGAGCTGTGAGTGGGTGGTGGTGTAGGGATGAATCACCAGGCTCTTCACGTCGGCCACATTAGCCAGCAGCGAGAAGATTTGCAGGGCGTCGATAAATTTCCAGGCCTCTTCCTGTCCGCCTTTGACTTCGAAGGTGAATATGCTGCCACCGCCATTGGGGAAGTACTTCTGATAGAGCTTATGGTCGGGATGACTCTCGAGAGCAGGGTGATGTACGGCAGCCACCTTAGGATGCTTGCTGAGGAAATCGACCACCTTCAGAGCGTTCTCCACATGACGCTCTACGCGCAGACTCAGGGTCTCGACGCCCTGCAGCAGGATGAAGGCGTTGAACGGCGAGATGGCAGCACCTGTATCACGTAGGATGACGGCACGAATGCGTGTGACGTAAGCAGCAGCACCTACAGAGTCGGCAAACACAATGCCGTGATAGCTTGGGTCGGGCTTAGCCAGTGTTGGGAACTTGTCGGGATTGGCTTTCCAGTCGAACTTGCCACCGTCGACGATGACACCGCCGAGTGAACTTCCGTGACCACCGAGGAACTTCGTAGCCGAGTGTACCACGATGTCAGCTCCATGCTCCAGAGGACGAATCAGATAAGGTGTGCCGAAGGTGTTGTCGACGATGAACGGAATACCATGCTTGTGTGCCACAGCGGCAACGCCTTCCAAGTCGAGCACGTCAGAGTTAGGGTTGCCGAAGGTCTCGGCATAGACGACCTTAGTATTGGGTTGGATAGCTGCATCGAGGGCTTCGAGGTCGTTCACATTAATAATAGTATTCGTGATGCCCTGCGTAGCCAGCGTGTGCGTAATCAGATTGTAAGAACCGCCATAGAGGTTGTCAGCTGCTACGATGTGGTCACCATTCTGCACGATGTTCTGCAGGGCGTAGGTGATAGCTGCAGCACCAGAGGCGACTGCCAGACCTGCCACACCACCCTCAAGGGCAGCGACGCGATCTTCGAACACCCCCTGAGTGGAGTTGGTAAGACGACCATAGATGTTACCTGCATCGCGCAGTCCGAAGCGATCGGCAGCGTGCTGTGAATTGTGGAACACATACGATGTGGTCTGATAGATAGGCACGGCGCGGGCGTCGGTTGCGGGGTCAGCCTGTTCCTGGCCTACATGCAGTTGCAAAGTCTCAAACTTGTAATTCTTCTTACTCATAATCTTATCCTTTCTCATTTAATTGTTAATACTGTTTGTTACTTTTTCTGGGTGCAAAGGTACGAACTTTAGAAATATCCACCAAATTATTTGCGAAATACGGAAAATATACCTAATATTCAATTTATAAAAGAAAATCTTTCTATTCAAGGCTTTTTTAAGACCCTCAAATAGAATAAAACTCTAAAAAATGGCCAAAAAGACAGGGACCCGAGGCTATCACAGCGTCGAGTCCCCATGCAAACTTGAACTTGCGTTCGTATTTGCTCTGCAAACTTCAAACCTTTTGAGTTTGATTATCTTATGAATAGCAGCTCACGGTATTTCGGCAGTGGCCAGAGAGCATCATCTACGATGAGCTCCAGCTTGTCGATCTCATAGCGGATGGTGTCGAGTTTCGGCTCTACCTTGTCATGGTAGGCGATGGCCTTCTCGTGCTCGTCGGTAATCTTGTTGGCCTTCTTGCGGGCTTCTACGAGTTCCTCTACACCCTTCTCGATGGCAGAAGTGCGCTCGGCAATCTCCTGAATGATCTTCTTGTTGCGGGCAGACAGTTTGTCGGCGGTGTCGATAGGGAAGACCACTGACATGTGGTTGACATTGCTCAGCAGGTCGCTCTGATAACGGGTGGCGACGGGGATGATGTGGTTCATCGAGAGGTCGCCCAGCACGCGGGCCTCAATCTGAATCTTCTTCGTGTAGGTCTCCCACTTCACCTCGTTGCGGGCCTCAAGTTCCTTCTTTGTCATCACGCCCAGGCTCTCGAACATCTGAATGCTGTCCGGGTCGAGGTAACGCTCGAATATCTTCGGGCAGCTCTTCTCAACATCCAAGCCACGCTTCTCAGCCTCGACAACCCACTCGTCAGAGTAGCCGTTGCCATCGAAACGTATGGGCTTACAAGTCTTGATATCCTCACGCAGCACGTCGATGATGGCGTGGTACTTGGCGCTATGCTCTGTGCCAGCAAGCTTCGTCTCATACTCAGGAATCTTGGCATCCACACGTTTCTTGAAGTCGACGAGGGCTTCGGCAACAGCGCTGTTCAGGGCAATCATCGCCGATGCACAGTTGGCCTCAGAACCTACGGCACGGAACTCAAAGCGGTTGCCGGTGAAAGCGAAGGGTGACGTACGGTTACGGTCGGTATTGTCAATCAGCAGTTCAGGAATCTCAGGAATGTCCATCTTCATGCCCTGCTTGCCGTCCATCGAGAAGATATCGTCCTTGTCGGCCTTCTCGATATGGTCGAGCAGTTCGCTGAGCTGCTTGCCGAGGAATGAGCTGATGATGGCAGGAGGCGCCTCGTTGGCACCCAGACGATGGGCATTGGTGGCACTCATGATGCTGGCCTTCAGCAGTCCGTTGTGACGATAGACACCCATCAGCGTCTCCACGATAAACGTGGCAAAGCGCAGGTTCTGTTCTGCATTCTTGCCAGGGGCATGCAGCAGGATGCCGTTGTCGGTCGAGAGACTCCAGTTGTTGTGCTTACCACTTCCGTTGATGCCTGCGAAAGGCTTTTCATGGAGCAGCACACGGAAACCGTGCTTGCGAGCCACCTTCTTCATCAGCGACATCAGCATCATGTTGTGGTCAACGGCCAGGTTCGTCTCCTCGAAGATAGGAGCCAACTCAAACTGGTTGGGGGCCACCTCGTTGTGACGTGTTTTGCAGGGTACACCCAACTCCAGTGCCTGAATTTCCAGGTCGCGCATAAAGGCTGCGACACGCTCAGGGATGGCACCAAAGTAGTGGTCGTCCATCTGCTGGTTCTTGGCAGAGTCGTGTCCCATGAGCGTGCGACCCGTCAGCAGCAGGTCAGGACGTGCGGCATAGAGTCCTTCGTCCACGAGGAAATACTCCTGCTCCCAGCCGAGGTTCGAGGTCACCTTCTTTACCGTGGGGTCGAAATAGTGGCACACCTCCGTAGCAGCCACGTTGACGGCATGCAGAGCACGCAGCAACGGAGCCTTGTAGTCGAGCGCCTCGCCGCTATAACTGATAAATACGGTGGGAATACACAGCGTGTCGTCAATAATAAACACAGGAGAAGTGGGATCCCAAGCAGAATAACCGCGAGCCTCGAAGGTGGAGCGGATACCACCAGAGGGGAACGACGAGGCATCCGGCTCCTGCTGAACGAGCAATTTTCCTGAAAACTCTTCTACCATACCACCCTTGCCATCGTGCTCGATAAACGAGTCGTGCTTCTCGGCAGTACCTTCTGTCAGGGGCTGGAACCAGTGTGTATAATGCGTCACACCGCTTTCGATGGCCCACTGCTTCATGCCGGCAGCCACAGCGTCAGCGATGTCACGATCCAGACGGGCACCGTTGTCCATCACGTCTATCATCTTCTCGTACACCTGCTTCGGCAGATACTTGTACATCTTCTCGCGATTGAAGACCTTCTTGCCAAAATACTCATAAGGTCTTGTACTGGGCGTTTTTACGTCGAGCGGCTTCTTCTTGAACGCCTCACCGACAACCTGAAATCTTAATGCTTCCATAATGATACTTATTTTAATTAATAATGTCTGTTTGCTTGTTTGATGATGCAAAGGTAATACAATTTGCCGCAAAAACGTTAAGTTGGCTTACTTTTTGTTTGTTAAAAACAGTATAAACTTACTATTTGTAAGGTTTGTGGTGTGCTTTGGTTCCTATTTGCTAACACTTTGTGCTTAAACAGTGTCATTCTTCTACAATCTGTTATCGGGCACAGAGATAAAAAACTCCCCTTGCCATCACGACAAGGGGAGGATAAGCACTTGGAAAGGCTATACGTTGTGCTGGGCGTGTAGATGCCGCAGGTGATGTCGCTCAGGAAGCCGTTCCAGAATTTTAAGTAACACCTTTTTCAGATGAAGTTATTGAATGTTGTTCATTACATCGTAGAAGAAGTCAACGCTCCACTCAAGGGGTGAGTTCTGGCAGGGCATCTGCTTGTTTGTCTCAATCCAGCGGCTCCAACCCACGGCCTTGTCGAAGGCCAGTTGCTTGTAGGTGGCGCCGAATGTGGAACCCCATGTATTTTCTACCTTGAAATCGGGATATGCAGGCTTCAGAAGGAGACTGCGACCGTCGGCGTAAAAGTATTTGATGGCATCCGTCACCTCTCCCTGTTCGCCGAGGGCCTGTCCGTTGTAGACGTAGGTGTTGTCGAAGCCTATCAGCACGCTTAGCTCTACGGAGAGTTCTTTGTTCGCCAGTGTCTCGCTACAGCCAGCCTTGACCACACAGGCCTGGAAGGCGTCGTTCACCTGTGAGCGCAGGGTGGCGGGGAACACGGCGGGCAGTGCATCGCAAATAGCGTTCACATAGTCAATCAGGTCGTATGTGGGTCTCTCCCTCTCCACCTTGAAGGCAGCTTTTGTACATTCGTCGATGGCATTTACCACTGTCTGGTCGCCGCTCCGGTAGGCCGCTACGAGCTTGTCGGAAAACGCCTTCAGCGCGATGCCAAAGTCATTGAGCTTGGCGGTTCGGGTGACGGTCTGGTCGTTGAAGATGCGCATGATGTCGCTACCGTTGAACTCCTCGTCACCCCATCGGGCAATGTCGCTGTTGACGAGGGCTGTCAGCGCCTTCTCAATATTGGTGGTAGCCAGGCTGTTGACGAGCGTCGTATAGTCACCGCCCACGCCGGGCACGCAGAACGTTGAGGCCACGTAGTAGTCGCACAGGTCTTTTAGCTCGAACTGGTACTCAACGGTGTTCATCAGACATGCATCCATATAGATAACCTGCGGACGGATGCCGGCAGCACGGAGGGCACTGGTGAGCGACGTGACGGTGAAATGGCTCTTGTCGTTACCGTCGTCATAAATCAAGCCACGTGTGGCTGGCTGGTAAGGCAGGTCGTCATGCGGCATGTAGCCACCGCCGTGATCAGAGAAGATGAGTACGTAGTTCTTGGCAGGACAGACACGGGCAGCCCAGTTAATGAAGTTCGCCAGCGAGTCGGGATTCGTGCAGTCGCAGTTATCGGCACCGTAGATGTTGACATCATCCATCCAGGCTTCCTGGTATTCCACCTTTGAGTTGCACACGAAACGATAGGTCTTGCTGCCGAACTTCGATGCATAGTCCTCAGATAAGCTATTTTCCATCAGGTTCTCTGCTGTTGAGAACTTGTACTGTCCTACCACATTGACCTTCTTGTAACTCGAGGCATCGGCAAGGAAGAACTGGCTGATATTATCCATAATTTGCATATCCAGGTTTTCGCCACCCTGTCCGTAGAAAATGACAGTGTAGTCAATTGACTCCTTCGTCGGATTCGTTGCCGGATTGTCATCGTTGTCACTACTACATCCAGTAAACACCATTGTCGTCATAGCACAGAAAAGTCCGGCTATGAGCATCATAAAACTCTTTCTCATAATAAGATTTGTATCCATACGTTTCAATTCTTTTGCGTTTTCAAACTGCAAAAGTACAATCCACCAACGAAAAGGATGTCTCACTGGTGGGAAAAGATGTCTCAAATCTGGGAATTCTGCTATTTCCGCTGCGATACCTGCCGATATTCACTACATGACATACCGTATGCATTACGGAAAAGGCGGGCGAGCGTGGCCCGGCTGGGGATACCCGACAATTCGCCGACGATAGCAATGGGCTGGTCTGTGGTCTTCAGCAGATGGGCCACATGTTCCAAACGGTAGCGGATAATGAAGTCCATGACGGTCTCGCCATGCGAACACTCACGGATGGCCTGTACCACGTACTTGGCATTGGTGCCAAGAAGCTGGGCAAGTGTGTCGCGGTTCAGGTTTTCGTCGGTGTAGGGCTGCTGGTCGGTCATCAGCGTGCAGAGGCGGCGGTAGAGTTGCTGCTCGGATGTGAGGCTTTCTTCAGGCATCTCCTGCAGTTGGCGTTGCTCTTCGGCCTCAGCCTGCGCACGCTGCTGAATCTGCTCGTAGAGGCTGTGGTTTTTCTCGGTCAACAAACGGTTGTCACGACGGACGCGCCAGATGATGTAGATGGCCATCAGCAACTGCACGATGGTGGCGACGAGGAAGATGCGATACGTCGTAAGCGACTGGCGTTTACGGATATTTTCCTCTTCCTGCCGTTTGATTTCCTGCAACTGCTCCACGTCGGCCTTCCGTTCTTGTTGACGTATGGAGTCTGTCAACTGCCGCATGTAGTTGCTCATTGCCAAAGCTTCTGCCGTGCGTCCCGACTGTTGCAACGCATTGTATCTGTGTTTCAAGAAATTTTTAACGTAGATGTCGGTGATGGGGTCACCGCTTGCACGCATAAGGGAGTCGGCCTCGTCGAACATGCGGATAGCCTCGTCGTATCGCCCCTTCATGGTCAGATAGACACCTTCGACGGTCTTGTCGGCGGCATCGAGGCCTGGAGACTGCTGATGTTTGCGAAAGAGGGCATCGGCCTGCTCTTGTTGATTGTTTGCCGTATAGACTATCGCCTTGCTGATGGTCACGTTGTTGCGACGCGTCTGCAACACCCAGTCTGTATCGTTGGAACACCTTGCCAGACGGTTGATGGCTGTGTCCATCTTCGCCATGAGCGACAGTGCCCTCTCCGGCATCCTGTTATCGATATACAGGTCGTTGAGTACGAGTAGCGTGTAAATAAGTGGGTCTATGTCGTCGCACTGGTTGGTATGCTGTGTACTCTCCATCATGAGGTCGATGCATAGCAGGAACAGTCGCTCGGCCTCGTCCACGTGGTTCAGTTCGCTTTCACATTCTGCCATCTGCGACAACGCCCTGCACTTCATGGCTACATCCTTAGGGGATGCTTCGTCGCCCACAAATGCAAGGATTTCTTTTGCCAGCGCAATCGATTTCCCGTACTCGCCATTGGCGTATGCACCGTCAGCCAGAATCCAGCGAGCCATACATTTGAGCTCCCCTGTTAATCGGGGATGCGGCTTAAGCCAAGGGGCAGAATCGTCCTCCGCCGCAATAGCTTTCTCTGCATAATAGACTGCCATCCGTCGCTGGTCGGCATTCTCATAAATCATAGCCTTGACGGTGTTGGCATGTACCGCCGTGAACACCCGGGCCTGCTCTGCACTGTCCACCCGAACCAAGGCACGTTCAATATTGGTTGTCCCCTCATCAACAATCTCGTCTGCCAGCCGTGCCGCCAACTCCTCATTGCCGGTGCCACCACCACATCCCACACAGGCTGCAGCGGTCAGTACAGCGCAGAACAATAGTACAATGGTTTTTCTAAAATTTCTTCGTGGCATGTATTCTAAAACTAATAAGCGTACTGCAGCCGAACGGAGGGGTCTGTATTGTAATAATTCATGTTTGCTTTCGTCTTATTCGAAAAGTTGGCAGCAAAGGTACGAAATATTTCAGAATTATAATGCGTTTTCCCCACCTTTTTAGTGCTATTTTCTGCTGATTAATTGAAGTTTCCCACCTTTTTCCATTTGTTCAGACCACTCCTAACCCCTCCTAACTTAGGAGGGGAAGTAGATGCCTTGTACGCGACCGCCAACCTGGAGTTTGCAGTAGTAACCATTTCCCCTCCTAAGTTAGGAGGGGTTAGGGGTGGTCTGAACGCCCTATATATACTGAATTTACTCAATTTCATAAGGGTGGGAAAGTTTAGTGATTAATGTCAATAACGCGGAATCCCCCTCTTCCGCTTCCACGCAGAAGAGGGGGATTATGCCATCTGGAAAGGTTATGGCTGCAGCGTAAAACCAAAGACCAGGTAGGCTTTCTGTGAGCACGGGTTGCCGACCGCCTGTCCGAAGACGGGAATCGAGAATGTGTCCGTCACTTTGATGTCCTTCGTGGCTTTTAGTGCCAGGTTGGTCACAGCAAAGCCGCTTGTGCCATACTGAGCAGACTCAAAGGGGACGGCGCCGGCCGTAGCAGTCCATTCGACTGTAGCAAGGCGGAATGGGACAGCTACTTCCACGTAACTGCTGTAGGCCCGCTTGCCGTCCGCCTTATAGTCGTTGCCAGAGAAATTCGTAAACCACTGTAGGCTGAGTGGGCCGAAGTCGTAGCCGATATTAGCCTCGAAGACGTGGTTCGTGCCGTGGGCATCGTACTTGAAGTAGCGTGCATCAGGATCGAGTCCTGCATCAAACCAATAGTCCGTGATGCCGATATTGAAACCTCCTGTGGTGTAAGCCAGTGTCAGGTCGAACTCCTTAGTATCGGCAGTGTTCACTAGTCCGTAGCTGCCCCATGCTGTCAGCGACAGACCTTTATACCCCACACCCAGCGTCGGCTGAATAGCAGCACTTCCCAAGTCCTGACCACGCCAGATGTAACTACTCACTACATCGGCAGCAACCGTTGTCTCTACTTCATCCTGAGCAAGGGTGGTCATACTCATGACCAAACCCGTTGCCAATAAAATAATCTTTTTCATAACCTTTTACTTATCTGTTTTTAATACTGAGCGGTAGCAAATTTTTCACTTTTCACTCTTCACTTTTCACTTAGTTATAACAGAGCTCTCCATGCTCGTAAACGTCGAGTCCTTCCTCTTCAATTCGCTTATCAACACGCAGGCCGTGCAGTTTCTTGATACCGTAGAACAAGGCGAAGCCACAGGTAGCTGCCCAGAGGTCGATGACCAGGATGCCAAACAGCTCAGCACCGAAGAATCCCCAACCGTGACCATAGAACGCGCCATTCGAAGTGGACAGCAGACCCGTCATCAGGGTGCCGAGAATACCGCAGACACCATGTACTGAGCTGGCACCAACGGGGTCGTCGATATGCAGTTTGTGGTCGATAAACTCAATGGCATATACCAGTACGATACCACATACCAGACCAATAATGATGGCTCCAAAGGGCGATACGAGATCGCAACCTGCCGTGATACCTACCAAGCCTGCCAGCACACCGTTCAGCGTCAGTGAGAGCGACGGCTTGCCATATTTTATATAGGTGAGGAACATCGTAGCTACACCACCTGCAGCCGCTGCGAGGTTCGTGGTCAGGAAGACGTGGCTGATGGCGATGCGGTTCACCTCACCACTGGCTGCCAACTGTGAGCCGGGGTTGAAACCAAACCATCCGAGCCAGAGGATAAACACGCCCAGCGCAGCCATCGCGAGGTTGTGACCTGGAATAGCGTTGCTCTTGCCTTCCTTGCTGTATTTGCCCACACGCGGACCCAGAGCCAGCGCACCTATCAGCGCCAGCACGCCACCTACACTATGCACGATGGCAGAACCTGCGAAATCGTGGAACACGTTGCCGAAGGTGGTCATCATAAACCCGTCGGCAGCATCGTTGCAAAGCCAGCCGCCGCCCCATGTCCAGTGACCCTCTATGGGGTAGATTAGCAGCGAAATGACCGCACTATAAATGAGGTACATCGAGAACTTCGTGCGCTCGGCCATAGCACCGCTGACGATGGTGGCAGAGGTGGCACAGAAGACGGTCTCGAAGATCAGGAAACCCTCTACGGGCAGGTCGCTCTTGTAGAAGCTCAGGTCGCCCCAGTTGGGCATACCGATGAAACCTCCCAGCGCATCGCTGCCGAACATAAAGCCGAAGCCGAGGAAGAAGAACAACAGCGAGCCGAACATAAAGTCGACAAAGTTCTTCATCAGGATGTTCGCCGTGTTCTTGCTACGCGTAAAACCAGCTTCACACAGCGCAAAGCCCGGCTGCATCCAGAAAACCAACATGGCTGCCAATAGCATCCATACAGTATCGAGTGATAATCCAATAGTATCCATATAAAGACCCCCCTCTTATCCCCCGAGGGGGAAGACCGTTACAGGGGCTTGGGTCTAAGATTGTGTTTATGTTGTTTATACTCCTCCCCCACGGGGGAGGCTGGGAAAGGGGTTACTTTTTGTCCCTCAGTACCGTGTCACCGTGCTCGCCTGTACGGATAGACCACGTGTCTATCACGTCACTCACGAAGATGCGACCGTCGCCAACCTCGCCTGTATGGGCTACCTTCAGAATCACCTTTATCGTTGGGTCGACAATGATGTCGCGACAAACGATGGTGATGGCAACGCGCTCGATGACATCGGTGGAATACTGGACGCCACGGTATATACGCTCCTGACGGCTCTGGCCGATGCCGTGAACGTCGTGGTACTCAAACCAGTCGATGTCGGATGACAGCAAAGCAGCTTTCACCTCCTCGAACTTCGTCTTGCGGATAATTGCTTCAATCTTTTTCATACCTTTTTACCTTTTAAATTAATACTAAACCCTCTCATTGGGTTACACTTTGTTATTTTCACGGTGCAAAGTTACGACACTTTGCGCAAATATCTGCAAGAATGCTTTCGTTTTGTTTGTTAAAATCAATCGATAGTGACATTATGTAAAGTTTATGCCATATTTTGCTTCCGATTTGGTAACGATTTGTATGCGAATGCTATCTTTTTGTTACAAAGTGTTACCGCACACATCTCGTCAAAGATTTTTTTCGAAAACTCTTGCAATCATGCCACCTTTGCTGTTTTGTGCTGATATACAGTTAGTTGCGCGGTGGCAACAAGGGTGGCAAGGTGGCATCAGCGAATGGGGATGGGGGAACTATAGGTGAATAGTTCCCGCCGCTGGAACAAAAGTCCCAGAGGCGGATAATTCAATGGCGTGGCGGGAGTTTGATGTCACCCATGCCACCTTTGTTGCCACCTGCTAACAAGTTGAAAAACAGTGTTTTATGTTTATGGTGGCAAAGTGGCAACAAATTATTCGAAAATAGTTTGAGACGAGTGTGGTCTAAGCGTCTCTACCAATAATAAGCATCAAGGCTTGGAGTTATTTGCTCCAAGCCTTGATGCGTTGTAATGCTTCTTCTGTCTTCTCGTGACTGCCGAAGGCGGTGAAGCGGACGTAGCCCTCGCCGGAGGGACCGAAGCCGACACCGGGGGTGCAGACGACGTTGGCGCCATAGAGCAGGGCCTCGAAGAATTGCCAGGATGACATGCCGTCGGGGGTACGCATCCAGACGTAGGGGGCATTCTCGCCGCCGTAGCACTCGTAGCCGAGCGAACGCAGGGTGGAGAGCATCTTCTTGGCGTTTTGCATGTAGTAGTCGATGGTGGCCTTGATCTGTTGCTTGCCCTCTGGTGTATAGATGGCCTCGGCAGCACGCTGCGAGATATAGCTACAGCCATTGAACTTCGTACACTGGCGACGCAGCCACAGCTGGTTGAGCGAGATGCGCTCGCCCTCGAAGGTGCTGACGGTGACCTCTTTCGGCACGATGGTATAGCCGCAGCGGACGCCCGTGAAACCAGCCGTCTTGGAATAGGAGCGGAACTCGACGGCGCACTTGCGGGCTCCGCGAATCTCGTAGATGGAGTGCGGTATCTTCGGGTCCTGGATGTAGGCCTGGTAGGCGGCATCGTAGAGGATGAGGGCATCGTTCTTCAGCGCGTAGTTCACCCACTTGCGCAGCTCCTGCTTGGTGATAACCGTACCCGTGGGGTTGTTGGGGTAGCAGAGATAGATGACATCGACGGGACGGCCCTTGGGCAGGTCGGGTACGAAGCCGTTCTCTGCATGGGTGGGCATGTAGCGCACGTTGGTCCAGCGTCCGTCTTTGTAAACACCGCAGCGACCTATCATCACGTTGGAGTCGATATAGACGGGATAGATGGGGTCGGTCACGCCGATGAAGTTGTCCCAGTGAAGCAACTCCTGGAAGTTGCCCGTGTCGGACTTCGCACCGTCGTTGATGAAGACCTCGTCGATGTCGAGGTGGATGCCACGCGGCAGGAAGTCGTTCTTCAGGATGGCCTCGCGCAGGAAGTCGTAGCCCTGCTCAGGACCGTAACCACGGAATCCCTCGGCAGATGCCATCTCATCGACAGCTTTGTGCATGGCCTCGGTGACGGCAGGACACAGCGGTTGGGTGACGTCGCCGATGCCGAGCGAGATGACGTCGGCACCCGGGTGCATCACCTTGAAAGCGTTGACCTTCTTGGCGATGTCGGCGAACAGGTAGTTGTTCTGGAGGTTCAGGAAGTGGATGTTTACTAATGCCATTATAATTTACGATTTGACGATTTACAATTTACTATTTATTTGCCTATTTCGATTTCGCCGTTGAAGACGAAGGCGGCGGGGCCGGTCATGAGGACGTGATTATCACTCTCACGCAGTTCGATGTTGAGCGTACCGCCGTCCATGACAATCTGCGACTGGCGACCGGCACGACCCGTGATGAAGGCAGCGACTGCTGTTGCGCAGGCACCTGTACCACAGGCCTGGGTGATGCCGCTGCCACGCTCCCAGACACGAGTGCGGATAACTTTCTGTGGCTGATGGGGATTTGAAATCCCCATCCCGTGAGTCGGGGATTTCAAATCCCCTCCAACAACTACGATGCGAGCAAACTCTATATTGCAGCGTTGTGGAAAGGCGGGATGGTGCTCTAAGATGCGTCCTGTTTCGCCTACCTGATCCACATCGTCGGTGAAGATGACATAATGGGGGTTGCCCATAGAGACGAAGACTCCCTTGTCGAGGCCGCGATTGGGCAGGAAAAGCGTCTCGTCCTCCAGCGCAGGCTCGCCCATGTCGACGGTGACGGAAGTTACAGACCCCACCCCCGACCCCGGCTTCGCCCCACCGTCGCTTCGCTCCCCAATTGCTCCCTCCTCGCAATTGCCTTGATGGGAGGGGAGCGGCTGCGCGATGTTTAGCTTCAGGATTTTCACCCCTGATTTGGTCAGCAGACGGATCTCCGTTTTGTCGGTCAGGCCACGCTCAAAGAGGTACTTACCGATGCAGCGGCTTGCATTGCCGCACATCATCGCCTCAGAGCCGTCGGCGTTGAAGATGCGCATAGTATAGTCGGCCTCTGGGATGGGACTGCGGTCGATGAGTACCAGTCCGTCGCTGCCGATGCCCTTATGGCGGTCGCTCCAAAGAATGGCAGCCTGGACGGGGTCGGCGATGGGGTACTGCATAGTATCGACATAGATGTAGTCGTTGCCGCAGCCGTGCATCTTGGTGAATCTGACCTTGCTCATTTTGAAAGATAATTGTTTACTTTTGCTGCTGTCTGCTTGCCGCTGGCCATAGCGCGAACGACGAGGCTGGCACCGTTGGCAGAATCACCACAGACGAAGACATTCTCTGGGTACTCTGGATGTTCAGGTTTCAGGAAGCCCATAGCCAGCAGAACCAGCTCAGCCTTGATAATCTCGGGCTTGCCTTTCTCAACCATGATGGGGCGACCGGCCCCCCTCCCGTCCCCCCGAAGGGTGGAAGCCGGTTCCCAATCGATTTCTTGGACGCGGACGCCAGTCAGTTTGCCGTTCTCGCCCAAGAACTCCAAGGTATTGATGTTCCAACGGCGGGTGCAACCCTCTTCGTGACTTGAAGTAGTCTTGAGGGTACGAGGCCAGTTGGGCCAGGGGTTCTGTGGATCTTCTGGTCCCTCAACGGGTTTGGGCATAATCTCAATCTGCGTGACGCTCTTGCAGCCCTGACGATGAGCCGTGCCTATGCAGTCGGAGCCAGTATCGCCGCCACCGATAACGAGGACATCCTTGCCCTTGGCAGTAATGCGTTCATCCTTGCTAAACTCCATACCAGCCAATACGCGGTTCTGTTGAGAGAGCAGTTCGAGGGCGAAGTGGACACCTTTCAGCTCTCGGCCCGGAACCTTGAGGTCGCGGGCGGTTGGTGTGCCCGTACTGATTACGACGGCGTCGTAATCATTAAGTGCTGAATGTAGAGTGTAGAGTGTAGAGTTTGCTACCGCTGTAGAGTCTGCGCTGGTTCCTGTGGCGGTAGCAAACTCTACACTCTCCGTTCTACACTCTATATTAAACTTAAACTCTATGCCCTCAGCCTCCAGTAACTTGATGCGGCGGTCAATGATAGCCTTGTTTAGTTTGAAGTTGGGGATGCCGTAGCGCAGGAGCCCGCCTGCGGCCTCATTCTTTTCGAAGACCGTGACGCTGTAACCCATTAGGTTAAGGTCGTTGGCAGCAGCGAGTCCGGCAGGTCCTGCGCCGATGACAGCCACCTTCTTTCCATTACGCACGATGTCGGTGCGGGGTTGGATGAACCCCTCGCGGAAGGCAGCTTCGGTGATGGCGCACTCGTCTTCGCGGTTCGTCGTCGGCTCATGGTTGAAGCGGTTCAGCACGCAGGCTTTCTCGCACAGGGCGGGACAGATGCGACCCGTGAACTCTGGGAAAGGATTGGTGCTGTTCAGCAGTCGGTAAGCCAACTCCCAGTCGCCTTTATACAGAGCGTCGTTCCATTCGGGAGCCTTGTTGCCCAGTGGACAAGCCCAATGGCAGAAAGGCACGCCGCAGTCCATGCAGCGCGAGGCCTGCAGCTTGCGTTCGCGGGTGTTGAGCGTCTGCTCTACCTCGCCAAAGTCGTGGATTCTATCGTGAATCGGACGGTAACCCGCCTCCTGGCGGTGTATCTCTAAAAATGCTTTTGGATTTCCCATGATGACAATTGATAATTGATAATTGACAATTGAAAATTAATAGTCGCGCTGGATATTGGCAATCTTCTCCTGGAGTTTCTTGTTCTGCTCTTCCTGAAGCACGCGCTTGTACTCGATGGGCACTACTTGGATAAAGTCTACCACGTATCGTTGCCAGTCGTCGAGCATACGTCCTGCAAGGGCTGAACCTGTATGCAGATAGTGCTGACGGATGAGTTCAAGGAGTTCCTTACGGCTGACGCTGTCCTCTACGAGTCCTAACTCCACCATATCCATATTACAGAAGTAGTCGAACGAATGGTCGGGATCGTAGACGTAAGCCACACCACCACTCATACCAGCGGCGAAGTTACGACCGGTCTTGCCAAGCACTACCACACGACCGCCAGTCATATACTCGCAGCAGTGGTCGCCTGCACCCTCGATGACAGCGATGGCACCAGAGTTGCGCACACCAAAGCGTTCACCCACCTTGCCATTGATATAGAGTTCGCCAGATGTTGCACCATACAATCCTGTGTTACCGGCAATGATGTTTTCTTCCGCATGGAAGTCCTCACCGCTGCGGGCGGGCGGCAGAATCGAGATGCGACCGCCTGAAAGTCCCTTGCCGAAATAGTCATTACACTCGCCCTCGAGCTTCAGGTTCAGTCCGTGAACGGCGAAGGCTCCAAAACTCTGTCCGGCTGAACCCTTGAATTTGATGTTAATCGTATTATCGGGCAGACCCACCTCGCCATATTTCTTGGCGATGACACCACTCAGCATGGTAGTAACAGCACGGTCGGTGTTCTTGATGGCGTAGTCGAGTGTCACCTCCTCGCCATCGTTGATAGCTTTCTCGGCAGCCTTGATAATCTCCTCGTCCTTCACGCCAGAGACCTTGGTGAAGGCGCCACGATCCCAATAGAGTGCCTTGTCTGTCTCTGGCTTATGAAGAAGTCGACTGAAGTCAATTGTACGCCATTTCTTGGCGGCAGCACTCTCCTCCCCTCGGGGTGGCTGGGAGGGGGTCACTTCAATCAGCTCTGTGTGCCCGATAATCTCCTTCAGGCTATGCACGCCAATTTCAGCGAGATACTCGCGCACCTGCTTAGCCAGGAAGGTGAAGAAGTTCACCACGTACTCGGCACGTCCCTCGAAGTGCTTGCGCAACTCCGGGTTCTGGGTGGCCACACCCATAGGACAAGTATTAGTATTGCATTTTCTCATCATTACGCAGCCCAGCACAATGAGCGGCAGCGTGCCAAACGAGAACTCGTCGGCGCCTAACATCGCCATGATAATCACGTCCTTAGCAGTCTTCAACTGACCGTCGGTCTGCAGGCGAACCTGATTACGCAGACCGTTCGTCACCAGCGTCTGCTGCGTCTCGGCGAGTCCAATCTCAGGCGAGATACCCGCGAAGCGCATACTGCTGGCAGGCGAGGCTCCCGTACCACCCTCGGCACCGCTGATAACGATGAGGTCGGCCTTGGCTTTGGCCACACCGGCGGCAATGGTTCCTACACCGCTCTCGGCAACGAGTTTTACGCTGACGGCAGCCGTGGGGTTGATGTTCTTCAGATCGAAGATGAGCTGTGCCAGATCCTCAATCGAGTAGATATCGTGATGGGGCGGCGGCGAGATGAGCGAGATGCCGGGGATGGCGTTGCGCGTCTTGGCGATGATGTCGTTGACCTTGAAGCCAGGCAACTGACCGCCTTCACCAGGCTTAGCACCCTGCGCCACCTTAATCTGTATCTCCTCGGCGTTCACCAGGTATTCGGCCGTTACGCCAAAGCGTCCGGAGGCAATCTGTTTGGTCTTGCTCGAAAGGCTCACACCATCTACTTCTGAGTGATAGCGAGCGTTGTCTTCTCCACCTTCGCCGGTGTTCGAGCGGGCGCCTAACTTGTTCATCGCCAGTGCCAGGGTCTCGTGGGCCTCGATGCTCAGAGCACCAAAACTCATGGCACCAGTAACAAAATGCTTCACGATGCTCTCAACGGGTTCAACATCTTCGATAGGTGTTGGCTTGGCAGCCTTCTTGAAGCGGAAGAAGTCGCGGATAAAGATGGGCGATTCCTTCTCGTCGACGATATTTGCCCACTTCTTGAATCCATCATAATCGCCTTTCCTCGTGGCCAGCTGCAGCTTGGCAATCGTCTCGGGATTCCAAGCATGCTTAATACCATCCTTGCGCCAAGCGAACTGACCTTGGTTCTGCAGCATTTCCTGCTTCTTGGCCTGCTCATGCAAGCGGATAGCATCGCGGGCAATCTCCTTCAATCCTACACCGCCGATGGTGCTCACTTCTGTGCCGAAGTACCTTCTCAGCAGGTCCTCGCTCAGTCCGATGCTCTCGAAAATCTTGGCACCACGATAGCTGCGGATAGTCGAGATACCCATCTTCGACATAATCTTCTTCAGACCTTTATCCACTGCCTTGATATAGTTTTTTTCAGCAGTAGCATACTCCTCCTGAATTTTTCCTCTTTTCACCAAATCGTCGAGAATGGCGAATGTCATATATGGACACAACGCACTGGCACCATAGCCCAACAGCAGGGCGGCGTGCATCACCTCACGAATCTCACCGCTCTCAACAATCAGGGCGGTCTGTACACGCTTGCCCACGCTAATCAGATAGTGGTGAACAGCCGATACTGCCAACAGCGATGGGATGGCAGCATGTGTCTCATCGATATCACGGTCTGAGAGAATGATGTAGTTCACACCCTCGTCAACGCTGGCCTCAGCCTGATGACACAGGTCGTCCAATGCCTGACGCAAGCCTTCTTCGCCCTTACTCATTTCAAAGAGAATAGGGAGTTTCTTGGTGTTGAATCCCTTATAGCGGATATTACAAAGAATATCGAGTTGTGTATTTGTCAGCACAGGCTGTGGCAGACGAACCATCTTGCAGTTCGATGCATCGGGCGTCAGGATGTTGGTTCCCACGGCACCGATATATTCCGTCAGACTCATCACCAGCTCCTCACGAATTGGGTCGATGGCGGGGTTTGTCACCTGCGCAAACTGCTGACGGAAATAGTTGAACAGCACCTGCGGACGGTCGGAGATGACTGCCAGCGGCGTGTCGTTACCCATCGCTGCTACCGGCTCCTGACCGGCTGTCGCCATCGGCACAATGGTCTTGTCGATATCCTCCTGACCAAAGCCAAAGGTCACGAGTTTCTGCTCAAAGTTGCTTACCGAGTTGTCAACCTTGCGGCCACTCTTCAACTTCTCCAACTGCACGCGGTTCTCGTTCAGCCACTCGCGGTAGGGATGTGCCTTGGCCAACTGTTCCTTAATCTCGCCGTCGTAGTATATCTTGCCCTCCTGCGTGTCAATCAGCAGAATCTTACCTGGCTGCAGACGACCTTTCGACACCACGTCGCCAGGCTCAAAGTCCATCACGCCCACCTCGCTGGCTACCACCATCATGCCCTGCTTTGTAATCGTATAACGGCTGGGGCGCAGACCGTTTCTGTCCAGCATACCGCCGGCATAGCGTCCGTCCGAGAACAGCAGCGCGGCAGGACCGTCCCACGGCTCCATCAGGATAGAGTGATACTCGTAGAACGCCTTCAGGTCCTCGCTGATGGGGTTTTTATCGTTGAAACTCTCCGGCACCAGAATGGCCATCGCCTGCGGCAGCGAGAGTCCGCTCTGCATTAAAAACTCAAAGACGTTATCGAGGCTGGCCGAGTCGCTCATACCCTCCTGCACAATGGGCCGCAGGTCCTTGATATCGCCTAAGGCCTCACTATTGAGCACACTCTCGCGCGCCTTCATCCAACCGCGATTGCCACGAATGGTATTAATCTCGCCGTTGTGAGCCAGCAAGCGGAAGGGCTGGGCCAGCTTCCATTTGGGGAATGTGTTTGTGCTGAATCGGGAGTGTACCAGCGCCAGTCCGCTTGTGAAGTAGTCGTTCGACAGGTCGGGGAAATACCGCCGCAGCTGTCCGCTAGTCAGCATTCCCTTGTAGATGATATTCTTGTTCGACAGCGAGCAAATATAAAAGTCCTCGTTGTCCACGCGATTTTCAATCCTTTTTCGTACCTTATATAATACACGCTCGAACACGGGCACCTGCTCGTTTGATATGCCAGTTACGAACATCTGCTTGATGTCTGGTTCTACCTCTCGAGCCGCAGCGCCCAGCACCTCTGGGTTTGTTGGAACAGCCCTCAGGTGCATCAGTTGCAGTCCCTCGCGCTCAATCTCTTCGATCATCACGCTCAGAATCTCCTGCTGCGCCTGTTCGTCACGCGGCAGGAACACCAATCCTGTACCATACTTACCTTTCTCAGGCACAGGGATACCCTGCAACAGGATAAACTCGTGCGGAATCTGCACCATGATACCGGCTCCGTCGCCCGTCTTATCGCGCGTCTCGGCACCTCGATGTTCCATGTTTTCCAGCACCCTTAGCGCATTATCCACCAGTTCGTGACTCTTGCCGCCGTGGATGTTCACAACCATTCCCACGCCGCAAGCATCATGCTCGTACTGGCTCTGGTAAAGCCCTTGCTGCGAAGATGCTTCTTTTTGCGACCTTTCCTTTGTTTGAAGTTTACGTTTTGTCATATTATCCTTACTTTTGCTTTCTTTTTGTTTGTTTTCGGCTGCAAAATTACGACATCCTGCTCATTCCTGCAAGTTTTTGCTTACTTTTTATCTTTAAAATCCGTCTTTCTGACACTTTGCGCTGAAACCGCCCCTTTTTCCCTCAAAAGTGTAAGCATTCCGCGCTTCCCATCCCCTCATTCCTTACACTTTGACATTTTGCCCAAAAGAAAGGCCTGTTGTTCTATTCTGACAGAGCCGCAAACAGGCGGTTGAGGGCTTCGTCGGCATCGCCGTTGCTCTCGTTGAGGAGGGTGACGAACTTGGAGCCGATGATGGCGCCGGCGGCATTCTGCTGGGCGGATTGGAGCGTCTGGCGGTTGCTGATGCCGAAGCCTATCATGCGAGGATTGCGCAGGTTCATCTGGTTGATGCGACGAAAATAGGCCTGCTTGGAATCGTCGAATGACTGCTGGGTGCCTGTGATGGCGGCCGACGAGACCATGTAGATGAAGCCGTCGGTGTTTTGGTCGATGAAACGGATGCGCTCCTCGCTGGTCTCGGGGGTTATGAGCATGATGACGCGCAGGTCGTAGCGGTCGGCGATGGGCTTAACAATCTTTTGGTAGTCATCGAAGGGGAGGTCGGGGATGATCATGCCGCTGACGCCACTCTCGACACAACTCTTACAAAAGGCCTCGATGCCGTAGTGGAGGATGGGATTGAGATAGCCCATGAGGATGAGGGGAATGTGCACGTCGTCCTTGATGGCTTTCAGCTGGGCGAAGAGTTTTGTAAGGGTCATGCCGTTTTTGAGGGCCCGGGTGGCGGCGCTTTGGATGACGGGGCCGTCGGCCAGCGGGTCGCTGAAGGGAATACCGACCTCAATGAAGTCGATACATCTTTTTTGCATTGTCAGGATAACATCGCCCGTGCCTTCGAGGGTAGGACAGCCGGCACAGAAGTAGAGACTTAATAGTTTACGGTCGCCTCGGGTGGCGAACAGTTGGTTTATCTTGTTCATGATTTCTTGAATGGGGTTAATGTGGGACTTATGAGTTCAGTTCGACGAACTTCTTAAACGTGCGGAGGGCGGTACCGCTGTCGATGCTTTCGCGGGCAATCTCAATGCACTCCTCAATGCTCTTCTGTCCTTTCTCCAGCACCTGTATGCCAAAAGCGGCATTGGCGAGGACGATGTTCTTCTGGGCGGGCAGGGCACGATTCTCGAGTACAGAGTCAAAGATTTGAGCAGCTTCTTCCTCGGTGGCGCCACCCACGAGTTCCTCGGGTTTGGCAATGTCGAAGCCTAAGTCCTTGGGTGAGAAGATGCGCTCGTAGTCCTTGGTAGTCACCTTGAAGTCGCCGGTCAGCGAAATCTCGTCGTAGCCGTCGATGGAGTTCACGATGCCGTAGTCGATGCCCAACTTCTGATAGACGCTGTTGTAGAGGCGCATCTGGTCGAGGTTGGCAACGCCGAGGAGCTGGCACTGGGGCTGCGAGGGGTTGACGATGGGGCCGAGGAGATTGAAGATGGTGGGAAACTGGAGCGCCTTGCGGATGGGGCCGACGAACTTCATGGCGCGGGCGAAGAGCTGGGCATGGAGATACACTATGCCCGCCTCATTCAGGCTGCGGTTCAGGCGGTCGATGTCGTCGGTAAACTTGATGCCGTGGTGCTGGATGACGTTCGATGCACCAGAAACAGAAGTTGCCGCATAGTTACCATGCTTAGCCACCTTATAACCTGCTCCGGCAATGACGAAACACGCTGTGGTGGAAATGTTAAAAGTGTTCTTGCGGTCACCGCCCGTTCCAACTACATCGATGTATCGGTCGGCCTGAAGGATGGCCGGCACGCCTGTTTCGAGAATGCCATCGCGGAAGCCAAGGAGTTCATCTACTGTTACGCCACGCATCTGAAGACATGTCAGTAGTGCCGTAATCTGTTCGTTGGGATATTCACTCTGCGTGATGCCAATCAGGATGGTCTTCATCTCCTCGCGGGAGAGCTCTTCGTGGTTCAGCAGGCGGAAGAGATAGCCTTTCATTGTCTGTTCCATAATGATTTATTTACGATTTACGAATTTTCGATTTTCTATTTTCTATTTGCTACAGATAAAGGAAGTTTTGGATCATTTTCTTGCCATCGGGGGTGAGCACACTCTCGGGATGGAACTGAATGCCGCGGACGTTGAGTTCACGATGGCGGAGAGCCATAATCTGTCCCTCTTCCGATACCGCCGTAACCTCAAGGCAATCAGGGAAATCTTCGCGAGAGACCACCCACGAGTGGTAGCGTCCGATGGTTATGTCACGATCGATACCGCTGAAGATGGGGTCGTCGGCGACGATGTGGCATGGGGTAGCGACACCATGAAAAACGTCTGAGAGGTTTTCTAACTTCGCACCAAACACCTCGCCGATAGCCTGATGACCGAGGCATACACCAAGGATGGGCTTTCTGCCAGCGTAAGTACGGATGACGTCGAGCAGCAGACCTGCCTCTGAGGGGATACCAGGACCAGGCGAGAGGAGAATCTTGCTGTACTGCTCCAGTTCTTCGAGGCGGAACTGGTCGTTGCGCAGAACGGTAACCTCTGCCCCAAGTTCCTTTATCAGATGACTCAAATTGTATGTAAACGAGTCGTAGTTGTCTATAATAGCTATTCTCATAACGTTTCTGCTTTAAGTATTGCCTTGCGAAGGGCACCCAATTTGTTATTCACTTCTTGTAATTCATACTCCACATCGCTCTTTGCCACGATGCCGCCACCGGCTTGGAACCACAGCTCGCCGTTACGCGAGACGAAGGTACGGATGGTGATGGCCTGATTCAGCGAGCCGTCCAAGCCGATGTAGCCGATGCAGCCACCGTAGGCACCACGGTTGTGAGGCTCGTACTCCGAGATAAGTTGCATAGCTCGAACCTTTGGAGCACCAGAAAGTGTACCTGCGGGGAAGGTGTCGATAAACGCTTTGATAGGATCTGCATCCTTATCGAGTTCGCCCGAGACACGTGACACCAAATGGATGACATGAGAGTAATACTGAAGGTCTTTATAGAAATCTACCTTCACATCGTGGCAGTTGCGGCTCAGGTCGTTGCGGGCCAAATCCACCAGCATCACGTGCTCGGCATTCTCCTTGGGATCGTTGCGCAGGTATTCAGCTCCTTTGCGGTCGGCTTCGGCATCGCCCGTCCTTTTAGTCGTTCCAGCAATGGGGTCGATATAAGCGCGACGGCCTTGAATTCTGCAATGAGTTTCTGGCGATGAACCAAAAATCCGGAACCCTCCGAAGTCGAAGTAGAACAGATAAGGTGAGGGATTGATGCTGCGGAGGGCGCGATAGAGCTTGAAGTCGTCGCCCTCGTACCGCTGGATGAATCTGCGGCTGAGCACAATCTGGAACACGTCGCCACGCAGGCAATGCTGTATGCCGAGACGGATGTTCGCCTTATGCTCCTCGTCGGTCAGCGTCGAGCGCACATCGCCAACAGGGTGGAAGTCGTAGGCCTGCACGTTGGCGCGGTTCATCGCACGATAGATGTCGTCGATGTCGGTGGCGTCGCCAAGCGTGACAATCTTCAGCAGACTGTTATGATGGTCGAACACAATCACCACCTTATAGAGTATATACAGCATGTCGGGCGCATCGTTCTTTGCCTGCGTCTCGTCCTTCACGGCGATGTCCTCGAAGTAGCGTACGGCATTGAAACTGGTGTAGCCGAAGAGTCCGCAGACGGCATCATCGTCGCCCGTCACCTTGATGCGGTCGATGAGCGCGTGGATGGCATCCGTCGTGCCGTATTCCTTGTTTATCTCACGATGCTCAGTGGAACCGTCGGGAAAACTGATATTGGCAACCCCGTGCCCGATAGCCACACTAGCCATAGGATGGATGCCGATGAACGAACGCGAGTTGCTCTGGTCGTGGTAGTCCGAACTCTCCATCAGCGCACTCTGTGGATACAGGTCGCGCAGCCGCATGTACACGCCAACCGGTGTATAAAGGTCGGCGAGAATCGTCTTGCTTGTTGTCTGATACTTAAAAGTTTCCATATTCTTTTGCCATTTGTTTGTTCTTCAAATACGTTTCTACATCCTTGTCGCCACGACCGCTGACCGTCAGCACCACCACATCGTCGGGCTTGAAGCTGAGCTTGCTGAGAGCCGCGATGGCGTGGGCACTCTCGATGGCGGGGATGATGCCCTCCATGCGTGTCAGCTCGTAGCCGCCGTAGATAGCCTCGTCGTCGTTGATGCTCAGCACCTGCGTCCGGCCTTTCTTCGCCATGTTGCAATGCATCGGACCCACGCCCGGATAGTCGAGACCAGCGCTGATAGTGAATGCCTCCTGAATCTGACCGTCCTCATCCTGCATCACCAGCATCTTCGCGCCGTGCAGAATCCCCGTCGTCCCCCTGTGGATGGTGGCGGCGGTGTAGTCGGTATCCCAGCCGTGTCCGCCAGCCTCGGCCAGCACAATCTTTACGCGTTCGTCTTCCATATAGTGATAGATGGTGCCAGCAGCGTTGCTTCCGCCTCCGATGCAGGCAATGAGGTAGTCGGGATAATCGCGGCCTACCTGCTCTGCCAACTGCCACTTGATTTCCTCGCTGATAACGCTCTGCATCCGCGCCACGAGATCGGGATAGGGGTGTGGCCCCATCGTCGACCCTACGATATAGAAGGTGTCCGCAGGATGACAACACCAGTCGCGAATGGCCTCCGAGCAAGCGTCGCTCAGCGTCATGTTGCCCGTGCGGACGGGATGCACCTCGGCCCCCAACATCTTCATTCTCTCCACGTTGGTGTGCTGTCGCTCCACGTCGGTCGCACCCATAAACACCTCGCACTTCATGTTCATCAGTGCACACACCGTCGCAGTCGCCACACCATGCTGTCCGGCTCCTGTCTCGGCAATGATGCGCGTCTTGCCCATCCGCTTCGCCAGCAGAATCTGTCCGATGGTGTTGTTGATCTTGTGCGCACCAGTGTGGTTCAGGTCTTCACGCTTTAAATACAGCCGACAACCGTACTTCTCGCTCATCCTACGGGCATAGTAGAGCGGCGAGGGACGGCCCACATAATCCTTCAACAGCGCATGATACTCGGCCTTGAACTCCGCGCTCTCGATAATCGGCAGGTAAGCCTCTTGCAGGTCATGCACACACTTGTAGAGAATCTCTGGCACGTAAGCGCCTCCGAACTCTCCGTAGAAACCGTTTTTGTCAACTTGAAAATCTTCCATATCTTAATCACCTTTTAAATTGTAAATAGTAAATTGTAAAATAGTAAATGAAAGAGGCCCGTCGCAAGAACGACAGGCCTCAGAGTATCTTTTATACAAACTTATAGGTACGCGGCTATCTTCTCACGATCTTTTGAATCTTGAGTTGCGCCACCACCAATTGTTTGCTATTCTAATCATATCTATTTTCTGTTTTTTGATAACTATTCGGCTGCAAAAGTAGTGCATTTCTCTGAAACAAACAAACTTTTGCTGACTTTTTTTCAAAAAAAATCCGTTTCTGACACTTTGCGTCAATATCGCTCCTTTTTCCTCAAAAGTGTAAGCATTCCGCACCTCCCATCCCCTCATTCCTTACACTTTGATATTTTATCCCCAAAAATAAATGTTGTCTCCCTTTGGGCTCACGCTGATTTCATGATTTGCGGGGCATCTCAAATGTGTCCGATAACAGATTGTAACAAAATGGCAGGTTTTTGGCGCAGAGTGTTAGCAAATGGAAAGTGAAAAGAATTGAAAAGTTTACAAAATGTAAGTTGGTAAGGATTTTAACAAACAAAAGGTAAGGTACTGTGGCGATTTTGCGACAGAAAGCAGTAATTTTGCAGTCGCAAACTTACAAAGAGTTAGAGATGTAATATTTTTAAGGTATGAAGATTTAGAAGCGTTGGATAATCCTGATGACGGCAATGACGTTGATAGCCGTTGCGGGGCTTTGCGTAGGGGAGCCTACTTTTGATTGTGACTGGTCGGTAATCTCCGCGGCAGATGTGGCGTGGCTGATTACCGCCACAATTTTTGTGCTTATGATAGTGTGCCTGTACCGTGCAGATGTCTTGTCTGCACTGAGCGGGCGGCGTTTAAGCCCCGTGATAGCAGGGGCTGGGAACCGTGCGGGCAACCTTGCGGGCATACGCAAAACACCTTGCGGGCATACGCAAAATACCTTGCGGGCATACGCAAAATGAATTGTAGAAAAAGACGCTTCTGTGATGACAATGTGTAAGCAAAAAGAGACAGCAAGGCCCCAGCTACTTACACTTTGCAAGGGAAACGGCAGATGGGAGCACAAAGTATCAGTCAGCACGGAAAAGTAGATGAAAAGTCTGGGGGATGGTGTGCCGGACTACGGGAAAAGCGTTACCTTTGCAGTCCATAAAATACATTGTTTTATGGTTTCAGAGTTCATGGAACCCAGCGAGTTCAAGGAGTACCTGCAGTCGCCTGAGGTTGCTCTGCTGCTGCGTGCCGCCAAGGTCTACGGTTTCAGCGATTTCCAGATTGCCCGTGCCGTCGGTCTCGAGCACCGCATGAAGATGGAGCAGGCTGGTCTCACCATCCGCAAATGGCGCAAGATGCTGGGTCTCGTACCCACCGTGAACCAGATTGACACCCTCGCTGCCGAGTATCCTGCTCAGTCCAACTACCTCTATCTGTCGTACCTGTAGGAGAATCCCGGGACTGTAATATGTAATAATAAAGGTGAAGAACCGGATTTAACGATTGAATAACTAGGCGCAGAGTGACGAAGGCTCTGCGCTTTTTTTTTGCTCTCCCTGCGAATTTTTTTGGAAGAATGTGTGGGAATTATAGAAAAAAGTTGTATCTTTGCAGAGGCGAATCTAAAACATACCGAAGAGAAAACTACTACATCGAGAGAATGATGAACCAACAGAACGAACATATAAACAATGTTAAGGATACGAAAATAGTCTTAGACATCATAAGGAAGACAAGGCAATAACACTTTTAAAACTATATTTTTATTAACCTTTTAAATTTATTTCAATTATGAGAAAAAGATTACTTTCAATGCTCGTGCTGCTCGCAGCAGTAGCCACGGGTTCATGGGCACAGAGC
>Ga0247609_10000519_pt1 | contig 52954 bp, 56 predicted proteins | sample 172DNAGHGlowgp2_FD_193487 | JGI IMG/M metagenome (GOLD analysis project Ga0247609, IMG submission 193487) | Sheep rumen microbial communities from Palmerston North, Manawatu-Wanganui, New Zealand - 1728 DNA GHGlow gp2 | ecosystem: Host-associated > Mammals > Digestive system > Stomach > Rumen ... | reverse complement strand
TTAAATTATCTCCAATTTTTTTAGAAACAATATCTTTAACTTTTATTTTATCAACTAATTCACCATATATACTTTTATGATCATTCAACTTCAACCATTGGGTCTTTTCATTAAAAGATTTTGGATTATTTAGATTGATTTTCTTACCGTAATATAAAAACCATACAATCTTTATATAAGTCTCACTTGACATCCACTTAAAGAACCCTCTACTCCCTAAGGATTTAAATATTTTTAATAATTTTCTTTTCATTATTAACCTCCTTTATAGAATTATTATTAAATTGTAAAAACATTGCGTAAATTGTTGCTATATACAAATGAATAGAATCCGTTTCATATGATACGTTAGCCACATCCATAACCAAAATAACAAATGTCATAATAATTATTACTATTTTTTTCTTACTAATACTATTAATAAGTAATTTTACTGGAAACCAATAATATAATAATACTCCAATTATCCCAAGATCAGCGGCTATTTCCAAATAATTGTTATGTGCATAATATGTCATATAATTATTAAATCTATAGTTGTCTAATCCAACACCAACGAATGGGTGTTTCAAAAAAACTTCAAATGCATTTCTAGCAAATAACATTCTATCCAAAGTTGACATATCACCGCCTTTTTTTCCAGAAAGAGCAAGTAGCATTTCCTCAATTCTTATTCCCAAAACATTATATAAGAAATCTACATTCATAACCAAATATACTAACATCATTGTTATTATTAAAGAAAAAAATACTTTTTTCAATACTTGTATTGGACTTTTTGCATTTAGAATTAATTGTACACCAATTCCAAGTGCACTTATAATCAATGCTTTTTTTGAACCACATAGAAGTGAAAACAGAATAAAAACCCCAGTAAATAATAAACTTTTCTTTTTCTTGTTTTTCATAAATGCATAAAATGTAAAAATTGAAGCATATGATAATACTAATGCAGCACTATTGTTTCCATAACCAATATAATTTCCTACACGCTCACTACCCCAGGCATATGAAGGAACAATTAATACTAATCTTAAAATTAACATAATAGACCCGTATGAAATATAATTTATCATTTTTTCTATTTTGCTATCATCATTAATATACAATAAAATTGCGAAACCAGTCATTGCAACTTGTAAAATGGATCTAACAGTAATCCAAACATTTGAAGAATGTGAAGCCCAAAAAATTGATAATGATCCCCAAATAATAAATGCGCCTAACCAAAATGCATATAATGTTTTACTGAATGATATTTTTTCTTTTGATATTCTAAAAAAATATATAATAGCACACCCAATTAATTGTGTGGTGGCTAATAATACTGGGTTATCATGAAAAGCTAAAGTTATGACAACTATTAACAACATTGATAAATCAATTAAAGATATCTTTTTACCCTTTTTCATTAAATCACCATTATCTATTCATAAAATCTAAAATATTTTTTGCTCTTGTATTAAGATCTAGTTGTTTAGATTTTTTTAATGAGCCTTCACTTAATTTATTTAATAATATATTATCATTTTTCAATTTAATAATTGAATTCTTTAATTCATTCACACTTTTAGGATCTATCATTATAGAATTTGTATTATCTAATATGTCATAATTAAAAGATTTATCTGAAGAAACAATTGGACATCCACACGCCATTGCCTCTACTATAGCATTACAACATCCCTCATTTAATGTTGGTAATGCAAATACATCTATTGCATTATAAAAATATACTAAATCATTATTATTCACTGGTTTATTAAAAATACATTTTTCACTTTTAGGTTGTATTTTTCCTTTTCCAGCACACGCAAATACTATGTTATTATCTTTTATTTCATCTATTGCTTGATCTAATCTATTAATACCTTTTCTTTCATCAAAACTACCACAAAATCCAACAATAAATTTATCCATATCCCAACCAAAATGTTTTCTAGCAATTTTTTTATCAATTTTATGAAATCTTTCTTTCCTAAATCCATTTGGGAAAATACCAATTTTATTTTCTTCAAGAACATCAGCATTTATTAAATAATTCTTATTTTGTGTAGAAACTGCAATTGCACCAGTTAAATATTTAAATACTTGTTTTAAGTAATTATTACCGTATTTAGTATTTCCACCATAGAATGCTTCACCATGTGCCATAAATGAATCTAAATTATATTTTCTTCCAAGAATAGCTGCGCTAACACCAGAGGGACATATAAAATGCGAATACAATATATCATTGTCTTTGCTTAATTTTTGCTTCTTTAAGACTTTATCTACTGCTTTAGTATACATTTTGGTAGTAAATTTTACTCTTAATTTTTGAAAAAGATTTCCGCTTTGGCCTAAACTAATATATTTAGGATGATATATTTTAATTTTAATTCCATTTTCATTTTCTTCGAATCTTTCTTTAGGAAATTTTATATACTTTAAATTTAAATTTATTGGCATTGGACATATTACATTACAATTATAGTTCAAATCAGCAAAAGACCATACTAGCGATTGAATAAATACACATACATTTGGTTCAATATAATTAGGATATTTGTTTACCAAAATATAAATATTCTTTTTTTTCATTTTTTACCGCCTTTATCTAAAGGCAACTTTAACCAATTTCCCATTTTAACGTCAAATTCATACGGCTTGATTTTACCAAATCCAGCGCCCTTAGTAAAGGTTAATTCGCCAAAATATATTTTTTCATGTGTATAGTAAAAGTCTACTCTAACGTGTAAAAAATCTTTAGATAGATCCTCTGCTATCTTTTTCATTTCATCAAATGCTTTAGGAATTATAACTTTTGTTTCAGTATCAGTTGGATACCCTAATTCAACATCCTTATATAAATTAAAGTTTTCATCATAAGCATTAATATGGTGATCTCCGTCTTTCCACGTATCGACATAAATTAGTTTTACTTTTCCATTAAAGCAAAAAAATTTATAATCAAATAGTGGCAAATTATTGTCTCCTTCCAAATACTTTTCAACTATTACTCTTGGCTTTTCTACTCCATAAAACCATTCACCATAACAAGGCAAGAATTTTGCTCTCAACCATTTTTTACATTTTTTTATTACATCTTTTTGATCCAATTTGTCTTTATCTGTACAAATTATATTAAATGTAGAGCCATGGGTAACTTTAATAACAAATTGTTTAGGTAACTTATCAAATGGTATATCTTCAGGGTTAAATCCTTCCCAAATTAATTCATTTAAAATATTTTTATATCCTTTGGATTTAATATAGTCTCTTACTGCAAATTTATCACAACATTTAGTCATCAATGGATTTTTATCATATAACTTTATCCATTGTAATTTTTCATTATAAGTTATGGGATTTTTTAAATCTAATTTATATCCCAACTTTAATCTAAATAATATTTTCAAATCTAAGCTTGGGCTAATCTTATATAATATATTAAATGGGGTTAATATAACATTTTTAGTTAAATTATTCATACTCATACAAAATCACTTCTCTTCTATAAATTTTTCAATACTTTCAACAATTGTATCAGTATTTGATATATATTTATTATACTCTTTTTTATTAATCAATTTAAGAGCTTTTTCCAAATCTTCCATTTCATATGCAGGCTCAATAAAATTTAATTCTGCAAATTCTTTTATTAATTGTACTTGGTGATCATCAACATGTTCACCATATTTTGCTAAACGAGGTACCCCAATAACTTTTTTTCCAAGTTTTACTGAATTAACAATAACACCAGTACCAGAATGAGTTATTAACGTATCACATTCATTTATTTTTTTATTAAACTCATCTTGAGTCATATAATCAACATATTCATAATTTTTAGGTTTATAATCACTAACCCCTACTTGTGCAAATACTTTATCTTTTATTACTTTTTTCTCTATAAGATTATCAATTGCTTCTAATAATCTATTAAATTGAAATTTTTGAGAGCCTACTGTTACAAATATCATTAGTATATTCCCCCTTTGTATATAGCATCAGGATAAAATTCAAGCATGGACTCCCATTGAACATAAAATTGATCTGCTATATGTTTTTTATAAATTAATTTACCAGTCATAGTTGGACTACTTATTTTAGCAAATGACTCTATATATATAACCTTTTTCTTAAATATATGTCCAATAAACATCATTGGTATTGCAGCAAGAACTCCTGTACTAATTATTACATCAGGTTTTTCTTTGAAATAAATATATAATGACTTTATAAAAATACACATCATTTTAAAAATAAATAATATTTCTTTTCTATTAACCTGCATCACAAAATATTTTATTTTTTTATCATTTTTGTTATATTTAGTCTTTTCTGTAACAATGAAGATATCATTGTTTTTTTCTAATTTTCTTAACATTAATAATTGTTCAAAATGTCCACCGGATGATGAAATCAAACATATTTTTTTTCTGCTTCTTTTCTTCATTGTTACTCCTTTCTTTATACAGCAAAAGGAATACATTGCACATGTATTCCTAAAATTGTACAACTTTTATTTTGCTCCATCTCTACCTAATACTACTTTAAAAGTTTTTAAAAATATACTCAAATCAAATCTTAATCCTTGATGATTTGAATAATATTTTTCCATTTTAAGTCTGTCTTCAAATGTACCTCTACTTCTTAAAGAGCATTGCCAAAATCCAGTAAGGCCAGGCTTTGTTTTAACTATATCATCAAAATAGTTACCCATATCTTTTTTTTCTCCAGGTAAATATGGTCTATTTCCAACAAAGGACATATCTCCTTTTAGAATATTCAAGAGTTGTGGTAATTCATCTATTGATGTACTTCTGATAAATCTACCAACTTTTGTTATTCTTGGATCCTTGTCAAGTTTCTTATTGATTTTATATTCTCTTGCTAATTTCTTATCTTTTCTCAATAATTCTTTAAGTTTTTCTTCTGCATTTGGAACCATACTTCTATATTTATAAAACTTAAATAAATTACCATCTTTACCAATTCTATCTTGAGTAAATATAATTCGATGAAAATCTCCTGTGAACATATAAGCAATTTTAATAAAAATAGTTATTGGTATTAAAAATATAAGGCAAAACAAAGAAACTAAAATGTCAAATGTTCTTTTAAAAAAGTGATACATATATTGTTTAGAATTAATAATTTTGCTATCTTTAACTTTATCACATAAAACCAATTTTGCTGTATTATCCAATTCAGTTATCATTTTTCTCCCCTATTCTATACTATCGCTTTTCAGCACAAAGATTATATCATAATTTATATCTAAAAAACAACCATTTTATCTTTTTTTACATGTAATTTTTACCAAAAAAATAATTTTCTTTAATAATATATGTTTAAAATTACAAAATAGCATAATAAAAATGGAAAAAACCACAAGAAGTTATTGTTACAAATTCAGATAGAAATAGTTTTCACTTATTGATTAGTTATATTTAAACTATTTATTATATATTTATAAATTCTAATAGAAGTTGAATCAAGATAATGTAATCCCTCAACTGTATCAAAGCCATTTTGCATTAGAAAACTATGAGTATCTATATATCTAATTCCTGGAAAATTTTTTATTTTATTATTAAAATCAATTATATCACTATTAAAATAACTATAATCTTTATCACAAGGCATAACCGATACAAAATATACTCTTATACCTTTTGCACTCCATTCTGGTAATTTTTGATTAAAATAATCAATATAACTTTTAGCATTTAGTCCATTAATTCCCATTAATATTATTAATGCACTTGTATCATCTAACTTATTTTCAATATTAGGAATACCTACTTTTTTCATCCAATCAAAGCCTTCGCCACTTTTACATGACCAGGTATCCATTCCATCCACAACAGTTCCATCTGCCAAATCAAGAGCGGATGGTGTTCCTTTAACAACTGCATATGCCATATTAACAGTTCTAGAATCACCTATAAAGAACCTTTTTGTAATTTCTTTTTCAACTATAACAGGAGGCTTATTTTTTTTATCAATTTCTTCTTTTATAGAAATTATTTTACTTTCATATTGATTTCTTTTATTCTCATCTTTTATATTTTTTAAATAGCTCATTGCATTATTGTAATCATTTATATCCAATGACTCTTCTAAATTATTTACTAATTCTTCCATTTTATTTTCATAAATTTCATTAATTTTATCAACAGTTTTTATTTCTAAGCAATTTTTATAGTCACTGTTTGGAAAAGAAACTTTTACAATTAAACTTACTATTGATGGTATTAAAAATATTACTACTGCAGCTATTATATTTGATGGAGCATTCTTTTTAAATTTAGAAAGTCCATCATCATTTCCACTAGTCACAGCTTTTATTAGTTTAAATGTTAAGCTAAAAATTAATAGTATTGGTACTATTATTCTTATTATAGTCACAAATATATTTATATATCTCATTACTTCCAATACTTTTGGATTACTACATATACTTGCTATCATAATATACCTCTATGAATATTTTATCACAAATAAAAGAAAACTTAAATATGTATAGTTTTCTAGTTATTCATTTTTATTAATTTAATACAGTTTCTAAATAATAATCTGAATTATATGTATGATTATTAGTACCATCTAATTTAGATAAATCATCATTTGTAATTAAATAATAATCATATCTTAACATCTCTCCACCACCAATAACAACAGGATCATCCCATGTAACATCTAAGTGTAACCATTTATTATTTACATATACAAGATTCCATACATGCGTATCACTTGGAACTAAAATATTTGGTATATTAAATCTATCTAGAAATAATGCCATTGCTTCTGCATATCCTTGACATACAGCTTTATTTAAAACTATCGCACCGTATGCATTATAAGCATCACCTACACCTGTATTCATTGATTCTTCATCATAACTATTTTTATTAACTAAATAATCATGAGCCCATTTAATTTTTTCTTCGTCACTCATTTCATTTAAATTAAGTTCATTTAAATTAGAATCAATTATTTTATCTATTTCCTCTATTTGCTCTTTTGTATATTTTTTATTAAATGTAAGCTCTATATTTGCTTCTTTACTACTATATGTATATGATGCATTTATATTATAATATTTATTATATGGATTTACATAATTAGAAATTGATAACATTAATTTATTATTTTGAAACACTGTTTTAAAATCATCAAGACAAGCTTCAACTGTTTCATAATTACAATCCAAAGTTATTTTATCATTTCCACTATTTAAACCAGTATAAATAGATTGTATTATTTCATCTTGATTAGATATTATATAAGAATCAATATTTTTATAATATACATAATTATAATTTCTTTTAGTAATAAATTTCCATTTTGCATATAAATCTATATTATTATTTGTACCTTTATTTATTTTAGTAATTTTATTTTTAAACCCACTATCTGTATACCATCCATCAAATGTATATCCCTTTTTAGTTGGTATTAATAATTCAAATTCATCTGTTTCTTTAAATGTATTAATTGCATTTTCAGGATTAACTCCACCATATAAATTATATGTAATAATAAAATCATTATTTTCATTTTCAATTTTTATCCATTTTGCATATATAGTAATATCACCAGTATGTCCTTTTTCTATTTTAATAATTTTATTTTTGAAGTCTTGTTCAGTGTACCAACCATCAAATTTATATCCTTCTTTTGATGGTATTAAAAGTGTAACTTCATCTTCTATTGTATATTTAACAACTGGATTTAATAATTCATTTGCTCCATCTAATTCATATTTAATATTATATTCAATTAATTCTTCACTATTTTTAATCCACTTTGCATAAAATGTTTTATTACCAACTGATCCTATTGATATAACAGTTACTTTATTTTCAAACTCTTTTTCTGTATACCATCCATCAAATGTATATCCTTCTCTTGTCGGTGTTGGTAATATCACTGAATAAGTAGATACATATTCTAATGGTGTATTACTAGGATTTACTCCTCCATTTAATATATAAGCTATACCATAAGTTTTAATTTCTTCATTTTGTTCCCATTTAGCATAAACTATTATATTTTCTTTAGTTCCTTTATTAATTTTAGTTATTTTATTTGTAAGTTCACTATCAGTATACCAACCTAAGAATTTATAATTTTCTCTTATTGGCTCTACTAAAATAATTTCATCATTTTTAGTAAATGTAGTTAATACTGTTTCAGGATTAACACCACCATTAAGTTCATATGTTATTGTATAAAATACAAGTTCATCTTCAATCTTTGTCCACTTTGCATAGATCTTGATATCACCTTTTGTACCCTTTTCTATACTTGTAATTTTATTTATAAAATTGTTTTCTAAAAACCATCCATCAAATGTAAATCCTTCTTTTGTTGGAGATGGCAATATAGTTGTATTTTCACTTGAATAAGTATTTACTACATTTTCTTTATTAACTCCATCATTAAGTTCATAGATTATTTTATATTCTGGCTTTTTCCATTGTGCGTACAAAGTAATTGTTTTATTATTTATTGAAAGTAAGTTAATTACATTTTGTGAATCATTATAACTAGTTCCACTACCATCTTTTTTTGTATTCCATCCTGCAAAAACATAGTCTTTTTTATTAAAAGTATTAGTTTTTAATTTAAATGATACTCCATATTTTATGTTTTTTTGACTAACCATTTTACCAGATGTATTACCATTTCCATTAAATGATACATTATATGTAATTGGTGTCCATTTTGCATATAACGTTTTATTTCCAGTACTTCCTTTTTTTATTTTAGTAACTTTAGTTTTATATTTATTTGTTGTATACCAACCTTTAAATATATATCCCTTTTTACTTGGATTACTTAAACTAAATGACGCAGTTGTAATAGTATAAATAGATTTATTTTTAGAATTATTTACTCCACCATTTAATTCATATATTAAATTATAATTAATTTTTTGATAGTGTGCATATAAAGTAAACTTTTTAGAATAATTTACTATATTTAAATCTTTAATAAGTGTTCCACCTGTTTTTTTAGTATACAAGCCTGTAAAAGCATAACCTTTTTTACTGGCTTTTGGTAATGTTCCATAACTTAAATATTTATAAACTGTTTTATATTTTTTTGATGTTTTTCCACCATTTGCATTAAATGTTAGTTTTATTCCTTTAGACCAAACTGCATATAGTGTTACTTTATCAGTAAGTTCAATTTTATCTCCAGCTTTATATTCTGGAACACTTGATGTTTTAGATACACTCCATCCCAAAAATGCATAACCTTTTCTAGTAGGTTTTACATTTGTTAATTTATCACTTACACATTCTTTTGATATTTTAATTTTACCTTTATTTGCATTATAAGTAACCTCATAACTATCAGTACAAGTAAGTGCTGATACTTTGAATGTAAATACAAATATTAATAATATAAATAATAGTATTTTTTTCATATGACCTCTTTCATAATTATTTTATCATATTTTTTTAAATCTAATTAAGTATATTCAATATTTTTTAAAAATTTACATTTTATTTATAATATCTCTAATCTTATTAAGTAATGTTTCAATTACAAAATCATCCTCTAATTTATTTATACTAAAAGTTCCATTACCAGCACTATTTATACTACTACCAGAGTGATATATTTCTTTTTTATCAATAATAAAAATATCTATCATGAAATGTATTATTTCTTATTACTTTTAAATTATTATATTCACTTTTGTTTAAGGTGACATTTTGGCACCTTAAAAGTCCATTGTACTCTTCCTTTGTAATTTCAAAGCAAAAATCATTTGGAAATCTAATGATATTTCTTTTAACTTGCCTTTTTAAATACTTAGTTTCTACTCCATATATTTTTGCTAAATCTGAATCCAACATTACTTGCTTTCCTCTTATTTCATATATTTTATTTTCAATATCTTTCTCATCTAATTTTATCAATTCATTTTTCATTTACAATACCTCCTATATAATTAAAAAAAGTATACTTCTCTTTTGAAAAGTATACCCGCATCATGTATATTTATTTCTTGCCTTAAATAAATATACGCTATCGTCTAAATTGTCATATTAACGCTTGGCAAGTTAATTAATATATTTTTATTTTAACATAATTTGTCATAATAAACAATTATTTATTTTCATTAACAACATCTATACCTGAATAAATATAATCTAACATATTTTTAATATTTACTGTATTTTTATATTCATCATCAATATTCTCTAATTTTGGAGGTATGGATATTAATATATTTAATAACATTTTTTCTTCTTTTAATAATTCTAAATTTTCATTATAAACTTTTAATAAATAATTAAAATCTAGTTTATAACCTTCTTTTTTATAAAAGTTATATAAATCTAAAATTGGAGTATCAACCATATGATTATCCCAACTTAAAAGATAACTTTTTTCCCCTTTAACAAAATGATTAAGTGATAAATTATTATGTATAATACAAACTCTTTCTTTAGTTTTATTTGATACTAAATTAAACCATCTTTTAAGTTCATTACTTGCATAATTTAAACTACTATCAATAGAAGAATAGTTTCTAGCAATTAAATAATGAGATGGAGACATATATACTTCATTTTCTATTTCTTCAATTAAACCTAAATAATATTTTTTTAAATATTCAATATTATCACTTATCCTATTATATATATTTCTATATTTATTTTTACTAACATCTTTAAAGAAAATAGTTTTATAATGAAGTTCACTTATTGTTTTAATAAGTTCTACTCCTTTAGTAACTTCATAATAATCATTAGAATCAATATACTTCATAGTATAAGTCTTTTCATCTTCATCTAATATTTCAGGGAAATTATTAAAACTTCTACTATCTAAGTATTTAAATAATTCTGATACATTATTATTTGTTTTATTTTTTATAACACTACCTTCTTTTATGATTACACTATTTTTATATTTTTTAGTCATTAAATGATGGTATTACTATTTTATCTCCAATATTTATTTCACTTAAATCATTATATTCTTTTAATTCTTCATAGCTAATATTATATTTACTACATATACTTTCTACTGTATCTCCACTTCTAACAATATATACTTTATAAGTATAATATTTATTATTTGAATCAACTAAATTATTAGTTATAGTACTTAAATTATCATCTATATTTACATTTTCTTTAATATTATTTATTTGTGTCTCTTTATCAATATCTAAAGTACTTTTATCATCTTTAAAATATTCATCCATAAAATTATCTACATCATATTCTACATTCTTTTTGTCATCTTCTTTAATTTCCTTTACTTTTGAAGGTTCATTCATAGTTTCCTCCGCTTCTTCACATGTAAGTTCTAAATCAATATTTACTTTTAAAGTATCTTTTTCTATTTCATACTTAAAATCATCTATTTCTAATTTTATAGTATCTTTATTAATTCTATCTGAAACAGCTATAGAAAAAGGAATAGTATAGAAAAAATCTTCTTCAAGTACACTTGCTTCAGTCATTTTATATGTACCACTTAAAGCTACGGTACCATTTACTAGATTATCATTAATCTTATAATCATGATCTAAATTTAAATTACTAAGTTCTCCTATTTTTGTTTTAAAAACAATATCTTTTTTTAATGGAATAATTTCTCTCATAATATCTCCTTTCTATAAATCATATTAACAAATTAAAAAAATATTCATTTATTAGAATATTTTTTTATATAAATCTTTATAATTGTCTATAGTTTCAAATTTAATATTATTATTTAAATCATCACTTAACCAAATTACATCATTATTATTATCTTTTGGAATATAAAATGTTTTAATATCATTTTTTACACAAGCAATAGATTTTTCTTTTATACCACCTACTTTTAAAATATCACCTTTTAATGTAATTTCTCCAGTAAATGTTACATCATCACTAATAACTTTATTTTTTAAAAGTGATAGTATTGCGGTTGTTATCGCAATACCTGCAGAAGGTCCATCTTTAAATGAAGCATTTTCAGTAAAATGAATATGTAAATCATTATGTTCAAAAAAATCATCTTTTATTTTAAAATACTTACTATTACTTTTAATATAACTTATAGAAACTTCAATACTTTCTTTTGTAACTTCACCAAGTGAACCAGTAAATGTAAATTTACCATTTCCTTTAAATGAAGAACATTCTATATCTATTACTGTTCCACCATAGTTAGTACTTGCTACTGCATGAACAACACCAGGAGCTTTTATTGAATGACATTTATTAGTTATATAAAGTTCTTTTTCTAAATAATGTATTAAATCATTTTCTTTAACAATGATATTTATAATTTTTTTAGATGATTTAATATATTCTGTTATTATTTTTCTTACTATTTTGTTTATACATCTTTCAAGTTCACGAACTCCTGCTTCATTAGTATAATATTTTATTATTTTAAGTAAAGCATTTTTCTCAAATTTAATTATATTGTGTTTTATATTATGTTTTTTTAATATATTTGGTATTAAATAATTTTCACATATCAATAATTTTTCATTTTGTGAATATCCTGTTAAATTAATTATTTCCATTCTATCTAACAATGCTAGTGGTATGCTACTAATATCATTTGCTGTTAATATAAATAATACTTTACTCAAATCAATTTCTTCATCAACATAATTATCAACAAATCTTTTATTTTGATTTACGTCTAATATATCAAGTAATGTAGATGCAGGATCTCCTTTATAATCTTTTTTTAATTTATCTACTTCATCAAGTAAAAATACAGGATTATTACTTCCACATTTTATTAGTGAAGTGACTATTTTACCTGGATTTGAACCAATATATGCGCGCCTATGTCCTACAAGTTCAGCTGAATCACTCATACCACCAAGTGAAATACTTACAAATTTTCTATTTATTGATGCAGATATTGCTTCAGCAAATGTAGTCTTACCAACACCAGGAGGACCTACTAAACATATAATTGGGCTTTGTATATTTGGAGTTATGCTTTTAACTGCTATATATTCAATAATTCTAGTTTTGGCACTATCCATTCCATAGTGTGATGCATTTAATTTCTTTTCAATTTTTAATAAATCTTTTTCATCTTTAGTACTAATATTCCATGGAATAGATATTAAATAATCTATATAATTTCTTATAATTCCAGAATCAGGGCTCATTTCAGAAGATGCCATAAATCTTTCAAGTTCACTTAATAATTTGTTTTTAATTCTATTTGGATATTCATTATTTTCAATTTTTTCTTTTATTGAATTTACATAATCTTCTTTAGTATTATTTTCACCAAGTTCATCTTTAATAACTTTTAACTTTTCTTTTAAAATAAATTCTTTTTGTGATTCATCAAGTCCCTTTTTTATTTCACTTTCAATATGACCTTCAAGATCAATTATTTCACTTTCAATAGCAAGTTCTTTTATTAATGTTTTGCTTCTACTAACAGGAGAACTATCTAACATTAAATTTTGTTTTTTTTCAAAAGATAAAGGTAAAAAATTAGCAATTAAATCAGTTAATTTATCAAGTGAAATATTTCCTTTTAATCCTGACATTATTGAATTTGTAACAAAAGGGTTTTTATCAACATACCTTTCAAGTTCCATCATAAGTTTTCTAAAATATGCTGAACTTTCTATTTCAGTATCTTCATTTTCTATTTTAGTAATAATACTATCTAGTATATCTTTTTCATCAGAATAATTTACATAATTTAATACATTAACTCTATATAATCCTGATATTATTACTCTCATATTTCCATTTGGTAAGTCTATAACGCTTCTTATTTTTCCAACTACACCAACTTTAGGTAAATCAGATGTATCAGGCTTTTCTTCAAGAGAATTTAATGGACTTACGATAAGTACTTCACCATCATGATATAACTTTGATATTTCAGTTACTTTTTTACTTACTTCGCTTTTAATTTCTACACGAACTTCTTGGTAAGGAAATAGAACAAGATTTTTAAGTAAAATTACTGGTAAGTTATTCTTAATCATATTTCCCTCCTGTTTAATTTAATATTATAAAAGTTATTTAAAAAAATGTAAACAGAAAAGAATATTTTTTCACAAAAAAAGAGTTAATTTTTTAACCCTTTTTATTTTCTTAATACTAGTTGTTCACTATTATTATGTAAATTATTAATAAAATCATTTTTTAATAAATCTAAATGTTTTTTTAATTCAATATAACTAACATTCTTTAAAGAAGTTTTTGTTTCCTCTTCATATAATTCTTTTTCTGAAATATTTTCAGTAAGTATACTTGGATATTCAAAAAATATAGTTTCTAATTTACCTGATTCTTTAAATATAACTAATTTATTAAGTAATTTATCAATAGATAATTTTAATATATCTTTATTATTAACTATATATTCAATTGCTTCATTTTGATCATAACCATGAGTAATAAACATATCACAAATAACGCTATATATTCCATATATATTTGATGAATCATTAAGTAAAATTGTATCATTGTTTCTATTAGAATCAATTAAATCAATTACATTAATACTAGCTTTACTTGCAATAAAATTTAACATTAAATAGTTGAATTTTATACTTTCAATATCTCTTTCAACAATAATTGGATTATTATTGATAAATGCTTTTGCATCATCAACAGTATAACCATTTGATAAAAACATATTAAATATAAAATTAATTCTTTCATTAACAACCCTTACTGGAACATTACTTAATGTTATTAAATTAGTTATTTTACCACCGACGTTTGGATTACCAAAAAAATTTGAATAATTAATTTTAGTGTCAATACGACTTAACATGTCAATTAACCCATTTAATTCTTTCTTTTCTAATTTTTCAACTTTGTGATCCCTATTAATAATTTTTTTTCTCATTTTTTAACCCCCTAGTACTCTACGTACAAGAAGATTATATCATATTTGATACAGCATGTCAATATAATTGTATCAAATGTGTCACAAAATATCAAAAGTAATATTTTTAATTTTTTCTTGTTTGATTGAATTAACTATTAAAAGACTAACCTTTTCATAGTTTACTTCACCATTAACTGGGATATTTTTAAATTTAGAAATTTTTTCAAAGCATTCTTCTATTTCATCTTCATTATACTTCTCAATTCCAAATTCTTGTTTTAAATATAAAGGATAATAATTACTTAATTTTTTTAATATATGAACTGCTACTTCTTCTACATTTAAGATTTCTTCTTTAATTATTGTCATACTTGCTAAATTATATGCAACTTCATTACTATTAAATTTAGGCCAAAGTATACCTGGTGTATCAAGTAAGTCCATATATTCATTTATTTTAATTGTACTTAAGTTTTTAGTAACTCCAGGTTTATTTCCAACTCCAGCAATAGACTTACCAGCAAGTTTATTTATAAGTGTACTTTTACCTACATTTGGAACACCTACTACTAAACATTTAGCTTTTTTAGGAAGTAAACCTCTATTTTTTCTTTTTTCATTGACACTAATCATTATATTACTAACTTCATTAATTATTTTCTTATAATCATTAGAATTTTTAGAGTCACAAGTTACTATCAAAGAACCTTCATTTTTATATTTTTCTATCCATTTATTAGTAATTTCTTTATCACATAAATCATATTTATTAAATACAATTATTGATTTTTTATCCTTAATAATATTTTTTAAATCAGGTATCCTAGAAGAATATGGAATTCTACTATCAATAACTTCTATTACTATATCTACATTACTTATAATATTAGATATTTCTTTTTTAGTTTTAGCCATATGGCCTGGATACCAGTTTATATTTGTTTTATTTTCATTCATCACTATCAACTCCTTGTTCTACTTAATATTTTAACAAATTTTTGAGGAATTTTTTCATTTACTTTTTCTATGGTTTCATTATTAATTCCATACATTGCTTCAGCCATACTTCCAACTATGGCACAGTTTGTATCTGTATCTCCACCCATTAATAAGGTTTTTCGAATAGCATTTTCAAAACTATTTGAATTATATAATGCATATAGACAATTTCCTATAGTCTCTTCACACGTAGTATTAAATTTAGTAAATGGATTATATTCAACATTAATCTTCATCATTTTAAATATTTCATCTTTTGTATAACCTTTTCTAGAATAATATATTATTAATGCAACTAGTGTGGCAGAATCAACTGCTTCCTTCGAATTATGTGAAGAAATAGTTGCAAGTCTTGCATTTTCAATTACATCTATTTCAGAATCAAACATATACCCAACAGGTGATATTCTCATCATAGCACCATTACCATGACTAGTACCAATTATATTTGATTGGCTCCATTTTACCAAGTTAGGTGAAAACGATGATTTAAAATACGGATTAAAATCAGGTTTATAGTCACTATATTCTTGTATATATTTTCGCAAATAATAATCATAATCTTTGTTATTAAGTATCGCATCAAGTATAGCAATAGTTAAAATTGTATCATCACTATAGAAAGCATTATCCTCAATTAAATTACTCATTTGTACTCTATGAATTTTTTTTAATTGATCAAATTCATATATACTACCAGCTAAATCTCCAACTATAGCCCCATACATATTATCACTTCCATACTCAAATTATTTCATATTATTAGGTGGCGTAATCACCTTACTAATTCCTCTACTATTTTGCATTAAAAATAGTCTTTTTTTGTTAATTTTTTATATTTTATCATATTTTTAAGTTAAACATGCAAAACGTTAAATCTCACAAAACCTTATTTTACATAGTTTTTCTTCTATTCTTGGATAAATCGTAATCAACCAGTTTATATTAGTTTTATTTTCATTCATTTGGATCAACTCCTTTTTCTTGAAATGATTATATCATAAAGAAAAGGATATTTCTATCCTCTTTGGTATTCGTAAAAAGTATTAAAACATCAATTTATTATCTCATATTTTTTATCAGTTGTTTTGATTATCTTGTATCACTTAATGTTTCGAATCTTTCTTCTTTAGGTTTACCTTCTTTAATTAATTCTGCATTATTATTTAATTATTTTTTTCATTTTCATCCATCTAAATATTATATTTGATTAATATTTATTAATTACTTTAAATATAAACTTCTTATTTTTTCTTTTTTATTTTCATCTACATTACATACTTCTTTTAAAAAGTTATCCATATTTCCATAAATATTATTTATATAATCTAGTGCTGATAATAGATATTCTTTTTTGGCATAAAAAATATTTTTAAATTTTTCTCTATTTTGCTTATTAAGTATTAATGATGCTATTTTGTATTTATTTGGAATGTTTATATATTTATTTGTAAGTAAATAATCATACATAATTGTATCATTATCAAGTCCTAAAGTGTATTCTATAATAGCACTAACTATGCCACATCTATCTTTTCCTGCTGAACAGTGCCACAATAATGCTCCGCTTTTATTATTGGCTAATATTTCAAATATGGAAGTCCAAGATTCTTTTTTATCATAACTTACTAACTTTGGATATGTTACAGTCAAATCAGGTATTATTGTTGGTATTTTTCTTCTACCACTTTCATGTGTTATTCCAAGCTCACTTCCAGAAAGTAATTGAATATGATAATACTTTGCATTTGGAACTTTCATATTTTCTTTTTTTACCTCTGCTAAAGTTCGTAAATCTATTATTGTATTTACATCATATTTATATGCTAATAAATTAGCGTCATCTTTTGTTAAATTATTCAATGCAGAACTTCTAATCAATTTTTTTTCATTTATATTTTTATATGATATATCTCTTATATTTTTAACGCCATACAGTTTGATTTCTTCCATATTATCCCCCTAAAGTGTATAATACTACAAATATTTTTTATTGTAAAGAAAAAGGATTTTTACAAATCCATTATTTTCTTTTATAAATTGTATCGCTACCAAATGAATCTTTAATATTTAATGTATTACCATCAATTGTATACGTTGATTCAAATGGTACTGTATTACCAGTGTATAAAATTGATAATTTTCCATCTTCAGTAGCTGTATATGTGAATTCCATTTTTGATTCACCATATGCATAATTACCGGTACCGTCTTCATTAAATGTATATGTGTACCCTCCTGTTTCATTTTCCCATTTACCAACAATTCCTTTTTTTCCACAAGCAGTTAATAAAAGGACTAATACACATGATAATATGATTGTTAATAATACTTTTTTCATTTTATTCTCCTCTCTTATTATTTACTTTTTTTATAAACAATATCAGATCCTAATGAATCTTTTATTGTTAAAGTATCATTCTCTATTTTATATTCATATTCACTTGAATTATTACCACCAATATAATTTAATGTTACTTTTCCATCTTTAGTCTCATAAATAAAACTATTTTTACCACCTATAAATACATATTCTCCAGTTTTGTCATCATTAAACTTATAATACATATTATTTCTAATGGCACTTCCATCAAAATAATACCATGTACCTTCTAAATTATTTTTTCCACATGCAGTCAACATTAATAATGAACAAATACAAATTATACTTATTAAAACCTTTTTCATACTTCTTATCCTCCTATTAAAAATATAACATATTTATTAATATTTATCAATTATTTAATTTATATATATTTGATTCTACTTTAATAGTATCATCAAATTTATGGAATATAAATGTTACAAAATAATTTATAATTTTATAAATATAGAATGAATCAAGAGCAAGTATAAATGTAAGAATCAATATTGTATTATTTACTTTCATTATGCTAAAGAATTCTGGTAAAAAGAATAAACAACATAAAAATCCTATGGTCATTACACTAAATAAAGTACCTCTATACCAGTTAATTGGATGACATATTTTAAATAAATAATAAAGACCAGTAATTGTTGTTAATATTACACTTAAACTACTTTGCATTTCATATGATAAATTAAATAAATGAGCAAGCGCTGATGATAATAGTATATTGAATAATACTGTAAGTGCTACTGGTAAACTTTTAGCAAAAACCTTTAGTAAGAATTTACCTCTAACTAGTTCATGATTAGGTTCAAGTGCAAGCACAAATGATGGAGCACCTATCGTAAAAGTAGTTATAAATGTAAGTTGTATTGGAATAAAGAAATATTTTTGAAATGATAAAATACTAAATATAATTAACATCATAGTATATAAAGTTTTAACAAGTAATAATGATGCACTTCTTTCTACATTATTAATTGTTTGTCTTCCTTCTTCAACAACTCTTGGAAGAGAGTTAAAATCATCATCCATAAGTATTAATTGAGCTACATTTCTTGCAGCATCAGTTCCAGATTTTACTGAAATAGCACAGTCACTTTCTTTAAGAGCAAGAACATCATTTACTCCATCTCCTGTCATCGCTACAGTATGTCCTTTAGATTTTAAGTATTTAATAATTAATTTCTTTTGTTCAGGCCTTGCACGTCCAAATACTTGATTACTATCAATAGCGTTTCTTAATTCTTCATCGCTTAGTCCCCCAATATCTACCCCACTCAAATCATTAAGGCCAACTTTTTTAGCAATAGACATAACAGTTTTTACATTATCTCCTGAGATTATCTTAACTAAAACATTATTGTTTTTAAAGTAATCAAGTGTATCTTTAGCTGAAGGTCTTATAATATCTTCAATTAAAATATATCCAAGTGGTTCTATGTTATTTAAATTTTCATCAATTTTACCATCTTTTTTACCAAATGCTAGTACTCTATAGTTATCTATATTATCATCAATTACTCTTTTATCTACTTTTCCTTTAAATATTATTTCTGGAGCACCAAAATAAAGTGAATGGTCATCAAATTCAATGGCTGAAAATTTTCTACTTGATGAAAAAGGTATTTTATTTTTAGCAAATATTTTTTCTCCTTCATAATGTTCTTTTAGTGCAGCCATAGTTTGATTATTATCATCACTAGCAAGAGCATATTTTTTTAAGTAATTATCCACTTCAAATTTAGAATAATTATTACTAGGAATAATATCTTTTAAGCACATTTTACCAACTGTTAAAGTTCCTGTTTTATCTAAACATATTGCATCTACTCTTGCAAGAGTTTCAATTGCATATAATTGTTGTACAAGAACATGTACCTTATAAAGTTTAATAACTCCTACTGCCATAACAGAAGATGTTAAAAGAACAAGACCATCTGGTATCATACCAATTAATGATGCTACTGTTGTAAATATACTTTCAGGTAAATTATCAGTAACTTTATATTGACTTATTAACATAACTATTCCAATTGGAATAATTAATACTGATAAGATTTTAAGCATTTTAGTGAATGAACCCATTATCATAGAGTTTACATCTTTTTTATATTTTGCTTCATTAGAAATTTTTGAAACATAATTATCTTTTCCTACATGAACTACTTTAGCATATGCATTACCTGATAAAATATAAGAGCCAGATAATAATTCATCACCTTTAACTTTTTTAATTGAATCACTTTCACCAGTAATTAAAGATTCACTAACTTCAATTTCTCCATCAAGAACAACGCTATCGCAAACAACTTGATGTCCAAGAGATAATTTAATTATATCATCCATTACTACTTCTTCAAGTGAACAAGTTATTATTTGATTATCTCTCAATACTTCTACTTTACTTTCAGAAACTATTGACAACTTATCTATTATTTTTTTAGAAATAACTTCTTCTATAATACTAATTACTGAGTTAACAATAATAACGCCCATAAACAAACAGTTTTTAAGAGCATTAAACACACTACCATTTATTACTCCTGCTGTAAAAACTGCAATACCTAAAGCTAAATTTAAATAATTAAAATATGTAAAAACATTATCTTTAATTATTTCTCTTATAGTTTTAGTTTTAGGAGCATCATTATAGTTAATAAGTCCTTTACTTTTTCTATAATTTACTTCTTCTTGCGTTAAGCCTTTTATTTCATTCATAGTATCACTCCTAACTTATACATACATATTATATCACTTATATTTTAAATATTTAATAACAAGTTTACCTGATTTTGTATTATTTACAACATTTATATATTTATATTTACCATATCTTCTAATACTAAATATATCATTTTCTTTTAACATATAAAAATTTTTATTTAATATTTCATAATTTAAAATTATTTCTTTATTTTTTATTTTTTCTATTACTTTATCTCTACTTGTATTTATTATTTTGGATATTACATTATCTATTCTTAAAGAAGAAACAATTATTTCATATTCTTCATATTTTCTTTCATAATCTTTTAATGAATCTATATCTATTTCTTCAAGTGAAACACTTTTGTTACCAATACTATTTAAATTATTTTTAATATAATCATTTAAACTACTAATTATATAGAAATAATAATTATCATTATCTACAATAATATCTCCTAAATAATTATTTTGGATATTTAAAGATAATATACTTCCGAGTATTTCATTATGCTTTAATGTATTATAACTATTTATTTTAAATAATGTTACTTTAGGTATTTCATCCTTATATAGTATTACTTTTTCACTATCTTTATATGGTAAATATACATTATAATCTTTGCTTTTAAGTTTATTACTAATTAATTTAAATTCCTTTGCATCTAAAAACAAAGTGCTTTTACCACTTAATAATTTATCTATATTATTTATTGTTTTATAAACATCTTTTTTCATTAATCACCTAAATCAAATAGTCTATGTTGCATACCATCTGGATCATCTATATACATTTTATATAAATTATATATATCTGTATCTTTATATTTTATTTCTTTAAAATTATCATTTAAATTTAATATTTTTCCATTTCTATAACTTATTAAAATTGGAGAATGTGTTGCGATAATAAATTGACTACCTTTTTTAACAAGTTCATCTATTAAACATAATAATGTTAATTGTCTACTTGGAGATAAAGCAGCTTCAGGCTCATCTAATATATATAAGCCTTTTTCAGTAAATCTATTTTTAACTAATTTAATAAATGATTCTCCATGTGAACATTCATGCAAATTACCACCATATGATTTATATAATGTATTAAATCCATTTTCTTCAACTAATCTTTGTACTTCAGTAGAAAAATTATAAAAGCTTTCAGCTCTTAAAAAGAATTTTGTTTTTGGTTTATTAAAAGTTGCTACTCTTATATAATTTGATAATTTAGATGTTGTATTTTTGGTTTCATAATTAAAATTTGCGGTACCACCTTCAGCAGGCATTCCAAGTGTTACAGCAAGTGCTTCAATAAATGTTGACTTACCAACACCATTTTCCCCTATTAAAAAGATAACAGGGGAATCTATATTTAATTCATAAAAGTTTTTTATTATATCTATATTAAAGGGATATTCATCAAATGATTCAATTTTATCTCTTTCCAAAGTTATTTTTTTTACAATTAGATTACTATTCATACAAACACCTATAAATATTTTACCAAGAAAAAATAGATATTTCTATCTATTTATTATCCTCTACTAAAATATTTACCATCTCTTGTAGTTATAATTATTTCTTCACCTTCTGCTATGAATAAAGGTGCTTTTAATGTATAACCAGTTTCAATAGTAACATCTTTTTGAGCAGAACTTGTTGTATTACCTTTTACAGCTTCTGGAGCACTTATAACTTTATAAGATACTTTTTCTGGTAAATCAATACCAACAACTTCTCCTTCAATTGTCATTGATTGAACATTCATTCCTTCTTTTAAGAATTTAGCATTATCACCAATAAGTGATGAAGGTAATTCTAATTGATCATATGTATTATTATCCATAAATACATATGCATCTCCAGTATTATATAAATATGAAAGTTCATTCTTTCTAACGTCAGCTTTTTCAATTTTAATACCAGCATTAAATGTTATTTCTTGAGTAGTACCTGCTTTTAAATTTTTAAGTTTTGTTTTAACAAAAGCACTACCTTTACCAGGCTTCACATGTTGAAATTCAACAACTTGATAAATATTTCCTTCATATTTAATAGTCATTCCATTTTTAATATCATTTACATTAAACATAAAATATTACCTACTTTCTTAAGCTTTCTTTTCTTTATGAAGTGTAGTTTTATTACATTTAGGACAGAATTTCTTAACTTCTAATTTACCTTCAGTATTCTTTTTATTTTTACTTGTTAGATAATTAATATCCTTACAAACAGTACATTGTAATGCAATACCTTCTCTATTTTCTTTCTTTGCCATTTTCCTGCCTCCCTCTTTGCACATAAAGATTATAACAAACAAAATGAAAGTTTACAAGTAAAACTTTCATTATAATTAGTTTTTAGGGTATTTAGTAAAGATATCTAATACTTTAGATTTATTTTTATTAGCATTATTTTTCTTACTTTTAATTGTTTCAAGGTTTCAATTTGAAACCGCAAATTATTATATTCACCTTTTGTTAACTGAAATATGAATCTTTTTGGAAATCTATTTATATGTCTTTTAACAACCAAATTTATAGATTTAGTTCCATTCTTACGTCGATATAAACGATAAATATCTTCTACCACCATAATTATCTAAACTTGAGGTGAAATTTTTGCACCTCAAGTTTTTAAACCCTTCTTCTTTCAATTGAAACATAAAATCATCATCAAATCTTTCTATGTTATTTTTAACTTGTCTGTTTAAATTTCTTGTTTTATATCCATATATTTTAGCAAGATCAAAATCCAGCATTACTTTTTTACCTCTAATTTCATATATATTATCTTTCACATAATTTTCATCTATTAATACCTCTTTTTCAATTATTTCATTCATTTATAATACTTACAATTTTATTAAGTAATGTTTCAATTACAAATTCATCTTCTAATTTATTTATTGAAAATGTGCCATTACCTGCATGATTAATACTACTACCAGAATGATATATTTCTTTTTTATCAATAATAAAATACCTATCATGAAATGTATTATTTCTTATTACTTTTAAATTGTTATATTGACAGTTATATTTTTCTATATCAAGTTCACTTAATCTTTCACTATCTTTAGTTATTAAAATAACATTTACTTTTAATTTACTTATCATATCAAGTATTGTTTTATCTGCATAACTATCTATGATAATTAGTTCTTCTTCTGCTAATTTAAATATATCTATTATTTTAGAATATGCATCATATATTTGTCCTTTTAAATATAAATTTTCTTTTGTTTCAAATCGATTAAATATTTTATTTATTTTTTCATCATGTTCAATTAATTTTACATTTATATTATTAAGTGATTTATATATATCTTTATTTTCTATAATAAAATGTCTCATTTTTACAAATGCATCCATAATTTTTACACTTACTTCTTCTGCTACTTTAGTTTTAAGTACACTTGCAAGCATTGCTACACCTTGTTCAGTAAATGCATATGGTAATGTTCTTGACATATTTGTGGTTTCAATTTGAAACCGCAAATTTTTAAATTCTGCTTTCGTCAATTGAAACATAAATCTTTCTGGGAATCTATTTATATGTCTTTTAACAGCCAAATTTATAGATTTAGTTCCATTCTTACATTGATATAATTCTGCTAAATCAGAATCAAGCATTACTTGTACTCCTCTTATTTCATATATTTTATTTTCAATATCTTTTTCATCTAATTTTATTAATTCATTGGTCATTTACAATTCCTCCAATCTAATTTGTTCTTAATTTATGAATAAAAAACAAAATGTTTTTAGAAAATCTATTTATATTTCTTTTCATAATTATTACTTATATCACTTGAAATTCTTAAACAACAGTAGACAAAAATTAAAATGATTAAAATAATAATGCTTCCTATAATAATTAAAAATAATTTCACAATAATATACCTCCAGATATAAATATTTCATTTTGTAAAACATTTTACTCCTAGAAAATCAAGTGTCAAATTAATAAAATTCAATTTTTATTTATTTTTTTTAACTAAAATTTTAAAAGTTATACTAATAATTAAATTTTAAAGATACTTTTTAATTAAAAATCGTTAAAATTCAAAATTTTACACTTTTTTTTAATTTTTATAATAATGTGATATAATATGAATGTTTTTGGAGGAAAAGTATGAATAAAAAGGTTGTTTTAATCACAGGAAGTACTGGTCTTGGTGAAAGTATTATTAAAAAATATGCAGAAAATAATTATGATATTGTTATGACATATTTAAATCATGAAAATGAAGCTAAGAAATTAGAAAATCAAATTAAAGTCAAATATGATATTAATACATTGTGTATTAAATGTGATTTATCTAAAGAAGAAGATATTATTAATCTAAAAGATAAAGTATTAGAAAAATTTAAAACTATAGATATTCTTATAAACAATGCTAGTATTGCAATGGATACTACATTTGATAATAAAACAAAAGAAAATTTTATGAAAATATTAGAAGTTAATTTAGTTGGAACATTTTTAATGAGTAAACATTTTGGTGATATTATGTATGAAAATAAAGTTGGTAATATTGTAAATATATCATCAACTAATGGAATTGATACATATTATGAATATGGTTTAGATTATGATTCATCAAAAGCAGCTGTCATTAATTTATCACATAATCTTGCTAATCATTATAGCCCTTATATAAGAGTTAATACCGTATGTCCAGGATGGATTGATACACCAATGAACAAAGATATGGATGAAAATTTTAAAAAAGATGAAGAAAATAAAATATTACTTAAAAGATTTGCAAATCCTAATGAAATTGCAAATGTAATTTATTTTATTACAAGTGAAGATGCAAGTTATATAAATGACAGTGTAATTAGAATAGATGGTGGTAAAAAATGTTAAAATTAAAACAAGAATATATTGATTTAGTAAATAAATGTGAAAAAGAATTATTAGATATATTTAATGAAATAGATAACCAATGTTATATTAATAGTAAAAAAATATTAGATGCTTTTCATAAAAATAATATATCTGAAAGTGATTTAAATGGAACAACAGGATATGGTTACAATGATGTTGGAAGAGATAAAATAGAAAAAATATTTGCTTACATTTTAGATAGTGAAGATGCACTTGTAAGAACACAAATTATTTCTGGAACACATGCGATTAGTACTGCTCTATTTGGAGTACTTAGACCAAATGATACATTACTTTCAATTACTGGTCTTCCATATGATACATTACATGAAGTTATTGGTATTAAAGAAAATAATAGTTCTTTAAAAAGTTATAATATAAACTTTGAAATGATTGATTTAAAAGATAATGATTTTGATTATGATAAAATAAAAGAATTTATTACTAATAATAAAGTTAAAATGATTCATATTCAACGTTCTAGAGGTTATTCTTTAAGAGATTCTCTTACAATTGACAAAGTTAAAAAAGTCATTAAATTAATTAAAGATATAAATAATAAAATAATAATATTTGTAGATAATTGCTACTGTGAATTTGTAGAAGATGAAACGCCTACAAAAGTTGGTGCAGATTTAATGGCAGGATCTCTTATTAAAAACTTAGGTGGTGGTATTGCACATAATGGTGGATATATCGCAGGCAATACTGATTTAATCAAGTTGTGTGCTGAAAAGCTTAATGTTCCTGGGGAAGGACGTGAAGTTGGTCCTAGTGATAATGCAAATAGACTTTTCTTACAGGGATTATATTTATCACCCGCTGTAGTTTCATCATCTTTAAAAGCAAGTATTCTTACAAGTAAAGTATTAGAAAGCCTTGGATATAAAGTAAGTCCTAAATATAATGACAAAAGAGCTGATATTGTGGAACTTATATATTTAGAAAATGAAAATAATATGATTAAATATTCAACTGGAATACAAGGTGCTTCAGCAATTGATGGAAATGTAGAACCAGTTCCAGGTGATATGCCAGGATATGATGAAAAAGTAATAATGGCAAGTGGATCATTTATACAAGGAAGTTCAATTGAAATATCTTGTGATGGACCTATTAGATCTCCATTTGTAATATATCAACAAGGCTCACTTACTTATGAATATGGGAAAATTGCTTTAATAAATGCAATATCAAAATTAAATGAATAAAATTATCTCCTACTAATAAACTATTTAGTAGGAGGTTACATGAAAAAACAAATATTAGAAATGTATATTAAAAAATTAACAAAAGATGATATTGTTAATTATTTATCAAAAGAATGTATTCCTGCATCAAATGAAGAAATAGATTTAATTTATAACGCTATTAAAAATGATTATAATGAAATATTAGAAAGTGATTTTAATAGTTATATTTCAAACTATAAATTAACATTTAATAAAGCTTTATATGAAAAAATTATAGAAAAATACAATGAATATAAAAAGTTTATTGAATAAAATCAATAAACTCTTTTTTTCTAATATTTTCAATTTCATACTTATACGGTGCCCAAGCATCACTTGAATTTCTATTTACATATGGTGTTTCAAGTATTAATGGAAGTCCTTCTAATCTTTTATTATAAGCAACATTTATTAAAGTATTAAAACCAATTGTTCCATACCCAATATTAGCATGTCTATCTTTATGACTAGCAATAGTATTTAAACTATCATTTAAATGAATACATTTAATTTTAGAAAGTCCAATTTGAGAATCAAATTCATCTAAAAATTTATCAAACTCATTTATATTAACTCCAGCATCATTCATATGACACGTATCTAAACATACGCCTATTCTATCTTGCTTAACAATTTTATCAATTATAGTTTTTAATTCATTAATTGAACATCCAACTTCATTACCTTTTCCTGCCATAAACTCAAGTAAAACAATTGTATCTTCAGTTTTATCAAATACTTTATTTAATGCATCACTTATATTATTAAGTGCCTCTTCGCGAGTGCATGTAGTTGCACTTCCTGGATGAAGTACTATTTTATTAATACCAAGTTTTTTACATCTATCAAGTTCTTCACTGAAAAAGTCTATATAAAACTGATACTTTCGCATGTCCACTTTATTTGCAAAATTTATAATGTATGGAGCATGAACTATCACATTATTATTGTTAATATTATTTTTAACCATTAATTCATATGCTTTATATGTAAGTTCATCATTTATTTCACTTCGCATTGTACTTTGTGTAGAACCAGTATAAAACATAAATGTATTTGCACCATAACTAACAGCCTCTTCTACACTTCCTAGTAGTTGAGTTTTACCATTAAATCCAACATGACTTCCAATTATTAATTCCATATAAACACCTACTTCTATTTAATTTTATCAAATTTTAAGCAAAAGAAAAAGACCAAATTCTTGGCCTTAAATCATAATTATCCACAAATATCTGCATTATCTGCTTCTGTAGCAGTAATATCACTTGGATTACTAACAACGCCACTGCTTTCATACTTATATGAACCATTTGAAGCCTTTAATGTAGAAACGCCTGTATTATCTATAGTTACTGTATAATGGAAATTTTTACTTGTTGTCATTGGTAAAAGTTGTTCTTCTGTTGGAGTACCACAGTTAGTATAAGTTTTAGTACTAGTTAAACTAGTAATTGCATCTTGAACATATTGAGTTTGTGCTTGTCTATAAACTCCTTGTACTTCCTCCACAAATGTATTTTGTCTTGCTTGTCTATACATTCTAAGTACTGCTGGTAATGCCATAATTACTAATATAGCTAAGATTGCAATAACTGCTAATAATTCAACCAATGTAAATCCTTTCTTTTTCATATTTAATTTTTTCTCCTTTCTTTCTTGATAGTACCCTTCTATCTTAAGATAATTATACAATTTATAAATAAACAATGTCAATAAAAACTAAGCAATATTTTTAGAAATTTTACACTTTTTAATATTTATTTAACTCCACCTTTTGTAATGTTTCGCTTTTCATATGATTCTAATGCCTTATCAAATTCTTTTTCATCAAAATCCGGAAAACATGTTTCAGTAAAATATAGTTCTGCGTACGCAATACTATAAAGCATGTAATTGCTTATTCTCATTTCTCCACTTGTTCTTATAAGTAAATCAACTGGTGGTAAATCATTATATAGATATTTATAAAAATCTTTTTCATCTAAATTTTCTAAATTAATGTTATCATCTTTATAAAGCCTAGCAATGTTTTTACATGCATCTACTATTTCAGCTTGACCACCATAGTTTAAACATATATTAAATGTTCCACCTGTACAATCTTTACTTCTTTCCATAAGTTCATCTACTGCATTTAATACATCTTTATTTAATTTATCACGTCTTCCTGAAACTAATACTTTTACATTATGATCAACAAAAAAATTCAAGTCACTCTTAAATGCTTTTACAAATAATCCCATTAAGTATCCTACTTCTTCTTCACTTCTTTTAAAATTTTCGGTTGAAAAAGCAAATACACTTAAATATTTAACACCTTTACCTAAAATATATAATGCTGTTTTTTTAAGTCTTTTATATCCAGCATAGTGCCCTTCTGTTCTTTTTTTCCCTTGTCTTGTTGCCCATCTACCATTTCCATCCATTATTATCCCAACATGATTAGGTATTCCATTATTCATAATTTTCACTTCCTTAATTTTATTTTACTAGAAAAATATATTTTTTTAAATTATTTTCCATTTTTTTGACACATTTTAATATTTTTATTGTATAATTTAAAAGAAAAAAAGGAATTGGGTGGTATTATGTTAGAAAATATTGAAAATCTAATTGAAGAAAAGAAATATTCTGAAATCAAAAAAATACTTAATGATATGAATGAATATGACATAGCAGAAATACTTGAAGAACTTCCAAATAAAGAATTAATTAAAATATTTAGATTATTAAATAAAGATATTGCTGCTGATGTTTTTTCTTATATTGAAACCGATAAAGAGGCTGAAATTATTTCATCATTAACTGAAAAAGAAGCCGTTGATATTATTAATGATATGGCAGCAGATGATGCTACTGATTTAATGGATGAAATACCTGCTAATGTAGTACATAGATTACTTAAAAAAGTAGATCCTGAAACAAGACGTGACATCAATGCATTACTAAAGTATCCTGAAAATTCTGCTGGTAGTATTATGACAGTGGAATACCTTGATTTTAAAGAAGATTTAACTATTAAAGATGCTCTTAAAAAAATAAGAAATGAATATGATGATAAAGAAACTATAAATATTTGTTATGTAATTGATAATAAAAGAAAATTAATTGGTAAAGTCACATTAAAAGATTTAGTTGTTAATAGTGAAGATAAATTAATTAAAGATATTATGATTGATGATATTAGATCTGTAAATACTTTAATGGATCAAGAAGAAGTTGCCAGAATCATACAAGATTATGATATTACTGCAATACCAGTAGTTGATTCAGAACAAAAACTAGTTGGTATTATTACAATAGATGATGTTATTGATATTATTGAAGAAGAAGCAACAGAAGATATTGAAAAAATGGCTGCAATTACACCAACTGAAAAATCATATTTAAAACTTTCAATATTTGATATTTGGAAAAGTAGAATTCCTTGGCTATTATTACTTATGATTTCAGCTACATTTACTGGAAAAATTATACAACATTATGAATCCGCTCTTGCAGCTTGTGTTATACTTACATCATTTATACCAATGCTTATGGATTCTGGTGGTAATGCTGGAGGACAAGCATCTGTTACTATAATAAGAGCGCTTTCTTTAAATGATATAGAATTTAGTGATATATTTAAAGTTATATGGAAAGAACTTAGAGCATCTATTCTTATTGGTATTACCCTATCAATTGCAAATTTTGCAAAACTAATGTTAATAGATAAAGTTACATTACAAGTGGCATTAGTCGTATGTTTAACATTAGTTATTGTAATAACAATTGCTAAAATAATTGGATGTACTCTACCAATACTAGCAAAAAAGATTGGATTCGACCCTGCTGTTATGGCAAGTCCATTTATAACAACTATAGTTGATGCTGTTTCATTATTTGTTTATTTTCAAATAGCCGGACAACTTTTAAATATTTAAAAAACACTTTCAATTGAAAGTGTTTTACATTGAATGAGAAACTAATTTTGGATTACGTTTATATAATTGAGAACTAAATATAACAGTACCTTGTTTTGCTACTCTTTTTAATCTATTAAGAATATCATCTTTTTTTTCTAACATTTTTTTATTAAAATTAAGTTTTTCTTTTTCAAGTTCATAACCTACTTTTTTAAATTTACTTCCTAAACTATCCTCTTTATCTAATTCACTTATTATAGCTTCAGTTAAAGCTATATCATTATTTAAGTTATATTTATTTTCTTCTCTGTCTAATTTAACTATTGTTTTTTCTAATTCATTACTCTTAATTTTGATATATTTTTCTGAACCTTTATTTATTATTCTTTGTTGTTTATTTTGAAGTTTCCCTTGCTTTTTTTGTAATCTTTGAATTGATTTTTTAACTCTTTCAATTCTTTTTTCATTTTGTTTTATACTAAACTTTGTTTTATATTTTTTTTCTTCAAGATTTTTTAATTCTTCATATTTTTCATTTAATTCATTACTTACAGTATTTGATCTAAAATCATAATAGTCAAGTTTTGTTTCTTCTAAAACATTTATTATTTTTTCATCATAACCTAAATTTTTCTTTTCTAAAAATATATCCTTATTATTATTTTCAAAATCAATTAATTTATTTTCTAAATCACTTATTAATAAATTAATATTATCTTTATCTTCACTTTCAGGCATATCATTAGATAACTTTTTATATCTATTAATTAATTCATTATATTTATTTGATACTTTATCATAAGCCTTTTTTATTGATTGATTTACAAAATTAATGTTAATATCAGAATTATATCTTAATCTATTTAATTCTTCATCATCTAATCTATAATCAAAACTAAAATTATTGCTTATTGATAATTCATTAAAAAAGTCTCTATATTTAGATTCATTTTCACTACCAAAATCAGGTAATTTTCCATTTTTAATTGCCTCTTTTAAAGATATCATAATTATTCACCTTCTTGTTCATCAATAACTCTATCAATTTCTTTATTAATAAAATCGATTTCTTTTTGATTAGTTATTGTATCTAATGAAAATGTATCTTCTTTTTCATTTAGAATAGATGCAAAAATAGCTTCATTATTTCCCTCAATATTATAAATCATAAAAGTTTTATCAAATTCTTCACTATCAATAATATCAAGAACATTAATAGTTACATCTTGACCATTCTCAGCAGTTACAACTAACTTATTATTTTCTTCCATACTAATACCTCACACTTACCTATTCTTATTACTATATAAAGTATAACAAATAAAGTATTTAAATTCAACCATTTTAAAAACATTTAAGAAAAAAACTTAAATGTTTTCTAACTAATTTTTATTTATTTTATCTCCTTCTTCTAACATAGTAATTATGCTTATTCCATATCCAAGTTTAACATTATCAACAACAACATTTGTAACTGCACCTATTATTTTATTATTTTGTATTATAGGTGATCCACTCATTCCTTGAACTATACCACCTGTCTTACTTAATAATTTTTCATCTATAATTTCAAAACTAAATGATTTTTGAGTATCTTTTTTATTATTATATTTATCTATTATTTTAATTTTATATTTTTCAATTTGTTTATTTGATGTAACTGTAAATATATAAGCGTCCCCTTTTTCTATTTCATCAAATGTTGCGATTTCATATAAATCTTTACTTGGTAAATCTGCGATATATTTTCCATATAATCCTTTATTAGTATTTTTGCTTATGTCTCCTATAACATTCTTATATGACAATATTGCATTTTTAGAGCCAACGTATCCATTTCTACTTTTATCAATACCAGTTATTTTACTTGATAATATATTTCCATCTTTAATATCTATTATTTTTCTAGTTTCATTAAGAGATATTTCATGTCCTAAAGCACCATATATTTTACTTTCTGGATCTATATATGTAAGTGTTCCAAGACCTACTACTGAATCTTTGATATATATTCCTGTTTTATATATACCATTTTCTTCTTTAATATAAAGTTTAGTATTTATAGTTTTATTATTTCTTATAATTTCTATATCAACTTCATTATTTTTTAATGAAGTTTTATCTATTACTTTTAGAAGTTCATCACTATTATTTATACTAACTCCATTTACTTTAGTAATTACATCCCCAATTTGTAAAGTTTTTTTACCAATATATTCACCATCTACTTTATAAAAACCATTGACAATAATTCCATTTGTATTTATTTTAATACCAATACTTTCTCCACCAACTATTATCTGATTTGAATATGCAAATACATATATTGGAAATAAAAATATAATTAATATAGAGACTATTTTTTTCATACTTCACCTCTATATTTATTTTTAACATAAAAAGAATTATTATATAGACAATAATTTCCAAAAAAAAGAAGAATTACTCTTCTACTTTAAAATCGCTTAATTTTCCATTTTTGCTTACTAATTTATTAATTGTTTCTGTTGCATTATTTAATTTATTTTCACAAAATTCAATTAATTTCATTGCTTCAGTATATTTTGATATTGATTTATCTAAATCAAGTTCTCCACTTTCAAGTTCATTTATTATTTTTTCAAGTTCTTTAATACTACTTTCAAATGTTTTATTTTCCATTATTTTCCACTCCCTTAACTAATGCATTTATTTTACCATTTTTAACCATTACACTAATATTATCATTTTCTTCTAAATTATTTATATCTTTTATAATTTTATTATCTTTATATACAATTGAATATCCCTTATTTAGTACACTAACTGGATTTAATAAATCTAATTTTATTTTATATGTATCTATTTTTTTATTTAAATTATCAATATTTAATTTAATAGAATTATTTAGTTTATCATAAAGTATATCTAATTTTTGTTCTTGCATATCATATAATCTAATTGGATTATTTAATATATAATTGGATTTATATTTTTTAAGTATTTCATAGCTATTTTCAAGTTTATTAGAAAGAGCATTATTTATTCTATTTTTACATGTATTTAAATAAGAAATTATTTCTTCTTTATCACGGGTTGCACATATGGCTGCTCCTGTAGGAGTTGGTGCTCTTAAATCTGCTACAAAATCACTAATAGTAAAATCTATTTCATGACCAACGCCACTTATTATTGGTATTTTACTATTATATATTGCACGTGCCACTATTTCTTCATTAAATGCCCATAAGTCCTCAATAGAACCTCCACCACGACCTAAAATGATTGTATCAAGTGGAAATGTATTTGCAAGTTCAATCATTTTGACTATATTCGGTGCAGCATCAGCGCCTTGAACCAAACTAGGGAAAATATATATTTCTACTAAAGGATATCTTTTATTTATAGTTGAGATTATATCTCTAATTGCGGCTCCTGTACTGGCAGTAATAACACCAATTCTTTCAGGTAAACGATTTATTCTTTGCTTATGAATTTCATCAAATAAACCTTCTTTACTAAGTTTCTTCTTAAGTTCTTCAAATAATTGATATAAATTACCCACTCCATCAAGTTCCATTGAATCAACATATATTTGGTAGCTACCACTTGCTTCGTAAACACTAATTTTACCTTTAACTAGTACTGCATCACCATCTTTTGGTTCAAAATTAAGTCCACTATTATTATAATTAAACATAACTGCATTTATTTTGCTAGTTTCATCTTTAAGCGAAAAATATAAATGCCCTCTAGTGTGATATTTTAAATTACTAATTTCACCTTTTAAATATACACATCTAAGTATTTCATTAGAATCTATAGTAAATTTAATAATTTTATTAATTTCACTAATTGTTATATATTCTCTATTCTGCATTTACTTCCTCATTATCTCTAATTTTATCAAGTACTGCATTTATTAATTTAACAACTTTATCATCACTGTATTTGTGAGCAAGTTCAATTGCTTCATTTATTGCTACTAAAGCTGGAGTATCATAATATTTCATTTCATATACGGCAAGTCTTAATATAGATGCATCTGTTTTGCCTAATCTATCTATTGTCCATTTATCCATATATTTATTAATCATTTCATCTAATTCATTTTGATGCTCTAAAACACCATTAACTATATCTCTTACATATTGATTATCTATTTCTAAATTTTCATGGAAAACACTTTCTAAATCATATTCAATATTCTCTTTTCTATATATTTCTATTTGATATAGAATAATCATTATTTTTTCTCTTAGCTCTGATCTTGTTAATTTCATAATAACCTCCAAATCACTAATAAGATTATATCATTAATTTAATTAAAAAGATATATATTAAAAGAAAAATCACAAGATAAATCTTGTGATTAAAGATCAGATGTATTGACAACTATAACTGGGCGGACACCGTGGTGGTAACCATGAGCGAAATAGCTGATACCGTTACCACCAGTAGAATGCACATCCCACACGCCATCGCTATAGCCAGCAGAGCCAAGCCAAATGCAAGTACAAAAACCACCAGAAGAAACTAAATCTAAAAGTCCTAATTTTCTAGTATTCACCTATATTATTTATAATTAAATAATACCAAAATTACTTTGTTCGTCCTAAAGGCGAAATATTTACTAATTTCACAAATGTTTCTTCAAGAAAATTTGATAAAATTAGTTCTCGGGAACCAAATTTCTCCGAAATTTTTGTTCCCTAAATCACAAGATAAATCTTGTGATTAGAGATCAGACGTTCTGACTTCTATAACTGGGCGGACACCGTCGCTGAGACCATAGGCGAAATCGCTGTAATCGACACCACCATTAGAATTCACACGCCATACGCCATTGTTATTGTAAGCAGAGCCAAGCCAATAACTAGCGTTTCTAAAATTACTTCCTATATTTTTAACATTACTTAATCCTAACATACTATAATATTCACTTGTTATATTGCCACTTGCAATCATACTACTAAGTGTTTCCCCTTCTACTTCTTGTCCTGCACATAATGTTGCAGCTGCATATTCAGCTGTTGCTTCATCCATGCTATATGCCTGCATTGCTATTTGTTTTCCACCTATATTACATTGTGTTTCATCTACATCATATGTTGCAATATATCTTGCTTGACTATATTCTTCATATGTCATTAACCTTCCACTTGCTGTGCTTGGTAGTCCTTTTTCCCTCTTTAACTTGTTTACATATTGTTCTACATAATATGCTATTGTATATCCATTATTTTGAGCACATCCAGAACCAGTACCATTATTATAATAAATTGATGGTGCAGTTGATGACATACTACTTCTATATACATATGGATATGTTTCTACATATGGTGAAGAACTTCCTGCTGAATTTGATGCATTTGCATACTCACTCTTTAAACCATCTGTTCCAGGACAAGTCATTGGAACATTATTATATCTACATTCATAATTATCCCAATATGCTAATCCTGAAAATGGTACTGTTCCTATATATTGAACATTATCTCCTTTTACCCAGCCTTTAGCAGTACTATTTTGTAATCCATATCCACTATCACTTGAATTTAATGTTCTATTATATGTATAATTCCATGATGAATCAATATCATATACATCTCCAACTAATAAGTTATATTTCGATAAAAGTACTGTGTTAGTTGAATCTGTGCTTACTACATAAAAATGTTCACTTCCATATGTTACTTCATCTCCTACTTTTATTCCACTTGCCATTGTTCCATCATTAGGATTATATGTTGATGTTCCTTGTGAATATATTAATGTTATTCCTAAATTACTTACTGATACTTCACTACTTGCTAGTTCACTTGCTGGCATAAATGGATTTAACTTTAATGTTAGTTTCATCCTTCTTCTTTCACCTATTAATAAAGTATCCCCTTCACTTACTACATCTCCTGCATTATATTCATCCCCACTTACTGCATATTCTAGTGTATATTCTATATTTTTACATACATTTGTCTTTGATGTACTATCTAGTCCTGTACAACTTGGTGTTCCTTTTGTAAGTGATGATAAACTTGCATCAAAATTTCCTTCATTTACTACATCAAATGAATATGATAATGTATCTCCTGGTGTTGCAAAAGATACTGCATAATCTCCTATTTGTGTTCTTCCTGTTTTTATCGCTGCTGGTGTTCCTAGTACTGCAGTGCCTGTTATTGTTGCATTACTTAAATTCTCAAAATGTATATCCCATTTGCTTGCTACTACATTTCCAGTACCATTAATATTTAATGTTTGTGTAAATCCTGCATATACTAGTCCTACTGCAACTACACTTACTAATAATGCAAGAACTCCAAACATCATATTTTTTGTATTATTTCTTCTCATAATACTCCTTTCTTTCACGTTGTCGATAACTCCACTACTATAATAAGTATAACACTATTATTTTTCATTTCAACATTTATTATATTATTTTTACAATAAAAAAAGAAACATTTCTGTTTCTAATTTAATTTTGATTTAATTATTAATAATGAAGTTAATAAAAAAGTTAAAAGTTACTCTATTAATAGAACTGATTTAGAAACTAAATATAATATTGGTAAACTTTTAAGTGAAGCTGGCAAGCATTATGGTGAGGGAGTTATTAAAAATTATTCTATTAAATTGACTCAAGAATTTGGTAAAGGATATAGTGAAAGAAGCCTAAGAAATATAAGGCAGTTTTATAATTTTATTGAAGCAAATCCAAAATGGCAGGCACTGCCTGCCAAATTAACTTATAGTCACTATGTTGAAGTGATATGGATTAATGACAATAATATAATAGATTATTATTTAAATAAGGCAATAAATTATATACTTAAATAAATATAATTATTTTTTTAATATTTTATATACATCTTTATTATTTTCTTGATAATAAGATATACATTTAATTATGCTTTCAAAATTATTAAATTTATTTTTAAATAATTTTATTTCTTCATTACTTAATTTATATAGGGATAAAAATCTTTGAATTCTTATTTCATTTAAATTAAGAGCATAATTAATTATTTCTTCTCTGTTTAATTTCTTTAAAATAGTTAAATACTCATATGCATACATATCATAAAAGCCATAATATTCATCATTATATTTATCATATTTTCCAAATGCATAAACTAAACAAATACTAATATTATAATCAAATGAATTAAAATATCTAAGTGTATCTTCTAAATTTTTACATATATGAAAACCATTACCATTATTTCCAAATTTAATATTTCCATTCACATGATAAATTTTTCCAATTTCAAATTTAGTATTATATCTATTAGTTAAATTTTCATTAAAACATTTGTATCCTAACATTATTACTCCAAACTATTTAATTCAATTATTACAAGTTCTGGTTTATCATTAATTCTAAATGGGAAAAGTGAATTTCCTATACCACGACTTACTATCATATTTGTATTATCTTTTTTATATATTCCACTTGTATATTTTGGAAATAATCCTTGGCCTGGTGCAAACAAAGGACCTATAAAAGGTATTCTAATTTGACCTCCATGTGCATGACCACTCAATACTAAATTTATATTTTCTTTTGCATATATATTAAAAAATTCTGGTCTATGAGATAATAAAATTGTATAAATATAATTATCATATTCTATATTTTTTATTTCTTTTTCTATAATATCTTTTTGATAGTCTTTGTTTTTATCTTGAAAATCAGGATCATTTATACCAATTATATTAATTTTTCCATTAGCTAAAGTTATTTCTCTTATATCATTTTCTAAAACAATTACATCATTATTTATTAATTTTTCTTTTAATAATTTATAATCCTCTATTCTAGATTCATGATTACCATTAATATAATATATTGGACATATATCTTTAATATTATTAATTAATTTAATAGCTTGATTTACATCTGTTCTTCTAGAATCTATAAAATCACCAGTTATAACAATAATATTAGGTTTAATATTTTTTAAATTATTTATTATTTCTTTATTTAATTTTTTATGTTTATCATTATGAAAATCAGAAATTTGTGCGATAACAAAATTATTTGGAATTCTTTTATCATTAATTTTATATGTAGTTATTTCTAAATCTGTATTTTCATGATAAAAGAAATACCAAAGTAATAGTGTAAATAACAAAATTATTATAATAAGTACTACTCTTTTCATTTATTTTATCTTACCAATCTTATTAAATGGAAAAATTCTTATATTTACTTTTCCAACAAAATCTTTTTTATTAAAGTTTCCTAATAATCTACTATCCTTAGACACTTCTCTATTATCTCCAAGAACAAAATATTCATCTTCACCTGTAATCATTTCATAATCAGTTGTGTTTCCATGATCAAAATCTTCTTTATAAAGTTCACCATTTATATATAGATTATTATCTCTATAAACTATTTTTTCATTAGGAAGTCCAATTATTCTTTTAATTATTTTATCATGCGATTCATTATTTTTAACTACAACTATGTCAAATCTTTTAGGTTCATTAAATCTATAAGTAAATTTATTAATTATAACTAGTTGTCCATCTTTTAAAGTATTATTCATACTAGCACCATCAACAACTGCTGGTGTCACAATAAAACTTCTAATTAAAATTACTACAACTAATATAATAATATAATCTTTAATTTCATATAAAATTTTTTTCATTTATATCTCCTCTTTATTTCTATTAATAGTATACTAGTATATTTAAATGGTTTCAAGAAAAAAATTGTCAAAAAAAATTAGGATAAATCCTAATTTCTTTCTTTAATTCTAAAAGTTCCAGTTATTTTCTTTAAGAAATTTAATTTACTTCTTCTAACTTTACCTTTTTTAACTACAGTTATTTTATCAATTAGTGGACTATTAATTTTAAATACTCTGTTAATACCAACATTTCCACTTTTCTTTCTAACTGTAAATGTTTCTGAAACGCTACCACCTTTACGAGCAGTAACAATTCCTTCATAAGCTTGAATTCTTTCTCTTTTACCTTCTCTAATCTTAACGTCTACTCTTACAGTATCTCCTACTTGAAATTCAGGAACGTTTGGATTGATTTGTTTTTGATTAATCTTATCGATTAAATTCATAATATATTCCTCCTTTTGTGCATATTTAATCATACATAATAATGCATCGGATTAAGCAGTATTAATATTAACACAAATTTCACTTATTGTCTAGTTTTTTCTTAATTTTCCTTTGATTTTTTAAGTAATCTTTGTTTTTTTTCTTCTTGATTTTCAATATTAATTCTTTGAACAATTGCAAATGAACAAATAAGTACTATACAAAAACTACCTCCGTAACTTAAGAAAGGAAGCGGAACACCTGTTAAAGGTATTATTCCTAGTACTCCTCCTAAATTAATAAATATATGTAATATAAAATATATTCCAATACCATAACATATTAATGAGTTTTGAAGTTTATACGTATTTGTCGCTATTTTGAATATATAATATGCCATTACCATATAACCTATTAATATAATTATTCCACTAATCACGCCAAGTTCTTCTACAATTATTGGGAATATAAAGTCAGTATGACTAGCAGGTAAATACATATATTTTTGAACAGATGCTCCTATACCAGCACCTAGTAAGCCACCATTATCTATCGCAATATAACCATTACATACTTGATAACCTGAGTTTTCTTCATATCTATCACATGGATTTGTATAAACAAATCTATTAAATCTTCCTGATGTTAACAACCTATCTGGAAGTATTTTATATCCAAATTTTAGAAATAAAATAGCAAATATCATACCAGATAAAGCAATTATTTTAATCCACTTTAATAATTTTTCATCTTTTTTAATTGGCACAGCAATAAAAATAAGTGCGAATAATGCTGCCATTATCGCAGCTGAACCAAAGTCTCCAGCAAGTAAAATAATCAGAAATGAAATACCTGCTAATATTAATGGAATAATAAATGACCATTTATTATGTTCTTTATTTGCCCAAGAGCCATAAAAAGATCCTTCATAAACAATTATAAATACTTTTAAAAATTCAGCAGGTTGAAGACTACCTCCAAATAAAGATAATGTTACTTCTTGTACTCCACTTCTTATCAAACTTTTACCATAAGCAGTTAATAATAATACTAAAAATAAACTAGTTGCTAATAAAGATAAAAGTTTATAATGCTTTGTTGATACAAAAAGTATAATTGTTGATAAAAATAAGGCAAAAAATATAAATCCCAATTGTCTTGTAAAAAAATAATATGGTGTATCTGTTCCATAAACTAATGTAGCAGATATTGATGATGCATTTAAAATAAGTAATGCACCTCCAAATGCATATATTAAACTTAATATTAATAATGGTTTATTTAAATTTTTTAAAACTCTTATCTTTTTCATATCATAATAATTATAACTAAATTTTATTAAATTGTAAATTATATCATTATATAGTTGTGTCAAATAAAATCTATTTCCATAAAATAATATAGATATAGGAGGTAAATTATGTATTATTATGGATATAATGGTGGATATAATGCTGGAAACTCAATGATGTATAATACTTATCCAGGATATTATAGTACTGGATATGGTTATGGACCTGCTATTATACTAGTATTATTCATCTTACTTGTAATTATTTTTGGCGTAGGTTTTGTAAATAACAATTCAAATGGTTGTGGATGTAATAATGGTTGCAATAACTAATAACCAAAATAAAAAGTATTTCTAAAAATGAAATACTTTTTAAATGTAAAATTCTAAATACTAGTAAGTTCTGTTTCTTTTTCTTTAAATTTTTCATCAACTATTTTATTAAATTTATCTATCATTTCTTGAACTATTTCAAGACACATATCTCTTTCATCTTCAGTAAGTTCTTCACTTTTTTTAATTTTATTATTTTCATCTTGTCTAATATTTCTAAGAGCAATTTTTGCTTCTTCTGCCATTGTACTTGCTTGTTTAACATATTCACGTCTTGTATCACCAGTAAGTTCCGGAACAGTTAGCATTACAACTTCTCCATTGTTAGTTGGTGCAATACCAATATTTGCTTCATAAATTGCTTTTTCAATGTTTTTAAGTGATGATTTATCAAAAGGTTTAATCATTAAAACTCTAGCTTCAGGAATTGATATAGTAGCAAGACTTTGAATAGGTGTTGGTGCTCCATAATATTCTACCATAACACCATTTAAAATATTTGGATTAGCACGTCCTGCTCTAATAGTAGTAAATCTACTTTCTAATGTTTCAATAACTTTATTCATTTTATTTCTGATTTCATTTTCATCTATCATATTTTTCCTCCATACTAATTTAATTATATAATATTTTATTTATCATTATCAAGTGTATTATTGGAAAGTCTTAATATTAATGATTCAATTTTCCCATTATACTCGTCAATTCTATTTTCATCTTGTTTATTTGGATAACCATGATTATTAATTTGACTATCAATTTTTTCGATATAATAATTTTCTAAATCATTTATATGCTTATTCTTAATTTCAATGCAAACTATTAAAGCAAGAAGATCTTCTTCAAATTCAGTTATCCCTACTTTATATAACTTATCTATTAATTTTTTTATTTTTTTTAAGTAATATCTATCATTTTTTACTTCTTCTAAGAAAACATATGTATCATTTAATGCATCATTAAGTAATTTTTTATCTGCTAAATTAAAAATATTATTTAATATATCTAATTTTATTAATGAATATTTACATATTCTTAAATGCTTTATTAAATGATCATTAATTCCTTTAGAACTTAAATAAAAATCGATAGTATCTTCTAAATTATATGTCATTATTTATCCCCCTCAATTATTTATCACTTAATTTCTTTATTTTATCTAATATTGTTAAAGCTTCGATTGGTGTTATTTCTAATGGATTTATTGTTTTTATATAATCTCTTAATTCATCACTTTCTTCTAAATTAAGTTCAAATTGTTTAATAACTTTAACATCATTATTATTTTTGTTTTCAAATTCAGTTAAAAGTTCATTTGCTCTTTTAATAACAGTAGTAGGTAAATTTGCAAGCTTAGCAACATTAATACCATAACTCTTATCTACTGCTCCATCCATTACTTTATGTAAGAATGTTATATCTCCGTCATTTTCACTTATAGATACATGTACATTTTTAATACCTGGAATTTTATTTTCCATACTTGTAAGTTCATGATAATGTGTTGAAAATAATGTTTTACATTTTATAATATTTGCTATATATTCAATAATTGAGCCAGCTAAAGACATACCATCATATGTACTAGTTCCACGCCCAAGTTCATCAAACAAAATCAAACTATTTTTAGTTGCATTTTGTAAAGCAGTTGCGCTTTCTTTCATTTCAACCATAAATGTACTTTCTCCACCAACTAAATCATCAGATGCACCTATTCTTGTAAATATTTTATCAAATATTGGAATATTACATTTACTTGCTGGAACATAAGAACCCATCTGATTTAATACTACAATTATTCCAAGTTCTCTCATATATGTGGATTTACCACTCATATTAGGCCCTGTAATTATAAGAATATTTGTATTTTTATCAAGAATTATATCATTATCTATATATTCTCCTTCAATAACACTTTCTACTACTGGATGACGTCCACCTATTATTTCAACCATTCCTTCATCATTAATAGTTGGTTTTATAAAATTATGTTCTTCAGCAATTGTAGCAAAAGATTGCATTACATCATAATATGCTATTCTAGATGATACTTTTTGAAGTGATGAAATATATTTTTTTACTTCATCTTTTATATTATTAAAAACATCATATTCAAGATTATTAAGTCTTTCTTCAGCATTTAAGATCATACTTTCCTTTTCTTTTAATAAAGGATTAATATATCTTTCACAATTAGCAAGTGTTTGTCTTCTTTCATATTGAAATTCTTCTTTTACATCTTTTATTTGTCCTTTAGGAATTTCTATAAAGTAACCAAATACTTTATTAAATCCAATTTTAAGTCCTTTAATACCAGTTCTATTTTTCTCTTCTGTTTCAAAATTAGATATAAAATCTTTTCCACCAGTTTTAATACTTCTAAGTTCATCTATCTCACTATTATATCCAGTTTTAATAATTCCACCATCTTTAATTGTTATAGGGGCATCTTCAATTATAGAATTTTCTAATATATTATATAATTCATCAAATGTTGTTAAACTTTCTTCTCCTAAATCATTTAATATATTATTTAAATCTGGGATTACTTTAATACTATTTTTAAGTTGTATTAAATCTCTTGGTGTTAAAGATCCACATGCTACTTTACCACTTAGTCTTTCTAAATCATATATTTCATAAAGTATAGTTTTAAGTTCACTTTTAAGTAAAAATTCATTTATTAACTTTTCAACTAAATTTTGTCTTTTCAATATTTCATCTTTATTTATAGATGGACTGATTATATAACTTTTTAAAAGTCTACTTCCCATAGCAGTTTTAGTTTTATCCATAAATCCTAATAAACTATTTTGTCTATCTTTACTTCTAATTGTTTCTACAAGTTCTAAATTTTTAATACATTCTTTATTTAATTCTAAAAACAAACCACTATCTATAACTTCTAATTTTTGAAAATGACTTAAATCTTGCTTTAAAGAATTTGTTAAATAATTTAGTACTAATGATACAGATGAAATCAATTTTTCATCAAATTCTCCATCAAAAATATTATTATGTTTATATTTTTCATCATTATTATAATAAGACACATAAATATTATAATTGTTTTTTAAAATATGTATTAGTGAAACATCAAAATTATCTTTAACTATTACTTCTTTTATACTTAAATTTACTATACTACTAATTAATTTATCAATGTTTTTTTCAACATATGTTGCATTTACTTTTCCGCTTAATAAATCAACATATGTTAAAACATATACATAATTATAATCACTTATACTAGCTATATAATTAAATTCTTTTTCTTCTAGTATATCTGTACTTGTAAGTGTTCCAGGACTTACTATTTGTATTACTTCTCTTTTAACTATTCCTTTTGCAGTTTTAGGATCTTCCATTTGCTCACAAATAGCTACTTTATAGCCCTTTTCAATTAGCTTTTCTAAATATATGTTTTTAGCATGATATGGAACCCCACACATTGGAACTCTTTCAGTAAGACCACAATTTTTACCTGTTAGTGTAAGTTCAAGTTCATGTGAAGCAGTAACTGCATCATCAAAAAACATTTCATAGAAATCTCCTAATCTATAAAATAATATTATTCCTTCATACTCACTTTTAGTCTTCAAGTATTCCCTCATCATTGGGCTTACATCATCTAATTTTACATCTTTTCTTTCCATAGTTATTATTATATAACTTTTTAAATTATTTTCAAACAATTTAAAAAGAAAGTTAAAACTTTCTAATTTAAAATTACTTTAATATGAGTTTTCTTACCTTTGCTAACAATTAATGAATTTTCATTTGTTAAATTTTTTACTAAAATATTTGGATCAGTTTGTTTATTTCCATTTACACTTATTCCATTTCCTAAAATAAGTCTTCTTGCTTCACTCTTAGATGGAGCAACTTTTGATAAAACAAGTAAATCCATAAGATTACTATTATCATCTATAGTAACTTTTTCTTCAATCATTCCCTCTTCACTATATCCTTTAGTAAATACTTCTTCACTTGTATTTCTTGCTTTAATAGCTTCTTCTTCACCATGTAAATCTTTTACTACCTCAAATGCTAATGCTTTTTGAGCAAGTCTCTTTTCAGGTTCAGTTTTTACACTTTCCTCAAGTGCATCAATTTCTTCATGAGATAAGAATGTAAATACTTTTAAATAATGTATTACCATAGAATCATCAGAATTTATTAAATATTGATATATTTTATATGGACTAGTTTTTTCTTTATCTAACCATAAAGCATTTCCTTCGCTCTTACCAAATTTTTTGCCAGTAGAATCTAGTATTAAAGGCATTGTAAATCCATATGCTTCTTTTCCTTCAATTTTACGTATTAATTCAATTCCAGTTGTAATATTACCCCATTGATCTGAACCTTCAGCTTGAAGAGTTACTCCTTTTTCTCTAAATAAGTGTAAGAAATCATAGCCTTGAAGTAATGTATATGAAAATTCTGCATAAGTAATACCTGTTTCTAGTCTTCTACTTATTATATCTTTATTTAACATATAATTAACATTAATATATTTACCAATATCTCTTAAAAATTCTAAATAAGTATAATCTTTAGTCCAATCATAATTATTAACAATTTCTGCTTTTCCATTAAATAATCTATCAACTTGATTTTTAATTCCTTCAATATTTTTATTAACTGTTTCTTTAGATATTATTTCTCTTTCGCTAGTTGGTCTTGGATCTCCTATTAAACCAGTGGCTCCACCTATTAACAATATTGGTTTATGTCCAGCTTTTGCTAGTCTTTTTGCTGTAACTAAAGATGAATAATGTCCCAAATGTAATGAGTCTGCAGTAGGATCTGTACCCCAATAAAATGTAACACTTCCGTTATTTAAAATATTTTCGATTTCTGGACTACTTATATCTTTAACAAGTCCTCTCCATTTTAAATCATCAAATAAATTCATTATTTTTCACCATTTGTGGAACCAAGTCCACCCTTTCTTTCATTATTTATATTATTTTCATCATCTACTGTTAAATATTTCATAAATACACCTTGAGCAATTCTATCTCCAACATGTACTTCAAAATCATTTTCTCCATGATTTATTAACTTTATCATTATATGACCTTCATTACTTTCATTATTATAATAATCACTATCTATAACACCAACATTATTAGAAAGTGAAATATCATATTTAAATCCAAGTGAACTTCTTATATAAATATATAATACTTCATCACTATTCATACTCGCTTTAATACCAGTTTTAATAATACAAGATGAATGACTTTTAATTATTTTTTCTTCAATACTTCTAATATCATAACCAGCACTATTTTTAGTACTTCTTTTAGGTAGCTCTATTTTATCATATAAATCAAAAGATTCACTTACATCTTTTTTAAATTGTTCAAAACTAATTTTTTCAAATTTTCGCATTTTTACCTCCAAAATAAAAAGGTAGCACATAAGGACGAATTATCGTGGTACCACCTTAATTTATAGAATTATCTATCTCAAATGATTATAAAGCATCACCTAATAAGCTCAAAAATATGTAACTTCATTATAAACATTTATTAGTTTCCAGCAACCACTAACTTTCTATAAAAACATTTTATAACTACTTTTATTTCTTCATCACTTAATGATAAAATTATATATTATTTAATTTATAAAGTCAATTATTTTCTTTTATATAAAACATGTTTATAACTAATTCCATTATCCATGTTACTAGCAAGCATTTCCTTATCCCAATTATTTTTATTAAACAATGGAAAATATACATCAGCACTTTTACATTCAGCATCTATTTCTGTTAAATACATTCTACCTACTATATCAATAAACTCTTTATATAAAGAACTACCACCTATTATAAATATTTCTTCTTTTAGATTTTTATATTCATTTATTAAATCATTTATGTTATGAAATACTTTTACTTCACTTGGATAATCATTTTTAGAAGATAAAACTATATGTTCTCTATGTGGAAGTAATCTAGGAAGTGATTTAAATGTATTGCTTCCCATTATTATTTTTTTATACATAGTTTTTTCTTTAAAAAACTTTAAATCATTTGGTAAATGCCATATTAATTTATTATCTTTACCAAGTTCATTATTTTTACCAACTGCCGCAATTATTGAAAACATAATTCCTCCTTATTGACTTATTGGAAAGCTTATTTTTCCATGATGTTTATAATTTAATACTTTTATGTCTTTTAAGTCTTTTGAATTATCAAAATTATAAAAATTCTTTATTTCAGGATTTAACCAAAGTTCAGGAGCTTCCAAATTTGGAAGTTCATCACCTCTTTTTATTTGTTCTTTAATTCCCTCAATTTGATTTACATAAATATGTGCATCTTTAATAGACCAATAAAGTTTTCCAGGCTTTAATCCTGATACTTGTGCTAACATATATAAAAGTACTGAATATTGTGTTACATTAAATGGAAGTCCTAACGGAACATCACAACTTCTTTGATGTACCCAAGCATTTAAATGATTATTTGTTACATCCCATTCTGATGACCATACACATGATGGTAAAACTGCAGTATCTAAATGTTTGTTTTGCCATAAACTAATAATCATTCTTCTATCCCTAGGATTATTTTTTAAATTATTAATTAGATTATCCATTTGATTATATTCACGGACAATCCAACCATATGCAGTACCTATCGTATGTGCCCACTCTTTACCAAATTCTTTTTCTATATTTGTTTTTACTAAATTACCTTTATTATCTGGCATCATTTGAGTTGCTTTCCAAATTCCATTTTCATCTATTTCCCATTCATCCCAAATATGAACATTTCTATCTTGTAGCCACCTTACATCATTACTTTGTACTTGATAAATCCAAAGCATTTCTAATATAGCTTGTCTATAAAATAATTGTTTTGTTGTTAAAAAAGGAAATTCTTTTTCTAAATCAAACTCAAAAGAATAAGCTGGTATCTTTATAGTATTAGTTCCAGTTCTATTTTCTACTTCTACCCCTTCTGTTAATATTTTTTTACATAATTTCAAATAATCTTTATCCCATTTTGACATAATTACCTCCCTAAAATCTTGTCATTTTTTTAATATTATTATTTATATTTAAATTGTTTACTAAATCAATTATTTCATTACTTATTTCATCTATTGATTTGATATCATCTAATTTTTTAAATTCACTTGTTTTTAAGCAATTTATATAATCCCAATTATACATCTCACATATTTCTAAATAAGTATTTTCTGCATTTCTTAAATGATTTTCATTTGATTCATTTCCATCAGTTGAAGTTCTATTTTTACGAAGCTCTTTACTTGCTTCAAATGGCATATGTAAAAATATTACTTTATCTGGTCTTGGAAGTTCACACAAATCAAATTCTAATGTCTCAATAAACTTAATTATTTTATTTCTTTCTTCTTTTGTTTTCGCTTTACTTGCTTGATGTCCTAAATTTGACGTTACATATCTATCTAATATTATTACATCATTATTATATATTTCTTCCTCAATTTCATTTAAAAAATTATATCTTCTATCTGCTGCATAATATAAACTACTTACAAGTGGATCTACATTTGCACTAGTTTCAGGAAAATAGCTTTCTAAAATTTCACTTTTTCCCAAATATGGACCTCCAACTATTTTACCAGTTGGACTATCATAAATTGGAAAAGAATATCTTTTTACTTTTAAGCCTTTATTTTCTAAATAATCATATAGTTTTTTACTTTGTGTTTCTTTACCAGAACCATCAGTTCCTTCGATAACAATAATCTTTGCTCTTTGCATAAATCCTCCTAAAAAAAATAACATAGTAAATAATACTATGCTAAAAAAGTTAAACTTTTACTTTTAACATTAATATTACCTCTAAATTCATTCTATCACATAAGTTATGTTTTTAAAATCAAAAATGTATATTTTTAGACATTTTTTTGATATAATTTTTTTAGGTGATTTAAATGGCAGAACAAAAAACCATTGTATTTAAAGTTAGTGATAATATTAAACAAAAAATGATTGATCATTATGAGTTTATGAAATGTGATAAAACTCCACCTTATGCTATATTCCAAGCAAAAGATTATGATTGTGTAACAACTTTATATGAATCTGGCAAAGTTATGTTTCAAGGAATTGGCGCTGATATTGAAGCATCTTACTGGACTGAACAAGAAAGAGTTTTAAATAATAGAAATATTGATGATGAAATAAAAGCAAAAGATGAAAAAATAAACGATAAAACATATTACTATTATGATGCAATTGGTAGTGATGAAGTTGGAACTGGCGATTACTTTGGCCCTATTATTGTTACTGCCACACTTGTTAATAAAGAAACAAGACCATTTTTAGAAGAATTGAAAATAATGGATTCTAAAAAAATGACTGATGATAAAATACTTAGAGATGCACCATTACTAATGAAAAAAATACCATATGTAACATTTACTTTAACAAATGAAAAATTTAATGATCTTACTAAAAAAGGTTTCAATATGAATAAAATTAAAGCAATACTTCATAATAAAGTATTGTATGAACTATCAAATAGACAAAAAGATAATTATCATAAAATAATTGTTGATCAGTTTACTAGTCCAAGAAGTTATTTTACTTACTTAAAACAAGAAAATATAACTGAAAAAGTCACTAAAATAACATTTCTAACTAAAGGTGAAAGTAAACATTTAAGTGTTGCTGCTGCAAGTGTAATAAGTAGATATTTATTTTTAAAAGAAATGGATAAATTATCAGAAAAATATAATGTTAATATATTAAAAGGTGCATCTGACAAAGTAGATGAAGTAGCAAAACAAATTGTTAAAAAATTTGGAAAAGATGAACTTTATAAAATAACTAAAATTAATTTTAAAAACACAGAAAAAGTCCTTCAATAGGACTTTTTAATTATTATAATTCTTGTATTACTGTAAGAATAACTGGTTTACAAGAAGTTTCTTTATACAAATAATTTCCAACTCTTTCTCTTATATCATTTCTTATTTTTACATAATCAGCATATTTAGTTCCATAAATATTTGCTTTAATTACATCTAAACTAATTCTTTTAATTTCTTCAATTATTTCTATATTATCTTTTTGATATATAAATCCTCTTGTTACGACATCAGGATCAATCACAACTTCTTTATCTTTTTTACTTAATGTTGCTGATATACATACAAGCCCATTACTACTTAATAATTCTCTATCTTTAAGTACAAGTTCGCCTATATCTTCAGTCATGTTACCATCAATTAATACATCATCAACAAATACTCTATCAAAATTATCAACTAGTTGTCCATTTTCAAATGTAATAATATCGCCATTTTCTTTAAGTAAAATATTTTCTTTTGGTACTCCTACTGCATACGCTAAATTTCCATTTTGAACTTGGTATCTATATTCACCTTTAATAGGCATATAATATTTTGGATTAAATAATTTTACTAACATCATTAAATCTTCACTAGAAGCATGATGACGAACGCTTTTATCTTTTGGTATTTGTTCAATATTAACACCTTTAATTGCTAGTTCATTCATTATTTTAACAAGTACTTTCTCATATGCATCATAACTAGGTTCAGCAAAACAAATAGTATCAGTCTTTTCTAAAGAAATAAATTTATCATGACCAGCTATTATTCTATTTATATTTGAATATGGAGTTTCTCTATCATTACTTATTAATATAACAGTATTATCAAGTTTTAAATCAGTTAAATTACCTAACATATTTTCATCTATATTCAAGTAGCCATTTTTAGTACATATAGAAACTATACTATGAAGTTCTTTTCCCATAATAACAACTTTTCTATTTTTACCTACTAATGAATTAAATATTTCTTGTATAGTATAAATATGTAATGGAAGTACTGTAAATATTATTCTTCCTTTATTTTTATCGACAATTTTTCTAAATACACTTTCTAGTTTATGATTTGGTGAAGTATGTCCCTTTTTTTCAGCAAATACACTTTCAGCCATTAAACAAAGAACACCTTGTTTTCCAATATATGCAAGTTTTCCTAAATCCATATCATAGTTTCCAGTCATTGTTGGATCTATTATGAAATCTGCCATATATATAATTGCTCCATCTTCTGTATTTATACAAAATCCTAAAGTTTCTGGACTACTATGTGTAACACTAAATGGGAAAACGCTTATATTATCAAAATCTATTTTTTTATGTGCTTTTATCATATGCAAATTATTTAATTCAACTTTTTCTTCGCTGCACTCATATTTTATAATTTCACTCGTATATTCAGAAGCATATACATTTATATCTGGCAATATTTTTAATAAATCAGTAAGAGCGCCAGCATTTTCATGATGTGGATGGCTAATAAATATTCCAACTATTTCATTTTTATGTTCAACTAACCACTCAAAATTAGGTATAACATAATCAACACCATACATTTTATCAGGTGCATATTTCATTCCACAATCAAATATAAATAATTTATTATCAACCTTTACTGTATATAAATTTTTACCATTTTCATTAAGGCCACCTAAAGCCATTATATTAATTTTACTCATAATATTTCATCTCCTAAAAGTTTTAAATCTATAAGTATTATAACATAAATTAAAGAAAAATACTAGTGGGTAATTTCACTAGTATTTTCAGCCAAATCACTTTTACTAATTGAAAAATCATCATATTTAATTACTTTTACGTTTAAACCTAAAGATTTTGATATATTATCTTGTAATTCTTGACATATACTATCAATATAATCGTCTCGTTGAAAATATTTTAATTGATTCTCATACTTTTTAAGGTCATAATCTACGTAAGGATTATATCTAAATCCTATTATTAGTGTATCATTGTCCACCATATACTTTGAAGATTCTGCTGGGCCATACCAAACTTTATACTTTTTATTAACATCAGTAAAATCATATTTAAACATCACTTTTCTAAATGTTTTTCTTATAAAATCATCAACTTCAGAGTTATTAATGCTTAAGGTATCTAAATTTATTTCATCAAGAAATTCAAGTTCTTTTTCATTAAGTGCTTTTAAATTTAAATCGTTTCTAACATAGAAATAATTTAGATTTGACAATATTTGATATTTATCCTTTTTATCATTATTTATTGTAGGTATTTTATATTCTTCACTAATGCTTAATAATTCATCATATTTTTTTAATTGTGTATATTTTAATAGAAATTGATAAACCAATATTAAATATTTTCTATTTGCTTCATTTAAATTATATATCATCTTTTTATTCCCTCCAAATCATAAATTCTTAAATGAAAATTTTTATTTTTTAAGTCAGAATAT
>Ga0247609_10000518_pt1 | contig 53040 bp, 39 predicted proteins | sample 172DNAGHGlowgp2_FD_193487 | JGI IMG/M metagenome (GOLD analysis project Ga0247609, IMG submission 193487) | Sheep rumen microbial communities from Palmerston North, Manawatu-Wanganui, New Zealand - 1728 DNA GHGlow gp2 | ecosystem: Host-associated > Mammals > Digestive system > Stomach > Rumen ... | reverse complement strand
ATAATAGTTCCTATGTTTGAAACCCAAATAAAATTGGAGTGAGCCCCCGGAGGGCTCATTTGGGAGGCTTGGAGTGGGCACCACCGCCTCGATATACGACCCTCGGCGGTTACAGCTCAAACGCTGCGCCGAGCTCCGTGAAAAGGCTCGCTCCGCGTTTGGTTGTTGCCAGGATGGCTTTCTAGATGAAAAAAAGCTACCGAAAATTTGGTTACTTTGTAAAAGCCAATAAAGTTCAACCAAATATACAGTAGCTTATGAGACAAAGACAAAGTAACGAAATTTCGTTCAAAGGACAAAACATCTACGTTGGATTAGATGTTCATTTGAAGAGTTGGTCGGTGACCGTGCTGTCGGAGAACAGCGTGCTGAAGCGGTTTGTTCAGGATCCTGATCCGGAAGCGTTGCACAAGTTCTTGACCAGGAACTATCCGGAAGCGGATTACTACAGCGTGTATGAAGCCGGCTTTTGCGGGTTCTGGATACACGAGAGACTGACGGCGCTGGGGATAGAGAACATCGTGATAAACCCGGCAGACGTTCCGACCACGGCGGGAGAGAGAATACAGAAGACGGATGCGGTGGATAGCGCGAAGCTGGCCCGCAGCCTGAGGGCAAAGGAGTTGAAGGGGATATATACCCCGGACAGCACTTCCCTCGAAATACGTTCTTTGATAAGACTGAGAAGCACGATCACGAAGGACGTGACACGTCAGAAGAACCGGATCAAGTCGCACCTGCGGTTCCTCGGTTATGAGATACCGGAGGATATGTGCAGCAGATATTGGCCCAAGCGGTTCATCATTTGGCTTCGTGAGTTAGACACGAAGACGCAGAGCGGCAAGCAGTCGCTTGACTTCATGCTGGACTTGCTGGAGAATCTGCGAAAGGAGAAGCTCCTGATGACTAGGGCATTGCGGGCATTGTCTCGCACGGAGCAATATGAAAAGTCACTGGAGTTGGTAATGTCGGTTCCAGGTGTAGGTCAGCAAGTGGGAATGGCGCTTTTGGCGGAGATTGTTGACATTAAGCGGTTCAAGGACGCTGAGCATCTTGCCAAATTTGTTGGCCTGGTCCCGATGTGTCATAGTAGCGGAGAAAACGAGGGCATTGGCGATATCACCATTCGCAAGCATGCTTATCTGCGCACGCTCATCGTGGAAGCCGGATGGCAAGCCATTCGCCAAGACCCTGCGATGACACTGGCGTTCGAGGGCTATTGCAAACGGATGAAGACATCCAAGGCCATCATCAAGATTGCCCGCAAGCTGGTGAACCGAATCTACTTCGTGATGAAATGGCAGACGCCGTATGTTAACAGCGTTGTGTCATAGCGAAAGACAAGCATCCTTACAGGTATACAGACTTTCCGGGGACAGTACTTTTTCATGTTTGCGGCGTTAACGTCCGCTCCTAATAGTTTGTACCCCCGCCTTTGTAAACTAATGCAGGAACTTGCGGCAAGAATGACCGCTGTGGAAAGTCTGTTTACCGAAGGATTGTTTATCTCGGAATCGTGCTTCAACTCCGTCCACGAACGTGGATGGCGGTCTGTAGACATACCTAACCGCAAGAGATGGAAGAATCTTGAAACGGTTAATTGATTGAATATAAATTATATATAAGTTAAACCAAATTAACGGAATCCAATTTTATTTGGATTTTAACTGGAAAAACATGTACGTATGAAAGCAATCAGCACATCTTCGGCCCCTGCGGCCATAGGGCCTTACAGCCAGGCAATCGAATGCGGCGCCGGGCTGGTTTTCGTTTCCGGACAGCTGCCCATAGACCCTTCTACCGGTGCATTTCCGGAAGGCGGTGTTAAGGAGCAGACCAGGCAAAGCATTCTTAACATCAAGGCCATCCTGGAGCAGGCCGGTCTCGGGCTTTCCAATGTCGTCAAGACGACTGTTCTCCTTGCCGATATGGCCGACTTCGGCCCGATGAACGAGGTCTATGCGCAGTTCTTCAACGCACCTTTCCCTGTAAGGGCTGCTTTCGCCGTGAAGACTCTCCCCAAGAACGCCCTTGTGGAGATTGAATGCATAGCATCCAGAAGCTGATGTTTTACGTAAGCGATATTATCACAACGCCTCCGGAGGAGTTCTTTTCGCCGCTGGAGGCCAAGATTTTCGAGGCTTTCTCAGCGTTGGGCATACTCTTCCAGAGGGTGGAGTCCGATCCGGGCATTACGATGGAAGACTGCAAGGCGATCGGCGAAGGCCTTGGGGAAAGCATCGTAAAGACAGTTTTCCTGTGCAACAGGCAGGAAACCGCGTTTTACCTGTATGTTACGCGGGACGACAAGCCCTTTGTGACGCGCGAGTTCTGCTCCGCGCTTGGAATACCCCGTGTTTCTTTCGCTTCGCCCACCCGGCTTGAAGAACTCACCGGCGTTAAGGTTGGCGCCACTACCATACTCAGTTGCATACTGCCCGAATGCAGCACGGTTAAACTTGTGATGGACAGGGAGATAGCCAACAGGGAATACTTCGCCTGCACAGACGGCCGCGCAACCTGCTTCGTAAAAATCCGTACTGTCGACCTTCTGGAAAAGTACATTCCCCACTCGGGGCACAGTATAAGCATTATATAGCCGTTGCCGCATTTGCAGCTGGAACGCACAGAACAGCGATTTCATGCAAACGCGGCAGCGAAATCGGCCAAAAACGCCAAAAACCTTGCCGCGTCTGCATACAGGACGCACAGAATGGCGATTTCGTGCAAACGCGGCAAAAAGCAAAAGGCGATGTGTGGCGGAGCGAGAAAGTACCTGGGCTGCGGCAAAATGGCGACGTTCTATTCCATGTCCAGCAAACCGCGATAGCTAATAGTATCGCGGTTACGGCTGGTTACGATGATGCTGGCCGAGCCGTTCTTGAAAACAGTGATGTTGTAGGTGAGGGTATCTTCGCCGTTTTCGGTAGTAGCGGAGATCTTGCGCTGGTCCTTTTCCCAGCCGCTGTCGGTGTATTGGGTGATTTTGTCCTTGAAGGTCAGGCCCTTGCCACCGCCATAAGGAACGCTGGTGGCTCCGCCGATATAGGGCAGATATGAGTCGATGCTGTCACCGTCTATCGTAAGTGAATACGACCCGTTAACTGCTTTTGAGCCACCTTTGGTTGGCATCATGTAATTTACATTGACGGTAAACTGCTTGGAATCCAGTTTGTCCTGGACCAGTTTCTCCGTCTTCTGTTCTTCGGCAATTGCTTCGGGCGACTTCTGGTTGAGTATGCCGCAGCCGGCCAGTACAGCGACCGCAGCCAATAAGATAATTCCGTGTAAGTTTTTCATATTAAGCTATTTAAGGTGCCAGATATTCTGGGACACTACTGATATTTTGTTTTTGAACGTGGTTTTGCCTTTGTAATACACTACATCCAGCGTGGTGCCGTCGTTTTCGAAGAACATGGACCGGATGTAACGGTCTGTTTTGCGGTTTTGGCAAATTGGTTCGCACCAGGCCAGGGAATACTGGTCGCCTTTCTTAATGCAGATTACAGTGTATCCCCTTATGTCGAAGCTTGCCGCAGTGCAGCCCTTCCCCCTTTCCTTACTGGCACTCTGAAACGCCTGAACCATAGATGATTCTGTATCCAGCAGGCCGAAAGTGAGCTTGGAGGCTGTATCTGCCTTGGGGTTTTTCCCAAGCCACCAGGCTATGGACTGGTCGGTGAGAATGTCGGCACGGGAAAGCTCGATGAGCAGCGGATTCTCCCTGAGGCGATTAGCCAGCCAGGCTTGCTCTGCGCTCAGCCTCAGGCCTTCCATGAATTCCGGACTCTGGCCTTCTATCTTTCCATCGCCGAGGGGCTTTCCATAGAAAAGCGCCTGGAAAGCCAGGTCTTCCTCAGGAAGGTACAGGGCTTCCACATATTCTGAATCTCCGTTCCGGTATACGAAATGAATCCACTTGCGGTTTCCGCCGAAGGGCTGGATGAACTCCATAGACTGAACAAGTGTCATTGGACCTGGCTTTTCTTCCATGGAATAAACCGGAATTTCGTGGAACTCCTCCAGCGATCCTTGCGGAGTCTGCATCCTGATGCTCAAGTCTTTGCCCAGCGCCAGCACATGCTCCACCCCGTCCTTCTTCCAGCCTATGGCATCCAGCGCTCCGGGAGCCGCCGCAAGAGCTTCTTCCCTTGTAAGGGTGCTGGTGTTGCGCTCGATGTATTCGGCAAGAAGAACAGAGTCTTTCATTTCCGTGATTCTCGGAGCCAGGACGGACTTCGGGTACTTCTTCAGGAACTTGTCGGCCTTCGCGACGCTGAATTCCTTAACCGTCTTGTCGAAAAGCTTTTTTTCCGCCTTGGATTGCGCCCCAAGGCTTAAAGGCAGCAGAAACATAGCCGCCGCTATGAGTGTTCTAAGTGCTTTCATCCCTGCAAATGTAGCAAAAAGCGTGCGTAATTCCCATAATGCCGAGCGCAGTAGCATTTCCTTTTGCCGCGTTTGCAGCTATAACGCACAGAATGGCATTTCCGTGCAAACGCGGCAGCGAAATCGGCCAAAAACGCCAAAAACCTTGCCGCGTCTGCAAACAGAACGCACAGAATGGCGAATTGTTGCAAACGCGGCAAAATGTCAGCAGGGACCAGGGACAGAAACGGCAAGTCCAGATGCAAAAAGGACCCCGGCCCGCGGCAAAAAGCTATTTCAGCGCCTCCAGGTTCCGGGCATTGAAGATGTCCTTGCCTTCGGTAGTGTAGAGGTACTTCAGGAGCTCGTCGTAGTGCTCTTCCACTTTGCCTCGGACTATCTTCATGGTGGAGTTCATCATCTTGTTGGCGATAGTGAATTCCTGGTCGCAGATACCGATGGCCGAAGGGAGCCAGCGATCGGGGAACATCCCGCCGTGCTTTCCGCCTTTCTTGTAGGAGTTCACATCGGCCTCGATAAGTTTAAGCATGAAGCGTCGGCCTTCTTCGGATGCGGGATCCATGCCGTGCTTGGACGTTTCTTCCTGCAGGGCTTTCTTGTCAGGGACCACCAGCGCCACGCAGTAGGGATCCTGATTGTTGTGCAGCACGCAGGCGTTCACCCACTTGGATGTTTCCGTTAGGTTGTCCTCGAAGCCTTCGGGGGAGTACTTTTCGCCGTCTGAGGATATCAGGAGGCTCTTGAACCGACCCACTACGTAAAGGAAATCAGTGTCTTCCTTGCAGATGTAGCCCATGTCGCCGGTGTGCAGCCAGCCGTCCACTACTGTATCGGCCGTGGCTTTGGGATTCTTCCAGTAGCCGGCCATTACATTCTCTCCGCGAATAACGATTTCGCCCTTTTCGCCGATGGGAACTTCCTTGCCTTCGGCATCAAGGATTACGCAGTCCATTGGCTTTACAATGCGTCCGCTGGAGCCGAAGCGTGCGTGCCCCATGGAGTTGGAGCATATAATGGGAGTTGCCTCGGTAAGGCCGTAGCCCTGGAACATGGGCATGCCCACGGCGCAGAAGAAGCGCTGGAGCTCGATGTCCAGAAGGGCGCCGCCGCCAACGAAGAACTGCATGCGGCCGCCGAAGCTTTCACGTACCTTGGAGAATACCAGTTTGTCGAAAAGGTTCACCAGAGGCTTTCTCCAGAAGGTGCCGCCGGTGCCGCGGTTGTAGTACTCCTTGTTGTATTTGATGGCGTTGTCAAGTGCGAAGTAGAAGAGCTTTTCGGTAAAGCCGCCCTTCTTCTTGATTGCGCCTTCGATGTTTTTCTTGAAGTTGCGGGCAAGCGCCGGAACCGACAGCATCACGTGCGGACGGGTTTCGGAAATGGCCGAAGGAATGTTCTTCAGCGTCGCCAGTGCATTCTTGCCGATGGGAACGAAAGCGATGGAGCCGCCGTATGACATCATGGTGTACATACCTGCGACATGCGCAAAGCAATGGTCCAGCGGGAGGATGATGAGCATGACTCCGTACTCCTGTATGCTGATTACGGAGGCTCCCTGTTCCACGTTGGCGGTGTAGTTGCGGTGGGTCAGGAGGATGCCTTTGGGATCGGCCGTGGTGCCGGAGGTGTAGGAGATGTTGGCGTAATCGTCCGGGCCGATGGATTTGTACCTGGCCTCGAATTCGGCCCTGTGGGCTTTGAGGAACTCGTCGCCCATCTTCTGGATTTCGGAGATGCGGATTTCCTTTGGATCCAGTTTCTCATAGTCGAAGGCGGTATCGTCGAAAACTATGACCTTTTCCACATTGGGGCAATCCGGAAGGACGGCACGGATACGGGGAAGGTGATTCCCGGAAACCAATATCCACTTCGACTCGGAATGGTTGATGCGGAATACCAGGTCTTTGCTTTCGCCAAGGTTCACAGACAGCGGAACGTCCACTGCACCTGCGTACAAGGCGCCAAGCTCGGACAGGACCCACATTGCGCGGCTTTCCGACAGAAGGGCTATCTTGTCGCCTTTCTTAAGGCCCAGTGACATAAGGCCTGCGCCAATTCTGTAAGCTTCTTCGCGGGTCTGGCGCTGGGTTATTTCTTTCCATTTGCCATCCACCTTTTCACGGATGTAGGGATGGTCCGGGAACTTGGCGGAATAATGTTCGACAAAGTCGATTATAGTGGGCTTCTGTGTCATATTATTCGGTGGGGAAAAGGCCGAAGAGTTCGGCGTCGATCTTATCGGTAATGTACTGGAAATCTTCGGGACTGTTCTCGAATTTTATCTTGTCTACGTCGATAATCAGCAGGCGGGCCTTGTAGTCCTTGATCCAGTCCTCGTAGCGCTGGTTGAGGCCGGTGATGTAGTCGATGCGGATGGAACGCTCGTAGTCGCGGCCGCGTTTCTGGATCTGGGCGATGAGGTTGGGAATGGAGCTGCGGAGGTAAATCATCAGATCCGGCGGGTTCACCAGGGACATCATCAGGTCGAAGAGGTCGCTGTAGTTCTCGAAGTCCCTTGTGGACATCAGGCCCATTGCGTGGAGGTTGGGGGCGAAGATGCGGGCGTCCTCGTAGATGGTACGGTCCTGGATGATGACTTCCTTGTGCTTGGAAATCTCCACCACGTCCTGGAAGCGCTTGTTCAGGAAGTAAATCTGTAGGTTGAAGCTCCAGCGTTCCATGTCTTCGTAGAAGTCGGCCAGGTAGGGATTGAAATCCACCGATTCGAATTTGGGCGTCCAGCCGTAGTGGGCTGCGAGCATCTTTGTCAGTGTGGTTTTTCCACTGCCGATATTTCCGGCGATTGCTATATGCATAATATAATGTATTAATTTTTTATCTAAAGGAGATTCACTCGCTTCGCTCGGAATGACATTTGTCATACTTCGCCCGGAATGACATTTGTCATACTTCGCTCGGAATGACATTTGTCATACTTCGCCCGGAATGACATTTGTCATACCGAGGCCCTGAGGGCCGAGTGTATCTCAAAAAAGCCCATATAGTTCTGCGTCTATGCGGTCGGTGATGGCGGCGAAGTCCTCCGGCCTGTTCAGGAAGTCCAGATTGTCGGCGTCCACCACCAGGAGTTTTCCCTTATAGGCCGAAATCCAGGCATCGTAGCGCTCATTCAGGCCAGACAGGTATTCGATGGAGATGGTCTGTTCATAGTCCCTGCCGCGCTTCTGAATCTGTGCCACGAGGTGGGGGATACTGCTTTTGAGGTATATCAGAAGATCCGGCTCCTTCACCACTTCCATCATCACGTTGTAGGTGTCCATGTATGTGTTGTAGTCCCTTTCCGAAAGGTTTCCGAGGGCGTAGTTGTTGGCTACGAAGATGTGTACGCCTTCCTGTAGGGTGCGGTCCTGGATAACGACGCCTTTGGACTTCCGGATTTCCAGAACGTCGTGCAGGCGCTGCTGCAGGAAATACATTTCCAGGGCGAATGACCAGCGTTTGATATCCGCGTAATAGTCCGACAGATAGGGGTTGTAGGTAACCGATTCGAACTTCGGCGTCCAGCCGTAATGGCGGGAAAGTAGAGTCGTGAGCGTGGTTTTTCCGCTGCCTATGTTACCTGCTATTCCGATGTGCATTTCTGGCGCTTGTCTTTGATTTACAAAGTTGGCAAAAGTTTCGTAAATTTGCAATCCAAATTTTATAGTGCATGCTTCATTCCCGAATATTCCGTTTCAATCCCCTTGAAACCAATTGCATAGTCCTTTGGGCCGAAGGCTCCTCAAAATGCACGGTAGTTGACCCCGGTATGTCTTCTCCGGACGGTGTGAAGGAACTTGTGGATTATATTACCTCGAACGGCCTTACCGTAGAGGCGATTCTACTGACCCACGGCCATTTCGACCACTTCTGGGGCGTAGACCGCCTTCTGGAGAGCTTCCAGGCACCGGTTTACATGCATCCCGCCGATATCGACACGATGTCAAAAATTACGCACAACTTCCGTGGAATGGAGAATTCCTTCTCATTCCTGAAGCGCTCCTTCACCACCCGGGATGTCGCGGATGGTCAGGTACTTGAGCTTGAATCGGCCTCGTGGAAGGTACTGCATACTCCCGGCCACAGCCCCGGCAGCGTAGGATATTACAGCGAAAAAGACAATCTTCTCCTCAGCGGGGATACGCTATTTGCAGGTTCTATCGGCCGTACGGACCTTGCTGGAGGGGATTATGATGAAATAATGGAATCCATTCGTACGAAACTCCTTACCCTCCCCGGCGAGACAGATGTGATCCCCGGCCACGGCCATCCCACCACAATCGCCCGCGAAGGCATGTATAACCCCTTCCTTCAGCCTTTCAACGAGCCCGACGGCGATTTCCCCACCGAAGGCATTGCCATACAGCCGGAATGATGAAAACCATCTGGCTCCCAACCATCGATTCCACCAACTCCGAAGCCTTCCGCCGGCTTCCGGAACTTGCTTCCGGCACCGTTCTGGCTGCACACGAGCAAACGGCGGGCAGGGGACAGCGCGGAAACAGGTGGTATGTGGCGCCCGGGGACAACCTTACCTTTTCGGTAGTTTTGAGGTTTTCAGGACTCCCTGCTGCCAAGGCCTTCCGGCTCAATGTGCTTTGTCCTTTGGCCGTGGCCCGATTCCTTCGGGCTTCGGGTGTGAAGGCGGTTGTAAAGTGGCCCAACGACGTATATGTCGGGAGGCGCAAGATCTGCGGCATACTTGTGGAAAACGCCCTTGAGGGTGCGTCCGTTGCCGCTTCAGTCGCGGGAATAGGAATAAATGTGAACCAGACTGAGTTCCCGGAGGTGTCGGGCGCAACCTCAATGTCGCTCCTTACAGGGATTCGGTACGACGTGGAATCAGAGTTGGAACGTTTCCTTTCATTCCTCGAACCCATGATTCCCGCCATCGAGGACGATACCCTTTGGGAAGATCTTTTCCGTGAGTACAATGCCGGGCTTTTCGGCCTTGGTGTTTTGGAACGTTACCGCGACAATACCTCCGGCCGTGAATTCTCCGCCGTTATCCGCGGCGTCACCGAAGACGGCCTTCTGCAGCTGTGGGACAACGATTCCGGCCTGATTCGCCATTACGCTTTCAAAGAGGTAGGGTATATATTATAACCTGCCGTCCCATGTCTGCAGCGCTGGAAACGCCATTTACACAAAAACCCCATTTTTTGTGTAATCAGCGTGACCACGGAAACGGCATTTACGCAAAAACGGCCGTTTTTGTGTAAACAGCGTGTCCGACGCTTTGCGGGCAGAGATTTAATGAGTATATTTGTCACATGTTAGTAGCGCTTACGGGCTTCATGGGAAGTGGGAAATCCACAGTCGGCCGCATTGTGGCCGATGCCCTTGGCTGTACTTTCCTGGATCTGGACCTTATTATCGAAAAAAAGGCCGGCAAGAGCATACCGCAAATATTTGAGGCCGAAGGGGAAAGGGAGTTCAGGCGTTTGGAAAAGAAGGCCCTGGAGGATACGGTGTCGAAGTATTGCGAAAGCACGGCCGTTCTGGCTCTCGGCGGTGGCACCGTAACGGTTCCTGGCGCGGTGCAATTGCTGCAGGAAAAAACCCTGTGCATATATCTTGAATCATCGGCCGAAACGCTTCTGGAACGGATTGGCAATGGTGAAGGCCGTCCTCTGGCCGATGAAAACTTCGCCCAAAGGCTGGAATCCAGGGAACCTCTTTACAATGCCGCCGCGCATGTTACAATCTGCACCGAAGGCCTGAGTCCCGAAGACGTGGCCGACGAAATCATTATCTCCTGTTTGTAATTCCGCCCAATTCTGCTTATCTTTGTATGACTATGGGCATAGCAGAAAGACAATGGAGCGTAAAAGCCCCAGCGGACGAGTCCAAGTCCGCACAGCTTGCGACAGAGCTCGGCATAGACCGGGTTCTGGCAGATCTCCTTGTCCAAAGGGGCGTTGAAACCTTCGAGCAGGCCCGCAGCTTTTTCCGTCCCCGCCTTGAGGATCTTCACGACCCGTTCCTGATGAAGGACATGGACAAAGCCGTGGAACGGCTCCACAAGGCCATTACTGAAGGTGAGCAAATTCTGGTGTACGGAGACTACGACGTAGACGGCACCACTGCTGTTGCACAGTTGTATTCCTTCATAAAGATATTCACCGGCAAGGTGAAATTCTACATTCCGGACCGTTACGATGAAGGTTACGGCCTCTCATACAAAGCCCTGGACTGGGCCGGGGACAACGGTGTGGACCTTGTGATAACCCTGGACTGCGGCATCAAAGCTATCGACAAGGTGGAGTATGCCCGCACAAAAGGCATAGAGGTGATTATCTGCGACCACCACCTCCCGGAAGACGAACTACCCAAGGCCGTTGCCGTACTGGATCCCAAACGCGAAGACTGTCACTACCCCTTCGACGACCTTTGCGGCTGCGGTGTAGGCTTCAAACTTGTCCAGGCCTATGTGCAGCGCTATAATCTGGATCCGGAACTTCTGGCCCCGCTACTGGACCTTCAGGTTGTATCCATCGCATCGGATCTGGTATCCATGACGGGAGAGAACCGTATCCTGGCACATTTCGGCCTTAAAAGGCTTAACGAGAATCCCCGCAAGGGCCTCCTTGCCATGATCAACCTCTCCAAACTGGAGCCGGGGCATATCGGCATAGACGACATTGTGTTCAAGATCGGCCCGCGCATCAACGCCGCCGGAAGGATGGAAAGCGGCCGACTTGCCGTGGAGCTTCTCACTGCTGCGGATGACAGAACTGCCATCCGCATAGGTGAAGAAATAAACGATTCCAACAACGAAAGAAAGTCCATAGACCGGGAAATCACCCAGGAAGCCCTGGACATGGTAAAAGACGGCCGAGCTCTTGAAACGGAGAACGTTACGATTGTCTTTAACCCCACCTGGAACAAAGGTGTCGTGGGAATTGTGGCATCCCGCCTTGTGGAAGCCTATTACAAGCCCACCGTGGTCCTTACCAAAAGCAACGGCTTCATTACCGGAAGTGCACGCAGCGTGCAGGGCTTCGACCTTTATGCCTCCATCGAAAGCTGCGCGGACCTGCTGGAGAATTTCGGCGGTCACATGTATGCGGCCGGGCTCACCATGAAGGAAGAGAACCTTAAAGAGTTCTGCGGCCGGATGAACACGTTCGTGGCCGGTAACATAACCAGGGAAGAGCTTACACCAGTAGTGGAGATCGATGCTAAGCTGGACTTCTCGCAGATAACCCCCAAGTTCACCCGCATACTGAAGCAGTTCCAGCCTTTCGGCCCTGGCAACAACAATCCCGTTTTCTTAACTGAAGACGTTTATGATGCAGGTAACGGCCGGAAAGTCGGTGCAGGCGGCGTTCACCTCAAGTTGGATTTGATGCAGGAGAGCCACCCATACCGCCAGATCGCCGCTATCGGATTCAATATGGCCGATTATTACAGCTACATCAAGGACGGCAATCCCATCGATGTCTGTTATTCGATTGTGGAGAACTTCTACCGCGGCTCCTCTACCGTTCAGCTTCGTCTTAAGGACATCCGGGAGCGGGACGAACTGATATAGCTCCCAACCTACTTCACGACAAGATTGGGCCGCAGACCTGGCACGAAATCAGAACAGCGTAGGTTCCCAGTCGCCGAAGTCTACGGGCTCGTCGGATTCGGGGCCGCCTTTTAGCAGTTCGGAGGATTGGCCGGTCTGTTCGATGGGGGTATCGGGGAGGTCGGAGAGGAAGTCGTCGGCTACGTCGATGGCTTCGTCGGAAACGGCATCGGCCGTGAGACCGGAATCGGCCATAAGGCCTGCCTCGGCGGGGGAGGTTTCATCGTCTTCGGCCTTGTGCAGGGGCTCGCCGAATTCTACGGACTTAAGGTCGTACGGGGAGCACTTCTTGCCCTTGGCGGTTATGCCTTTCTTGGCGATAAACTCTTCGGCGTCAATGGTTTCGCTTTCACGATGCTCATACTTTCCGCCAAAGGTAAGCAGTATCTGGGGATGAAGGTCGGAGGACAGATCCACCATCTTGGAGCCCTTTGATTCGGATATGAACAGCACGGGGTTATTGTTGCTTTCCGTGAAGCTGAAGCGCTTGACATAGAAGGCTTTTGCACCGTTATCCCAATACAGGACAGTCCACACGCGCGAAGGATCCAGCTTTTCTATCCTTACAACATCCCCCTGATATTTGTTCACAAGATCGTACGAGGTGGTGTAGTAGGAGCCGTCGGCAAAGATTGCAAGAACCTTGTCCTCGCCGGAGAACTTGCCAAGAAGCTCTCCGCGGCCGTCTTCATTCAAGCGCTGGATATCCGGATCGTACCAGATGGGCTTGCCTTCCAGGGTTGTTACGCCCTTGGATTTGAGTTGTATGCGCGAAATGGCATTCTTGGTGACAAGGTTACCACGTGAACCGCGGCCCTTGATGGCCAGGTTGGAGAAATCCCATTCAAGCTGCAGCTTCTTGAGCCCCTTCTTGGGCCGGAGTGCAATCTTCACAGTCTCGGCCTCGCCGTTGTGGTTCACGGTGAACCAAAGGATGTGGGAACCTTCCGCTCCGCTTGTGATGTCGTACTCTTTGTCGCGGGTTACCGAGGTGATATTGAAGCGTTTGGCATAATAAGTGGTGCCCTTGCCATCCCGGTAAATCACGTTGTATATTGTCCTCTCGTCGCCGCGGTTGAACACGCCGGCATAAAGGAGGTCCTTGCCGAAGAAGGCTTTTTCGCTCACCTTGGTCACGCGGAACTTGCCGTCGCGGCCTATCACGATAATCTCGCTCAGGTCCGAGCAGTCTCCCACAAACTCGGCGCCTTCGTCCCTCTTGAGGCCGATTCCCACGAAGCCTTCCTCCAGATTGGCGTACAGCTTGGCGTTGTTGGAAACGACCTTGGTAACTGTAATGCTCTCCAGGGACGATATTTCCGTCAGTCGCGGCCACTGCTTGCCGTACTTCTTCTTGAGCCCGCGGAACCACTCTATAGTATACTCCGTTATGTGGTCAAGGTCGTAGTGGATCTGCTTCATCTGGTCCTCGATGGCGTAAATCTTTTCGTCCAGGGCCTTGGTGTCGAACTTGGAAATCTTGCGGACCGGCTTTTCGACCAGTTTCAGGATATCCTCCATCACTATGGGCCGATGCAGGAGGTCCTGGTACTGAAGCATCTGCGACAGGATGTCCTGCAGCTGCTCCTCCCAATCCCTCTGATTCTGCTCCAGCACCTTGTAGATGCGGTTTTCGAAGAAGATGCGCTCCAGCGAGCTGTAGTGCCATTCGTTTTCCAATTCCCCAAGCTTCACCTCCAGCTCGGCTTTCAAAATATCCCTGGTATGGAAGGTATCGTACTCCAGTATCTCGTTAACCGTAAGGAATACGGGCTTGTTGTCACGGATTACGCAGGCGTTGGGCGAAATCTTGGTCTCGCACTCCGTGAATGCGTAAAGGGCGTCGATGGTCTTGTCAGGAGACACATCGGCCGGAAGATGGATGATGATCTCCACCTTGTCGGTGGTCATGTCGTCGATCTTCTTGATGTTGATCTTCTTCTTGTCCTTGGCCTTGATAATGCTGTCGATGATGGCCTGCGAGGTCTTGCCGTAGGGGATTTCGGTGATGGTGATGGTGCTCTTGTCCACCTTGTTGATGCGGGCTCGGACCTTCACCATGCCTCCGCGCTTGCCCTTGTTGTACTTGGAGCAGTCCGCTATGCCTCCGGTGGGGAAGTCCGGCAGAAGTTCGAAGTCATCACCTTTAAGTATGGCTATGGAAGCGTCGATAAGTTCGTTGAAGTTGTGCGGCAGTATCTTGGAACTGAGACCGGCGGCGATGCCCTCGGTGCCTTGTGCGAGCAGCAGCGGGAAACGTACCGGCAGTTCGGTGGGTTCCTGATTTCGGCCGTCGTAGGATGTCATCCATGGCGTAACCTTAGGGTCGAAGACAACTTCCTTCGCAAATTTGGAAAGCCTTGCCTCGATGTAACGGGGGGCGGCGTTGGAGTCTCCGGTGAGGATATTTCCCCAGTTACCCTGGCAGTCGATCAGAAGGCCCTTCTGCCCCAGCGTTACAAGCGCGCCAAGGATGGAGGCGTCTCCGTGGGGGTGGTACTGCATTGCCTGGCCAACGATGTTCGCAACCTTGGTGTACCGTCCGTCGTCCATGGTGAACATGGTGTGAAGCACGCGCCTCTGAACGGGTTTGAAGCCGTCCACGATGTGCGGAACGGCCCTGTCAAGAATGGTGTAGGACGCATAGTCCAGATACCATTCCTTGAACATGCCCGAGAGCTTGTACTTACCGGCGTCGCTTCCGAGGAGTTTGTCGAATTTCCCCGAGGCGACGGCGTCTTCGCCAAGTTCCTCTTCCTGACCTTCAATATCTTCCCAATCTTCTGCCATAATTAAAACTAAAATTCATATCCGAACCTGCGCAGCTCCTTGCGGCTCTCGCGCCAGTCCGGGTCCACCTTTACAAAGGTAGAAAGAAATACTTTTTTCTGGAAGAAATCTTCCATTTCAATACGGGCCTGGGTGCCCACTTTCTTGAGCATGGCCCCGCCTTTCCCGATGATGATACCCTTCTGGCTCTCCCTCATTACATAAATCACCGCCGAAATCTCGTACCGCTCCTCGCCCTCGTGGAAGGCTTCAATCTCCACCTGGCAGCTGTAGGGGATTTCCTCGCTGTAGTTGAGGAAAATCTTCTCGCGCAGGATTTCCGATGCGAAGAAGCGCAGGTTCTTGTCCGTGAACTGGTCCTTGTCGAACCATGCGGGAGCCTCCGGCAGACGGGACGAAACCGCCTCCAGTATGCTTTCCAGGTTGAATTTCTCCTGGGCCGATGCGGGAATGATTTCCGCCTTCGGAAGCTGCTCCTTCCACCATGCCATCAGCTCCGTCACCTTCTCCTGGTTGGAGATGTCGATTTTGTTAATCACCACGACAACCGGGCATTCCACCTTCTGAAGCTTCTGGATGTAGGCTTCGTTCTTGTCTCCCTTTTCAACCGTGTCGGTAACATAAAGGATAATGTCGGCATCACCGATTGCGGTATCCACGAAAGCAAGCATGTTCTCCTGCAGCCGGTAGTTGGGCTTAAGGATGCCGGGAGTATCGGAGTACACAATCTGGTAATCCTCTCCGCTCACTATGCCCATGATACGGTGGCGTGTAGTCTGGGCTTTGGCCGTTACGATGGACAGTTTTTCTCCCACCAGTGCATTCATGAGCGTGGATTTACCCACGTTCGGATTGCCTATGATATTTACAAATCCTGCGCGATGTGCCATTATACGTAAGCTCCCATTTTGAGGATGTTCACTTCACCTTCGGTAAGGTAGCGCCAGTCGCTCTTCTTGAGGCCCTTCTTTGTGAGGCCGGCGAAGTACACCCTGTCCAGGGCGCGGACTTCGTAGCCCAGGCTTTCGAAAATACGGCGGACAATCCTGTTCTTGCCGGAATGAATCTCGATTCCAAGCTGGCGGTGATCGTGTGCGTCGATAAATTCAAGTTCGTCGGCTGCTACCACACCGTCGCTTAGCTCTACGCCGGCAAGCACTTTCTCCCTGTCTTCGTCCTTAAGGGGCGCGTCAAGGATTACCTGATATATCTTTTTCTTGTTGTACGAAGGGTGGGTGAGGTGTTCGGCCATCTCGCCGTCGTTGGTGAACATAAGAACGCCGGTAGTGTTCTTGTCCAGACGGCCGACGGGAAATACCCTGGTGGGGCAGCCCTTGAGCAGATCCATCACGGTCTTTTCCGCGTGAGGGTCGCTTGCGGTGGTGACATAACCTTTGGGCTTGTTCATCACGATGTACACCTTTTCTTCACCTTTCAGGCGCTCGCCGTTGAAGCGGATGTCGTCGGTGAGGACATTCACCTTAGTGCCGAGTTCCGTCACGACCTCTCCGTTAACAGTTACCACACCGCTCTGGATAAGGGTGTCGGCTTCCCTGCGGGAGCATACGCCGGAGTTGGCGATGAATTTGTTAAGGCGCACTACCTCCTTGATTTCGGTGGGGGCGGTGTCGTCGTCCGAATATCGGCCGGTCACCTGGGGCTTGCGCTTGAGCATGGCGTTCATGCCTTCGTCGGCGGAATTGCGCTTGGCAAAGGGCTTGCGGGCCGATGTGCCGGGACGCTGGCCGAAGCCGGGCTTTCCGGTAGCTGGTCTTCCTGCACCGGGCTTGCCGTATCCGCTCTTGCGAGGTGCCTGGCCGAAGCTCTTGTGTTCGGCTCCGGCAGAGCGGTCATCCCTGCGGGAATAGCTCTTGTGCTCGCCGTAGGCGGGGCGTTCTTCTCTGCGCGCGAAACTCTTGCGGGCGGGACGCTCGCCGGAATCAAAACTGCGGCTGGTGGAGTAATCTACTTTTTCGGCCTGGCTTTCTGCGGGCCTTCTTGCGATACGTTGTCTCGTACCTCTTTTCTTGTCTTCCATAATTATAACCCTCACGGGCTTTTTCAAAAAATAAACATTGCGACTCACGTCGCTACTGACTATTTGAGTTTAAAGATATACGTTATAGTTCCGGTTTGCAGTGCCGGGGCCGAAGCACTTTGGTTGAAATGCGCCTTGAGTGCAGCGTTGCGCGCGGCGGCCCAAAGGGTCTTGTCCGTTACAGTAGTGCCTTCCGCGCCGGGGATGGCTTCGGTCACTGTGCCGTACTGGTCCACTTTCACCTGTACCACCACGATTCCTTCCACCTGGAGGGAATAGCTTGGCTTGGGAAGTGAGCCCACCACGTTCCTGCCCTTCACGTGGGCGTTAGCACTGCCTTCGGTCTTGCCTTCCTTGGTGTTGCCGTCCTGCTGGCCGGCCTTGAAGCCTTCCGATGCCTCGGATGCATTATGCGGGGCCGTTGCGGAATCGTCCTTTTTGCTCATTCCGGGGAACGATGCGCGGGGGTCAAGCACTGGCTCCTGCGGCTCGGGAGTGGGAACTTCCACGTCTCCGTGGGCGTCCGGGACGGTTTCGGGCGTGGTGTTGGGAGTGTCGTTCACATAAGGTGACTCCGACTTCTGCACCAGTTCCACTTCCTTCTCAAGGTCCACCTCTTCGGCCTGGGGCTGCCTTCCCACCTTGGTCTGAAGGGGCTTCACAGCCACTTCTTCGTCCTCGAATTCAATCAGCAGGGAAGTACGCTCCGGCGGCGGGGGATCAAGATAGGTTAGCCCGCTTGTCAGTAGTACCACCAGGGCAAGGGCATGCACCCCAAGCGTGACAAGAACTCCTATCACGCCAGCGTTCTTTTCACGCTTTTCCCTGGTTCTCTGGTAAGGCTGCATAACTTATTCGGGCCGTGTTGCCAGAATCACTTTATAGTGGTTCCGCTTGGCGATGTTCATCATCTGGACAACCTCTCCTACAGGGACGCTCTGGTCCGAATAGATGGAGAAGGTGGGGTCTTCCTCGGCCGAAAGAAGGTCTATCAGGGCAACCTCTACCTCGTCATAGGCCAGAGGGTCCTGCGAGCCGTTCACATGGTAGGTGTAGGTGTCGTCCCCCCAGTCCTTTATGCTCACGCTCACGGTGGCCTTGGCGTTCACCTGGCCGGTGGATTTGGGAAGCAGGAGCTTGAGGGCGTTGGGGTTGATCAGGGTGGACGTCACCAGGAAGAAGATAAGGAGCAGGAACACGATATCGGTCATGGACGATACCGAGAACTGCGCATCCACTTTGGTGTTTCTCTTCAGTGCCATGGGCTTATTCCTTTTCGGCGGGTTCGTTCAGGGCGATGTCGATGAATTCCAGGGTGGAGCTTTCCATCTTGTACACAAGGTCGGAAACCTTGGAGGTGAGCCAGTTGTAGCCGAAGTAGGCGATGATGCCCACGATAAGGCCGCCCACGGTGGTGAGCATGGCTGTGTAAATACCGTCCGAAAGGAGGGTGATGTCGATGTTGTTGCCGGCCTTGGACATGTTGAAGAAGGCCTGGACCATACCCATCACTGTTCCGAGGAAACCGATCATGGGGGCGCCGCCGGCTATGGTTGCAAGGAGGGGAAGGCCTTTCTCCAGGCGTGCCACTTCCACGTTGCCGATATTCTCGATGGCTGACTGGATGTCGGCCATGGGCCTGCCCATGCGGTGAATTCCGGTCTCGATCATGCGGGCCACGGGGTTGTCGTACTTGCGGCACAGGGTGATGGCGCTCTTGGTTTTGCCTTCGCCCAGATAGTCGCGGATGTCCTGCATGAAGTGGGAGTCGATCTTGGATGCGTTCTTGATCATCCACCACTTGCGGCCGATGAGGTAAATGGCAAGGATGGAAAGAGCAAGGAGAACCCACATGAGGGGACCGCCCATGGTGAACATGGAAAAGAGGCTTTCGCTCATCTGGACGGGTTCTGCAGGGGCTGCGGCAACGGGAGCTGCTTCCTGCACCAGGCTGTCCACTGCCTGGGCCATGGCTTCTGTCTGGAGAAGATGGAATAACATATTTCTTTTAAGCTTAAAATTTCAATAATCGCGCAAAGATAAATATTTTTTCCCGATAATCCTATGGATTAAATGACCTCGATATCAGAAGCGGGAATCCAGCCCTGACGGCCGTCGGCCAGCTCTATGCTGGCGTAGCCTGCGACGTTGTCAAGAATCTTGACCTTCGTGCCTTCGTGGAGAATGAAAAGGTCCTTGGCGCCGGACTCCGAGGGGGAACTCTTTGCCGATGTTACCGGCCTCATTACTATGGCCTGGTCCTGTGCCAATGCCTCCTTCCTCTGCCACTGTGCGAAGTCGAAGCAGAAGTAAGTGAGTATCAGGCAGAAAATGCCGGCGAAAAAGCCCAGGCGGCGCCTTCCGGAAGTGCTTCCCAGAAGGAACAGCAGCGCCAGCGCCACGGTGGCGGCCAGCATCACGATAGCCAGCACGGCCCAGGTGTCGGAGGGCAGGAGGTAGCACAGGGAATGCCCCCACTGCTCGAAAAAGATTTCAGGAATCTCGTCAATCTTGTCCAGGGTCAGCGAACGTGCATACTCCAGATTATAGCTCACGTCTTTATCAGAAGGATCCAGTCTCAGGGCCCTTTCGTACCACAGTATGGCCGGGGCTATTTCGCCTGTCTTGAAATAAGCGTTTCCAAGGTTGTAGCACAGTTCCATGGACATGAGTCCAGTGGAGCATACGGCTTCCCAGTCCTGAACGGCAGCCTCAAAATCGCCTTCGGAATAGGCCTGGATGCCGGATTTCCAAAGGGAGTCGGGGTAAGAAAGCGCCTGTGCGCCGATGGCCTGGGGTGCCAGCATCAGTACCAGGGCAAGGATGGCCGCTCCGCCCTTGAAGGAAGGTTTTTTCTTCATTGAAGAGTCGATTGCAGTGATGGTGGAAACGGCTTTCTGATAGTGAGCGTTCATGGCCTCGTGGCCGGCGTCGGGGGAGTAGCGGGCAAATTCGCAAGCATCCAGCAGTCCGGTGAAATCCTTTGCCGTGTTTTCCGGGACGCCGCCTTCCAGAAGTGCCGATAGGATATTGTCCTTGTTCTGATCGGCCATATCCATGGACAGTTTGTCCCCGGCGAAACTCAGGAGGCAGCGGTGGAGCTCTTCATAGAAGGCCGTGTACAGGTTCTTCTGAAGGAATTCACGTGCCTGGGAAAGCCGTTTCAAGGCCTCGCGAGTGGCTTTACGGTTGCGGGTGCCGGCGATATCGGCCCTTCTTGCCGCCGCCTTGCGGAAACCTAGCCAGAAACCGAGTCCGGCAAGGATAAGGACAATGACTGCAGCCCACCAGCCCTTGGAATAAACGACAAAGCTGCCGGGTTCTTCAAGGGATGTTTTGGTTTTGATGAAGCGGATATCGTCCCCTAGGCTCTTCACGCCCTTCCTGTCCACTGTGAGGGTGTTTCCTCCGGAAACGGAAGGTGCTGTGGCAGAAGCGTTTCTGGCAACGGAAAGGTGCATCTCCGGTGCGGACGCGGTGAGGTAGCTCCTCTGCTTAACATCGTAGTAGGAATACTCCACCGGGCCTATGGTGAATTCACCGTGACTGCGGGGAATGAAGGGATATTCGAACGTCTTGGAGCCGGAAGTCCCGCTCTTGTCGGTGTTTACGGTGGTCTTTACGTCATAGACCTCGAAGTCCGGCGGGAAGTTGATCTTCGGCGCGTTCAGAAGCGCTATGTTGCCTTTGCCGCTGACAATCACCTTAAGCGACGCAGCGTCGTGTGCTTTCAGGGAATCCTTGCTAAGGGCTGCCTGAACCTTGAAATCTCCAACTCCGCCGCAGAAAGAGGACGGGGCGCCCTGGGGCAGGGCCGACACGTTGAGGCTTGCCGCCTGCGACGAAACCCTCTGCCGTGTAGTTACGTAATCACTGCCGAAGAAATCGTCAAAGATGGAGCCGGTTGACGGGCGGCGCTGCTGAACGTTCACAAGGCATACTATTTCGGCGGGGTCGATGGTCTGATGACCGGATTTCTGCGGAATTATTACCCAGCGGCGAAGCACGGCGCTGTTGTACATCACTCCGTCCACTTGTTCCCTCTGGAATTCAATATTGGAAGGAGATTCAACTTCCTGGCTCCAGAAGCCGTTGAAAGAAGGGAAGCGGGCGTTTTCGAAGCCCGCAAGGTTTGCCCGATGGTAAATCTTGAGGGTGGCGGTGACGGGTTCGCCCACTACGACAGAGCTTCTGCTAAGGCTAAAGCGCATGAAGATATCGGCCTCTGCCGTGGAGGCGTCCTGGTTTCCCCTGTTTGGCCTGTTTCCTGAAACCCGGGGGCGGGGGCCGTTGCTTTGCGATGACGAGCTCCCGTCGACCACTACCTGCACTGTGACAGGCTTGGAGCTTACTTCGGTTCCGCGAACTTTCGCGACTGCCGGAGCTATCGTGAAACTGCCGGTCTTCTTGGCCTGAAGTATATAAGTATAAGACGTTTGCGACGAACGCTGCGTCTTGCCGTTTATAATCTGGATGCTGGTAGATGAGCCCTTCTGCGGGCCCCAGACCACGGTAAAATCGTCGCCGGCCTCCCACTGGAAGTCCGACGGGCTGTGCTCGCCTTCTACTACGAACACAAGGTTGAAGCGTTCCGAAAGTTCCACTATGTTGTGCACCTCTACGCGGATGGTGGGATCGGCCCACGCCGCCGCTGCAATAAAGAGGGCCGATAATGCTGCGAATAGTCTTTTCATACTCTCTACCAATTCTTTTCCTTCTGCCGGGACCTGTTAAGGAGGGCCTTCCTCTCATCCACTTTTTCCTGAGTCTGCTTCTCCTTGTCCTGGATGGCCTGCAGCAGCTGCTGGGCCTGCTGGGGAGTCAGCTGAACTTCCTGCTGCTGTTGCTCTTGCTGCTGTTTATCCTGGTCTTGATTCTGGTTCTGCTGATCTTGGTTCTGTTGGTTCTGATCCTGATTCTGCTGGTCGTCCTGGTTTTGGTCCTGGTTATTCTGGTCCTGCTGGTTCTGATCTTGGTTCTGATCTTGATTTTGATCCTGGTTCTGATCCTGCTGCTGTTGCTGCTGCTCAATCAGCTTGTTCCTGGCATAAATGTAATTCTCCTTGGCCTTAAGGTCGTCCGGGGCGATGATCAGGCTTTTTGTGAGCGCTTCCACGGCGCCCTGCCAGTCCTGACGGGCAATGGCTACGTCGCCCTGATTGAAGTAATAATCGGCCCCGAACTTCTCGTTGGCGGCATTCTGCGCACCGCTGCCCAGAATCTTGGCGGCTTCGTCGTAATTCTCCTGCCTGTAAAGGTTGTTGGCCAGGTTGTATTTGGCCGCTACGGACGACGTGTCCTGCATCAGTCCCTTGCGGTAGCTGATGTCTGCCTGGGCGTATTCGCCTTTTTTGAACTGGCGGTTGCCCTTCCTCATATCGGCCTTTTGGGCAAGTGCCGACATGCAAACCAGCGAAAGGCACAGTATAGTAACTAACTTTCTCATACCTCGAAGAGTTTCCGGCGGGGGCGGCGCTCGCCTATGAGCATTTCAATGACAAGGAGCAGCAGAGCGGCGCCGAAGAAGTACATGTACTGCTCGTCGTATTCCTCGAACACTATGCTGCCGAATTCTTCGTCCTCCATCTGGCGGATGTCCTGGATGATGGGATTCAGGCCGAATTCCTCGTTCCCGGCGTGGACATACGCTCCTCCGCCGGCTTTTGCTATCTCGCGAAGGGTGTTTTCGTCCAGATGCGTCACAACGATGTCGCCTTTTTTGTCCTTCATCAGGCCGCCTTCAACGGGGATAGGCTGACCTTCGGCCGAACCTACGCCGATGGTGTATACCTTAATTCCGAGTTCCGCAGCCTGCTTTGCCGCTGCTATGGGGTCGTCCTCGTGGTTCTCGCCGTCGGAGATTACTATTATTACGCGGCTTTTCTCGCTCTGTGCGCTGAAGCTCTTGATACTCAGGCGTATGGCATCACCGATGGCGGTTCCCTGTACGGGTACGGAGCCTGTGTCTATGGAGGAAAGGAACATCTTTGCGCTCACATAGTCGGTGGTCACCGGCAGCTGCACGAAAGAAGTCCCTGCAAAAATCACAAGACCTATGCGGTCTTCCTGAAGCTTGTCAGTCAGTCGCGATATTGCCAGCTTGGCCCTTTCAAGCCTGCTGGGGGAGTAGTCCTGGGCCAGCATGGAGTTGGAAACGTCCAGGGCCACAATTATTTCTGCACCTTTGGTGGTACGTTCCGCAAGTTTGGCACCAGTGCGCGGACGGGCCATGCCGATAGCGAAAAACGCGAGGGCAAGGCAGAAAAACACAATACGTACCCAGCCTTTGGAGCGGGAACGGGAAGGCATCAGGGCTTCTACCAGCTCCGGATCGCCGAAAGCTTTCACCCTGCGGGAGCGCAGGTAACGCAGTATGGCATATCCCAGCAGAATCAGCGGGATGGCAAAAAGCAGGTACAACCACTTGTCGTCGGCAAACATCAACATATTACGGCAGCCTCCTAAGTATTGCGCTAATAAGCAGTTCCAAAATCAGGCACACAAGGGCCGCAATCGCATAACCCTCGAAAAGGTCCTTGTATACCGGGAATGAGTCCACGCTGGTGCGGGTTTTCTCCATCTGGCCGATTTCGGCATAGATTTCCGCCAGCTTGGTATTGTCGGTGGCGCGGAAATACCGGCCTCCGGTGCCGTCGGCGATGCCCTTCAGCAGATCTTCGTCAATCTCTACCGGGACGTTCCTGAGTTCGATGCCCCATGGCGTCTGAATAGGGTATGGCGCCGAACCGTTTGCGCCCACGCCTATGGTGTAAACCCTTATGCCGTAGGTCTTTGCAATCTCGGCGGCCATCCCGGGGTCAATTTCGCCCATATTGTTCACGCCGTCGGTCAGAAGTATCACCACGCGGCTTTTTGCGTCCGAGTCTTTCATCCTGGCGACAGCCGTGGCAAGACCGTTGCCGATAGCCGTACCGTCTTCGATAAGGTCCGTCTGCACGTCCTTCATCAGGTTGATGAGGGTGGCGCGGTCCGTGGTCAGGGGGCATTGGGTGTAGCTTTCGCCGGCGAACACCACTATGCCCATGCGGTCGCTGGGCCTCTGGGAAATGAACTCGATGGCTATGTCCTTTGCGGCGCTCAGGCGGTCCGGGGAGAAGTCCCTTGCCAGCATACTGGTGGATACGTCCATGGCAAAGATAATGTCGATGCCTTCTGTGTCCACCTTTTCCACCTGCGTCGCCGAACGGGGACGGGCGATGGCCACTATTATCAGGCACAGCGCCGCCAAGCGCAACACGAAAGGAATGTGGCGTATAAGCTCAAAGACGGAACGCCCTCCGGCCTGCCAGGCATCCAGGCGCGAAACCCTCATGTGAGGCCGCCTGCCCTTGATTTCTATCCAAAGGTAGCGTAGCAGCAGAAGCGCCGGAACGGCAAGAAGCCAAAGAAGATATGGATACTCAAAAAACATGGCCTACTCCTCCTGTTTTTGAGATGCCCGGTCGTCGCCGGGAATCTCATCCTCCAGTTCCGTCTGGTATGTCGTCGTTACAAACCGTACGGCCTGTGGCAGTACGGTGGCATTTTCTTCGTCCGTGGCGGTGTATTTCGCGAATTTCACGAAATCGGCTCGCTCGAAGAGGACTTTCATTTCGGCATACAGGTCTTCCGGGATGTCGCTGCCTTTCAGGCCGTCGAAGATTTCGGCCGTGGTCATTTCCATGGCGCCCACGCCGTAGCGGCTGGCGATGTATTCCCTGATGGCGTCTGTTACGCCGGAATAGAAGAATTTCTGATGCTCCGGCTTCCAGTACTTGTCCCCGCGCAGTTTGTCAAGCTTTCTGAGGGCGCGGATGTGGGCGGGTTCGGCCACTTTGGCTTCCTCCTCTTTCTTCTTCCTGGTGACCAGCCAGAGCACGAGCGCGAGGATGGAAAGGAAGGCGATGGCGCCGCCGTAAATCCAGGGGAAAAGCTCGCTGAAAGTGTAGGGGAACTTAACCTGGGGCTTTATGTCATGGGGCTGGAAAGTCTCCATGTCCACGGGGAGTTCGGTCACCACAAGCGGCTCTGCTGCGCTGAAAATGAGAGTGTCGCCGTCCATAAGAACAGGAATATCCGGAAGCTCGTATGTCCCTCCCATAAAGGCCGACATAAGGAGACTGGCCTTAATGTTATATCTGGCGGGGCTTTCCTTCTTCTTGGAAACCCTTGTGGAGTCCAGCTGCCATCCGCCCAGTATCACAAGTGGACTCTGGCTGTTGTCGATTTTGAACTCCGGAAGGGCCAGGGGAGTGCCCTCAGTGACGTTTTCCAGGAGTACCCCGTAACGGACCTGGTCGGCAATCAGGACCGAATCCCTTTTCTGCTGGGGCTCCAGAAAAGCTTCGCCGGCATTTGTCCGAAGCCCTTCGGCCCCGGCGATTCCAGCTGCGGCAAGAAGCGTGAATATTATTGTTTCAAGACGTTTCATCTGGTGTGGAATAAAGCCATAAGGCCACGGACATAATCCTCGTCGGTGGAGATGTCAACGTGGTCCACCTGATATTTAAGGAATAGGGAATCGGCGCTTTCGCTTGAGCTTCGGAACCACTCGGAATAGGCGTTCCTAACCTTCCTGGAACCGGTGTTTATCCACCTGGAAGCTCCGCTTTCAGCGTCCTTGGCGTTTACCAGGCCCACGTTCGGAATGGCTTTTTCGCGGGGATCGCTCACCCTTATCACCGAAACGTCGTGCCGGTTCACGGCCACTTTCAGGGCGTCTTCGTAGCGGGGCTTTCCGTCGGCCCCGGAGTCCAGCATGTCCGAAAGGATGAAGGCCGTGCACTTTTTCTTGATGGCGCCTGTAAGGAAGCGGAGGGCTTCACCGATGTCGGTTCCGTCGTGCTCAGGCTCCCATTCCAGCATTTCGCGTATGATGTGCAGGAAGTGTGTCCGGCCTTTTTCCGGCGGAATGAACTTCTCCACCCTGTCGCTGAACAGGATGCAGCCCACTTTATCGTTGTTCAGAAGGGCCGAAAATGCAAGAGTGGCAGCGATTTCGGCAATCTGCTCGCGCTTGGTTTTGCCGCTGGTGCCGAACAGTCCCGAACGCGAAATGTCCACCAAAAGCACCACTGTAAGCTCGCGCTCTTCTTCGAACACTTTCACGTACGGCGCGCTCATCCTGGCCGTGACATTCCAGTCCATGTTCCTTACGTCGTCCCCCCACTGGTACTCGCGCACCTCGCTGAACGCCATTCCGCGTCCCTTGAACGCAGAATGGTATTCTCCGGCGAAAATCTGATGGCTCAGGGCCTTGGTCCTGATCTCGATTTTCCTAACCTTTTTTATTAACTCTTCAGGTGTCATTTCCTTTCTTTCATACCTACCCCCGAAGGAGATTCTCTCGGCCTTACGGCCTCGGAATGACATTGTCATACCGAGCCCCGCAGGAGATTCTCTCGGCCTTACGGCCTCGGGATGACATTGTCATACCGAGCCCCGCAGGGGCGAGTGTATCTCATTACGGCACTATTACCGCATTAAGCACCTTTTCGATAATCTGTTCCGGCGTGACATTTTCCGCCTCGGCTTCGTAGGTGAGGCCTATCCTGTGGCGCAGGACTTCGTTGCACACGGCCCTTACGTCTTCGGGGATCACATAGCCGCGGCGCTTGATGAAGGCGTAGGCCTTGGAAGCCATTGCCAGCGAGATACTTGCACGGGGCGATGCACCGTAGGAGATAAAGTTCTGGAGGTCCTTGAGCCCGTATTCCGCAGGGGTGCGGGTGGCGTACACGATGTCAACGATGTAACGCTCGATCTTTTCGTCCATATAAACGTCCTTCACCACTTCACGTGCGCGGATGATGTCCTGGGGCGATACAACTGCGTTTGCTTTGGGGAATTCGCCGCTGTTGTTCATGCGGATAATAAGGCGCTCTTCCTCCTTCTTGGGGTAGGATACCACCACCTTAAGCATGAAACGGTCCACCTGGGCTTCCGGCAGGGGGTAGGTGCCTTCCTGCTCGATGGGGTTCTGTGTTGCCATCACAAGGAAAGGCTCCGGCAGCTTGAAGGTATTGTCGCCGATGGTCACCTGATGCTCCTGCATGGCTTCCAGAAGGGCGCTCTGCACCTTTGCCGGGGAACGGTTGATTTCATCGGCCAGGACGAAGTTGGCGAAAACGGGGCCTTTGTGAACCTCGAAGCTTTCGTTCTTCTGGGAATAGACCAGCGTGCCGATTACGTCGGCCGGGAGGAGGTCCGGGGTGAACTGGATGCGGCTGAATTTTGCATCGACCGCCTGTGCCAGGGTATTGATGGCCAGGGTTTTTGCAAGGCCGGGGACACCTTCCAAGAGTATGTGGCCTCCGGATAGAAGGCCGATAAGAAGGTTGTCCACAAGATGTTTCTGGCCCACGATCACCTTACCCATCTCAAGGGTAAGCATGTCCACGAACTGGCTCTCTTTCTGGATTCTTTCGTTTAATTCACGGATGTTTACAGATTCCATATATTTTCTTACATTTGCATATGCGTTATTCCATTTGCCTCTCTTACGACGGATCGGCCTTCTGCGGCTGGCAAATCCAGCCTCATTCCCCGTCCGTGCAGGAAGCCGTCGAGGGCGCTCTTTCCCGCCTTCTGGGCCGCCCCGTCGCCGTTACCGGAGCAGGCCGCACGGATACTTCCGTGAATGCTTCCCGCTACGTGGCCCACTTCGAATATGACGGTACCCTTCCTTTCGAGGCATCAGATTTTATCTACAAATTAAATGCCATTTTGCCACGTCAGGTGGCAGTTCATTCGGTACTTCCGGCCGATGAAGATTTTCACGCCCGCTTCAGCGCCCGCAAGCGCAGCTATACCTACTTCATCCATCGGCAAAAAGACCCCTTCGTGGCAGCTTTCTCCTGGCAGTGCGGCTATCCCGATTTGGATTTCGACGCCATGAACAAGGCCTGCAAGCACCTCCTGGGCACCCACGACTTCTCCTGCTTTGAAAAGACCGGCACCGACAACAAAACCTCCATCTGCACTATCTCCGAAGCATTTTGGGCCCCCTACACTCCGTCACACATTCAGGTGATGGCGCCGGAGGCAGTGTCTGTTCCGAAGGTCGGCTCTGTACCTGAAATCCTTCGGACCTCCGGTCCTCGTCCCTCCCACTCCTTCGGAGCGGGCCCCTCCCATTCATGGAGCCATGGGCGGCTACAGATTTCAGGTACAGAGCCTGCCTCCGGCACCTGGCAGTATTGGTACTTCAGAGTATCGGCGGACAGGTTCCTGCGGAACATGGTGAGGGCGATTGTGGGGTCGCTGATAGAAGTGGGCCGGGGGAAGCATGAACCGGAATGGATATCGGAACTCATCGCCACCGGCACTCGCGGAGATGCCGGTGAATCCGTCCCAGGACATGCCCTTTTTCTGAATAGAGTAGAATATTAATCACATAGCCTATGAAACACATTTCATTTTTTGCAGCTGCCGTCGCTGCAATCGTTATCAGTCTTTCTGCATCGGCCCAGGAAACTGTAAAAGTAGTGCCACAGTGGCCTTCAGTAGGGGAAAGCCTTCTGTTTCATGTTACAAAATCGGAAACGGCTTCCAACGGCGAGGATGTTGAAGAGAGCGGCCCCGAGACTGTAGACATGAGACTTACCGTCGTCAATCTTACGCCTGACGGAGGCGTGATCTTTAAGAAGACATACGAGAATCTGCCGGCAGCTGCTCAGATTACAGATGCAATAAGAAATGACTCGTCGGCGTTGGGTAACGTTATTTCAGAAGAATTGAAATCCTTTGTCGCACACTTGGATGGTACTCTTCAATTCGACGCCAATGGCGATCTTGTAAGTAGCAGCGCCGAGCCTGGCATTAAAGAAAAGTTGATGGATAGAGTCATGGAAATGTGCGGGACCAGAACCGATGTCGCCGGTGTAATTTATCCACTTTACGACAAGATGTTTTCGGCCGAAACTTTTGACAGTGTAGTAGCCGGAGATGTTGAACCGCTTTTTAAATTTTTCGGCGCAGAACTGACGATAGGAACTCCGATGCAGTATGAATCAGAGGAGTCATTCAGCGTTCCTTTGGGTGGCGCGCAGGCTATGACAATCAAGAGCGTTAACACTGTCATGGCGCATCTGACCAGCGATGACATTCTTGTTCAGGTAAAGTCAGTCCCGGTGCCGGGAGAATCTGAACGCCTTACAGGAATTATTCTCGAAATGCTGGTAAATATGATAGCCCCCCAGATGGGAGTACAGACCGGAGACACAGAGAAAATCAATGAACTGATGTCAACGGTAAAAGATTATATTGGAAAAATCGAGATTAACTCCAGCACTTCAATGACTTACTTGTTCGACAAGAATACATTCATGCCAAAATCATGTGGGTCGAAAGCGAATGTCAAGCTGGACCTTGGAACCCAGGGCACCGTTCGTTCCCTCACCACGACTCAATACACTCTGGACTGATTCCGCGGGTTTGCCGCGTCTGCAGCTGTAGTGCGCAGAACGGACATTTTGTGCAAACGCGGCAAGGAAAATGGCCGAAAACGCCAAAATCATTGCCGCGTCTGCAGTTATTATGCGTATAATGGCGATTTTGTGCAAACGCGGCTGTGATAGCTATGGTGATGCTGTCCGGAGCCGAAGCCGGGCAGTGTCACGCTTGTCACATGCAGCTCCCGGTCTGGGATGCAAAGTAGTTGATAATCAGTGCTAAAACGGCTAAAACCCGCGTAAGTCGCTGATTATTAAAATAATTTATTTGCGTGCTAAAACGATTTTGCTTTTTTTAGTACGAAAAAACTCGCTATATTTCGCAACTTATTAATAACACTAACTCTAATGAGAAGTAAGTTTCTATCGTTCCTCATGAGCCTGGCGGCGGTGTCTACGCTGCTGTTTATGGCCCGGCCGGGAGCCTTTGCACAAGGGAAACTCACCATTTCGGGTACCGTCCTTGACGAACTCGGTGAACCCATGATCGGCGCTGGCGTCCTTGTCAAGAATACAGTCAACGGTGTGATAACGGACTTGGACGGACATTACACCATAACGGTGGACGCTGCCGGCGGCGGCGGTATCCTGGTCTTCTCCACCCTGGGTTACGACGATCAGGAAGTCCCTGTCAACGGCCGCACGGAAATAAATGTCCAGATGCAGTTGCAATCCACCTCCCTGGACGAAGTAGTGGTTGTGGGTTACGGTACCCAGAAGAGGGAATCCGTGGTGGGTTCCATCTCCACCGTGGACGCATCAAACCTTAAAGTGCCTTCCGCCCAGCTGTCCTCCGGTCTCGCCGGCCAGCTGTCCGGTGTGGTTGCCGTACAGCGTTCCGGCCAGCCAGGTGAAAGCTCCGCCAATTTCTACATCCGCGGCGTATCCTCATTCCAGGGCTCCGTCACCCCGCTGGTGCTGGTGGACGGCGTGGAGCGCGACATCGACCTGGTGGACACGGACGATATCGCCTCGTTCTCCATCCTGAAAGATGCATCCGCTTCGGCCGTGTACGGTGTGCGCGGCGCTAACGGCGTTATCCTGATCACCACCAAAAAGGGTGATGTAGGCCGTCCCAAGGTGAATCTGCGCAGTGAAACCGGTATCACCCAGCCCCTGATCATGCCCAAGTTCGTGAATGCGGAGCAATTTGCCACCATGTACAACTGGGCAAAAGGGGAGGAGCACTTCACGCCCGAAGTCATAGACCACTACCGTACCCACGACGACAACGACCTGTATCCGGACGTGAACTGGATCGACCAGATGTACCGCAAACTGGCCGCCAACCAGCGCGTCAACCTGTCGGTCTCCGGTGGTACCGAGGTGGTGAAGTACTTCGTTTCCGGCAGCTTCTTCACGGAGAGCTCCATCTTCAAGAATGCCGGCAATGTATATGGCTACGATTCGTCCATCAAATACAACAAGTTTAATTTCCGCGCCAACGTGGACATCAACCTCACGGAAAGCACTGTCCTGTCGCTGAACGTAGCCAACATCTACGAGACCCGGGTATCGCCCGGTACCAGTTCCGACACCATCTGGAGCTGGGCTTTCTCCACCAGCCCGAATGCCGTCCCGTACGAGTATTCGGACGGCACCATCTCCCGTCCTTCCGGTACCATCGAGAACCCCTGGAACCTGCTGGTGCACACCGGTTATTACGAATCCTTCACCAACAGCGCTCAGTCGGTAATCGGCCTTACCCAGGATTTCGGCAAACTGTGGGAGCCTCTGCAGGGCCTCACAGCCAACTTCAAGTTCTCCTGGGATGCCTGGAACTACCAGAGCCAGGGCCGCACCAAAACGCCCACGCAGTACCATGCAACAGGCCGTGACGAGGACGGCAACCTAATCTATGGAGACCCCATAGTTTCCGGTTCCCAGAGCCTTAGCTACAGCGCATCCGGCTCTTCGTCCATGAATACCTACATGGAGGCCTCCGTGAACTATTCCAGATTGTTCGGCCGCCATCGCGTAGGCGCAATGTTCCTTTACAACCATTCAATCAAGCGCACCACCCTGGGCGGCGACAAAAACACCTCCCTTCCTTATAAGAACCAGGGTATTGCAGGCCGTGTAACCTACGCCTACAAAGACCGCTACTTCGCGGAAGTGAACGTTGGTTACAACGGTTCCGAAAACTTCGCTCCCGGCCACCGCTTCGGTTTCTTCCCGGCTTTCAGTGCCGGTTACATGATTTCCGAAGAAGACTTCTGGGCTCCCATCAAGAACACTGTGAACATGTTCAAGTTCAAGGGCTCATACGGTAAGGTAGGTAACGACCAGATCGGCGGCGCCCGCTGGCTGTACCTGCCCACAGTGATCGACGGCAACTACGTAAGTCTGGGCGAAACCGGAGGCAATGGCGGCTATGGTATCGCCATCGGCCGTCCGGAGAACCTGAACTTCTCATGGGAAGAGGAAACCAAGCTTAACCTGGGTGTTGAATTCGAGCTCTGGCGCGAACTCCGCGTCATGGCCGACTACTTCGACTCCCACCGTACCGGCATCCTGATGCTCCGCGGCGGTCTGCCCGGCATCGCGGGTCTCCAGAACGGAAGCAAGCTCCCTTACGTGAACGTGGGTGAAACCCGCAACAGGGGTGTGGACATGTCCCTGGAATGGCACAAGCAGATAGGGGACTGGTTCCTGACCGGCCGCGGCAACTTCACCTACAACCGCAACAACCTGGTCAACAACGACGAACCGGACTGGAAATACAAATACCAGAACCGCATCGGAAAGCCCTACGGCGAGGGCGCATCCCAGCCTTGGGGCCTCCTGGCCGTCGGCCTTTTCCAGAGCGAGGAAGAAATTGCAAACTCTCCCAAACAGACCTTCGGCGAATATCGCGTGGGCGATATCAAGTACCAGGATATCAACGGTGACGGCCGCATCGACACGGACGACCAGATTTACCTGGGCTACACCACCCTTCCTGAAATCACCTACGGTTTCGGCCTCAATGCCGAATACAAGGGCTTCGACATCGGCGTGTTCTTCCAGGGCGTAGGCAACGTGAACTTCTTCGTGAGCGGCGCCTCCCTTACTTCGCCCTTCTCCAATACCGCTATCGAGCGTTCCGCCGTTCAGCTGGATGTCTGGGATAAAGGCTGGAACCGTCTGACAAACAACGGTGAAGAGCTGAGCCAGGCCGCAAATGCAGTATATCCCCGCCTGGCCATCGGCTCGGGCGCCGGTTCCTCCAACAACAGCCAGACATCGTCCTGGTGGCAGCGCGACGGCTCCTTCCTCCGTCTGAAGAATTTCGAAGTGGGTTACACCCTTCCCAAGAAACTGCTCGCCCGTGCAGGCTTTATCCAGAGCGTGCGCTTCTACGTATCCGGCAACAACTTGCTCACCTTCTCCAAATTCAATCTTTGGGATCCCGAGCAAGGTGGCGGTCAGGGTGCTTCCTACCCCAACAACAGGATCTATTCCTTCGGCCTCAATGCTAACTTCTAATGGACTGGGAATATGAAAAAGACTCTATACATTATAATGATTACCGCGGCAGCCGTACTGGCCGCCTCCTGCGATAAGTTTCTGGACCGTCAGGAAGACGAGCAGCTCACCGAAGAAAAGATCTGGGCTTCGTTCAACTACACCCGGCAGTACTTCTACAACTGCATGGGTTATCTGCCCGACGATGCCGACAATCTCTACGCTCCGCCATACCTGGGAGCAACCGACGAAGCTTCCATGACATGGAACTACGACTACCGCAAGATTAACTTCGGCTCATGGAACGCATCCAACGTCCCCAATGACCGTTTCAACACGGAATATCAGTGCATCCGTGACTGCAACATCTTCCTGGCGCACGTCCTGGACTGCTCAGACCCTGTTCTTGCCACCGATGCATCCCGCCAGGCTCAGCTTAAACTTTGGTACGCCTGCGTACGCTGGGCCAGGGCCTATACCTACTTCCTCCTTATGAGGGACTACGGCCCCATCTTCCTGGTAGGTGACGAACTGATGGACTTCACTGCCACCACCCAGGAACTCCAGCGTCCCCGTGACCCCTGGGACGACTGCGTGGATTACGTCGTGAGCGAAATGAACTGGTGCGCCGATAATCTGCCCGCAACCCAGTCCACCGCCAATCTGGGCCTTCCCACCCGCGGCGCCGCACTGGCGGTTATTTCCCGCCTGCAGCTTTACAGCGCCCGTCCTCTGTTTAACGGCTCTACGCTGTACCGTACCGTCCGCAATCCCGACGGCACCAACCTCTTCCCTGAAAAGGCAGATCCCAATAAGTGGGTGCTTGCCGCCCAGGCCGCAAGGCGTGTGATCGACCAGGACTTGTACAAACTGTACAAGGACGAAAAGAATCCCGACAATCCTTACCTTAATTATTATGGCGTATTCCAGGAGACCTGGAACGACGAACTTATCTACTGCGGCGGCGGTTACAGGAGCCGAATGACTTTCGGTGTCCACACCACGCCCACCGACATTGCTACCGGCACCGCTTACGGCGGCTGGGGACCCACCCAAACATCGGTGGACTCTTACGCCATGGCAAACGGCCGTTATCCCATCACCGGTTATGACCGCAGCGGCGGTCCCATCGTGGATTCCCGTTCCAATTATCCTGCCGCCGACAGGGAGTTTGACCTTGCAAGCGTGGTCAATCCATTCCTAAAAGCCCTTAAATGCTCTGATGCCGATGCCACTTCCAATTCGCCGCGCATGTATGCCAACCGCGAACCCCGCTTCTACGTAACAGTGTACTGGCCCGGCACAGGCTGGAAACACGGCGAATCAGTGGGCAGGGCCTACTTCGCCAACGGCATGATAGGTCACACCACTCACGACTATCCCATCACCGGCTATCTTGTGAACAAGTGGTACGACCACACTGTGGATTCCTACCAGGGTCAGTGGGGCAACATGACTTATCCCACATTCCGTTATGCCGAGATTTACCTGAACTACATCGAGGCAGTGCTTGAATGCCAGAAAGCCGGTCTCACCGGGGAAGGCGTGGACTACAACAAGGCCATCGAATGCTGGAACGAGCTCCGCGCCCGCAGCGGCATGGATCCCATCCTGGACATCTACACCAACGCTTCGATAGACGAACTGATCGACCTGGTTCACCGCGAGCGTCAGGTAGAACTTGCCCAGGAAGGCCACCGCTACTTCGATACCCGTACCTGGATGATTGCTCCCGACGTCTGCAACGGTCCCGTCTACGGACTGGATACGGACGTTGTAGGCTCCCGCAGCTCCACGGTCGTTCCGCCCGAGATGTGGAAGCGCAAGGTGGTGGAGAACCGCGTGTTCCGTTCCAACCACTACCTGTATCCTTTCCTCCAGCGCGAACTGGACCGTAACAAAGTCCTTACCCAGAACTACGGATGGTAAACCGCTAATCCTGAAAGAAGTATGAAAACATTGATCAAATATCTGGTCCCCGCAGTGCTGGCCCTCGTGGCCGCCGCTGCCTGTCAGGATCACCGCTCGGACTACATGGAAGAGTTCCAGACCATGGTTTACTTCCGCAACGGCGGTGAACAGGATCTGGCCCTGTACCGCACCGGCGAAGATGGCCTGTACAAGATTCCCGTCTGCAAGAGCGGACGCAACCTCAAAGGCGAGATTGAAGCCATCCTCATCCCCTTCGACGAGGCGCAGCTTGCCATTTATAACATCACCTACGAAACCGAGTACAAACTGATCCCTCCTTCCTGCTACAAGTTCCTGAACGAAGACGGAACACCGCTGGCCAACCAGGAGAGCATCGACCTGGATTTCGGCCCGGACGATCCCTATAAAGTGGTGAACCTGAGCGTGAACACCAACGCGGTCAGCGCCCTCCAGGAAGCCGACGAAGATGCCGAGTACGTGATGGCCTTCCAGCTGTTCTCGGGCGGTAAAGTCTCGGCCGATATCAACTACATTCTCCTGAAACCCGATATCGAGGTACCCATGATCGGCCTACTGAACCCCGGTGAGGAGCCCCACAAGTTCACCAGCGCCAGCCAGACCAGCGACGTATATACCAACACCCTGTCGCTGAACATGGACGAGAACCGCTGGGACTTCAGCTGCACCATGGAGGTGATGGACCAGGCCTGGCTGGACGAATACAACATGGCCAATGCCAAGGAGTACGTGCTTCTGCCCGCCTCCTTATACACCATCCCCGAAAAGGTGATCAAGTTTACGAAAGGCACTACGGAAGCAACCTTCAAGGTGAACTTCACCCGCGAAGGTATGGAAATGCTCACAGAGTACGCCCTGCCCATCGTCTTTACATCCTGCAGCAAGCCGGAATTCAAGATAGACGAAAAGAAGAATGTATATGTGCTCACATTCCGTCTTGATCCCGACCTGATTCCTCTCGAGGAAGATATGGTTTCCGTGAGCAGCCAGGCTCCCAATGACGGCGGCGGAGCTCCCGCGCTCATCGACGACAATGTCCTCACTTACTGGCATTCCGTCTACAGCACGCACAACGGCGATCCTACCTACGGCGAATATGTGGACATCGATCTTACAAAGAGTTCGACCACTATCGACCCGCTCAAGTCCATTGTGTTCAGCTACTGCACCCGTTCCCAGAACGACAACGGTACGCCTCACTTGATCGGCGTATGGGTCAAGGCCAAGAAGGACGATCCTTGGACGCAGCTGGGTGAGGATATTGAAACCCTCGAGATGACCAGCGCCACCACCAATACCTGGGTGACCCTGCCGGTGCTCAGGTCTGAGACCGCTTTCTCCTTCATCCGTTTCGCCGTCCTGAAGGCTAATCCCAGAGAGTCCGGAGACTTGCGTCTCGAGGGCACCAAGAACTTTACATCCCTGTCAGAACTTCAACTCTTTGGATCAAAATAGCAGGCCATGAAAAGAATCATCAGAATATTTGCGGTCCTTGCCCTTGGTGCAGCTTTTGCCTGCACCAGGGAAAGCAAGGAGAATCTCGCTCCATATTTCCAGATCGACATGGACACCTACGGTGCCATCGGTATGGAGCAATACAAGATGGTGCGCTTTGTTCCAGTGAGCACCAATATTCCCGAGACAGAATGGGTCATCGCCTCTTCTGCGCCCTGGTGCCAGGCTTCCCGCAGCATTTCGTCCGAAAAGGGCGTCATGATAGCGGTGGATTCCAACACCGACAAGGAGGAGCTGCGCCAGGCTCAGGTAACGGTGAAAGCATCCGGCAAGACGTATAAGATTATAGTCTCGCAGTTTGGTTACGGCCCGGCCATCCTGGTGAACAATGTCATCGTGGGGCCGGAAGGCGGCCAGGTGTACATGGACGTGATGGCGAACATCCCCGTGAACGAGAGCCTCATCGCCAAGCCGTCCTATAATGTCGAAGACGGTGAAAACTGGATCCGCTTCGTGGGCATCGACGAGACAACAAAAGCTTTCTCCACGACCCGTTTCATTTACGACGTGGCAACCAACGAGCTTCCCGACAAGCGCGAGGCCACGGTGGACGTCAAGGCTACGAATTTGCAGGATGCATCGGCCAACACCAAGTGCATCATTACCCAGAACACCATCGACGTTACCAATCCCGCCGTGTTCTCGGACGAGAAAGTCTCAGTGCTGGAATGCGTCGTCAACCAGGACGATCCCAATTACAGCGGCCATGCAACCGCCCTGGTGGATGGCAACTACGGTACCTTCTACCATTCCCCGGCCGGCGCCGACGCCACCAAGTTCCCTGTAGTGTGGACCTTCATGCTCAATGGCAAGGACCGTGTGGACTACATCAACATCATGCACCGTGCCGGTTCCACCAACGGCAACTATGGCCGTGGCCAGATTGGCAAGTTCAATGTGTATGCCCGTCTTGCCGGTGAGAACGACTATTCCTTCGTCCAGGAATTTGACTTCGGCGGCAACGGCGGCTACCAGACTGCCTGGCTCACCGAGCCCATCGAGAACGCGGAATCCATCCGTCTGGAGCTCCTGGCCGAAAACGCCGACCCGAACCGTGGAAAACCCGGCGATGAGTACTACGACGGCCAGTATATCTGCACCGCCGAGGTGGAATTCTACAACACCAACCGTGGCGAGGTGAACGACTGGATTAACAAGTTGTTCACGGACCTTTCCTGCTCCGAGCTCCGCGAGGGTGTCACCAAGAAGGATATCGTGAAACTGAACGGCATATCGCCGTACCTGGCTTCCAAGGTGGCCATCCCGCTGTACAACGGAACCTATGAAGAAAACGAAAAGGACTTCCGTATCCACAGCTACGAGCCCTATTCCGACAACCGTGTGCAGAAAGACCTGGTGATGCAGTTCTACAGCGCCATGGACAATCCTACTGGTATCCAGGTGGAGTCGGGTCAGGATATCATCGTGTGCGTGGATAAGGTTCCTGAGGGACAGACGGTTTCCCTGGCCGTGTACGGCGAGGAAAGTGAGTACGGCCCCAACTACGGCGGCGCTGGCTCCAACGAGGGCTACAACCAGAACACCCTCCTGAAGGCCGGTGTGAACAGCGTACGCATCAACGCCGACGGTATGGCCTACATCATGAACACGGTTTCCCTGGACAACCGCGCCGACCTTTCCACATTCGAAAACGTGAAGGTGCACATCCTGCCCGGCTGTGGCACCGTCCAGGGCTACTTTGACCCTGCCCGCCACAGCGACGAACGCTATAAGGAAATCCTGAGCAAGTACACCTACAAGTACTTCATGGTGAAGGGCGCCAGGTGCCTGTTCCTCTTCCATACCAACCAGGTGCGCAGCGACTTCCCGCAAAGCATCCGCGGCGGTATCGAAGCCTGGGACAACCTGGTAGCCTGGGAGCACGAGCTCATGGGCTTGGACAAGGTGAAGTGGTTCAACAACCACATGATGGCGGTAACCTCTTCCAATCCGGATACCTACATGAACGCCACTAACCGGCGTGTCCAGTTCGGTGTCAAGACCATCAGCTGGATCTGCGACGCCGCAAGCCTGCTGGAGCCCGGTGAAGGTGCCGGTGTGTGCAACATCTGGGGCCCTGCCCACGAAATGGGCCACTGCAACCAGATGGCCATCAACTGGCGCAGCTGTACGGAGAGTTCCAACAACCTGTTCTCCAACTACGCCTGTATGAAACTGGCGGGAGACCTCTATTACAAGACTCGCTTCTCCCGTGGCGACAAGCTGGAGAAACTGGCCAAGGACTTCGCCGCCAAACGGCCCTGGCCGCTCCTGGGTGACGGTAATTACCAGAACGAAGACCCCGGCCTGCACATGCGTATGAACTGGCAGCTGTGGAACTATTACCACAACTGCGGCTACATGCCGGACTTCTTCCCGACCCTGTTCAACTACTTCCGCGACGGTCACCAGCTTCCCAACCAGGACGGTCCCAGCTATGGCCGCGCCGAGGATGCCGGTCTGTCCCAGCTGGAGTACTACGAGGCCTGCTGCATCGTGTCCGGTCAGGACCTGACGGAATTCTTCGATGTATGGGGCTTCTTCCGCACCATCGACCAGACCTATGAGCAGTACGGCACCACCAATTACAAGGTGACGGACGATATGATCAACAAGGCCAAGGCACGCGTGCGGGATATGGGCCTCCCGAAGGCCGCTCCTATCCAGTATCTGGAAGACCGTACCGAAGTGAACGGCGACGTGCACAGTCAGATGGGTTACTGGACCCAGTTCAAGGAAAAGAAAGCCATTACCAAGACTCCTTCGTACGAAATCAGCGGCAGCAATGTCACCCTGACAGGCTGCGAGGAAGCGGTAGCGGTAGAAGTACGGCAGGGAAGTGCCGCCACCGGCGAACTTCGCTACTTCTCCAATATGTTCAAGTTCACGCTGCCTAATGGCATCAACCTGTCCAACAACACCCTCTGGGCCGTCCAGGCCGACGGTACCCGGGTGCAGGTGCAAAAGAAATAACGAAGCAGACATGAAAAAACATTATGCAGAGCCGGCGATCAAGGATCTGGGTTTGGAAACCGAATCCGGCATCCTGGTCGAATCCGTCCATTATACCACGCCGGATGCCAACATGGGCATAACGGAAATCACAGACGATGATTATTGGGAATAAGGAGGAATGATTATGAATAAGCGATTATTTACTTTGCTTGCATGCGCCCTGATAGGGGGGCTCCAAGCTTTCTCCTGTGCCAAATCCGTAGAGGAAGAGGCTCCCGAAGAGCAGCGTCCGCAGCCTTCCGGCGACTTTGCGTCCGTAGAGGCTTATATTGTCCAGCCCACCAAGGCCGGCGAAACCAAGACGGATTATGCCCTGGAAGGCAACCAGGCCATTTTCCACTGGGTGGATAACCTGGACCATATTGACGTCACGGTGACGAAGGGAACCACCCTCAGTTCCGTGGCATTTACCAAGATGCCCGACGAAGGAGATAACATCAACTTCTTCCGTGACGGCCAGATCAGCGGTCAGGCTACCATGGACGACATGGATGGCTATGTGCTGTCCGACTGGGCCTTCTATCCGTCCCGCGTGTCTCCGGAAGCCCAGGAAGGCGACTTCAGGGCCGACTGGAGCTACGAAGGCGACGTCTTCAAGATGGATCTGCCCGTGAGCATGCGCTTCCCTACGCAGAAGCCTCTTGCCGTGGTGCCGCTGATCGGTAAGCGCGACGCCGACGGAAAGTATGCCTTCGACCAGATTACAGGCGTGCTGGCCGTTCCTGTGAACAACCTCCCGGACGACGCTGACTTCATCTCCATTACCAGCGAGGGCATGGCCCTGGCAGGCTGTTTCACCCTCACGGAAGCCGGTGGCGTGAAATACATCGCCGCCCGCGCTCCCGCAAACGATGCAGAAAAGACGCTGACACTGCGTTTTTCGGGCCTCGAAGGGAACCAGGTCTTCTATTTCCCTGTGGCCGTGGGTGAGATTCCTGCCGGTATGGTTCTGACCGTTGGTAACAGCGCCAAGCCGGAGGAGTGGATGATCAAGGCCAACAAAAAGGCCACGACCATTACCCGTGGCAATATTGTAAAGACCCCGGCGCTGGAGTTCACACCCAGAGATCTGCATTGGGAAGCTTATGGCACCGGTACGTATAAGGACGATTTCATCTGGAGCGGGCTCGGATGGGGTTCTACTTACGTTCCTGTCACCATCGAGCGTAGTCAGTTGTATCCCGAGAAGTTCCGTATCAACAATCCTTACACGGTAGCCTGCACGCAGTTCAGTTATACGCCGTACACGGCGGGCATAACACCCGACAGCTATTTCGTTTTCAATGTTTCCGAAGACGGAACAGTTACTTATTCCAGCTTCAAGACGGGCGTGGAAGAAAAGAAATCTGGCGGCAAGTCCATGCAGCTGAATATCAGTGGCAACAATAACAATGTGGTAAGCCGTCTGGCTTCCGGAGAGATACTGGAGATTCAAATGGGTGTGCTGTTCACGGACGTGAACAATCCCGGGTACTACTACACCCGGAGTAACCCGGCCGTGCTGCATCTGTTGTTCGATGCTGAAGAGAGTTGGGAAAGCATCGGGACCTGCACGTTCATCGATCATTTCATTTGGCCCTATGAGAATCTGACAGAGCCGGTGGAACGTACCATTTACCAGTATAGTCACAATGCGAACCGTTTCCGGATTGACAAGCCGTATCCGGCATCAGATGCGGACGAATGGTTCGATTTCGATGTAAGCACACCGAGTGCGGTTACGTCCGTGAATTACTATACCGGAACGACCGTTATTGACGATGGTAATCCGGATGTTTCCTGGAAGGCTGTTGTATGGAATGGCGCATATAATTACAATTATTCCAATGTTATCAGTACCCAGACTAACGGCTTGCCGCTGGAAGTCCAGATTGGCCCTTGTTATCGCGACAGTGAAGGTATTTTTGATACGTACACGGATTGGACTGATCCTGTAAAGTATTACTATGAGATAGGTAGAGACCAGCAAGCATACGCTCCCAACATCGATATTATCTTCCCGCATGTGGAGGAAACCTGGACAAGTCTGGGTATCGGCCGTTACATGGACGAATGGTTCTGGACCAACAATTCCTTTGCTCCATATGACGTGGAAGTGGAGGTTTGGCGCAGTGATCTCGATGCCAACCGCTACCGTGTGGCGAATCCTTACACAGTGGCTAACACTGCTTTCAAGCGTGCGGCTATCGCCGGTGCGGACGACTATCTGTATTTGAGTATTGATCCTGAGACCGGTCTTGTGATGTACGAGACACTGAAGACCGGTATGGACCGCAGCGGTTCTTCTAACCGCAACCTGGCTGCGGCTCATCCGACAACCTGGAATGCTATGAAGGGGACCAGCATTGATGCTTCCACCACCAAGGTGGTTAGCGGGACGAACGCTGCTCCCGAGGAGATCCAGATGGGAGGTGTGTATTACGACTATAACGATGATACCCACTACTATACGAACAATACCGGCCTCAAGCATCTTTGGTTTCCTGGCGCCTACAACGCTGGCGAAACCTGGAGCGACTACTGTGAAGGTACTTATCAGGATGACCTGTACGATCTCAAGATTAATGGGAATGGTTCTTCGAGCACAAACAGATTGAATACGGTCGCAGTGACCATCCAGCAAAGTTCGACGAACCCGAAGCGTTTCCGTATAGCCAACCCGTATCGGGATAACTTGCCTTCAGCTGTGCTGGTCGCCACCTATGATGAGTATCTGTACTTCCAGTATGGCTCGAGCAATAATTACATCTATTTCGAACCCTTCAGACCGGGTGTCCGCTTTGATGCCAGTCCAAAGGAATTAGGAATAGTCCATCCTGTAACGCTCAACCTTACTGGTCATTCCCCCGTTAATCCCAATGTGATGAGCGCCAGCCAGGTGCTGGAGACCACTACCACCGGAAACCCGAAACAGGTCAGAATCGGCGCATTCTATTACGATATAGCCACACCTAATTACGGCTATAATTATCCTCGTCACAACAATCAGTATAATAACCAGACTATCATTATAAACTTCGGCTCTGCTGACAAGGCGGTCGTTACGGCTTATGAAGTTCCTACCAAGTCGGCATTCCATAATCCTGTTGCCAGCCTGAGCCTTCCTAGCGGTACGCTGGAGAGGCTGGTGGTGAAGATTTCCGGTGTCGGCATGTCGCAGGTGACAGGCCTTCGCTTATGGCAGGACAATATTGGCGGCTGGATGAATAGTGATTATGTAGCCCCTGATCCCGAGGGTGTCGTCACCATGGAGATGGAGTCGTTCTCCAAACCCACCATTTCTGGCGGAATCGACCTGAACTTCTGGTTCACGGGCAATGTTGTGGGAACTTCCTTCCGCTTCGATGTCCAGGAGGTGGTGGTGGACGGCGTATCCCTGCCGATCGTACAGGACAAGACCATTCCCCATCTGGGTGGTGTCGTGGTGAATACCGGCGGCGACAAAGTTTCCATCCGCGGATACGGCGGAATCGCCGAGGAAGAGGTGGCTTCGTTCCGTATCCCGGCCCTGGTTACTTCCAATTCCGGTACCCTGATTGCTGCCTATGATATCCGCTACGACAGCAGCCGGGACCTTGTGGCCGATATCGATGTGGGCGTGAAACGCTCCACCGACGGCGGTAAGACCTGGAGCGACATTATCCTGGCCATGGATATGGGCACCTACGGATTTGACGTGGCGGATGCGGATTCCTGGAAGAATGCGCAGAAGCAGAACGGTATCGGCGACCCCTGCCTGCTGGTGGATGAGAATACCGGCCGTATCTTCTGCTTCGCCGTATGGGCGAACGGTCACCTGGACGATTCGGACAACCGTTCCCTGGCCTTTGCCGGAAAGGGCTTCGAAATCGCTGATACGCCGCAGTTCATGATGGTGTATTCCGACGATGACGGCGAGACCTGGAGCGCCCCCATTAACATCACCCGCCAGATTAAGAAGTACGACTGGCGGATGACCTTCCAGGGCCCCGGCCGTGGCATTACCATGAAGGATGGCACCCTGGTGATTCCGATGCAGCGTCAGGAAGGCGAAGAAAAGAACATGCACAGCCTGTATCCGCTGAATTCCGGTATTGCCTATTCTACCGACCACGGCGAGACCTGGCGTACGCATAACTTCGCTTATCCTATAACCAGTGAGTGCGCTGTTGCAGAAATCGAACCCGGCAAGCTCCTGCTCACGATGCGTGACGAAACCGATTCCCACTACCGCCGGGAATATGTCACCACCGACATGGGCCGTAACTGGACTCCTTATGAGCATAACGGCCAGATGTGGGATTCTACCACAGAAGCTTCCATCCTGAAGGTGGATGCTGACAAGAATAGCCTTGGACAGGAACTCCTGATCTTCTCCAGCCCTCAGGGCCGAACCGGATGGCGCAATCACATGACCATCCAGCTGAGCCTGGACAAGGGTCTGACATGGCCCTACAGCCTGCTGGTAGATGCCGGAGCGTCCCTCGGATATTCCTGCCTCACCATGGTAGATGAATCTACCGTCGGCATTCTGTATGAGAGTTCCCGTGGTAACATCTATTTCCAGGCCATCCCGCTAACCGACATTGTAAAATAATTAATACACAACGATATGACTCTGAAAATCCGACTTTGTTTGGCTGTATCCCTGCTGGCGGGCGTGCTGGTAGGGTGCAATACCAAGCAGGAAGTGGCACCGAAGCTCACCTTTACCTCCGAGTCGGCCGCGATCCTCAGCTCCGGCGTATCGGCGCCGGCAACGGAGACGAAGGTGCAGATTTCCTTCACATCGGCGACAAACTGGATGGCGACGGCCGAAAACGCCGCCGGTGAGCACGCTTCCTGGATTGTGATTTATCCTGCCGCAGGTACAGGCGGCAGCGAGGAAATCACCGTTACCGTCACCGTGGTGGAAAATCCCTCGTTGGAAGCACGTAGTGCCGTGGTTACCTTCTCCTCCGGCGAACTTACCCAGACCCTGCAGGTAACGCAGGCCGCCCGCGCAAAACAGGGGATAACCGAACTCCTGCTAAGCGACACCGAGCTGGAGATTACAGAGGGAGAATCGGCCACAATTATTGCTACCGTGCTCCCGACTTACGCCGACGGCGACAAGACCGTCAGCTGGAGTTCTTCGGCCTCGGAGATTGCTTCGGTCGATGGCGGCCTGGTGAAGGCCATTAAGCCCGGTACGGCCGTGATTACAGCCACCGTCGGCAGCCTTAGCGCCAGCTGCACCGTCACCGTCCATGAGAAAGCCCCCGATCCGGTACCTGTGGAATCCATTACTCTGGATAGGACGGAGCTCACCCTCACAGAAGGCGAAACTGCCCAGCTCACCGCCACTGTCCTGCCTGAAAATGCAGACGACAAGACCGTCAGCTGGAGCTCGTCCGACCCCTCCGTAGCCACAGTGACCTCCACCGGCATCGTGGTGGCCGTCAAGGCCGGCACGGCCGTTATTACCGCCAAGGCCGGCGAAGACAAGATCGCTACCTGCACCGTTACTGTAGAGCCCGACATATCCGACGGCTCCACCGGCGAAAACCTTGACGACGACATAGACGTAGACCCTTGGAATTAATCATTAAACACAATAATCAATTATGAAAAAAACTATCTTAGCACTTGCAGCGCTGGCCCTTGTAGGCTGCGCTAAGGAAGCGGCCCGCACCGAGGTCGTGGAACCCGCTCCCGTCGCCACCGGTCGTGTAGTTACTATCACCGCCGCCATTGACCCTGTTACCAAGACCGCCTATGACGAAGAAGGCAAATTCGCCTGGGTAGCCGGTGACAAGATCGGTGTTATGGTATTCAACGAGGAGACAGACACTCAGGTGGAATTCGTTGCCGACGCCGACGGTGCCATCACCACCTTCACAGGTGTAGTGCCGGAAGGCTATAAAATCGGTAATTATGCCTCCTATCCCTTCGAGGATCACAGTTCCTATATCAGCAATGACCTGGTCTGGAGCAAGTCCAGCAGTGAGGAATATGGCTGGCGTATCTGGGGATCAACCGCACCCGACCAGGAGAATCCCCTTTCCTGCACACCTCTTCTGGGTACTCTTAATGAAGATGGCCAGAGCTTCTCTTTCAAGACTGCAACTGGTATCGTTAAGTTCACTGTTGTAAATGTCCCTATGGATGTTACTGGTGTTAGCCTGAACGTCCCTGAAGGTTCCAATGTGAATGGTTGGTACGATGTTTCAGAGACTGGCTATCTTTCAATGGCGCATGCTGTGGAGCCCTGGACCGACAAATGGATCTGGAGTTCCCCCACTGAGCTCAACTCCACGATGGAATTCTATTTCTTCCTGCCTGTTGGTAAGCTGCTGGCAGGTACTACCTTCTCGCTCGTCGGAACTGACCTCAGCTTCGAGTTCAAAAAGGACGTAGAGGTTGTGCGCAATGCCATCACCAAGATTGCTCCTATTACGCTGGAACCTGCCCCCGTTTATACACTGGATGATGTCCTTGGTACTTATGACATGACCGTAGAGTATGGCTATTCCTTTGTGGAAAGGGCCGGCTTGCTGGTTCTTGAGGAAAGTGACGATCCTTCAAAGGGTAATATCATGATTACCAAGTTCGCAGGCATTTCCGGAAAGCAGTATGGTACTTTCGACGGAGAGACCCACCTGCTGACCTTCGACTGCGATGACATTTTTGGCGATAATCCTTATTATGACAATACTTTCGTAGATGAGTCCGGCCTGGATACAAGGATCTTCCCTTATCTGGCCCTTGACTTCTATTCCGATACCGTCATTGACCCTCAGTTCGAAGTCCTCGAGCCTGGTAAGATTCAGGCAGTGGCCGATATGTGTGGTTTCCGTGCCTGCACGGAGCAGAGTTGGCTGGAAGATAGTCACAATGGTTCCTGGCCTTGGACTATTTGCTACACCTCACTTATCGCCACCTGGCATGTGGAAGAGCCCGGTTCCACCGGTGAAGACATGGGTGATCCCGTGGATGTAGATCCTTGGACCGAATAATTTTCTTTTCACTGAAGAGGAGGCTGGCCTTGTCCGTCGGCCTCCTCTTTTCAAATAACCATATTTATGAAAAAAGCTGTTTGGGCCCTTGCAGCGCTGGCGCTTATTGCCTGCGCTAAGGAGATGGAGCGCCCCGAGACTCCCGCCGCTTTACCTTCGACCCGCACTGTTACCATTACTGCCGGCTTCGACCCCGTTACCAAAACCGCCTACGACGCCGAGGGTAAGTTCTCCTGGGTGGAAGGCGACAAGATTGGCGTGCTGGCGTCCAATGGCACGGAAACCAAACAGTTTACCTTCGTAGCACAGGAGGCAGGCCCTACCGCCATGTTTACCGGCGAGGTGGAGGCTGGCTACGAAATTCTGGATTATGCCTCCTATCCCTTTACCGGGGAGTACGACGGCTATGCCTGTAACGACCTGGCCTGGGACAAAACCAACGGCACAGAATATGGCTGGCGCTTGTGGGGCTCCGTCAAGCCCAGCCTTAAGGACCCGCTTTCGTGTACGCCCCTTATCGGCACGCGAATCTCAGGCACCAGGGCCAGCTATACCTTTACCACAGCGACGGGCATTGTGAAGTTTACGGTGCAGAACGTGCCCATGGAGACGGACTTCGCATACCTGACCGTCCCGGATGCGAGCGATGCCAACCTTAACGGCTGGTACGACATTTCCGAAACTGGCTGCATCAGCATGAATAATGCGGTGGAGCCCTGGAAGGACCGTTACAACTGGAATGCTCCGGACCACATGTATTCCACCCTGGACTATTATTTCTTCCTGCCTGTGGGAACTCTTCCTGTGGGCACCACCTTCGCCCTTCGCGACGCTTCATGGAATGTCATCTACTCCATCCAGTTCCAGAAAGCGGTGGAGGTGGAGCGTAATGTCATTACGGTTATAAAGCCCATCGTTTTTGAACCCGAGCCCATGGAGACTCTTGGCACAGGACTTCGCACCCTGCACATCATAACGCCTGACGGGCAGGGGATTACCACCAAAGAGACATGGAAGAAAGGCTGCGTGATGCAGCTTCTGGACGACGACGGCAAGGTCTATTTCGTCACCGGCGAAGGCTCGGCCAAGGGCCGCGGCAACACCTCCTGGGGCTACGACAAGAAGCCTTACAATATCAAGTTGGCCGACAAGGTTGATTTGATTGGCACCGGCGCCGACAAGAGCTGGGTACTGCTCGCAAACTGGATGGACCGTACGCTGCTGCGTAACGATGTTACATTCGAGCTTGGCCGTCGAAGCGGCCTCTCCTGGACGCCTTCCGGCGAGTTTGTGGAGCTTTTCCTTGACGGGGTGCATCAGGGCAATTACTGGCTGGGCGAAAAGATTAAGACCGGCAAGGCCCGCCTGACAGCCGATTACCTGGTGGAGCTGGATACCTATTACGACGAAGACTGGCGCTTCTACAGCGAATGGGGCTATAGGGTGAACCAGGGCCAGTACGGCATGCCCGTCAACGTTAAGGAGCCGGACTCCGAAGATATGACCGAAGAGCTGTTCCAGACGCTCATGGACCTTGTTTCTGGAGTTGAGGGTAGTATCTATCAGGGGACGGGGGACTATATGGAGAAGATAGACGCCCAGTCATTTGCCGACTGGTATATAGTGCAGGAGCTGGTCTGGAACGGCGAACCCAACCATCCCAAGAGCTGCTATTTCTATTTCCTTGACGGCGTGATGTATGCCGGCCCCCTCTGGGACTTCGACTGGAACACCTTCCAGCCCAGCGCTTCCGGCCTGCGTATAAGGGACTGCATCTATTACGGCCAGCTGCTCTCCGATCCCGCCTTCGTGCAGATCCTCCGCGACCGCTGGGCCGTTCTGAAGCCCGCCTTCCAGACCATCGGCGACTACATCGACGCCAAGGCCGATGCAATCCGCACCTCAGAGGCCCTGAACTGGGCCATGTGGCCCTGCACCTCATCCTGGATTAACGGTGATGAAAACATGACCTTCGATGCTGCCGTCACCCGCCTCCGCAGCGCCCTTCTGAGCCGCATTGACACGCTGGATGCGGCCATAGCGGAGCTGTAAGCTTTCGGCCTGTCATTTGTCCAATAGTGCCTATAAAGACATATCGGCCATCAGGTCTCGGCGGCCTATAAGGCTAAAGATTGTGATCCGGTTATCTTCATTGAGAATACGCAGAGTCCGCAGCACTTCGCCCAGGGTGGAGCCGCTGGTGGTAACGTCGTCGATAATGAGCACGTTCTGCTCTCGGATAGTACGGCAGAGCTGCTCGTCGGCTTCCGAGGCGAAGCGCAGGAACTGCATCATATATGGGCGAAAGCGGCTCTTCTTCACATCCTTGGCGATGGTGAAGTAATCTTTCTGATGGATAAGCTCTATCATCTGGCGGATGTTCTCCCTGACTTCCTCTTTCTGGGCCTCTGTGTAGCGGGGGCGGCCGTTCTCCAGAACGTCGTCCAGATAGGCCTCGTTAAAGGCATCCATGTCGAAAGAAATGCTTGCGGGCAGGTTCTTTACCAATTCCATTTTGCGCAATGTGGGTTGTGCAAAGCGGTAAATGTATCGAAGCATATACTGATTGACCTTGCTGCTGGACTCAGGCATTACTACCAGATCATAGTCGTAAAGGTTGATGCGATGATTCAGGTTATTCACTGCCTTCTGGATGAACTGCGTCAAATCCTGATCGTCCTGAAGATGCTCCGAAAACTTTACATGCTGGATAAATGCCGAGCGCACGGAGCCGCTTACATTGTCCCCGAACTCATAGCCATAGTAGAAGCATCTGCCGAAGGCTTCCACCTGATAGATGTCACCGGTGAGGCTGATGATATCCTCCACACCGTCGTGCTCGAAATCGAACACGAATCTCTGAAGCTCTCTGTCAAATCTTACATCCATACACGATGGAATTCATAGACTATCCATGCAAAGATAACGATTTGCAGATAAATAGCAAAATGGAGTGCGCCTAGACGGAAACAATCTGCCCCGCCGGAGAGGGCGGGGCAGATAGGGAGTGTGAAGTGTTTTTATTGTCCGTAGATTTCCAACTCAGACACATTCAAGCATCTTGTATAGCTGTCCGGGTTGGTCAGACTATGTCCATTGGAATTCTCAACTATGGAAACGCGGATATAACGTTTAGCGGATCCAATAGGGCACCAGACAAATTCGGTCCAATCGCCACCTTTTAGGTTTTTACCGATAGTTAGGTTGGTAACCTCTGCTATTGGATTTCCCCATGTTGAACCATCGTCCGAAGCGTAAATCTTCATGTGTTTCGGGTGGTTGTTATCAGCGCCGCTGCGGAATCCAAGCCTGGTCTTGAAGTTGGTGATTTCGTTCCCGACACCAAGGTCAATATCGATGTATGCTCCGTAAGTTTTGTCCAAATCATCTGTTGTGTAGGGGTCTGTGTAGCCACTAAGGTCCGACGCGCTTTTCCAAGACGTATGCCAGTATGTAGCTTTGTTTCCGTCAATAAGCGCTGTGGTGGCAGGTGTATTGGTCTCATAACGCTTGCTTCCGTCCTTCTCCATGCACTCAACATTCACTGAGATTTTTCCGGTTAAATCAATCTTGTCCACAGCGGGCATCTTGTCGCCGCGCATATACTGGTAGGAAGTGGCGCTACCATTTTGATTGAGTTTGATTGTATGATTCCAGCTTATTGTATTCCAGTTCCTGCTTCCATATGTGGCCCCTGCCGTTTCGAATCCTAATGCAAAGTTTAGGTTACTCTGGTCCTGATCATTGTTTGAGTAAATGTATACGTTACTGGCAAAAGGAGTTGTCCTGGAGCCAAGGAACTGAAGATTATTATTGGACTTGGTTTCATAAAGCCCGTACAATTCGCCGGATATGCCGGCGAAATTGGTCAATTTGATATTTCCCTTTGTTGGATCATCGCTAACCTCAAATGTCATGGGGATAGATTTTACGCTGATGGGATCTGCAGAGGCGTTCCCATAGTACATCGTGTAATCGCCGATATAGGTCGTGACGTGCGAGGGAATAATTCCATAGAACTTCTTGCAGCCAACTTGGTAGAGACGATCGCCATTATTGTTAGACCAAGTACTCCATGTAAGGTACTTAATACCAGATTTCGTTTGATCGGAATAACTTCCGTATTGTTTATTGGCATCATAACCCAAAGCACTTGCCGCAATAGTCCCAGAATTGGGATTTGATTTTCTAGAACTTGGGACATTGCTAATTTTGGTGTCTCCATCATTAGTAAAGAATTGGAAAATCGGGACATCGGAGAGGATAGCTACGTATACTGTTGCGTCCCCTCCCTTACTCCATGAAATTCCCGAAGACAAATCGGCCATATTGCTATTAATTGACAAGCTTCCGCCATATGAATCAACCGCGGATGGAAATACTATCTGGACTTTATTATCATAACTGTAACGATCATCCTGGTAAGAACCAGCGCCCTTATACTGCGGTGCCAACTGAACAATTGCAGGTGCTGCAGATGTCCCGGCGACGAGCTTGTTATGCTCGCTGGAAACATGTTTGATTGTGACATTCTCCCCGCTAACGGTGTAACCTGTGCGATGATCTGTAAATGTTACATTGCCTTCGGACGGCACGGTAAAGGACAAATAGTCATCGTGTTCGCCTTGAGATTTGCTTTCTGCAGCTAGGTATGAGGCTGCCTGCCCATAAGGATTTGCAATTCTGTACTGGGTTCTGTCGTAGTTGTTCTGATAGATTACGACATCTACGGCCCCGACTTCTTCAAATGTATTGGTGCCGAATCCCATCTTGCCCCAAAGGTGATTGTCGATGAATTTGCCCGTTCCGAGTTTCTTCCACTCTGAATCCAGCGTGACGGGTATGATTTGATTCTTGACGATTGTCAACTCCTTTGTATAACGACGGGAGAAGATTGTTTCTTCTCCGGCAAGAAGTTCTATTTGCAACCCCTTTCCCCCAACAAGAGGAATGGTTCCTACGGGAAGGGGGATATAGAAGGTCTTTGTATCGGCAGTACTTACCGAGAAATTTATGGTACGGCTTTGGTCCGAAGCTGCTGAGGATGTATGATTTGCCATTGCAATATCTGGCTTGCCGCTTTCGAGCGAGAATTGTCCGCTAAGAGGGGCAGACGAACTGGGGCTGGTAAGGCGCAGCGCAGTAACGTTGGTATGAACATTCTCCAGCGTTATCATCAATACACCAACAGCAGTTCTGAATTCATACTCGTTGGTGGACCCGACACGGTTGCCGACAAGTGGGGTACATGATAACTGGGTGTTCATGTCAGGGTCAGCACCGAGATTGTAACTTGAACTTAGAGTGATAATGACATTGCCTTCATTTAGGGATTTTTCGAAAGAAAGCTTGTCTTTCCTGTCAATACCGGTCTTACCCCCATTCGTATTGAAGGCAACAGGATAGATTGCAAAACCTGTTTGACTCCATGCTTGGCCATTTGTCACATCGCCAATGTATTGATAGGTACTGAACGTTGTGCTACTAGTGGCGTTGTCTGCAAATAACCGATACCAATCAACCGATGAAGTGCTGTTCTTCACCAGTAATCCAATTTCATCGTAATGATCGGTTGCAGGATCTGTTGACCATGAGAACCTGTAGGTCCCCGAGTCCTCAACGTATTCGGTCTTGGTTAGTTCGCCGTCTTTTATCGTTCCGATAATCTGGAAAGTTTCTTTGGCCTGCTCTGTGTCAATGGGGAGCTGTTCAGAAGGCTTCTCCACCTCCTTGGTACAGGAAGAGAGGGAAAGGGCACAAACTGCCACTGCAGATAGAAGGTGTAAAATACTCTTTTTCATCGCTGTCATCTCATTAATCATCCACGAAATCATCTTCGTCAAGACTGGCACCTGTAGTTAGGTTGCGGTCTTGCGAGGCTGTAAGAACTCGTGCCCGAGTTTGCACAAAACAGACCTCCATCTCCGGCGCTAAATACGTTTTCTTCATATTCTTTTGTCTTTGTATTATCTGTGGCATAAGGGCGGGAAGGCGTAAAAACGGCTTTCTCACCTATAAATGAATTTACAAAGAAACGAAGATTTTTCAAGTAAAGCAAGAAAAGCTAATGGCCCGGCATGCAAATAAATAATTTTAAAATCTTTAGCCGGCTGATTATTAGCATGATAGCCTCTTAATTCAGGTATGAGTGAGTTTTTTTGTTGTTATGAGATACACTCGCTTCGCTCGGTATGACAGAGATTGCTTTGCCGCGTTTGCAACCAGAATGCGCCAGAGCCGGATTTTTCGCAAACGCGGCAGGGAAAATGGCCAAAACCTGAGAAAACCTTGCCGCGTCTGCAGCTGGAACGCGTAGAACAACGATTTCGTGCAAACGCGGCAAAGAAGGTCGTCAGGAGATGCCCGGTCGTGGCCGGGCATGACGAAAAAGACTGCGTGAGCAAAACGGGGGCATTTTGTTCACGCAGTAAGTTATGATATATGTCCGACTTGAATGTTACCTATTAACAAGATTTTGTATCTCTTGCATCGGCAATCCAGTGTACTTAGACACGGTTTCTGCCGGCATACCATCTTCAAGCATTGCCCGGGCCGTTTGAATACGGGTTTGCTCAATGCCCTTTTCAATGCCTACGGAAATACCTTCTGCTCGACCTTTATCCTCTGCCGTTTTCATCTGATTTGCTAAGTCCCTTTCTGTTGTCATATCTTTGAGGTATTCGCTTTTTTCGTCTTCTGCAAAATTAGCGATTTCCAATGACTTAAACAACAAATCAAAGAATTCCCCTTCAAAGCCTTTGGGACGCTCGTCCCATTCGGAGATATGACGAAAGACATAGCAGATTTTGTCCAGTTGTGTCGCTGCTGGCGTTAAAGCTTTACTGCAGTTCGGAATTTCCAGGAACAGGTATTCAATGCGGTCTGTCATGG